>Ga0180218_1000438_pt1 | contig 39788 bp, 32 predicted proteins | sample eDN3rd37CKraftBY_FD_151334 | JGI IMG/M metagenome (GOLD analysis project Ga0180218, IMG submission 151334) | Enriched backyard soil microbial communities from Emeryville, California, USA - eDNA 3rd pass 37_C Kraft BY (version 2) (version 2) | ecosystem: Environmental > Terrestrial > Soil >... | reverse complement strand
TGTTCCCCTGACCCCTCGTCGTCCGACCGGATCGGTCAGACGGAGCATAGGGGACGGAAAGGGTGACGGCGCGGTGGCGGGGCCGGACATGACAAGAGGCCCCCTGCTCAGCGTTTCCGCTGATCAGGGGGCCTCTTGACTGGTCGGGGTGACAGGATTTGAACCTGCGACCTCTTCGTCCCGAAGGCAATCCGACGCCGGGCGTCGCCCTCGGTTCGTTGTGGTTCTGCGGGTTGTCGTCCGCCGGAGTCCGCGGGTGGTCGCGGCAGTAAGCCCCCAGTTGCGCCCCCAGCGTGTGGGCTCGTGCTGGTGGGGACATGGGAAGGCGCTGAACTGATAGCGGAGCACGGGAGGCGGTCGAAGGTCCGGGTCAGGGGTGGCCGTAGGGCATCGCGTGCGACGCCGGAGGCGCCCTTGACGCGGGGTGGAGACGCCGGATGCTCGGCGGTCGGTGCGCTGCCGGATGGTGAGGCGGCTTCGGGAGCACCTCGGGAAGGCCTTCGTCATGTGGAGGAGGCCGGACGGGTGGGGTGCGCGGAGCGAGCTTGCGAGCGGAGCGCGGGGCCCCCGCCCGGGAGGTCGGCTCGCGCGGCGGAGCCGCGCGCTTGAGTCAGTAAGGAAAGTTCTCACGGGGCGCTGGCCTCCCGTTGCGTGGCGTGCACTCGCCATCAGTCGCGCCCCAGTGCGAGGCATTAGACGTGACGCCGCCTGCCCCCGATGCCGTGAGCGCCGAGGGCAGTGCCAGCGAGAAGTTCGGCGTCGCAAGGTCCTGGTACCCGCCGGCAAGACGCCGGTGTGCCTAGTTCTGGCTCGCTGCGCTGACTCCGGCATCGAGCACCCGAGTGTCCGAGGGCGCGTCGATCGGGACATCGAGCACTGTCGTGATTCGTCCGAGGAGGTAGTAGTAGCCCCCCTGTATGACGAGTTCGACCACCTGTCGATCGCTGTAGTGGAGGCGGATTCGGTCCAGGGCCTCCTGCGGGACGGTCGGCGCCGCGACGACTGCTGCGACGAACTGCAGCATGGCTTGCTGCGCTTCTGTCAGGCCAGGGTCGTCCCAACGTCGTTGGGCGATCGCGTCGCGCTGGTGGTCCGTGACGCCGACTGATCGTGAGATCGGCTCGTGTTGCGCGGCCTCGTACTCGGACTCGTACAGGGCGCCTACGGCGAGGATCGCCATCTCGCGGTCGACGGGCGTCAAGCTGCTATGTGCGAACTGCGCGGCCCCGAGGACGGCCATTCCTTCGGCGATCTGGGGTGACCAGAGCGCCATCCGGAATACGTTGATCAACGCACCGTATGAGTGCAGGTGAGAGAGCGTGGGCAGGTCGGGGCCTGGTGCGCCGGGGGTGAGGGGAATGGTGGGCATCGCGGTCTCCTCAGTGGGGGTAGAAGCGCGGGGCTTCACGAACGGCGGACGACGAGTGCGGCGTTCTGGCCGCCGAACCCGAAGGAGTTGACCAGTGCCGTTTCGGCATTTATGGGTTGCGGCTTCGTCACGATCTCGTGAGGGACCCGAGGGTCCTGGTTTTCGACGTTGATGGTCGGTGGTACGAGGCCGTGGTGGAGTGTGAGTATGGCGGCCATGGCCGTGAGCGCTCCAGCGGCACCGACACAGTGTCCGGTCATGGACTTCACAGCGGTCACAGGAGCGGCGAGTTTCGCCTTCGTGATCGCCGTCGACTCGTTCAGGTCGCCCGCCGGCGTCGAGGTTGCGTGCGCGTGAACGACGCCGATGTCGGCGGGCACGGCGCCTGCGTCTTCCATCGCCATCGTCATGGTCCGTGCCTGGTTCGAGGGGTCGGCGTTGGTGATCTCGTGAGCGTCGGACGTGACCGCCACACCGTCGACGAATCCGTAGATCGTCGCGCCCCGTGCTCGTGCATGGTCCTCGGACTCGAGGACGATCATGACCGCTCCGTCCGCCAGGGCGAATCCGTCCCGGTCCTTGTCGAACGGTCTCGACGCTGAGGCAGCATCGCGGTTGGTCGAGAGTGCTCGGATCTGGGCGTATCCGGTGAGGAACATCGGGTTGAGCGAAGCCTCGGATCCACCGGACACGACGATGTCGGCCAGTCCGGCGCGGATCATTCGGACACCGGTAGCGATCGCTTCTGCGCCTGCCGCGCACGCGGTCGTCGCTGAGAATGCGCCACCACGCGCGCCCAGAGCCATCGAGAGCCACGCGGACGGCCCGTTCGGCATGAACATCGTGAGCATGTGGGGCGTCACCCGGCGAGGGCCCGCCTCGGCGCGGATCTTGTCCTGTGCGAGGAGAGTTCCGACGCCCCCGCATCCGGTCCCGACGACGGTGGCAAGTCGATCGGGGTCAACGGAGGGGCGGCCGGCTCGGTCCCAGGCCTCTCGGCCTGCCAGCAGGGTGAACTGCTCCACCGGATCGAGTCGCCGGCGCTCTGGGACGGACAACGCATCGACAAAGCTGGGGTCGACGAGCCCGCCGATCGTGACGGGCGCATTGCCAGCGACGTGCTCCGGAAGCTCACGGATGCCGGAGACGCCGGAGCGGAGGGCCTCCCAGGTGGCATCCGCCCCGATCCCGAGGGGGGTGACCGCGCCGAAGCCTGTCAGGGCGATCCGGGTCACGCGGCGCCCTCCTGATTCAGCGGTGCGGAAGCCTCGATCACCTGGGCCGTCCATGAGGTATTGCGCGCTAGGGGCGCAACGGTGAGAGCCCCCCGCAGCACGGTGCGGGCCGCACGCGTCGCGGTATCGCCGGCGCCGAGCTCGATGAACCGTCGTGAGAGATCGCCGGAGAACTGCTCGAGGCCTTCGCGCAGGTGCATAGCGTCGGTCATCGCATAGGGCACCTCTCGCGCGAGGTCGTCGTCCTCGGTGTACCAACGGCGGCGTACCACTGAGTACACCGGGACACCCAACGGCCCGGTCGGGAGCTGACGAAGAGCTGCCTCGACGTACCGGGCAGCTGGCTCGAGCCTCGGGTGGTGGGTGAGATACGGGACCGGAAGCCGGCGTATGATCGGTAGACCTGGCTGGCTTGCCAAGGCCAGGAGGTCGCCGATGGCCTCGTGGCTGCCAGAGATCAGGGTCTGCTTGGGCGCGTTGATGCCAGCGATGACGAGGTCTGGTGACGCTGCGCGCTGGATGAGCGACTGAGCGCCGGCTTCGTCGGCCGCGACGACGGCCAGACCCCCAGGGCTCGGGTGTTCTGTGTACGCGTCGTTCATCGCGCAGACGGCCAGTGCACCCGACTCGACGCTGTAGACGCCGGCCGCGACGAGTGCCGCGAACTCTCCCAGGCTGACGGCCACGATGCTGTGAGGACGGAATCCGCATTCGACGAGTACTGCGTGAAGCGCGACCGACGCTGCGTAATGAGCTAGCTGTTCGGCCCCGTGCGGCTGGTCCGGTGAAGTCTCGCGATCGAGAAGGAGACGGCTGACCGCCGGGTACCCAGCCGCCTGGGAGGTGGCGTCCACACGTTCGAGTACATCGCTGACCGTGCGGCTGCGGGCCAGGAACTCGTGCGCCAGCGCCCCGTAGGGGCTGGCGCCCTGCCCTGGGACGAGGTAAATCGGGTCGAACGGTTCGGCGTCTCGGCCGTCCGCTTCGTTGTGATGGGGGTGCACGACATGCCTCCTCTGGTCAGTCGTCAGTACGGCGGCCCGTGCCGGCTGGCTGGTCGGGCTGTGTGTCTTTGAGGGCCCCTTGCCCCGCCGGCGTGTGGCGGCGAGGCAAGGGGGATTGGGCGGCATGGGTCGCAAGGTTCGTCCGCGACATACCGCTGGAGTCCTAGCGGTTTGAGCTGGCCCTACCGCCGGGACGTGTTCCGGGATCACCGGTAGTCAACATGGGCTCTTTCCTCAGGGCGGACCGGCTTTGGTGACGCCGACAGACTGGAGAGAGCGGGTCCGAGGGGTGATTTCGTCCGCGATGGTGCAGGCGGCCCGGATGGCCGCGTTTGCTGTGGCAGTGAGGACCGAGCGGCTTCGCCCGGCGACCCAGCGCGTGCGTCCACCTACCCGGAACTCGACGAGCGTGAGCGCGTCGCTGTCGCTGCCGGTGGCGAGCGAGGTCTGGTGCAGCGAAACGACGTCAAGAGGGATGTCGTGCTCGGCAAGGAGCGCGATGATGGCCTCCACCTGTCCTACCCCGCGGAACGCGCCGTGTACCTCGGCCCCGTGGATGCGAAGCGTGACCCTGGTACCCGTCGTCGTGTTCCCATGCGTGACGGACTCCAGGGTGACCAGTTCGATAGTCTCGGGGACGTTACCGAGGTACGCGTGCTCGAAGATGGTCATCACGTCGTGCGCGCTGACCTCAGCTCCGGTCGCGTCTGTGTGTGCTTGAACGTGCCGTGCGAGGTCGATCTGGAGCCGTCGCGGCAGGCTGCAGCCGTATTCGGTCTCGAACAGGTAGGCGATTCCGCCCTTTCCCGACTGGGAGTTGACGCGGATTACGGCGTCGTAGTTGCGCCCGAGATCTGCGGGGTCGATCGGAAGGTAAGGCACACGCCACTCGAGTTCGGCCTCAGGCAGGCCGGTGCGTTGCGCTCGAGCGCGGTGCTCCGCGAAGCCCTTCTTGATGGCGTCCTGGTGGGTGCCGCTGAAAGCGGTGTGAACCAGGTCGCCTGCGTAGGGATGCCGCGGGTGGGTCTCCAGCCGGTTGCAGTACTCGACGGTGCGCCGGATCTCGTCGATGTCGGAGAAGTCGACCATCGGATCGACGCCCTGGGCGTGCAGGTTGAGGGCGAGGACCGCAAGATCGACGTTCCCAGTACGTTCGCCATTGCCGAGGATGCACCCCTCGACCCGCTGCGCTCCGGCAAGCACTGCCAGCTCGGCGCAGGCGATCCCTGTGCCGCGGTCATTGTGCGGGTGCACCGACAGGATGACGGACTCCCGGCGGGAAAGATTCTTGTGGGTGTACTCGATCTGGTCGGCGTACACGTTGGGGGTGGCGACCTCGACCGTGGCGGGCAGGTTCAGAATCACCGGCCGGTCGAGCGTCGCGTCCCAGAGTGTCGTCACCGCATTGCACACGTCGAGGACGTAGTCAGGCTCCGTCAGGTTGTAGACCTCGGGGGAGAACTCGAACCGGACGTTGTCGAGATCGCCGGCGAGGGACATCACGTCCCCGGCGCCCCTGAGGATGAGGTCGAGGAGCGATGCTCGGTCGTGGCCGAGCACGGTCTGCCTCCAGGTCGGAGCGGTCGCTGTGTACATGTGGATGACGACCTTGTTGCGGACGCCGCGAATCGCCTCGACCGTCCTCTCGATCAGGTCGCGCCGCGCGGGGGTGAAGACGACGACCGTGACATCCGGAGGGGCGAGGTCCGACTCGGCGAGGAGCCTGACGAAGCTGTAGTCAGTCTGTGAGGCCGAGGGATAGCCGACCTCGATCTCCTTGTAGCCCATGGCGACCATGAGCTCGAAGAACCGACGCTTACGCTCCGGATCCATGGGCTCTGCGAGTGCCTGGTTGCCGTCGCGCAGGTCGACTGGGACCCACAGCGGGGGCGCCGTCAGCCGCCGTGTGGGCCAGTCTCGGTCGACGAGCGGCACATCGACGCGGTCGAAGACGTTCGTGTACCTGTGTGAGGGCATCTGCGACCGGCGCTGGCGGTTCCACCATGGCGCGTCGACCGGGACGGCACCCGCCGGTGTGCGCATGGTTGAGAACCGCCCTCCTGTGGGCCCGGGTCCGCCGCCCTGTAGCAGGTCGCCGGCCGTCATGAGCGCGCCTTTCCCGCAAGGCGGCCAAGAAGTTGGACCGCCCTGCGGTGCGTTGAGGGGCCTCTGGAATTGGCATCGTCCTGGTCTGCAAACATCGTCCCGACCTCCGATCTAGGGCCTTCGAGACCACGATCATCGCCGCGACCAATCTTCAGCAATAGCAAACCGTTGCTAGGGGCTCCTGTGGAGGGTCTCAGTGCTGGCGGTAACAATCTGGGTGTTGCTGCCGGAAAGAAGTGGGCGTCGTGCCAGAAATGCGCAGGAGTGATTGTTCCTAAGGCCGACGGTTCATGCTCCGGCTTGATGCGGAACGAGTGGGAATCTGGACCGATGCGTGCGGCTGTCGGCGCACGCGGGCTTGGAGGTCTGCTGCTCGGTCGACCGCGACCTGATGAGGTGACTGAGGAAACCGTGAGGCCGCGACGGTTCTCGTCCGGCTCTATCAGTAGCGTCCAGGTCGATCTACCTGCAACCGACATGCACTGCCGACGGTCGAGGGGGCCGCGTGACGTCCGACCCTGACTGCTTTCAGGCCGTGCCCGAGCACGTGCGGCGCCCGGAGCGCGGGGCGAAGCCGTCCAAGGGAGCGGACGTTGGAGGGTTGCCGCGGCGACCGCCGTTCGTGATCCCGCGGCGCCGCGCCCGCGCACTGCTGGACCGGTGGGGTGCGGTCACCGTGGTCCACGGCCTCCAGGGATTCGGCAAGACCACGCTGGTGGCGGAATGGCTCCGCGCTCAGAAGGAGCCGGTGAGGGTGGTGTGGCTCTCGCTCACCCAGGGGAGCCATGATGACCTGGCGAGCGAGATCCTCGACGCGCTGCAGCAGCCATCCCGCCCCTGGGCAGATCCGGGCCACACGGTGCTGCAAGCCCTCTCGTCGGCGACCCAGGCACTTCCGCGCACCGGGCGTCTCGCGTTGGTGCTCGACGATGCTCACCTGCTGCGCGAGGTCTCGACTCTTCGCTGGCTGACACGAGTCGTCGCTCTGTGTCCGCAGGTGCACCTTGTGTTGTGCACGCGCGGACATCACCGCCTCGAAGACCTGGGAGCGAGCGCCGTGGAGATCGTCAAGATCCCCGCAGAGCGGCTGCTCTTCACCGTCGAGGAAGTGCGGCAGCTCGCGCTACGTCGAGGTGTGGTCATCGATGACGAGGACGCCGAGCGACTGCACGCGCAGACCGGTGGTTGGCCAGCTGTCGTGCAGTCGATCCTCGACGAGTCGCCGCCTGCCGGGCAGGTAGGCCTCGGGCGAGGGACCGCGTACGTCCGTGACACCGTCGTGGCGGAGTGCCCGCGTCGAGCGCTCGAGAGCCTGCTGCCGCTCGCCTTGACTTCGCGACTGACGTACCGCCAGCTCCGGGACCTCACTGAGCACAGTCGGTTCGAGGTCCTACTTGGTGAGATCGAAGCGAGCGGGCTGGTGGAAAGAACATACGACCGGGACGACTTGGTCCTGGAGACACCCCGGCTCGTCCGAGAGGCTCTTCGACTTCACTTCGAAACGCGATCTCCCCATGCCGTCCATCGCATGCACCGGGCGATGAGCCGGTGGTACGACGCCCATGACGGGGTCGGTCACCGCGGTCTCGCGCTTCATCATGCGGTTCGGGGGAAGGACTGGGACCAGGTCGATGCGCTCTGGCGAGAGGACGCAGTGGCCGCGATCTTCTCCCATCCGCGGACGACGTCGGCCAGCCTCAAGGAGCTCCCGCCCGCCGTCCTGCAAGCCAGGCCCGCTCTTCGGGTCGGGCGCGCAGCGCTCCGCTACGTAGACCGTTCGGAATCGGACAACGAGGACGTAGTCCTACGTTCCTTCGTGCGCTCGTGCCTGCAGTCCGGCCGCCAGGGGCTGGATCGTATGACTGCGCACGACATGCTCCTGATCGGAACCGGCACGATCTTGGGACTGCGCAGCGCGGGCAGGCTGGGCGAGGCGGCCCGCGTAGCGGCCGACGTCCAGAAGCGGGCCGCCACGAGGATCTCTCGGGGAGACGACCCCGGCGGCGCCATCGGATGGTTCTACCTCCATCGCGGAATCACGCATCTGCTCGGTGGGGATGACGGGACTGCAGAGCATTCGCTTCTGCTCGCGTGGGAACACCGCGGGGCCCGAAGCAGCCGCGCCTCGGTCGACGCGGCGTCCACGCTGGCGCTCACCAGCGCGAAGACGGGGGAGCGTGCTTCGGCACGTGTCTGGCTCGATCGCGCATGGAGCGTCGGCGAAGCCAACCACCGGGGCGGGGCACATCAGGATGTCGCTGCAAATCTCGCGAGAGGAATGCTCGCCCTGGACCGGCTGGACAAGGACACGGCCTCGGGTGCCTTGGAGGCGCTGCAGGACGACGCTGCGACGTCGGAGCTCTGGCCCTTCACCGCGTGGCTGGGCGGTCAGTATGCGCTCCAGTACGACGACGCCTCGACGGCTCTGTCACGTCTGAAGAAAACTGAGACGCTCCACGGTGTCCTGAGCTGCAGACTGCCGGCGGCCCAGGTTCTACTAACGTCCGTCAAGGCGGACCTGCTTCTCGCCTCTGGACGGACAGACGCGGCCCACCGCCTCCTGATGCCGCTACGTCGGCCGGCCCCGATGATCGCCGTGACACAGGCCAGGCTGCACTTGATCACCGGACGGCCCTCGGCCGCGGCGCGCGTCGCCGCAGAGGCGCTGCTGGACGACCGAATCGACAATCGCACGGCGCTCGAGTTGATGCTCCTTGCGGCGCTGGCGAACGCTCAAGCCCAGCGCTGGGAAGAGAGCCGGCACAGGACGGTCCAGGCGCTCGGCCTCTACTCTGAGACGCGCCAGCTGCGCCCCTTCTGCCTGGTTGCTCATCGAGATCTGGTGAAGCTGTTCGAGATCGCTGGCCGAGGGCTCGACGGGGACGATCTCGCTGTGATCGAGTCACATCCGTCACCGTTCCCCCACGGCTCTCAGCTGGTCCGCCTCACCCCCCGGGAGTCACTGCTTGCTACGTCGCTCGCGTCTGCCGCGTCACGGCAGGAAATTGCGGACTCGATGGGAGTCTCGGTCAACACCGTGCGCAAGCAGCTCGCCACCCTGTACCGCAAGCTAGGCGTTCGGTCGCGGGCCGATGCCGTCGCTCGGCTCGCGGATCTCGGCCTGACCGTACGGTAGACCTGCCCAACACGCATTCGGACAATGGTGCGCCGGGTGCATCGTGCTGGCTGCGCACCTTACAAGCGGCGGGGTCTGTTGGCTCAGTGACTGTCTCGGATCTGCGGGACTTGGTCCTGGATGTGGTCCTCCGGAGGAGTCGGCTCATCTAGCGCTCTCTCCTCGCGCCATGAATAGTCGGGCTCGTCGGGCGCCGGGGGCACGCCAGGACCATGACGGGGACCAAGTAGGCCTTCAGAAGCTGTCATGATCCGCGCGCTGGGGTGCGCCGTTATACGTTCACGAAAGCCAGTACGGGACTGGTGAACGACGGCGACTGTCCTGCGGCCGACATATCGGCGCGAATCGTGGCGACCCGCTCGGGACGGTCCATTCTTCGGGTCACGCTTCTTTTGGGGGTATCGTGCCGCAGCCGACGACTGCCGCTTCCGGAACGACGACGGACTCAGTCCTGCCGATGCTGACCGGTGCTCAAAGGATGTTCCTCTCAGCGGTGGCGGTATTTCCGGATGTGTTCGACATCGAGTCCGCCGCCGCAATCGCCGGCCTGTCCTTCCCGGCGGCAGCAGCGATTGTCGATGCGCTGGTTGAGGGCGAGGCTGCATGCCGTCGGGGTTCCGGCGCGGAGCGAGGTCTTGTCGCGCTACGCCCCGAGATCCGAGCCCACTTTTCCGCACGACCGTTCAACACGCGCGCGCGGGAGCAGGCACTGGACAGCCATGTGCGTTACTTCCTGCTCGAGGCGTCTGGTCAACAACAGCAGCCGACCAGGTACGACCCGGATTATGCCGAGTTCAAGCGGGCCAACATCGAGCTCGCGGCCGCGCGGCACGTCCAGCAGCTGGTGCGTGGCCTGCAGCCCCGTGAAGCAGACCCTGGACCAGTGCTCACCCCGCGTCAGTGGCAGATCGCCCGCCTGGTGGCGGACGGATGCACCAACGACCAAATTGCGCGGCGCCTGGGGATCGCGCGGTGGACTGCCATCAACCACCTACGCTCGATCATGCGCCGGCTGGATTGCGCATCACGAGTCGGGGTTGCCAGGTTCGTGCTGAGCGCAGACCAGGCTGCTGCACGCGGTCACCGGGGAGACGAGTAGGCACTCCGCGAGGAACAGGCCGGGTCAGGATTCTCGGTGCGCGGTGTTCATGGCAGTCGTCGCCTCTAGGAGGGCGAGGACCTCCGCTCTTCTCTGCTCGTAGCTCTTCAGCGATGCAAGCTTGACCTCGTCGAACCCACGCACGAGTTCAGGGAGCTCAGCGACCTCCACGACGACAGGGGATTCCGGCACGGTGGCCACCGCACGACGGACGTCGCGCATGTACTGCTCGATCAGGCGGCGTTCGCGTCGACGGATTCCGGCGTACCCGAACGGGTCGAATGGCGTCCCTCGGAGCCGGCGGAGCGCACGAAGAGCGGTGAACACCACGCGGAACCACGGTCCGACCGAGATCTTTTTGCGCATGCCAAGCGCACTCAGCACGGGTGGGCGGAGCTGGAACCGATAGCGTGCGCCGCCGCCGAAGTCGCGCTCGAGGTCCGCGCGCACCTGCGTTCCCAGACTGAGACGGGCCACCTCGTACTCGTCCTTGTACGCCATGAGCCGGTGCAGCTGCCGAGCAACGGCTTCCGTCACAGCACCGTTCGTGCCCGGGCTCTCGCGCACCTCCTGGACGAACTGCGCGTAGCTCCGTGCGTACCGCTCGTCCTGGTACTCCCACAGGTCGTTGATCCGCACATCGAGCAGTTCGAGAAGGCTGTCGTCCTGTCCGGCCGTCTCCCGCGCGAGCGCGGAGGCCGCATCGCGGCGAGGTGCCGGGGCCGAGACTCGGCCATCGTCGTCGTGGCTGCTCGCCGGGATCCCGGCGGCGATCTGACGGCCGCGTCGGAAAGCCTGGACGTTTCGCTCGACGTCGGCACCGTTCAACGTGATGGCACGTTCGATGAGGTCGCCGTCCATCGGCAGGAGGCCCTGCTGGAATGCGACGCCCAGCAGGACCGTGTTCGCGTATTGGTCGCTGCCACAGTGAAGCTCAGCAGCGCTCTGGGCATCGACGAGGCGCAAACCGGCGACCGCATCGCGGATCGTCCGGTGGAGGCCCTCGGGGTCGGGGAACGAGGCAGCGGGGTCCGTGATCATCTCTCCTGTGGGTATCTGTGCGGTGGAGACAATCGCCATCGTGCGGTCCGGCGACGCCGAGCGCAGATTCGACGGGTCTGCGGCCACCAACAGGTCTGAGCCGATGTAGACGTCGCACTCTCCGGAGGCGAGCTTCGCCGCCATCGCCTCCGGGTGGGCGGCGATGCGGATGTCGGAGACGACCGCGCCGCCTTTCTGGGCGAGCCCGGTCTGGTCGAGGGTGCGGACGAAACGGCCATCGAGGAAAGCCGCCGTCGCGATGATCTGTGCCACAGTCACCACGCCGGTTCCACCCACCCCGGCGATACGCAAGGTGACTCCCGGCGATGAGGTGGCCGGCGGGTCGGGAAGTGCCTCGGGGGTGATCGCTGGCTGCTCGGACCGCGGACCCGTAGCGGGCTCGACGAGGAGGAAGGAGGGGCACGTGCCGTCGAGGCACGAGACGTCCACGTTGCACGAGGCCTGGTGGATGCGGGTCTTGCGGCCGAACTGCGTCTCGACGGGCCGCACCGAGAGACAGTTCGACTTCGTCCCGCAGTCACCGCAGCCTTCACAAACGCGCTCGTTGATCGCCACACGCTGACTGGGCGGCCGCTCCTTGCCTCGGCGGCGCTTTCGACGAAGCTCGGCTGCGCACTCCTGGTCGTGGATGAGGACAGTCACCCCGGGTACGCCGGTGAGCTCTTCTTGCGTCCGCACGATCTCCTGGCGGTCTCGGATATCGACACCACGAGGCAGCCGTGCTCGACGGAGCCGACGGGGATCATCGCTCGTGACGACCACCCTGGCGACGCCTTCGTCGAGGAGCAACGACACGAGGCGGTCGAGCGGCAGCTGTCCCGTGGCGTCCTGGCCGCCGGTCATCGCGACGGCCGAGTTGTGGAGCAGCTTGAAGGTCATATGGGCTCCCGCAGCGACCGCCGCGCGCACTGCGAGGCTGCCCGAGTGGAAGAACGTGCCGTCCCCGATGTTCTGGATCCAGTGGGCGGTGTCGACGAAGGGCGCAATGCCGATCCACTGTGCGCCTTCTCCACCCATCTGTGTGATGCCGACGACGTTGCCGACCTGCTCCGCGGGCTGGAACAGCGACATCGTGTGGCACCCGATCCCGCCACCGACGATGGCGCCCTCGGGCACCCGCGTGGACGTGTTGTGCGGGCATCCTGAGCAGAAGTACGGCGTGCGGGCCGCGAGGGGGAGCCGAATACGTTCACGCGGCCGTGGCGCGAGTCGCGCTCCCGGGATCTCGGTGGCGAGTCGGCGAGAGACCAGGTCCGGATCGAGTTCACCGTGCGCAGGAAAGAGGTCCTTGCCTCGAACGAGGGGCGCGTCCGGCAGGCCGTAAAGCGCCTCTTTGACGGAGGACTCGATGATCCCCCGCTTTTCCTCCACGACGAAGATTTGTCGTACGCCTCGCGCGAAGTCGCGGATCAGGGACGTGTCGAGCGGAGTGATCACACCGAGCTTCAGCACCCTGATTCCGTGCTTCGCGAGGTCCTCGACGCCGGCCTTCTTGAGCGCCTGCTCGACGTCGAGAGCGGATTTCCCCGCGGTGATGATCCCTATCTGACTGCCGCCGGGATTGGTGACCTTGTTGATGTCACTGGCACGCAGGTAGTCGGCGACGAGGGGCAGTCGGATCTCGTACAGACTGCGTTCCAGCCCGGCGAGCTCGGATCCGAGCAGGCGTCCGCTCGGCTGGTGCCGGTATCCGTGGGCGATCTCGGGGGGCGTCCATCGGCGACGGACGACGGTCGTGCTGGATGCGTCGGCCACGTTCGCCACCATCTTGACGGCGCTCCAGACTCCGCATGCACGGGACAGCTCGACAGCATGACGACCGAAGTCGAGGACGTCCTGCGAGTCCGCGGGGTAGAAGACCGGAATGCCGAGATCGGCGAGAACATGCTCAGATGCCGATGGCACGGACGAAGACTTCGCGTTCGGGTCGTCGCCGACGAAGGCCACGGCGCCGCCGCGCGGATGGGTCCCGGCCATGTTGGCGTGGCGAAACGCGTCGGCCGCGCGGTCGAGCCCGGGCGCTTTGCCGTACCAGATGCCGAAGACTCCGTCGCTTCTCAAGGCCCCCGCTCTGTGGGCAACCTGCGTGCCGAACACGGATGTGGCAGCGAGTTCCTCGTTGAGCCCCGGGAGATGGGTGACCCCGAACTCGGTCAGGAGCCCCTTCTGCCGGATGAGCTCCAGGTCAAGTCCAGCCAGTGGAGAACCTTCGTAACCGGAGACGAACCCGGAGACGTTGCGACCCTGGTCGCGGTCATGTCGGACTCGATCCAATATGGTGCGAACAATGGCGTGGACGCCGCTGATCTGGATATCTCCCTCCTCGCGCAGATAGCGATCCGAGAGAGAGAACGCATCAGGATCTGGCATGGCGACAGCGTGGCACGAAGAGGACGAGAATCGCTTTGGCAAGAGGTTGTCATCGGCTCGGACACTGCGGCTGCGCGCCATGATTCGTTCAGAAAAAGATCATCGGCCCGTCTTCAACGCCCGCATGTCCGCCGCAGGGCTCTCAGTGGTTCGCGGCACCGGTCGATCCGGGAGTGGGAAGCAGCCGGAGTTCCTGCGCACGAGCGAGGGCCTCGTCGCGGCGCGACACGCCGAGCTTTCGGTAGATGCTGCGGATCTGGGTGCGGACCGTACTGACCGCCACCCCGAGTCGTTGAGCGGTCTTCTCGGCTGTAAGCCCGTTGCTCAGCTCCTGGAGCACGGCCGTTTCGCGATCGGTGAGGCGAACGATCTTGATCGGTCCCAGGGCGAGCGGCTCAGCCGAGATGGGCCGGACACCGAGAGGGTCCTGGATCTCGGTCAGGGCGGCGAGCGCGCTGATCTTCTCTGTAGGTGCCCGTAAGAACGGGCGCACGTGGTCAGGGCTGCTCCGGGCGCCCATCGCGGCCATGAAGGCAGCGCCCGCTCGGGTGAGATCTCCGGCCTCCTGGTGGGAGAGTGCGGTGACGAGGTGCATCTCGACCCGATCGTCGACGGAGAGTTCTGGCCATTGCAGAGCCTTGGCTGCGGTCCTGATCGCCTGATGATGGTGGCCGGCCAGATGGTGTACCCATGCGACTGCGGGCCTGATCTCTGGGGCACTGGGGTTCTGGCGTACCAGGTCGAGTACCTGGTGGCCTTGGTTGGCGGCCACGAGCAGCTTCGCCCGCGCTTGCAGGAGAAGACGGCCGGTCATGGCGGCAGGAACGGGGCGCGAAGCCCCGTGCGCGAACAAGGTCTCGTCGAGTCTCGCCAGGCCTCGATCCGCGTCGCCTACAGCGATGTCGTACGTCGCCTGGGTGTAAGCGATGAAAGGCCAGAGCTCGATCCCGGGCGTGGCTGCAGGCCCGGCTTCCTTGAGACACCGTGCCGCACGATCGTCGTCGCCCTCGGCGAGGGCGATGAGCGCGCCCGCGATCTTGGCCCCCAACGTGGTCAGATGCTCCACCCAGTCCATGACCGGGCCCATGCGATCGAGCTGGTCGCGCCAGTGCTGGGCGGTGCCGAGATGGCCTTGGTATGCCGCGAGCAGGGCGAGGTTGGCCGCGGCGTTCGCCCCGGCGAAATGACCATAGGGCGGGGGCCCCGATTCGGTGTGCGCACGAACATAGAGGCTTACTGCCGAGTCGATCTGCCCGGCGAGCGTAGCGCTCAGACCGCGCTGCATGCTCAACCACCCTGGTTTGCCGCCGGTGTCCTCGCCGTTCCAGCGCAGGAAGTGGCCGGCATGGGTGGCGATCCGAGAGTCGGCCATCCTCCCGATTTCCTGGGACTCGCGAAGAGCTCCGCGGAGCCGCGCCGAGATCACGGCGATGGTCGCGGCGGTGGAGAGATCCTCGGGTCGGGAGAACGACGCCAGGCGTTTGGAATACCAGCAGCCTTGATCCAGGAAGAACTGAAGGAACTTGCGTAGTCCCAGATCGTGCCCTGCCCATTCGTGCTGGTGGTAGGACAGGTACACCAGGTGGAACAACCGCGGCTGCCGGTCGAAGTCGCGCTTCGTCAACGTTGCTGTGGCCGCGACGACCTCGGATGAAAACCGGGCAGGTAGCTCGTACCAGAGCGCGTCGAACAGATCTGCGAGTGCATCGAGGTCGCGCGAGTCCAACGCCTCGCGGACACGACTGAAGTACACGTACCCTGACCCCCTTCAAGGATGTACACGTAGATAATACAACGTTGAGCCACCTCCGCAAGTTGGCGAGCCTGACCGACGAGCCCGGCGTCCATGGCGGGGGCTGGGGCTGTGGCCTGCACGTATGCCTTCGGGGCAGCTGACCGGAGGGTGCACCTCTCGCTCTCCGCAGCGGCTGCCCTTCCGGTGCGCGATGGGCGCGGCCGCGGGCGACGCGGATCCGTCAGTTGATGAAGGACCTAAGGAAGTCGCGCCGGAAGCGCCCGTCGGTTGTCACCGCCGTCGCTAGCGTCCACGGCATTCGGTCGGCCTAGTAGTGGCCGGGGGCTAACAGTGGGGGGCGCGACACGCGACCAGGGTGACCAGAGATCGACGAGGTGTCGGCACCCGCACTCGTACGGTGCGGGCCCGCTACCCATGAGGCGTGTGACCGGAAGGCATTGCCGGTCGCGCATTCCCACGATCTTTGGCCTTGGCCGGTACGTGTGCCGCAGGAGGAGCGCCGCAAGGTACCTCCTCTCTGTCCTCCAGCTTCGCGAGAGCTGAATCGCGAAGCATCCGGAGAGGAACAAGGTGGATCGGGACTCCATCCAGCATTTCGAGCTGCACACGCCGAACGGAGAGGTCGCCGAGCAGGCGTTGGACGCGGTCTTCCCGGGGGCGCGCCTCGTCGTCGAGGGCGACGACGCGGGCTTCTGGATCAAGACCGCGACCATGCCTCGGGTCGTATACACCGAGCACGGCTTCGGTGCGCCCGGATCGTTCAGGCTGGCGGCACCAGAGCCGATCATCGTGGTGCAACCCGAGGGCGACGCGCGGATCACGCATGGTGGCGAGCCGGTGTCGGATCTTTCGCTGCTCGACGCTCCCCGGCCGATCGAAGCTGTTTGGTCCTGTGTGCGGACAAGCGGTTGGGCGCTAGACCGCCAGTACGTCAGGTCGATTGCTTCGCATCACGTCGGCGCGCCTCAGCCGGACCATCTCTTCACATCAAGTCGCCCCATCGACCCTGTCAGGCACCGGACGTGGACCAAGGTGACCAACTATGTCACCCGGTCGATGACAGAGACGGCGGATGCCTACCGTTCTCCGCTTGTGCAGCAGGCGCTGGCCCACCTCATGGCGACAACACTCCTGGACACGTTCCCGAATGTGGCATTGGCCAGCCCGCAGTCTTCCGACGTGCGCAAGGCCATGCCGGTGACTGTGCGCCGTGCGATGGCGTTCATCGACGAACATGCGCACGAGCCGATTACAGTGACCGATGTCGCTGCGGCTGTCCACACCACGACCCGGGGGTTGCAAGCCGCCTTCCTCCGCGCTCTCGGAACATCACCAGGGCAAAGACTCCGGCGCGTCCGCCTCGACGGGGCTCACCGAGACCTGAAGAGCGCGCCGATGGGGTCGACCACGGTCGCCGCCATCGCTCGACGCTGGGGATTCGCCAACGCGGGGAACTTTGCGGCGGCGTACCGCAAGGCGTTCGGGACGCACCCGTCGGTCACACTGAACACCGACCCGTGACGTCGCACCGCCGAGCCTGGCCGGGCGGCGGCGTCAGGCCGATACCAGGCCCTAAACGGGACAAATCACCACGTGTTCGCATTTTGAGCGATGTTGTACGCATTCTTGGTAGCACTCATCGATTGCCCGTACGGTCCATCGCGCGAGCAGGTGGTACGAGCCGCGGATTCCCGGCGTTTTCGGGGAACTTCGCTTGGTGCGGGAGGGGTGGTGCCCGGGCCTTGGATCCGCCGGAAGCTGTGGGTAGACGGTCACTGTTTGTCCGAATTGGGCGAACCGATTCGGTTGAGGGCTACTTTTGCTGCTGCTTCACTCCTGATGACCTCATTCCGAGGTTTCCGACTGGTCGCCGTTCGCTGGGGCCAGACTTCGTACGAGCGCCGGGGCTCATTTTCCTGGCCAAGCGTGTTGTTGTGCGCCCTCGGGCGCGCCCATTGGAGGGGGCTTGATGCGAGGAACTCGTCTGACAGGACCTACGGGTCCCGTCACCGGGCAGGGCGTTCGCGCGAGATCGTTGCGGCGACGCAAGAAGATCGGAGCACTGATTACCGCAGGTGCTCTCGTCGCCTCGGGCGCTGTATCGGCCGTCGTGACGTCGGCTGTCCCGGCGGCGGCCGAGTCGAATGCCGAGAATGCGCCGACATTCGGCAGTGGCACGTTCTATGCCTACGCTGAAGCAGGCGACACCGTGAGTGCGTCGTTCACAAGGCCCGGCGCCGGAGACGCAGGGACTTATCAGTTCGAGTTGACGTCTCCTGACGGCGTGGTGGTGTGGGAATGCACGATTTCCGGCACCGATCCAGCCGGTCAGACGTGTGAGGCGCCAGCACAGACCGCAGGTTCCGCCGGGGCTTGGCGCGTGAATATCGTCCATGACGTCAACGGCGGTCAGGCTATCGAGTGGGACATCAGCGTCTCCGACGCGAACGGGGCGCCGCAGCCTGGCCGCGTTTGGACGGACCGTTACCGGGTGCTGCAGAACGCCAGCCAGACGAGGGATCTCTCGTATCACCTCGTGAACGACACGGGCTACCTGTACGACCTTGACCTGGGTGGGTACAACGGCATCAACTCGCTCACCCGGGCGAACAGCGTTGGTCTGGCCGACCCGGAGACGTGCGTTCCGTCGTACCTCTCGCGTGACAGAAATGCCGGTGATTTCGATGCGAACTGTGGGACCGACTTCAGGATCTTCTTCGACGAGCCGTCGGCGGACCTGCCTGCCACCACGGCGTCGCCCGATGGTGAGCTGACTGTACTGCCGCCTCCCTTGACCGAGGACGACCTGGCTGTGGATGACCTCGCGTTCGCCCCGGTTGCTCCGGACGCAGCAGAAGGTACGTTCACCTACTCGCTGAACCCGCGATTCCAGGGCGCCTACCAGTTGCAGATCGACACGGACGGAAACGGCTCCTACGACGACGAGGTCGACCGCATCATAGAGCTCAGCGCCGACGGGAGCTCTAGCTATAGCTATGACTTCGATGGTACTGACGGCGTAGGGAATGCAGTGCCCGAATGTACCGCGATGAATGCGCGGATCTATTTCGACCGGGTGGGTGAAGTGCACGTCCTGCAGGACGATGTCGAGGCCCGTACCGGTGGTATCGAGCTCACCCGTACCAACGGTGCGGGGTCACCGGACTCGACCATCTACTGGGACGACCGGCAGCTCGATCCCGCCGGGCATTCGAACACTACGCCGGTCGTCAATGGTACGGCCGGTGTTGACAGCACGGGTGGTGTCCATGGTTGGGGCTACTCGGAAACCAGCTGGGGCAACGAAGTCATCATTGATGACTGGGCATACCTCCCGCTGGACCTCGGGTCCGGGGAGATCGCTATCGGCAGCTCGTGCCTCACTGTTGAGAAGACCTCCGACGCCACAGAGAACTCCCGAGTGGGGGACACGGTCACCTACACCGTGACTGCCACCAACTCCGGCAACTCCGACTTCACCGCCGAGGCCCCGGCCTCGGTGAGTGACGACCTGACGGGCGTGCTCGACGACGCAACGTACAACGACGACGCAACGGCCGACCAGGAGGGCGACCTCACCTACACTGACGGTCGCCTGAACTGGACCGGCGCACTGCCGGCCGGGGAGTCCGTGACGATCACGTACACCGTCGAGCTCACTGCGGGCGGCGACGGCGTGGTGCGCAACGTGGCATTCGAGGGAACGCCCGAGACCCCCGTCCCGGACTGTGACCCTCCGAACGAGGATGGCAAGGACCCTGAGACAGGCGTGGCCTGTGCCGAGACGGAGAACCTCCTGCCGCGCCTGACTATCGAGAAGACCGCGGACCGTACGGATCTCCCGGCCGAGGGCGAAACTGCCACATTCACCGTGACCGTGACGAACGAGGGCCCCGGGGACTACACCGAGGACGCGCCGGCAACGATGACCGACGATCTGTCGGACGTGCTGGACGACGCCAACATTGTTGACGGCTCCCTGTCCGCGTCCACCGGCGAGGCGAACTTCGCTGATGGGACCGTGTCGTGGTCCGGGCCCCTGGCCGCTGGCGAGTCGGCCACCATCACATACACGGTGTCGTACACCGGTGCGGGTGACAACGTGTTGCTCAACCGGGCTTGTGTGCCGGAGTCTGAGGTGGCGCCGGGTGCTGAGCCCTGTGACGAGGTCCAGATCCCTGGTGAGGTACTGGAGCCGGAGCTTGACCTGGTGAAGTCCTCGAGCGTGGAGGAGATCTCCGAGGTCGGTCAGGAGATCACCTACTCGTTCCTGGTGACCAACACCGGGGCCGTCACGGTGGAGGACGTGACCGTGAACGAGGGTGCGTTCTCCGGTTCGGGGGAGCTGTCCGAGGTGACCTGCCCCGAGGAGGCGGCGTCGCTGGCTCCTGGTGAGGACGTGACCTGCACCGCCACCTACACGGTGACCCAGGCGGACCTGGACTCCGGCGAGCTGGAGAACACGGCCACTGCTACGGGTACGACGCCGGGTGGCGACCCTGTCGACTCGCCGCCGTCGGACGTCAGCACGCCGGGCCCCGACCCGGAGCTTGACCTGGTCAAGACGTCGGACGTGGAGGAGATCTCCGAGGTCGGTCAGGAGATCACCTACTCGTTCCTGGTGACCAACACCGGGGCCGTCACGGTGGAGGACGTGACCGTGAACGAGGGTGCGTTCTCCGGTTCGGGGGAGCTGTCCGAGGTGACCTGCCCCGAGGAGGCGGCGTCGCTGGCTCCTGGTGAGGACGTGACCTGCACCGCCACCTACACGGTGACGGAGGCCGACGTCGCAGCCGGAGACCTCAAGAACACCGCCACGGCCACCGGTACGACGCCGGGCGGTGACCCTGTCGACTCGCCGCCCTCGAGCGTGATTGTCGACAACGGCGTGCCTCCGGTCGCGAACGCGGGCGGTGATGACCCGGGCTCGGCTACGCCCGGGAAGCTCCCGCAGACGGGTGCGCAGATCGCGGCCCTGATGAGCCTGGCGCTGATCCTTCTCGTCGCCGGTGCCTTCGCTGTCCGTCACGCTCGGAGGATCCGTCTGGGCTGATACCGGCCGAATCGGCGTGACATGAACAACGTCAGGGGTGGTCGCGGCAAGTGCGGCCGCCCCTGACGGCCTTACTTGGCCTAGTCGGGCCGTGAACGCCTGGAGGAAACGCTATGGAGCACGATGACCTCGAGTCGACACCCATCTACGACGCCGTCACTGCCGAGCTGGAATCACGTCTTCGATTCGCCGACAGCCTCAGCGGCGCGCATCGTGCCGTGATCGAAGAGGTGCAGGGTGTGGCCGGCCATCAGGAGCAGTGATTCCATGACGATGACGTTCGCCGTTAGTCGGGGAATTTCAAGGACCGGTGGCGGACCACTCGGAATCGAGCCTTGGAGTTCCGAAGCCCGGGCTCCGGATGGCTCGGTCAGTAGGCAGCCTGCCTGCGTGAACCGTCCGGTGAGCGTGGCCTGGGACAGGGTGGGCGCGAACCGGGCGTGCTGGGGCCCATCATGCGCAGTTCCACGTGACGACAGCAGAACACGAACGCAACGAGCTAGCATCCCCTGCGAACTCGCTGGTACTGGTCGGGGACCTCAGCGCTTTCGAGTTCTCCGCCCCCAGCGCGGTGGTCAGCATGCCACGGCGGACGACCTTATGGCTGTGAGACGGCTGGCCAGGATCAACCAGCTACTGTTCGAACGTGTTGATCCTCACGACGTCGGTGCCGGCGGACAATATGACCTTCTGGCAGACGACCCTTGGTGGTGCGGTGATCGGTGCTGCAATTGCGGGCGTCTTCGGTATCGCGGGTGTTGCAGTGACGTGGCTCGTAACGCGTAGGGGCGAAGCCAGGGCCGTGCGCCGCGACGCTGGTGCCAAGGTGATCCGCACGGCGTACCGGCTTCGCGACGCATGCAACGAAGTCCTCGCGGCGGACGCGGGACGGCATTCGCGGATTGGCTCGGAAGCCAGGAGGGTGTGGGAGCACCGCCATGACCACTGGCAGGCGGTCCAGGCTGAGGCCGTGGCCGAGTATCACATCGCGATGGCACTCGCGCACGTTGATCTAGCAGTCGTCCACTTCGGGCTCGTGAACGAGGCCGACGTTTGGATGCTGCGCTATGTGAACGGTCTGTCGCCTCGCGAGATCCCGTTGACCGAACGCCTCGATGTACTGATCGAAAAGATGGAAGACCTCCTAGCCATGGACTCGGGTGCTCGACATGGTGCGCGCAAGTTGACCGGAAGTCGTCAGTTTGAGAATTTCTCCAAGAAAGTTCCTATCGAGAAGAACCGCCTCTGGGATGACTAGAGCGACGGGGATGCCCGCGGGTGGAGACTGCGCGACGGAGTCGACGAGCGCCGCGTACGTGGTCGTGCGTCGAGGCCAGGTTGCGCCGACGAGGGCTGTGTGGTGGCTGTCGTAGTCGAGAGGCGGGCGCGTACCCGCCCGCCCACTATTGGCGCCGACGGATGGGACAGTCTGATTCGCCCGGTGCACGGTAGTAGCCGCGTGCAATTTGTTGTACGGCTCAGCGGTAGTGTCCAAGTATGGCCGACATCAGCCGCCCGGCATACGACCTCCATCGCGACCGTGCTCGCAAGGCGATCGCGCGTCAGAAGGACGCCGCCGCGCGCGAACGTGAAGCACGGGACGCCCGTGACGCAGAGGTGCTGGCAATGCTGGCGGCCCCTGGGGCGTCGCTCGGCACGGTCGCTGCCGACGTCGGCCTTTCGAAGAGCATGGTCGCCTACATCGACCGCACAGCTCGGGCGAGCTTTGATAACGCGGAGCAGGCGCGCGCGTTCCTCGAAGAGCGTGACGCGTAACGAGGAGTTCACCGTGAGGCTCCGCGCCTCCGGCGCGTCGTGCCCTTGATTCGTCGCCCGCGGCTAACACTGGAGGCTACGGGGAGCGCATCGCAGCGCGTGCGAAGCGTGGTCGACAGCCCCGCAGGACAACCCCAGATCGGCTTTGCGCCGTACCGCTCGTGGTAGCTGACCGCGAGCAGGCTCCTGACAACACTCTCGCGACGAAATCTCCGCACAGCTCTCTGGCAACTGTCGGGTCCTGCGTGTAGCGTGTAATGCGTTGCACGCACCAGCATCGAAGGGACGACCATCATGTTCGGTACCGGCGGCATCGCTCAGTGGATCCAGGACAACGTGGTTCCGCTCATCCTGATCGTCATCGCGATCGGCGTCCTGTGGGCCGGCAACGCCGGCAACATCTCGAAGGCCGTGACCAAGGTCGGCGTGACCCTCGTCGGGGTGGCGTTCCTGGCGATGGTCGTGACCGGCTCGTTCGACGAGGTCGGACAGTGGCTCCTCGGGCTCTTCCAGACGGCCTGATCATGCGGCTCCCGGACGACGACGAGATCTACGACGTCGACCAGACGTACCTCGGCCCGCCGGGGTACTACATCGGCCGCCTGCGCTACCGCATGATCGCAGTCACGCCGGTGATGGTCCTGCTCGGGCTGGCCCTTCTGCTCAAGACCGGCATCGGGTTCACGCTCCTGTCAGTCGCGCTGACCGTCCTCTTCTCCCTGCGGCTGTCGCAGTGGATCGTCGACAGGACGACGCACGAGCGACCGATCGGGGTCCTGCTCGCCACGTTCTGGCACGAGCTGACCGCCACCCGCATGCCGATGCGGAGGCAGCAGGGTCGCCAGCCCGCAGCATTCCGCCGTCGAGTCACGTCCGTCGGCGCTGACCACCCGCTGACGACGGGACGGCGACGGTGGCGGTCGTACGCCAACCGGCAGGCCGCCGGCCGTGCGGCTGAACGGGAGGGGGAATGATGCAGCTCAACTTCAGGTCGCTCTTCGGCCGCAGGCCCGACGACGAAGGCGACGACATCGCGATCACCTACGACCCGGTCGAGGAACACGTCGAGACCGCTCGCCCGACCAAGCCCGCGAAGGGCCGTGGCCGATACCCGGACGCGCCGAGGATGACCAGCGCCATGAAGTGGGCCCTCTCGCGGGTGGCCAACAACGTCACGTTCTCGGACAAGCGGATGGTCGCCTGGTACCTGCTCGACCCACAGCGGTGGAGCTTTCGCACCGTGGCCGACGGCGAGTCGCTGATCGAGGCGCACGCATCGCAGGTCGCCGAGCTTGTCGGGCGCACGGTCTACTGCCGCATCACCACCCGTCCCTACCCGGTCCAGACGTGGGCACAGGCCGCGTGGCAGAACTCTCCGAGCCCGAGCGAGGGTTTCGAAGCGATCCTCGTGCGCGACCAGCAGCAGCTCGCGTCCCGGATGCAGTCGGACAAGCTCGTGTACTTCGGGGTCGACCTCGGTTCTCGGTCGTCGGCCGTCGACCTGACCGCGCGAGTCCTGCCCGACGTCGCCCGCCGCGAGCTTGCGGCGGTGCAGCATCGCCTGGACGAGGTCGACGAGATCATGGCAGGTGCTGGCGTCGACGCGATCCCCGCGGTCGGGAATGACATGGCGTGGCTGCTGGCTCGGTCGTTCGCGCTCGGCTGCCCAGCTCCGAGCCAGGACACCATCGAGGAGACGCACTGGACGAAGGAGGACCTCCACGAGTTCACGGGCTCGACGTTCTGGAGCGCTGAACCGCTGGCGCAGTCGGTGCGGATCGACTCCACGACGGGCGAGCAGCCGATCACGCGGTACGTCGTCGTCCTGACGGTCGGACGTATGGGGGAGCTGCACATCCCCGAGGTGGACGAGCCGTGGATCGCCAAGACCGACAAGCTGCCCTTCCCGGTGGAGTGGTCCTTCCGCGTCGACGTGCGCTCGCCGGACGAGACGTCGAAGGAGATGAACAAGCTCTCCGACCGAGTCCTCGGCCAGCGCGACCACTACCTCGAGGACCACGGCAAGCAGCCTCCGCGACAGCTCGCCCGGCAGTCCGAGCGAGCCTCCGCCGTCGAGGACGAACAGCGCTCCGGCTTCGACGGCCTGGCGACCCGCACCCGAGGCTGGTACCGGATCGCCGTCGCTGCGCCGACCCAGGAAGAGGCGCTGGCGCGGGCCAAGGTGGTGCAGAAGGTCTACAAGCCGGCGATCAAGATCGAGCGCGAGCTCGACCAGTTCCGGCTCGCACGCGAGTTCGTGCCGATGGAGCCGCTCGCCAACAGCGGACACACCAGGCACCTGCCGATCCTCAAGCTCGCGGCGGGCGTCCCCGCCGCCACGGCCGAGGTCGGCGACAAGCGCGGCGTCCTCATCGGCTACACCAGCGGCTTCGCGGAGCGGCCGGTGACCTGGGATCCCTGGTACGGGCCCGAGGTCGTCGAGGGCTCCGGGCTGGTGCCGATCGTCGGCGGGCTGGGCGCGGGCAAAAGCTTCTTCGCCGGGGGCATCGTCTATAAGACGGGTGCTCAAGGGGTGCCCTGGACCGTTCTCGACCCATCGGGCAGGCTCGGATCCCTGGCAGGCCTTCCCGAGTTCCGGGTCGTCGCGACGGCGATCAACCTGCTGGAGTCCGAGCCCGGGGCGCTCAATCCCTACGCGCTCGTTCCGGAGCCGCAGGAGGCATGGTTCCGCGACGAGCCGGACCCGGAGCAGGCGCTCGCCCTGGCGAAGTCCGCCGCCAAGGCGCAGCGGCGTGACCTGGTCACCGACACGCTGCGTTGGTGCCTTCCCGCCGAGGACCAGGACGACAAGGCTGCGATGTCGATCCTCCGCGACGCCGTCGCGCGCGCTGAGGCGCTGCCGTACTCGACGGCGCACGGCGTCCTCATGGCGCTCCAGCACCACGACGAAGGCGAGCTTGCGGCGCGGATCCAGCGCCGGTTGCGGGAGGCGTCGGAGCGGGAGATCTCGCGGCTCTTCTTCGCCTCGCCGTCGGGCGGCAACCACGGCGACGCGCTGAGCAGTCGACGCATGACCTTCTTCAGTCTCAAGGGCCTCGCGCAGATCGACGAGAACAAGCCCAAGGGCGAGTGGTCGTACGACGAGCTGATGAGTCGACCGGTGATGTCGCTGGCCGCATGGTCCGCGCTGCGGTCGGTTTACCGGGCCGACTTCCACGAGCGCAAGGGCATGTTCCTCGACGAGGTCCACGAGATCACCGCGGTCTCGACGGGGCGGACCCTCGTGCAGAAGGTCGCCACAGACACCCGCAAGCACGACATCGCGGCCCTGGTGTCGACCCAGAACGCGGCGAACGTCATCGGCCAGAACATCAACAACTTCGTCGGCGCCGCGTTCGTGGGCAAGACGACGGACGAGGAGGCACAGGAGCACAACTGCCGGCTGCTTGGCCTGCCCACCGGAGTGGGCTACGAGGCGGAGTTCTCGAAGCTCTCGCGCCGGTCGCGGCGTTCGGAGACGACGGGCGCTCCACGCGAGTTCATCTTCCGTGACGGCATGGGTGGGGAGGACGGCAAGGGCGGCGTCGAGAAGATCCGTGTCGACTACTCCAACCACGAACGGCTCACCGCGGCGCTGAACACCACGGCCGACCCGATGAAGCGCCGAGCTCTCGAGCTCGTCGACCAGGGGAACGCCGAGGAAGGCGCAGCATGATCCGCCGGGCCGCGGTCGTCGTCCTGCTGAGCCTCGGCCTCCTGGCCGCAGTGCCAGCGTTGGGTGCTGCCGCCGCACCCGGGGCGACGACGGCGGTCTCGGCCGCGGGTCGCGTCGCGGCGAAGGCGTGCGCTTCCGCTCCCGAGCCGGCGTCGCCGTTGGCCGGGCTACCGGGCAAGCTCTACGGCAAACCGGCCACGGCGAGCGACGCTGACCCGTTCACCAACCAGGACGTCAAGATCGCCGACGTGTACGGCTACTCGTACCGCTGGGCGAACTACGACAACGGCTGCGTCCCCGGCTCGGACGTGCTCCCGAATGCGCAGACGGGCATGGCGAATTTCCTTCTGTCCAGCAGCGCGTCTGTCTCGGCGTTCACGCACAACCTGTTCAGCCTCGTGGTGACGCCCGACTTCTTGGCCCCGCTCGACGACGTCCTGACGAGCGCCACATCGGCGGTCAAGGGCGGGTTCTGGGACCCGTGGGTCACGGCGATCCTCATCCTCGTCACGGTGGGGGTCCTCGTCACGGCGATGCGCGCCGACGTGTCCTCGACGGTCACGACCGTCGGTTGGGCTCTGCTGGTCCTCGTCGGGGCGACGTACGTCATGAGCTATCCGGTGTCGTCGGCACGCGCGGTCGATGAGCTGGTGCAGCAGACGATCACGACGTCGGCCCGCGGAGTAGGCGTGGCGAACGAGACCTACGGCCCGCCGGTCCCGGGGAACGAGGGCAAGGAGAGCCCGAACGAAGCCCAGGCCGCGTTGGACGACATGTTCGACACGATCAACCGCGACCTGTTCTACGACGCCTGGCTCGAAGGCACGCTCGGATCCAACGACAGCGCCGTTGCTCGCGAGCACGGGCCCAACCTGTTCCGAGCCTCGCACCTCACCTGGAGCGAGGCCGAGACGGTGAAGAACGACCCCGACGCCGGCCAGGCGATCGTCGATGCCAAGAAGGATCTGTGGGTCAAGACCGCTGCCGCCGTCGAGCGCGAGGACTCCGGCGCCTACCAGCAGCTCACAGGGAACAACGGTCGGTGGGACGCCGCCGGAACTGTGGTGCTCAGGGTCGCCGTGATGATGCCCTTCCTGGCGGTCGCCGCGGTCCTCATCGTCGTCGCCTACGTGGCGACGCGAGTGTTCGTCCCGCTCGCGCCCGCGTTCGGCGTGCTCGGGCTGCTGTACGTCACCCAGGACTGGGTGATTGGGGTGCTCAAGCAGGTGGGCCGATTCATCATCCTTGGGCCGGCGTTCTTCGTCGCGGCCCTGGCGAACCTCCTACTTGCCACAGCCGTGCTCGACTCCGACCTGGCGTTCGGGCTCAAGCTCGTCATCGTGGCCGCAGTGCCGTTCATCCTGTTCAAGCTGCTACGTCCTGGGCGCGCGGTTCCGGGCTCGCGGGCAGCACGGCGCATGGCCCGGTCGGGGATGGGGACCCTGCTTAACGCGTTCGTCACCCGACAGGCGGTCCGGGGCGGTGTCGAGGACTCGAAGAAGAGCGACGGCGAGCCGGCCGACGAGAAGAGCCCGGAGCGGGAGGCCAGCGTCTACCGCCATGCCTACGCCAAGAGCGCTCCGGTAGCGGCGGGGAGCACCAGGGCGCTGCCCGCCGGGAACGGGCCACCGCGCGAGCTCGCCCCCGGTCGGCAGTCCGCCTCGGGGCGGGAGCTGCCAGAGGCGTCGGGCGTGACGAGCCGAGGTCGGCACCGGGATCGGATGAACGAGGTCCCTGCGGCCCGTCTGGCCGAGCGTCGACCCCTGTCTCGCCGCACCCGAAGGGAGTTGGCGGTGGGTGCCAGCGCTGGCGCTATTGCCGGGGCTGCGGCGAGTACGTCCGCGCCGAGAACACCCGATGCGTCCGCGCCTGAGTCCAGTGCCGGCGACACTCAGACCATGGCGGCGGGAACTGCGAACCTCGGTTCCGTCCGTGAGAACCCGGTCACCGAGGGCCGCAAACCTCCGGCGATCCATGCCGATGATGCCGATGTCGACCTGTCCGCGCCGGTCGACAAGAACGCCCCGCGTGGTGAGGTCATCGGCAGCTCGACCACCCTGCCGGCCGGTGTTGTCGAGGCGGGCACGACCTACGACTCGGACGGCAACGCCGTCTTCGAGATCTGGCGCCCACCGACCACGGCGGACGCGAACGACGAGGGGGAGGAGTACCGCTGATGTGGGACATGCTTGCTCCGATCGTCCGCTGGCCGCTCTACTCGCCCTTGCGGTTCGTCGGCGTCGTGGTGATCGCTCTGGTGGCCGTGTTCTTCGCCGGGGAGATCAACGACGAGGAAGGCGCGTCGTCCGCCGGCGTCGTCCAGCCTGCCCCGCCCCAGGTCGCCGACAGCTCGCCCTCCTCGGAGCCGTCCTATGAGACGACGTCGAGCGCGAGCGCGACGCCGGGCGATGCGACGTCTGTCGGCGCGACCGACGACCTGAGTGCCGACCCTGCCGCCGATGATCCCGCCGCGGCTGCTGCCGATGTTGCCGCCGCCTTCGTGGCTGCCTGGGCACGGCCCGACCTCGACCCCGACACATGGGCCAGCAACGTCCGCCCGCTTGCGACGTCGGACCTCTGGTCCACCGGCCTGAGCATGACCGACCCGGCGAGCACGCCCGAAGTCACCGTGCGCGGTGAACCCCGTCAGATCGCAATCAACGCCGAGGAGGCAGTCTTCGACGTTCCGACGACGGGCGACTGGGTCCGCGTTCACGCCGTCCCGGGCCCGGACGCCGCGACCTGGCTCGTCTCCCGTGTTGAGCCCGTGAGCTGAGGATGGTGAGGACCGAATGGAAGCTGCCACCGCCGCTCTCGTCCTGTGGGCCAAGACCCAGGCGATCGGCTGGCTGGCCCGCAACTGGGGCAAGCTCGTCACGGCTGGTCTCGCCCTGTTCGGCGTCGCGACTTTCCTGGCGGTGACGGCGGTCAGCCTGGTGTCGAGCAACGGACAGGTCACCGAAGCGGCGAATGCCTGCACCGAGCTGGGGTACACCGTCGACCAGGCGGCCTACCAACCGCCGGCTCTCGACCAGACCCCGAGCATCCCTACAGGTGGTTCCATCCCTGGTTTCGGCCCCGACGACGGCGCCAAGATCGCCAACGCCCAGGCGATCGTCGCGGCCGGTGTAGCGGCCGGCGTTGGACGGCGAGGCATGATCGTTGCGATCGCCACCGCACTGCAAGAGTCCGGGCTCGAGAACGTCGACTACGGCGACCGCGACTCCCTCGGCCTGTTCCAGCAGCGCCCGTCCCAGGGCTGGGGAAGCGAGAAACAGGTTCGCGATCCGAGGTTCGCTGCCCTCGCCTTCTTCGGTGGCCGGACGTCGCCGCACTTCGACGCCAAGACCGGGAGAGCCTCGCCCGGTGGGCTCCTCGAGGTGTCGGGCTGGGCCGACTTGCCCATCACCGTCGCCGCGCAGAGCGTGCAGCGTTCTGCCTTCCCCAGCGCGTACGCCAAGCACGAAGAGCGCGCCATCGTGATCGTCGACGCCTTCGCGGGTGACGCGGCCTCGACGACACCGATCGCCGCGGCGTCCTCGGAGGGGAGCGACCAGACGAGTGACAGCCAGCAAGCCGTGGTGTCGGCTGCCGACTACCGCGCGAGCGGCGTCGACATCGACAGCTTCTGCTCGAGCGAGTTCGAGCTCGCGTCGGCCAGGAGCCCGGTCGCAGCGACGTCGGGCCAGGTCATCCCGACAGGGGAGTGGACCGCGCCGATCCAGTCGCAGGTCACCTCGCCGTTCGGCACGCGATTCCATCCGATCTATCACGAGGCGCGGCTGCACGCGGGCACCGACTTCCACGCGGCCGTCGGTACGCCGATCGCCTCGCCAACGACGGGGGTGGTCGAGTCGGTGGGATGGAGCTCGGGCGGAGGGCTGAACGTGGCCATCACGCACGCCGACGGCGTGACGACGCGCCACCTGCACCTGTCCGAGGCGCTCGTGAAGCCGGGTGAGGAGGTCCAGGGCGGGCAGACCATCGCCCTGTCCGGCGACAGTGGTGTCGGCACGGGCGCGCACTACCACTTCGAGGTGCATGTCGACGGAAAGCCTGTCGACCCGGAGCCTTTCATGCGCCAGCACGGGGTCAACCTGCGAGCCTGGTCATGATGGACGCCGAGTTCTTCGCATTCGAAGACGTCTCGTGGCAGACGGTGCCTCCACCCGCCCGCCATCCGATACCGGCTGCGTTCGTCCGCGACCTCGACGTGGGAGCCGAACTGACGATCGGCATTCCTGGCCGCTACTTCATCGACGGCCAGGTCCTCCTGCGAACGGAACGGTCGAGCGTCGAGTTCCCCGATGACGGCGAGCTGCACGAGGCGCTGGCTGTGTGCGCGCCGATGCATTACTGGACCTGGCGGGTAGCTCCGAGCCGGAACCCGGTGATGCAATGGTGGCCGGTCGAACACGCTTGGGTCTACCAGGATGCGATTCCTGTGGATGCGTCGGGGCGCGCCGTGACTGACGGGGCCGCGACCGACGTGTCGTCCTCGTGGTTGGACCGCGTACGTGCTGACTTGGAGCAGCCGCCAGTGCTCAGCCCGATCGGTGCCAGGGATGCCGGCGCCCTCACGGGCCGGACGCTGCGCTCCCGCAACGCGGAGGGGGAGTGGTTCTGGTTCGTTGGCGTCTCGGAACCTATTGACGTCGACGGTGACTTCTGCGTCCGCGCCGTTCCGCAGTCCCACTGGTGGCTCCACCAGGTCGGCTATTACCCCGAGCTGCAGGACAAGGTCCGGACGATCCCGCTGCACCGTCTGTTCGCCTACGTCTGAGGGGGAGCCTTGAGTAGTGACCGTGAGGGAGAAGGCGAGATCCAGCAGGTCTTCTACTGGGTCTTCGTGCTCGTGGGCCTCGTCGCGATCAAGCAGCTGTGGACGGCGAAGCTACGTCCCTGGGTCGAGCAGGTCTGGGGCGACATCCGTTCCGGCGAGATCGCTGATCTGCCGCTGGTCGGTCGCCTCGACCAGGCCGACGTTGTAGGCGTCGGACTCCTTGTGGTGTTCCTCCTCGTCGTCTTCGTCGTGGTTACCTCGGCCTTCAGGAAGCGCCATCGGATGGCCCGGCGCTCGGCCATCAACGGGCGACCTGCGCCGCGCCCCAGCACCCACCGGCGGTGATCGTTCCTGAAGATCTGACTGTCGAGGTCGAACTAGGCCGTGCGGCCGGGCAGGGGCACGATGGGACCATGTGGAGCGCAGAGGTGGCGCCGAAGCTGGCGTCCGAGTACCTGTCGGGTCTCGGCCGTCGCTGGGACCATGTCCAGGCTGTAGGGCGGCTCGCCGAGGAACTCGCGGCAGCTGACACCGTCTCGTCCGCTGTCGTCGCGGCGGCTTGGCTGCACGACCTGGGCTACGCCGAGGAGCTCTCGACGACGGGCTTCCATCCGCTCGATGGAGCGACGTTCCTCATGAGCGAGGGCGTTCCAACGGAGATCGTGGCGCTCGTGGCCCACCACACGGGCGCCGACTTCGAAGCGGACGAGCGCGGGTTGAGCGAGCATCTGGCCAAGTTGCCGGAACCCGAACCGGACGAGCTCGACGTGCTCACCCTCCTGGACCTCGTGACGGCACCGGACGGGACCACGACCGACCCAGAGACCAGGGTCGCAGAGATCCTGAGCAGGTACCCCACGTTCAGCCCTGTCCATCGGGCGGTCACCCGCTCGCAAGACGTGCTCATTGCGTCCGCCCGACGCGCGCGCGAGCGACTCGGGCTACCCGATGAATGGCCTGCCGGACCTCCTGAGGGCGTGCTCGAGCCGTAGCCGCATTGACGGATGCAGGTCCAGGCTCTCGATCTGTTCGGGCGTGAGCCACTCGACTTCGTCACTCTCGGAGCTGGTTTGCTTCACGCCACCGACTAGCCGTGCACGGAACGCGATCGAGAATTGTTGGCGTACCTCACCGTCGTCGTACTGCATGACGTGGTTAGGGTTCGTGTACGTGCCGGTGATCGTGTCGACCTCGACCTCATAGCCTGTCTCTTCCTTGACCTCGCGGACCACCGTGTCCGCGATCCTCTCGCCTGGCTCGTGCCCTCCGCCGGGCAGAGCCCACTTGTCGTTGTCGGTCTTGTGGATCATGAGGATGCGTGCCTGATCGTCTTGGACGATCGCAACGACGGATGGCACCACGGAGTTGATTGCCGGTGCGTTGGGGTCGTCAACGAAATCGATCCGGGTCATGGTCCGACATTACGGCGGCTCGCCGATCTGGTCGCGTCCGCTCGTCCGCTTGTGGATCGTCGCGACGCTGAGCGACCCTCTCGGCGAGGCGGTGGCGCCAAACCCCATCAGGACGTCGACGTGCGAAGTTGAGATCCGGATGGTGCCGCTCGGTGCAGTCAGCGAGCTAAGGGGCACATCGGCGGGACGCATGTGCGGCGAGGTTGCCCAGTCTGGACACGACACCTTCAGAGTGGGATCCGACCGCGAGCGGGCGGGGCGAAGAGCCGGCCAAGCAGCGATCTGCGGCGTTGGCCGGGCAGCGGCGGGGGCCAACGGTCGTCGACGGTGGAACTTGAGCGTCGCCGGGCAAGCGGCGGCCGGCGCTTCTTGATGGGCCTCAGTGGGCCGACCGATCATGTTGGCGAGCACCGTGCGGGTGTAACGCTCTGAAGTTCACCCGCTGGGGAGAACGGCCAAACTTCCCGGGTGAGGGTGAACTTTCCGAAGAGCATCGAACAAATGAGACAGGGCTAGTACGCTCCGGGCAACTAGTGCTCCTCGGAGGGCTCCGGGGTCGAGAGGGGGCGTAGATGCGTGTTACTGAGAGGTTCGGCATCACCGGACCGGTGGACTTCCTCGATGTCCACGTGGATAAGGACAACAGGTTGTACGTCGACCCGTCGGCGATTCGCTACGCAGCGAAGGCTGGCGAACCGTGGGCGACCTCTGCCTACCGGGCGCTGACGGACTTTTTCGACGAGATTCTGAGACGGCTCAAGAATGCATCACGTCATCTAGATGGCGAGTCGATGCTCACAGAGTTCCACGAACCACGTGAGACTCGTCTCGGCATGTCGAAGTTTGGGTATGACGGCTCGGGTGCTTCGCGCGAGATCGGTGAGCGGATCTGGGCGGCAATTAAGGACAATCCGCTCTGCCTCATCGAGGTGCCGATCCTGAAGCGTGTCGAGCATCTGCCAATGTTCGTCGATGATCTCAGTAACGATCGAGTCTCGGACCTGACGTCTCGGATCATCTTCGAGAAGTTGGTCGCGTTTACCCTGGATCAAGCGACGAAACACCCTTCGATCACCCTTGGGGAGCCGATGGAGTTTCAGGTCTGGGACACTGCGGCTGGCGTCTGGTCCACCAAGACCTACGCGCTTCCGGACGCAGGAACGGCGAGGCAGGAGCCCTTGCTGCTGGTTCCGAAGCACGTTGTTTTCCACTCCCTGCGCATGTCCAACCGTGGCTACTGGTCAGTGCCGGTTCTCGGCGCGGTCCAGGACAGCCAGACCACCATTGGTGGGAACGGCAAGCCCATCGCTCCTTCGAAAGAATCTCTGAAGGATCGTGACGATCTGAAGGACAACATTCGCGAGACGAATCAGCAGTGGACCGAACGGGAGTGGATCCAGCGACGCACGAACTTGCTCGAACGCTACGAGGAGTTCGTGGATGGAAAGTTCACGCCGCTGGACGACGACGAGATTCTGAATCGCCTCGGCCTCTAGTCGCCGGACGGTGAGGGCTCAGATTGTGCGTGGCCTGTGATCGATGCTCGTTGCGATGCCTGCCAAGTGCGTTCAAATGACTCGATGTAGTGGTCAAAGAGCTTGCCACCGGCTATGCGGTTGAGATGCAGGATCGGGGAGTGACCGGCCGGGGCGCCGAGGGCGTGCGGGTTGACGAGCAGTGTGTTGTCGAAGCGGAAGAGCGAGGCGTAGACGGTGCTGCCGTGCTTGCGGGCCTGGATGCCGGCGACGTCGTCGAGGAGCGGCGCGAGGTAGTTCCAGGTCAACCGACACCGGGCGCCCATGAGGTCGCCGATGCCCTCCTCCTCGCCGCGGAGCGCTACTGCCGCGCTCTCTGGATCGCCGAACAGTAGCCGGATCCGCACCCCGGCCGCCGCGCGGGCCTTGATCCGCTCGCCGAACTCGGGGATCCCGTCATGCAGGAACGAGCCTGCGAACGCGAGTAGGTCGATCGCCTCGGTGGCGCCGTCAATGAGCTCCTCCCACATGGGAATCGGGAGCGCGCCGCGGCTGGGGTAGAGGTCGACGAGCTCTGCGCGGGTGGCTGACTTCGTCCGCGGGTCGGCCTCGGTTGATGGCCAGAGATACCCGGAAGTCTTGCCGACGATCCGCGCCGCGTTCATGCGGTGGGACAGGTACGGCATCCGGTCCTTGGTGATCCAGCGCTCGACGGTCTTGGGATCGACGCCGAGCTGGTCGCTGAACTCCTGGAGCGAGAAGCCGGCGTCGGTGATGGCTGCGCGGAGTCGTTCGTTCGTCATGACGCCTCCAGTGGTGAGGAGTAGCCGTGCGCTGGGAGGGCGTTGCGGGACGTCTTGTTCATCGTAGGACGTCCCAAGACGTCCCGCCAGGGGGTGACGACGTCCCGCTCTCGGGCGGTCTCGTGGTGAGTGGGCATCCAGCCCGAACTGGAATGGACACGGAAACCATCGAGGAGACGACATCATGGCTATCGCCAAGCGGTTCGAGATTGCGCACGAGGCGGTGTTCCCCCAGGGCGCCTACCTGCGGGGGTACGTGGAGCCCGTCGCCGACTTCCAGGCCGAGAAGCGCCCGGACGGCTCGCGGCCCCAGCAGCACGACAAGGAGTCCGGCCTCCTGCTGTGGCAGTGCACGGTCATCGACGGTGACGAGGACGCCAACCGCCGCGAGCTCGGTGTCACGGTGAAGTTTGCCGCCGAGGTCCAGCCGGTGCCGCCCAAGAACACGTCGCCGATGCCGTGGACCCCGGTGAAGTTCGTGGGGCTGACGGCACTGCCCTACGTCGACGACTCCGGCAACCGGCCCCGGATCGCGTGGTCGTTCCGTGCGCAGGGCTTCGCGACGGCCGGACAGGAGCAGGCCAAGCCCGGAGACCAGAAGGCGGCGGCCTGATGTCCACGGGAGGCGTCGGGCAGACCCTCTATACCTCGGGGGAGATCGGGCCGACCGTTCCGGAGCTGCTGGCCATGGCGGCGGACATCATCGACATGGTCAGCGGCCGGGTCGTCACCGTCGAGGTTGGTGGCGGAGGAGTGTCCGTGCACGTCGCCTCCCAGACCGCCGCGGAGTACCTGGCATGGCGGCTAGGACTGGACCAGGTGCTCGACGTCACGACCTCACACTCAGACCACGTGTTCGCGGTGTGGAAGGGCGGACGATGGCCTGAGGCCCAGTTCCGCGTTTTCTGCGACGCCGCGCCGGTGAGGCCCCTGCGAGCCTTTCCTCGGTCTGAAGGACGTCCCTCCGCGGATACGGCCGTCGTGAACGGGGCGACGTGATGTCCAGCATGGGAATCGTCGGCCTCGTCTTCGCACGGGTGGGCCACGCTTTCTGGAACTCCGTGACCTGGACTGTTCAGTCCTGGCGGCTCATCGTCGTCTGCCTCGTGGTCGGCGACCTCCTGCTGATCGCCGACCACGAGGCGGTCGGGCTCGGGGTGCTCCTGCTCGTTCCGGTGTGGAGCACCCTCCGGGCGATCTGGGACGCCGTCAGCCCGCTGACCTATGAGGCGGCACTCGGTGGGCCGCTGCGGCGTCGAGCCTGGCGCCGGCGGGCCCGCGGTGAGTGGACTCGGATCGCCGAGCGGTGCGGGCTCGCCTGGCCGTGGGAGAACGACAAGACACAACGTGTTCCTCGCCTGCTCGACGTCCGCACGAGCGGCAACACGCTGACACTTCGGGTTCGCGCCGCCGTCGGGCAGACCGTCGAGGACATCGACGAAGCCGTCGAGGCGATCGCTACCGCGTTCGAGGCGGAGTCGGCAGAATCGCGCCGAACCGCTCCGGGTGTCGTCGAGATCGTGCTGACGATGCGGGAGCTGCTGCACGAGCCGTCTACACCTTCCCTTCCCGAGAGCATCGAGACCGATGCCGTCACGCTGGGCCGACGTTCGGATGGTTCACCGTGGCGGCTCGAGCTCGCAGGGCGGCACACCCTCGTCGTCGGACGATCGGGGGCCGGTAAGGGGTCGGTCTTCTGGGGCATCGCGGGGAACCTCGCCCCGGCCGCGAATGCTGGCCTGGTGCGGCTCTGGGGGATCGATCTCAAGGGCGGGGTCGAGGTCGCGGTGGGTGCGGGGATGTTCTCGTCCGTCGCGATGGACGAACGGGCGGCGCTCGAGCTCCTCAACTCGCTGCACGGGGTCATCGGCGAACGGCAGGCGACCATGCGCGGGCGGACCCGACAGTTCGAACCGTCCTCGGGCGATCCGACCCATGTGCTGCTGATCGACGAGCTCGCTGTGCTGACGGGTTACGCCTCGCGCGACGTGGTCAACGAGGCAACCACGCTGCTCAAGCGGATCCTGACTCAGGGCCGCGCTCTCGGCGTGATGGTCGTGGCCTTCGTGCAGGACCCGCGCAAGGAGACCGTGGGCATGCGGGAGCTGTTCACCCAGACGATCGCTCTTCGGCTCGCCTCGACGTCGGAGACCCGCATGGTCCTCGGCGACGGATATGGCGACCTGGCACCGGCGCACCGTATCGACCGGACCATGCCCGGGGTCGGCTACGTCGTGCGCAACGACGGTGAGGTCGAGCGGGTGCGGGCTGACTTCTGGCCCGACGACGTCATCCGGCTGGTCGCGGACACGTTCCCGGCGTTGATTGAATGTGAGTCGGAGGACCTGGAACTAGCGGAACCTGAGGTCGACGAGGGCCAGGAAGTGGGAGAACTCGTCTCGATCGTCGATCCGACTGCGGACCGCCCCCGCTCGCCTCGCACTCCGCGCGGGCCCAGGGATCCTGAGGCGGCGTGATGACAGCGGCGGTCGGATTCCCCGGTTTCGGGGCGGATGCTCCACTCGACCTGGGTGACCTCGCTCTGGCCGATGCGGGGTGCATCGTGGGCCGCCTCTCCGACGGCACTATGCCGGCTCTCGCCGCCACGCTGGCCAAGGTCGGCAACTGCGCCCATCCCGTCCGCCTCGTCGGCAGCTCGGACACCGTCGACATGCGGACGGGCGAGATCAGTACCTTCCGGTCGGTCGACGAACCGATGGGGATGCTGTTCAAGCCATGCGGTAACCGGCGCGAGGAGGTGTGCCCCTCGTGCTCGCGCATCTACGCGCGCGACACCTTCGAGCTCATCTCGACCGGCCTGCACGGCGGCAAGGGCGTCCCGACGGACGTCATGGCCAACCCGTTGCTGTTCGTGACTCTGACTGCGCCGTCGTTCGGGGTCGTGCACAGTGCTCGCGACGGCAAGCAGCCCTGCCACCCGCGTGCACACCGCGGCGTCTGCCCGCATGGTCTCCCGCTGACCTGCTGGGCCCGCCACGACGCCGCCGAGGCTGCTGTCGGCGCTCCGATGTGCCGGGACTGCTACGACGTCGAGTCGGCCGTGGTCTGGCAGTGGCACGCGCCCGAGCTGTGGCGTCGGTTCACCATCGCGTTGCGGCGGCAGCTCGCCGCGAAGCTCGGCGTCAAGGAACGCGACCTCAAGGAGCACGCGCGCCTCGAGTACGCCAAGGTCGCCGAGTTCCAGGCACGGGGGCTGGTGCACTTCCACGCGCTCGTGCGGATCGACGGACCTGACGGTCCCGGATCGCCCGCTCCCGTGGCTGCCTCCGGGCTGCAGGAGGCGATCCGTGAGGCCGCTGCCGGTGTCTCCTACCTGGCTCCGCCGGTCGACGACGGCGACGTCGAGCGTCTCCTGTGCTTCGGGGTCCAGACCGACGTCCGGGTCGTCCGAGACGGCGCCGCGGCCAGGGACCAGATCACTGCCGAGCAGGTTGCCGCGTACCTCGCGAAGTACTCGACCAAGTCGACCGGCATCGATCCCGTTCGCCCAGCACCGCATCTCGAGCGGATCATCGACGTGTGCCGTGGTCTCGCGACCCGCGCCCTCGCCGGCTGCGCGTTCGAGTGCGGCGAGCGGGTCAACGACCGCCACGCGAAGATCTGTGGCGACTGCTCCCAGAACCCCTACACCCTGCTCGGCCGCTGGGCGCTCATGCTCGGGTTCCGCGGTCACTTCTCGACCAAGTCGCGTCGCTACTCCGTCACCCTCGGGGCGCTGCGTCGTGCTCGCCGTCGCTTTCAGCGCATGACGGCGAAGCAGCGCCACACGGGAGACGTGCTCGACGTCCGCGAGCTCGAGGAACGGCTCATGGCCGATGACGAGGAGACCACCCTCGTGATCGGTAGTTGGGCCTACGAGGGGTCAGGCTGGCCTCGCGCCGGGGACAAGGCTCTCGCCGACGCCGCCGCTGCCCGCGCCCGCGAGTACGCGACGTGGCGAGCCGACCAGCGCAACGACCGCCCGGCCTGATCGCCGGCCAACCGAGGACTCGAGGGGGAGCGATGACCAAGCAAGAGACGCTCGTCATGAGCGAGATTGCCCCGGTGCTCTACCGGGTGGAGGAAGCGGCTGAGGCCCTGCGGATAGGCCGGACCGTCGTGTACGAGCTGATCCGCTGCGGCAAGCTCCGCACGGTGAAGGTCGGCACACGCCGCCTGGTGCCGGTCGAGGCCGTGGCCGAATACGTGGCGAGCTTGGACGGTGCGAGATGACCGAGCCGGCGGAGAAGAGGCCGAGACGGGCGCGCGGGGAAGGCACCGTCTACTGGGACAAGCGGCTGCAGCGGTTCGTCGCCACCCGGATCGTCGGTTACGACGACCGCGGGAAGGAGATCCGGAGGAAGGGCTCGGGCAAGTCGCGGTCCGCGGCGACAGAGGCGCTCAAGCGTCGGGTCCGAGACTACGAAGCAGGGCTCGCGGCCGGGTCGGACAAGCTGACCGTCGCGGACGTCGTCAAGGACTGGCTGCTCTACGGGCAGGGCCAGGTCGACGATGCGACCGTCAGGAAGCACGAGTACATGTGTGCGCACATCGAGGCGGGAATCGGCGACGTCCTCCTCCGCAAACTCACGGCCAAGCACGTCGAGAAGCTGCTGCAGTCTCTGGTCGCGACCCACTCGACCCGGACCATCACCGACGTCAAGGCATGCCTCAACGCCGTCGTGAAGCGGGCGATGGCGCGCGACCTCCTGGAGCGGAACGTCGTCGAGCTCGTGGTGACGCCTCGAGGCAAGGTCGGCCGGAAGTCGAAGTCGCTCTCCGACCGGCAGGCCCTCGACGTTGTCATGCTCACCAAGGGTCACTGGATGTACCCGTACATCGTCGTCTCGATGCTCGTCGGGATCCGTACCGAGGAGATGCGCGCGCTGACGTGGGACCGGGTCGACCTCGAGGGTGAGCCGCCGACGATCGCGGTCTGGCGCTCGGTGCGGAAGTCCGGAGACACCAAGACCGAGAAGTCGCGGCGGACCCTCGCGATGCCCGAGCTCGTCGCCGACGTCCTGCGCCGACGACATCGCGACCAAGCTGCCGACAAAGTGAAGGCTGGTGCCGCGTGGCAGGAGCACGGCCTGGTGTTCACGACGACGCTCGGCACGGCTCTGGACGCAGCCAACGTGCGCCGTGGGTTCCGGTCAGCGCTCAAGCTCGTGCCCGGCATCGACCCGGCCGAGTGGACTCCGCGCGAGCTGCGGCACTCGTTCGTCTCGCTCATGTCGCTGGGCGGCGCGGCCGTCGAGAAGATCTCCGACGTCGTCGGGCACTCTGACACCTCGACCACGGAGCGCATCTACCGGCACGAGCTACGACCGGTGATCCAGGACGGTGCGACCTTCATGAACTCGTTCGCCACCATCGAGGTCGTCGCCCCCGACTGGCACATGGAACCGCTGTTCAAGCTGCCGGGTACCGACCCTGCCGCCGGCGCGTAAGCCCCCAGTTGCGCCCCCAACGACCATCCCGGCGCTCCAGAGGGCAAAGCAAGAGGCCCCCTGTTCAGCGTTTCCGCTGTTCAGAGGGCCTCTCGGCTGGTCGGGGTGACAGGATTTGAACCTGCGACCTCTTCGTCCCGAACGAAGCGCGCTACCAAGCTGCGCCACACCCCGAAGGACTTGCTCCCACGCCTCAGGACCTACGTCCTCGTGCGGAAGCCTG
>Ga0180218_1000436_pt1 | contig 39902 bp, 40 predicted proteins | sample eDN3rd37CKraftBY_FD_151334 | JGI IMG/M metagenome (GOLD analysis project Ga0180218, IMG submission 151334) | Enriched backyard soil microbial communities from Emeryville, California, USA - eDNA 3rd pass 37_C Kraft BY (version 2) (version 2) | ecosystem: Environmental > Terrestrial > Soil >... | reverse complement strand
CGATCGAACGCTTCCCCGATGCTGAACATCTCTACTCCGCAACGGGTTTGGCGCCCGCGCTCTACCAGTCAGCGACGCTGAACCGGCGAGGGCGGATCTCTCGTCAGGGACTGGCCGAACACCGCGACGCACTGATGGGGATCGCCTGGGGACTATCCCAGTCCTCACCATCGTTTGCCGAACGTAACGCGCAACTGAGGGCCCGTGGCATGGCCCCGATCCAGGCCCGCGTCGCCTTGGCCCGCCACGCGTGCCGCGTGGCCTTCCGGCTACTGCGAACCCAACAACCCTTCGATGAACAGCGCTATCGTCAAGGAAGGCTCAGCGGCGAACGGTGACGGCCTTGAGGGCTATGCCGCTCGACGGCGCAACCTAGCTTGCCGCCCGCTCGCCCCTGGGCCGCCATCACGGCGCACACGAAAGCCTGCCGCACACGACGGCCCACCAACCACTCACGTACGCCCTGTTCATCGCGCCTAAAGCCGGGCCTCCCGCCCGGCCGATCAACCACGCCCAACCTCACCCTTGACTGCCAGCGCGAAAGCTAGCGCGGTCTCAGAAGACCGCGAACCACATCGCGATGTAGTGCAGGATCGCCGCCACCGCGGTGCAGGCGTGGAAGAACTCGTGGTGACCGAACGTGGTCGGCCACGGGTTCGGCCACTTCAGCGCGTACAGCACGCCGCCGATCGAGTACAGCGCGCCGCCGACGATCAGCAGCACCACCGCCGCGACCCCGGCGCCGTCGGTGATCGGGCCGATGAACCAGGCCGCCACCCAGCCCAGCAGGATGTACAGCGGGGTGCCCACCCAGCGCGGCGCCGACGGCCACAGCATCTTCAGCAGCACCCCGGCGGTCGCGCCGCCCCACACGATCCAGAACAGCACCATGCCGTCGTTCTCCGGCAGCGCCAGCAGCGCGAACGGCGTGTAGCTGCCCGCGATGAAGATGAAGATCATCGAGTGGTCCAGGCGCTTCATCCACTTGCGCGCCGTGGGGGACGTCCAGTTCACCCGGTGGTAGGCGCCGCTGACGGCGAACATCGCGACGATCGTGATGGTGTAGATCAGCGTGGCGATCCCGGCGCGGGTGCCCTGCAGGGCCCATGAGACCGACACCAGCGTCGCCCCGGCGATCGCCGCGACGACGGCCGCATAGACGTGGATCCAGCCACGGGCGCGGGGTTTACCGATGAAGTTGGCGACACCGTCGACGACGGCTTCCGGGAAGTCCTCCGCGCCGTCGGACCGGTTGGGGGATTTCCCGGAATCGGTGGCGTCCATCGATCGCGTCATGTCACCTCCAACTCTGCCATGAGCCGACCAGGTCCCTGCCCTGAATCTCGTGCGCACGCGAGGAGCAATACGCTCAGACTAGACAGTAGTCTGGGTTCCCGTGGAGCTCATTCCCCCGCGTCTCAAGGAGCCGGCCTACCGGCTGTACGAGATGCGGTTGCGCCAGGAGTTGGCGCATTCCAAATCCCAACTGCCGCGCCATATTGCCGTGCTGTGCGACGGCAACCGCAGATGGGCGCGTGATCTCGGACACGACGACGTCAGCTACGGCTACCGCGCGGGGGCCCGCAAGATAGCCGAGATGCTGCGCTGGTGCCAGGACGCCGGCATCGAGATGGCCACCGTCTACCTGCTGTCCACCGAGAACCTGCAGCGTGACCCCGACGAGCTCAACCCGCTGATCGACATCATCACCGACGTCGTCGAGGAGATCTGCGCGCCGTCCAACCACTGGAGCGTGCGCACCGTCGGTGATCTGGAGCTGCTCGGCCAGGAGCCCGCGCGCCGGGTGCGCGAGGCCGTGGAGTCCGCCGACGCGGCCCCCGGGTCCTTCCACGTCAACCTGGCCGTCGGCTACGGCGGCCGTCAGGAGATCGTCAACGCGGTGCGCCAGCTGCTGGCCAAGGAGATCGCCAACGGCAAGACCGGCGAACAGCTGATCGAGGCGGTCACCGTCGACGCGATCTCCGAGAACCTCTACACCTCCGGCCAACCCGACCCCGACCTGGTGATCCGGACCTCGGGGGAGCAGCGGCTGTCGGGATTCCTGCTGTGGCAGAGCGCCTACTCGGAGATGTGGTTCACCGAGGCGTACTGGCCGGCGTTCCGCCGCGTCGACTTCCTGCGCGCGCTGCGCGACTACACCGCCCGGCACCGGCGCTTCGGTCAGTGACGCGCCGGTGATGACACACTGAGAGCATGGCTGCGCTGTCCGCGGTCGTCTTCGCCCTCAGCTGGTGGCTGGGGCTGTACCTGCTGGCGCGCGATCCGCGTAAACCCGTGTTGGTGCTGGCGGCGATCGGCCTGACCAGTTTCGCCGCCGTGGTCGCGCTGGACGCGGTGCGCACCGTCGGCGGCGCAGACGGGCTCGGCCGTGTCGAGGTGTACCTGGTCACCGTGCCCGGAATCGCGTGGTTCGCGGTGCTTCTCGAGCTGTCCCACCCCCGCGACACCTGGCGCAGCCGCGCCGGTGAACTCGGCCTGGTGGCCGTCGTCGCCGCGGTGGCGTTCGCCGGGGCCGCACTGGCAGGCAGTGTCGACGGGCCGCTGCGGGCGGGGCACTGGGTGATGTTCGCCGCGATCTCGGCGTCGTCGCTGGGGGCGATGGTGCACGCGGTGGTGCGCCGGGCCCAGCCCCGGCCGGTGGTGGGATTCGTGATCGTCGCGACGCTGTTCTTCGCGCTGGGCAACGCGATCCTGGTCATCCCGCTGGGGCTGGTGCCGAGTTGGTTGGCGCTGGCGTCCACCGGGTTCGACGTGGCGCTGCTGGGCGTCGCGGTGGCGATCGGGGATGCGTTCGACGAGGGGCAGGCGCTGCGCGCCGACATGCTGCGCTCGTTCGTGGCGACGGCGGTGGTGGCGGTGCTGTTCGGCGGGCAGGCGCTGGTCGTGCTGGCCGTGACCGGCGCCGACGGGCCGGTGCGCACCGGGCTGACGGCGCTGCTGTTCACCAGCCTGGGGGTGGCGATCGCGATCAACGTGCTGGCCGACCCGCTGGCCGGGCTGCTGGACCGGCTGGCGTTCTCGCACTCGCCTGCGCTGCGCGCCGACCGCGCCGCGCTGCGCAGCACCGAGGCGGCGCTACCGCTGCGCAGGGACAACCCACTCGACGACGTCGACGAGGAGACCTTCGCCCGGCTCACCCGCCGCGCGCTCGGCCACTACGGCGATCTGCCGAAGCTGGTGGCCAGCCCGCTGACCCGGCTGCCGATCATCGACGAACGGTTGGCCGCCCGCGGCGCCCCCGATCATCCGCTGGAGCGGGCCAACGAGCTCAAGGCGCTGCTGGCCGAGCGGATCGCCGCGCTCAAGCCCCGCGACGGCCGTGACTTCGGCACGACGGAGGAGTGGCGGCACTACAACTCGCTGTACTTCCCGTACGTCGTCGGGGTGCGGGCCTACGCCCAGAACGCCACCGCCGCCGGACTCGACCCGGTCGCCCGCCAGGCGTGGCAGTGGTTCGTCACCGAGGTGCCGCAGCGCTCGCTGCACAACTGGCAGAACGCCGCGGCGCGGGTGATCGCCGCCGATCTGCGCGGCAGCCTGGTGGCCACCCGCGACTGATCCCACCGGCGCTCGCAGGGTTGACAAAACCCCGCTGACCTGCGGTTGGCAGTGGTTGGCAGCGTCTGGCGTACACCTGGCAGCGGCTGATCCGCAGGGTCAGACCCATGAGCCACGCCATGAGCGCCACCCGCACCGGCCCGACCGACTCGCTGCTGCGGTTCGCCCTCCGCGCCGACGTCACCCTGTGCGCGGCGGTGGGCCTGCTGATCGCCACCGCCGCCGATCCGCTCGGCCGGGCGTCCGGACTGTCGACCACCGCCGAGTGGATCGCCGGCGTCGCGCTGGTCGGCTACGGCAGCGCGCTGTACCTGTGCGCCGGGGTGCCGCAGGTGCGGCGCGTCGGGGTGGCGGTGCTCGCGGGCAACGTCGCCTTCGCCCTCGGGGCGGTGGTCGTGGTGGCCGCCGGCTGGCTGTCGCTGACCGAGTTCGGCGCCGTCGAGGTGCTCACCTTCGCCGCGCTCACCCTGGGCCTGGCCGCCCTCCAGTACCGCGGGGTGCGTCGTCTCGACGCGGCCCCTTCATGACCGGTCCGGAGCCGCCGTCGTCTCGAGGTTGCGGCGTCGGCTCCGGAACGGTCCCAAGCCCTCCCCAAACCCCAGAAAACCGGGAAACCCCCGAGAAGAGAGGAAAGTCCGATGACCGCACTGTCCCTGCCCAAGCTCAACGAGGCCACCGACTCGCTGCTGCGCTTCGCGATGCGGGCCGACGCGGTGCTGACCGGTCTGGCCGGGATCGCCGGCCTGCCGTTGGCCCGCTGGATGGCCGAGATGTCCGGCACCACTGTCGGTTTCGAGTACGCGATGTCGGCGTTCTTCATCGTGTACGGGGTGATCGTGCTGGCGCTGGCCGCGCTGGCGGATCTCAGGCGCGCCGGCCTGGCGGTGATCATCGCCAACGCCGTCTACACCGTCGGCGCCGTGGCGCTGGTGTTGTCGGGGGTCTTCGCGCTGACCACGATCGGCGTGGTGGCGGTCCTGGCGACCGGCGTATACACGCTGGCGTTCGCCGAACTGCAGTACCAGGGCTGGCGCCGGCTGACCCGTTGACCGGTGCCGTTCGGGGCCGGGGCTGCCGCCGGGCGCCCCGGCCCGTCCTGAATTGACGGCTACGACACGAATTTGCCTCGACAGTCCACGAAACTCCCCGGAAAGCGGTGTTTACGCGTCCGATCCCGCTAAGGTGCGACGAGTCGAACCCGCCGGGCGGCGGGTCCGATCACCTACGCGTGCCGGTACCCGCACCGGCCGGATGACGACTCGAAGGGGCAATGCACATGCAGGTCACCGCGTTTGCTGCGGCACAGAACGCACGGCTGTTGGAGTCGGGCGGTGTCAGTGCCGACGGTTTTCCGATGACCAGCTGCCAGGTCGCGAGCTTCCCGATCCAGATGACGGTTCCCCTGGTGCTGTCGGTGTACGCCAGCGGCGGCACCGAGTACCAACCGCATCGCTACATCATCGCGAAGTCCCCGGAGGGGGAGCGGGTCGGTCTGCTCGAGTTCGCCTGGGAGTGGCCCGACAATCCCGGTGTGCCGCTGAAGTTCCGCGTCTTCGCCCACCACCTGCCGATGACCGCGTACGGGCCCGGCGTCTACACCATCGGTCTCTACGAGGACCCCGAGGGCGGCGAGCCGGAGTTCGAGTTCCCGCTGCCGATCCTGCGGGTCAACCCGCTCACCGGGGCTCCGTAACCCCGACAGCTCGGTCGTCTACAGCTTGCGTAGCCGCAGCCGGTTGATGGAGTGGTCGGCGTCCTTGCGCAGCACCAGCGTCGCGCGCGGCCGGGTCGGCAGAATGTTCTCGATCAGGTTGGGCCGGTTGATCGAGTTCCAGATGTCGCGGGCGGCGAAGACCGCCTGCTCGTCGGTCAGCGTCGCGTAGTGGTGGAAGTGCGACTGCGGGTCGGCGAACGCCGTCGAGCGCAGATCCAGGAACCGGTCGATGTACCACCGCTCGATGTCCTCGATGCGCGCGTCGACGTACACCGAGAAGTCGAACAGGTCCGACACCATCAGCGTCGGACCGGTCTGCAGGACGTTGAGGCCCTCCAGGATCAGGATGTCGGGGTGCCGCACGATCTGCTTCTCGCCGGGCACGATGTCGTAGAGCAGATGTGAGTACACCGGCGCGCACGCCTTGTCGGCCCCCGACTTCACCGCGGTGACGAACCGCATCAGCGCCCGCCGGTCGTAGCTTTCGGGAAAGCCCTTACGGCCGATGAGGTTTCGTCGAACCAGCTCGGCGTTGGGGTACAGGAAGCCGTCGGTGGTGACCAGGTCGACCCGCGGGTGATGCTCCCAGCGGGCCAGCAGCGCCTGCAGCACGCGCGCGGTGGTCGACTTCCCGACCGCGACACTGCCCGCGACCCCGATGATGAACGGCACCGGCCGATCCGGGTTCTGTTGCGGCTCACCGAGGAACTCCGCCGTCGCCGAGAACAACCGCTGCCGTGCGGCGACCTGCAGATGGATCAGCCGGGCTAGCGGGAGGTAGACCTCCTCGACCTCCAGCAGGTCGATCTTCTCGCCGATACCCCGAAGCTTCTGCAGCTCTTCCTCGGTCAGCTTCAGCGGCGTCGACATGCGCAGATTCCGCCACTGACTCCGGTCGAACTCCACGTATGGGCTGGGTTCGCTCAGCCGCGCCATGCGCCCAGTGTTGCATCTACCGTTGACGGCATGAACGCCAGCACCTCGGTTTCGTTGGTTCGGGAGTACCTGCTGCTCGGTCTGCGCTTCGACCGCATCGAGGAGGGTTACGTCGACTCGTTCACCGGCGATCCCGCGCTGCGGCAGCTGGTGGCCGCCGAACCGCGGCCCGACCCCGCCGATCTGGCCCGCCAGGCCGAGCGTTTGGCCGCCGAGGTCCCGTCGGCCGGACTGGAGCCCGAGCGCGCCGACTACATCGCTGCGCACCTGCGCGCGCTGGCCTGCGCGGGCCGCAAGTTCGCCGGTGAGGACGTCGGTTTCGTCGACGAGGTGGCGGCCTACTTCGACGTGCACATCAGCAAGGGCGACCCGGAGCGGTACCGGGAGGCGCACCGCCGGCTCGACGAGGTGCTCGACGGCTCGGGGCCGCTGGCCGAACGGATGCAGGCCTACCGCGCGGCCGAGGAGATCCCGCCCGCCCGCCTGGAGGAGGCCATCCACGCGTTCTCCAGCGCGCTGCGCGACCGGGTGCGCGCGGAGTACCCGTTGCCCGACACCGAGACCATCACCTACGAGGTGGTGACCGACAAGCCGTGGTCGGGGTTCAACTACTACCTGGGTAACTACACCTCGACGGTGGCGGTCAACGCCGACCTCAAACAGCAGATGTCGAACCTGCCGCGGTTGGTCGCCCACGAGTCCTATCCGGGCCACCACACCGAGCACTGCCGCAAGGAGGCGGGTCTGGTCGAGCGCCGCGGACAGGCCGAGCAGACGATCTTCCTGGTCAACACGCCGCAGTGCCTGATGGCCGAGGGGCTGGCCGACCTGGCGCTGTACGCCGCGATCGGCCCGGAGTGGGGGAGCTGGGCCGCCGAGATCTACGCCGACCTGGGGCTGCGGTTCGACGGCGAGCGGGCGCAGGCGGTCTCGGAGGCGACGGCCGCGCTGGCCGACGTGCGCCAGGACGCGGCGCTGATGCTGCACGACGAGCACCGCGACGTCGACGAGGTGGTCGAGTTCCTCAAGCGCTGGCTGCTGGTCAACGACGAGCGGGCCCGCCAGATGCTGCGGTTTCTGTCCTCGCCGCTGTGGCGGGCCTACACCAGCACCTATGTCGAGGGGTACCGGTTGCTGCGCGAATGGCTGGACGCCCGCCCGGACGGCGTCAGCCTCACCCAGCGGTTCACCACGCTGCTCGACGAGCCGCTGATCCCGTCGTCGCTGCGCGCCGCCTGACCCCCTGCCGAACGTGGGTTACCCGCACGCCTCCGGGGCCGTTGGCGTGCGTTAATCCCACACTCGGCGGCCGAAGTGAGGGCGATTAGGCTGAACCCCATGACTGCAGACCCCGTGACCTCCACTTCTGCCGCTCCGGGCGCCGAGTACGCCGAGACCGCGAGTGCCGCCTACCGGGCCGCGCTGGAGGTCATCGAGCAGGTCGAGCCGCGGGTTGCCGCGGCGACCCGCAAGGAGCTTGCCGACCAGCGTGATTCGCTCAAGCTGATCGCCAGCGAGAACTACGCCTCGCCGGCGGTGCTGCTGACGATGGGCAGCTGGTTCTCCGACAAGTACGCCGAGGGCACCATCGGGCACCGCTTCTACGCCGGCTGCCAGAACGTCGACACCGTCGAGGCGCTGGCCGCCGAGCACGCCCGCGAACTGTTCGGCGCGCCGTACGCCTACGCGCAGCCGCACTCCGGTATCGACGCCAACCTGGTCGCGTTCTGGGCCATCCTGGCCACCCGTGTGCAGGAGCCGGAGCTGGCCGCTCAGGGCGCCAAGCACGTCAACGACCTGTCCGAGGAGGACTGGGAGAAGCTGCGCAACAAGCTCGGCAACCAGCGGCTGCTGGGCATGTCGCTGGACGCCGGCGGTCACCTCACCCACGGCTTCCGGCCCAACATCTCGGGCAAGATGTTCTATCAGCGCAGCTACGGCACCGACCCGGAGACCGGGCTGCTCGACTACGACGCCGTCGCCGCGGCCGCCCGCGAGTTCAAGCCGCTGATCCTGGTCGCCGGCTACTCGGCCTATCCGCGCCGGATCAACTTCGCCAAGATGCGCGAGATCGCCGACGAGGTGGGCGCCACCCTGATGGTCGACATGGCGCACTTCGCGGGCCTGGTCGCGGGCAAGGTGTTCACCGGTGACGAGGACCCGGTGCCGCACGCGCACGTCACCACGACGACGACGCACAAGTCGCTGCGCGGCCCGCGCGGCGGCATGGTGCTGGCCCAGCCGGAGTACGCCGACGCGGTGGACAAGGGCTGCCCGATGGTGCTCGGCGGCCCGCTCGCCCACGTGATGGCCGCCAAGGCCGTCGCGCTGGCCGAGGCCCGCCAGCCGGCGTTCCGCACCTACGCGCAGCGGGTGGCCGACAACGCCAAGGCGCTGGCCGAGGGCTTCCTGAAGCGGGGCGCGCGGCTGGTCACCGGCGGCACCGACAACCACCTGGTGCTGCTCGACGTCACCTCGTTCGGGCTGACCGGCCGGCAGGCCGAGTCGGCGCTGCTGGACTCCGGCGTCGTCACCAACCGCAACGCGATCCCGGCCGACCCGAACGGCGCCTGGTACACCAGCGGCATCCGGTTGGGCACCCCGGCGCTGACCAGCCGCGGCTTCGGTCCCGAGGATCTGGACCGGGTGGCCGAGCTGATCGTCGACGTGCTGTCCAACACCCAGCCGCAGGGCACGTCGAAGGCCAAGTACACGCTGGCCGACGGCACCGCCGAGCGGGTGCACGCGGCGGCCTCGGAGCTGCTGGCGGCCAACCCGCTGTACCCCGGTCTGACGCTGTGACGAAGGGCAAATAACAGATCAGCCACGCCGGTGCGGGAATTTTACGATTCCCACAACTTTGGGTTACTGTTACCGCATGGCACAGAAACCTGTCCCCAATGCGCTGACCCTTGAGTTGGAGCCGGTCGTGCAGCAGGAGCTGCGTCGGCACCTGGACACCGAGGAAGTCTGGTACGCCCACGACTACGTGCCGTTCGAGCAGGGGGAGAACTTCGCCTTCCTCGGCGGGCGGGACTGGGATCCGTCGCAGGTCACCCTGCCCAAGGACGTCACCGACGCCCTCGAGATCCTGCTGATCACCAAGGACAACCTCGCCGGCTACCACCGCGAGTTCGTGTTCAGCTTCATCCTCGAGGAGAAGTGGGGCCGCTGGATCGGCCGCTGGACCGCCGAGGAGCAGCTGCACGCGATCGCGCTGCGCAACTACCTCATCGTCACCCGTGAGATCGACCCGGACGCCAACGAAGAGGTCCGCGTCAAGCACGTGATGAAGGGCTACCGCGCCGACGACTACAGCCAGATCGAGCGGCTGGTGTTCATGGCGTACTTCGAGCGCGCGCACGCGGTGTTCTGCCGCAACCTCGAGGCCAAGATCACCGAGCCGGTGCTCAAGAGCCTGGTGGGCCGGATCGCCAAGGACGAGGAGCGTCACGAGGAGTTCTTCGCCAACCTGGTCGGGTACCTGCTGACGACCAACCGGGACGAGACCGTCGACGCGATCGCGCGGCGCGCGGCCGAGTTGGGCGTCGTGGGCGGCGACATCGAGCAGTACGCGGACAAGGTGGCCAACGTGGCTGCGGCGGGCATCTTCGGCGACGCCGAACTGCGCAAGGTGATCAGCGACCGGATCGCCGCGTGGGGGCTGGCCGACGAGCCCAAGCTAAGCCAGTTCATCACCGCGTAACCTGCGCGTCACGACATATAACACGGGGCGGCAAAGACTTCGGCGCGCCTAGGCGGCGCACCCGCCGCGACGGGAGTAGCGTCGCTGTCGATGGCTAGCGACATGCTCTGCTGTCCGGGCGGCACCGATCGACTCATCACGAGAGGGGCCGGCCCCGGTCCCAGTGCCGCAGTGTCCGCCGAAGGTTCGTGCGGGGCCGCGCGGCCGCGAGGAGCGCTCCGTGACTGAGAAGGCCGTTCGCACTTACGTGCTCGACACCTCCGTGTTGCTGTCAGATCCCTGGGCCTGCATGCGCTTTGCCGAGCACGAGGTCGTGGTCCCGCTGGTGGTGATCAGTGAACTCGAGGCCAAACGCCATCATCACGAGCTCGGCTGGTTCGCCCGGCAGGCGCTGCGGATGTTCGACGATCTGCGTCTCGAGCACGGGCGCCTGGATCAGCCGATTCCCGTTGGGACGCAAGGCGGCACACTGCATGTCGAGTTGAACCACAGCGACCCGTCGGTGCTGCCCGCCGGGTTCCGCAACGAGAGCAACGACGCCCGGATCCTCACCGTCGCGGCCAATCTCGCCGCCGAGGGCAAGCAGGTGACGCTGGTCAGCAAGGACATCCCGCTGCGGGTCAAGGCCGGCGCGGTGGGCCTGACCGCCGACGAGTACCACGCCCAGGACGTGGTGACCTCGGGCTGGACCGGCATGGCCGAACTCGAGATCGGCGTCGACGACGTCGACAGGCTGTTCGCCGAGGGTGAGATCGACCTGGAGGCCGCGCGGGATCTGCCGTGCCACACCGGAGTTCGGCTGCTCGCCGGCAGCTCGCATGCGCTGGGCCGGGTCACCCCGGACAAGCGGGTGCAGCTGGTGCGCGGCGACCGGGAGGCGTTCGGGCTGCGCGGCCGTTCCGCCGAACAGCGGGTGGCGCTGGATCTGCTGCTCGACGAGTCGGTCGGCATCGTCTCGCTCGGCGGCAAGGCGGGCACCGGCAAGTCGGCGCTGGCGCTGTGCGCCGGGCTGGAGGCGGTGCTGGAGCGGCGCACCCAGCGCAAGGTCGTGGTGTTCCGCCCGCTCTACGCCGTCGGCGGCCAGGATCTGGGCTACCTGCCCGGCAGTGAGGCCGACAAGATGGGGCCGTGGGCGCAGGCCGTGTTCGACACCCTGGAGGGGCTGGCCAGCCCGGCGGTGCTCGACGAGGTGCTCTCCCGCGGCATGCTCGAGGTGCTGCCGCTGACCCACATCCGGGGCCGGTCGCTGCACGACTCGTTCGTCATCGTCGACGAGGCGCAGTCGCTGGAGCGCAATGTGCTGCTGACCGTGCTGTCGCGGCTGGGGGCGGGCAGCCGGGTGGTGCTCACCCACGACGTCGCGCAGCGCGACAACCTGCGGGTGGGCCGCCACGACGGTGTCGCCGCGGTGATCGAGAAGCTCAAGGGTCACCCGTTGTTCGCGCACATCACGCTGCTGCGCAGCGAGCGTTCGCCGATCGCGGCGCTGGTGACCGAGATGCTCGAGGAGATCAGCCCCGGCGCGCTGCCCTGAGCCCGCCGCTGCTGATCAGGTACCAGCCCGCCGCCGCGGCACCGCCCAGCGCGAGCACGCGGTCGCGGCGGCGCGGCAGGTCCAGCAGCGACACCAGGCCCAGCGCCGCGAAGCCCGCGCCGACGGCGGGCTGGCAGGGGGCCGCGGTGACCAGCGAGGCATCGGGATCGGTCGGTGTCACGGGGCGAACGTCGTCGGTGCGCACCGGTCCTCCTGTTCTCGGGACGGGGGAGCGACTCGACGGTAAACCCCTGCGCCGCAGCGGGGATGCGTTTTGGCGCTAACTCTCCGACTCGGTCGGCCGGGCGATGTGACGGCCCAGTTCAGCGCGTGACTTGATGCCGAGCTTGCGGTAGATGCGGGCCAGGTTCGCCTCCACCGTCTTGGGGCTGATGAACAGCGCGGAGGCGACGTCGCGGTTCTTCATCCCGGACGCGGCGAGCTCGGCGACGCGCTGTTCGGACGGGGTCAGCTCACCGGTGCGGCGTGGGCCGACGTTGGTGCGGGCCAGCTCGGCGCGGGCCCGGTCGGCCCACCGCACCGTGCCGAGCCGCTCGAACACGTCGACGGCCTCCTGCAGATGCGCCGACGCCGACTCCTTCTTGCGCTGGCGGCGCTCGATCTGGCCGAGCAGCAGCAGTGTGCGGGCGCGTTCGAACGGCATGGGCAGGTCCTCGTGTGCGGCCATCGCCCGCTGCACCGCCGCCAACGCGCCATCCGGGTCGCCCTGGGTGGCCAGCAGCAGCGCGCGGGATCGGGCGCCGACGGCGATCATCCACGGCCTGTCGACCCGCTGCCCGTTGCGCTCCAGGGCCGCGATCAACGGTTCGGCCTCGGTGTAGCGCTCCAGGTGCACCAGCGCCTCGATGGCATCGGGCAGGAACACGGCATCGGGCAGCTCGGTCGGGGTGGTGGCGGGGTCGAAGCGTTCCAGCATGGGCGCCACGGCGGCCAGCACGGCGTCGTAGTTGCCCAGGGACAGCTCCAGGAACCCCAGCATCGCGTGCATGCGCTCGCTGAGCCGCCGCGTCCCGGTGCGGCTGCCCAATTCGAGGGCCTTGGCGATCATCTCGCGGGCGGCGGCCTCCGTTCCCGTGTAGGTCAGCAGCGTCGCCAGCAGGCTGCGGGTGAGCAGCTGCGGGGTGTCCCCGCCGAGTTGGCGGACCTTCTCCAGGGCCTTGTCGGTGATCTGTTGTGCCTCAGCGAAATTACCGAGCGCGATCGCGGTCAGCACCAGGCGCTGGGAGACGAAGACATGCTCGCCCTCCTCGCCCCGCTCCAGGCAGCGGACGCGGATCTGCTCCAGCGTCTCGCGGGCCTCGTGGAGCCGGCCCGTCCACTCCAGCAGCAGAGCGCGGTGCATGCTGGGGCGGAACACCAACGGCGTCAGTGCTTCCGGGTCTTCAAGGGCCACCGCGCGGGCATGCGTCTCCTCGTCGAAGCCGTGGCCGCTGACGAACCACAGGATGTTCCGTATCCCCAGCGCCGTGCTCAGCAGGTGCGGGTTGTTCAGCGATTCGGCCTCCGCGACGGCCTCCTCCGCGGTGGCGAGACCCTCCGCGGACTGACTGGCGTGAAACAGCGAGTACGCCAACGTGACCAGCGCCTGCACCCGCAGCCCCCGGTTGTCGCTGACCTCGCCGAGCGCATCACGCAACACCTGGGCCGCCTCGTTGAAGCCCTGGTTGTACAGCCGGACGACGGCCAGCCGGGTCAGCGCCTCGGCGCGCAGGTCGCCGGGCGGCAGCCGGTCGATCGCCTCCTCGAGCACGGTGGCGGCGCGTTCGTGGTCACCGGCGTCGAAGTGGTGCAGCGCCGACAGGATCCGCCGGTCCGGGGTGTCCCCGCCGAGCCCGATCGCCAGGTCGAGAAGTTCGGCGGCGGCCGCGGGCGCGCCCCTGAGCCGCGCCGATTCGGCGGCGGCGTCGAGCGCCTTGAGCGTCTCGTCGTCGCCGCTGGTCGCGGCCAGCGCGAGGTGGCGGGCCCGCAGCTCGGGCTCGTCGACCAGATCGGCCATCCGCCGGTGCATCGCGCGGCGCCTGCCGGGGGGCGCCTGGGTGTACACACCGCGGGCCAGCAGCGGGTGTGAGAACCGGATGCGGTTGCCGTCGATCGCGATGATGCCCTTGCTCTCCGCGGTCTCCAGCAGCTCGACCAGTTCCTCGTCCTCGGTGCGGGTGGCCGCGGCCACCAGGTCCACCGTCGGCGCCGCCAGGCACGACGCCGCCAGCAGCGCCTCGTGCACGTCGGGCTCCAGGCTGCCGAGCCGGGCGCTCACCACCTCGGACAGCGTGCGCGGCAGCGTGGCGTCGATGCCGGTGGCGCGGTCGTCGATCGCGCGGGCCAGCTCGATCGCGTAGAACGGGTTGCCGCCCGACACCTGGTGGATCCGCCCGATGGTGGGCCGGGAGAACGGCCTACGCAGCCGCGCCGACACCGCGGCGTGCAGATCGGCGACGGTCAGCGGGTTCAGCCGGACCCGGTTGACCGCCTCGGGACGGGGTAGCTCCAGCCAGTCGGTGGTGGGGCCGTCACCGTTCTCGGTGCGCACGGTGGCCAGCAGCCCGGTGGCGCCGGTGAGCCGGCGCGCGACGAATGCGACGACGTGCCTGCTCGACGGGTCCAGCCACTGCAGGTCATCGATGGCCAGCAGCACCGGGCCCTCGGCGGAGATGCGTTCGACGACGGACAGGAACGCCGCGGCCACCGCGCGCTGATCGGTGCCGGTGGTGGTCTCGGCGCGCAGCAGCACCTGGTCGACGGCCAGCAGCTGCGGCGCGGGCAGGTCGGCCCAGGCGCCGGCGTCGACCTCGTCGAGCAGGTCGGCCAGCGCGGTGTAGGCGAGCACGGACTCGGCGGCCGCGGCCCGGGTGGACAGCACCCGGTAGCCGCGCTTCTGCGCCTGCTCGATCGCGGCCAGCCAGAGGGTGGTCTTGCCGATACCGGCCTCACCCTCGATCAGCAGCGCCGACGGGCCGTGGGCGGCGGAATCGAGAAACGCGGCGACCGCGCGCTGATGCGTCGGCTGGCGGACCACGACCTCCCCCGGCATTAACCCAGAATTACAGGATTGTCGCGGCCAACACCAATGTTTGGCAGATCAAGAACTCAGTACTTGAGATCGGCCCTGGGCCGGCGTCCTAACGGTCAGTCCCACCCATGACGCGACCGAGCTCGGCCCGCGACCGAATGCCCAGCTTACGGTAGACCCGCGCCAGGGTCGCCTCGACGGTCTTGGCCGACAGGAACAGCTCGGCGGCCACGTCCCGGTTGGTCATCCCCGACGCCGCCAGCTCGGCGATCCGCTGTTCTGCGGCGGTCAGCGCGTCCCGGCCCGACGCGCCGACGTGGGTGCCTAGCGCCGCGCGCGCCTTGTCGGCCCACAGCGGGGTGCCGAGGCGCTCGAAGGCGGCCAGCGCGGTGCGCAGCGTCGTGGTGGCGTTGGGGTCGCGGGCGCGCTGCTGCAGCTGGCCGACGACGAGTTCGGTGCGGGCCCGCTCAAACGGCATCGGCAGCCGGTCGTGTTGCGCCAGCGCGCGCCGCCCGGCCGCCACCGCGCCGCTGAGATCGCCGCCCGCAGCCAGCAGCTGGGCCCGGCAGCGGGCGCCGACGGCCAGCATCCAGGGCCGGTCGAGCCGCTCGCCGTTGCTCTCCAGCGCCGCGACGTACGCCTCAGCCTCCGCGTGGCGGCCCAGCCCGACCAGGGCGTCGACCGCGTCGGGCAGGTGGGCGGCGATCTGGATCTCGGTGGACTCCGGGTGGAAGGCGGCCAGCAGCGGGGCCAGGGTGTCCAGCGCGGCCCCGAAGTTGCCCAGCGACACCTCCAGGAAGCCCGCCGCGGTGACCGTCCAGCTCTCGTGCCAGGCGGTGCCGCTCTGCCGGGAGACGGTCACCGCCGACGCCACCGCGGCGCGCGCCTCGTCCTCGGCGCCGGCGAACACCGTCAGCCAGGCCCGCAGCACCTCGCTGAGCATCCGCGGGAAGCCGCCGCCGAGCTGCGCGGCCAGTTCGGCCACGCCGTCGGCAACGCGTCTGGCCGCCGGGAAGTCGCCGCGCCAGATGCGGGTCTGCGCGACGTAGAACTCCACGAAGACGAGTTCGCCCTCCTCGCCGCGGTCGATCAGGTGCCGCTCGAGGTCGCGCATCAAATCGTGGCTCTCGTCGAGGTGCCCCCGGCAGGCCAGCATCAGCGCGTACTCGACGCTGGGACGCAGCATGACCGGGGTGGCCGAGTTGTGGTCCTCCAGCTCGCGGGCGCGTCGCATGCTGTCCTCGTCGACGCCGCCGCCGGTGAAGTACTGGATGGTGGCCCGCACTCCGAGAGCCTCGCTGAGCAGCACGCCGATGCCGAGGTCCTCGGCCGCGGCGACCGCCTCCTCGGCGCTGCGCCAGGCGCTCTCCGGGTCACCGGACATGTACTGCCCGAAGCTCAGGGTGGTCAGCATGGCCACCCGCAGCGGTCCCTTGGGGGCGTCCTCGCGCAGCCCCTGCCGCAGCAGGTCGACGGCCTCGAGGTAGCCGTCGTCCATGAACCGCACCACCGCCAGCCGGTGCACCGCCTGCGCGCGCAGCGGCCCCGGTGCCAGCTCGGCGATCGCCCGCTCGAGCAGCGCCCGGGCGCGGGGCGGGTCGCCGGCGTCGAACACGTGCGTCGCCAGCCGGATCTGCCGTTCGGGGGTGGACCCGCCCAGCGTGATCGCCAGCTCCATCAGCTCGGCGGCGGCGACCGGCGCGCCGCGGGCCTGCGCGGCCGTGGCGGCCCGCTCGAGCGCGCCGACAGTGGCGTCGTCGCCGCGGGTGGCGGCCAGCGCCAGGTGGCGGGCCCGCATCTCGGCCTCGTCGAGCACGCCGGCGAGCCTGCGGTGCATGCGGCGGCGCGCCGCGGGGGTGGCGCTGCTGTACACGCCGGTGGCCAGCAGCGGGTGGGTGAACCGGATGCGGTTGCCCTCGATGGTGATGATGCCGTGCTGTTCGGCGGCCTCCAGCAGCTCGACGACGTCGTCGCTGTCGGTGCCGACGGCCGCCGCGACCAGGTCGACGGTCGGGTTGGCGACGGCCGCGGCCGCCAGCAGCGGGTCCAGCGCCTCGCGGCCCAGGCCGTCCAGGCGGGCCTGCACCACGGCGGACAGGGTGTGCGGCAACGGTTGCTCGTCGCCGATGTCCAGCACCCGGGCCAGTTCGATGGCGTAGAACGGGTTCCCGCCGGACACCTGGTAGATGCGCGACATCTCCGCGCGCGGCACCGGATGGCCGAGGTGCTCGGTGACGACGGAGTGCAGGGCGCGGGACGGCAACGGCCGCAGCGTGATCCGCTGTACGGCGTCGGGCCTGCGCAGCTGCAGCCAGGACACCGGGTCGACACCGCCGTCGGTGCGCACGGTGCCGAGCACGCCGACCGGCCCGGTCAGCCGCCGCGCGGTGTAGGCCAGCACGTGCCTGCTCGACGGGTCCACCCACTGCAGGTCGTCGACGGCCAGCAGCACCGGGCCCTGCTCGGCGAGCTGCTCGACGACAGACAGGAAACCGGCCGCAACCGCCCGCGGGTCGGTCGGGGCGGTGTCGGCGTTGTCCCGGCGGATCTGTTCGACGGCGATCCGTTGAGCGCCGGGCAGCTGCGCGAACGCGGCGGAGTCGACGCCGTCGAGCAGGTCGGCCAGCGTGGTGTAGGCGCGCACCGACTCGGCGGACACCGCCCGCGCGGACAGCACCGTGAAGTCGCGGGCGCGTTCCAGCGCGGCCAGCCACAGGGTGGTCTTGCCGATGCCGGCTTCACCCTCGATCAGCAGCGCCGACGGCGCCCGTGCCGCGGACTCCAGGAACTCGGCCACCGCCCCCTCTTCGACGGGGCGGTTGGCCAGGTAGGCCGGAATCCGCGTCGGCAACGGCTCGCGCGTTCCGCCGTGCTAGCGGTTGTCGTCCTTCACTTTGGCCATCGCCAGTACGTCGAGGCGCCGGTCGAGCTCCTCCTCGGACAGCTTCTCGCCGATCAGGCCGCGGTCGATGACCGTCTGGCGGATCGTCTTCTTCTCCTTGAGCGCCTGCTTGGCGACCGCGGCGGCCTCCTCGTAGCCGATCGCCGAGTTCAGCGGCGTCACGATCGACGGGGACGACTCGGCGAGCTCGCGCAACCGCTCCTCGTTGGCGACCAGGCCGTCAATGCACTTCTCGGCGAACAGCTTCGAGACGTTGGCCAGGATCTTGAACGACTCCAGGATGTTGCGCGCCATCATCGGGATGTACACATTGAGCTCGAAGGCGCCGTTGCCGCCGCCCCAGGCGATCGCGGCGTCGTTGCCGATGACCTGCGCGGCCACCTGGGTCACCGCCTCCGGGATGACCGGGTTGACCTTGCCGGGCATGATCGAGCTGCCGGGCTGCAGGTCGGGCAGCTGGATCTCGGCCAGGCCGGTCAGCGGGCCCGAGCCCATCCACCGGATGTCGTTGGCGATCTTGGTCAGTGACACCGCGATGGTGCGCAGCGCGCCGGAGGCCTCGACCAGACCGTCGCGCGCGGCCTGCGCCTCGAAGTGGTTGGCGGCGACCCGCAGTTCGGGCAGCCCGGTCAGCTCCTTGAGCACCTCGACCACGCGGACGTCGAAGTCGTCGGGCGCGTTGAGCCCGGTGCCCACCGCGGTCCCGCCGATGGCCAGCTCACCGAGCCGGGGCAGCGTGGACTTGACCCGCTCGATGCCGGCCTCGACCTGCCGGGCGTACCCGCTGAACTCCTGGCCCAGCGTCACCGGCACGGCGTCCATCAGGTGGGTGCGGCCGGACTTGACGACGGTGCGCCACTGCCTGGCCTTGGTGTCCAGCGAGGCGTGCAGCTCCTCCAGCGCCGGGATCAGCGCACGCACCGCGGCCTCGGTGGCGGCGATGTGGGTCGCGGTCGGGAAGGTGTCGTTGGACGACTGCGACATGTTCACGTCGTCGTTGGGGTGCACGGTGACGCCGTTGCGGGCGGCGATGCTCGCGATCACCTCGTTGGTGTTCATGTTCGAGCTGGTGCCCGACCCGGTCTGGAACACGTCGATCGGGAACTGGTCGTCGTGCAGCCCGTCGGCGATCTCCCCGGCGGCGGCGATGATCGCGTCGGCCTTCTCCGGTGCGAGCAGACCGAGATCCTTGTTGACCTGGGCGCAGGCCCCCTTGAGCAGGCCGAGGGCCCGGATCTGGGTGCGCTCCAGCCCGCGGCCGGAGATCGGGAAGTTCTCCACCGCGCGCTGGGTCTGCGCACGCCACAGCGCGTCGATCGGCACCCGGACCTCGCCCATGGTGTCGTGCTCGATGCGGTACTCGGTGTTGTCAGCCTGCGCGGACGACTCGGCGCTCATAGTGCCCTTCTCTTCGTTGATTTACGGCAGCGGGTAGACGGCGTTCTTGTCGCCGGTGAAGTCGATTGCGGAGTATTCGTTGAGCTTGGACAGCCGGTGGTAGGCCTCGATCATGCGGACGGTGCCCGACTTGGACCGCATCACGATCGACTGGGTGGTGCAGCCACCGGGGAAGTAGTGCACACCCTTGAGCAGGTCGCCGTCGGTGACACCGGTCGCGCAGAAGAACACGTTCTCCCCGGAGACCAGATCCTCGGTGGCCAGCACCTGGTCGAGGTCGTAGCCGCGGCCGATGGCCTTCTCCCGCTCCTCGTCGTCCTTGGGGGCCAGCTGGGCCTGGATCGCGCCGCCCATGCAGCGGATCGCGGCGGCGGCGATGATGCCCTCGGGGGTGCCGCCGATGCCGGCGAGCATGTCGGTGCCGGAGTTGGGCCGGCACGCCGAGATGGCACCCGCGACGTCACCGTCGGTGATCAGCCGGATGCGGGCGCCGGCGTCGCGGACGTCGGAGATGAGCTGCTGGTGGCGGGGCCGGTCCAGGATGCAGACGGTCATGTCGGACACCGACAGACCCTTGGCCTTGGCCACCCGGCGGACGTTCTCGCCGATCGGGGCGGTGATGTCGATGGCGTCGACGGCGTCCGGGCCGACGGCGATCTTGTTCATGTAGAACACCGCCGACGGGTCGAACATGGCGTGCCGCTCGGCGACCGCCAGCACCGAGATGGCGTTGGGCATACCCTTGCTCATCAGCGTGGTGCCGTCGATCGGGTCGACGGCGAAGTCGCACTCCGGCCCGTCGCCGTTGCCGACCTCTTCGCCGTTGTAGAGCATCGGGGCGTTGTCCTTCTCGCCTTCGCCGATGACGACGACGCCACGCATGGACACCGAGTTGACCAGCTCACGCATGGCGTCGACGGCGGCGCCGTCGCCGCCCTCCTTGTCACCGCGGCCGACCCAGCGGCCTGCCGCCATGGCGCCGGCTTCGGTGACTCGAACCAGTTCAAGGGCCAGATTTCGATCGGGTGCTTCACCGCGCGAGGGGCTCATGGGCCAGATTCTCCCATTAGTCGATCCGACTTAGGGAGCTGGGATACTAGCGGCATGACAACCCAGCCACAGCCGCAGCCGAAGCCGGCCAAGTCGCGACTGCTCCAGGACGGTCGCGACATGTTCTGGTCGCTGGCGCCGCTGGTGGCGGCCTGCATCCTGTTCGCCGGGATGCTCGGAATGTGTTCGGTCTCCACCGGCGGCCCGGGCCAGGGACCGGCCCCGGAGTTCGACGCCGCCGCGGCGCTTCAGGCCGACGCCGACGCCCTGGGTATTCCGATCCGCATGCCCGCCCTGCCCGAGGGCTGGCAGCCCAACTCCGGCGGCCGTAACGGCATCGAGGACGGCCGCGTCGACCCGGCCACCGGCCAGCCGACCCGCGCGGTGGTCTCCCGGGTCGGCTACCTGGCGCCCAGTGGCATGTACCTGAGCCTGAACCAGAGCAACGCCGACGAGGCCAAGCTGGTCGGCTCGCTCAGCGACGACCTGGCACCGACCGGGGTCACCGACGTCGACGGGCAGACCTGGGTGATCTACGAGGGCGCCGACGAGGACGGCAACCCGGCCGAGCCGGTGTGGACGACGCGGCTGACCGGCGCGACCGGTCCCGCACAGATCGCGCTGACCGGCGCCGCCGGTACCGATGAGTACCGTACGCTGGCGTCGGCGACGCAGGCGGCGTCGCCGCTGCCTGTCCGGTAGGGCGGGGCAGTAGGTCCAGCAGTCAGGGGGAGCCGATGACCGAAGCCGACACCGCTCCGCAGGCGGACACCACGGGCTGGTCGGTCGCACCGTTCAGCGCCGCCGGCTACACCCACGACGTGTACCGCCGCGGCGAGGGCCCCGGCGTCGTGCTCATCCCGGAGATGCCCGGCGCCCACCCGGGGGTCTTCGCACTGGGCAACCATCTGGTGGAGAACGGCTTCACGGTGGCGATGCCGTCGCTGTTCGGCACCCCCGGCGCGCCGCCGATGCGGCCCGGCATGGTCCCGGTGATGCTGCGCGGCTGCGTGGCCAAGGAGTTCGCCGCGTTCGCCACCAACGCCGACCGCCCGGTCGCGCACTACCTGCGCGCGCTGGCCCGCGACCTCAACGCGCAGACCCCCGGCAAGGGCGTCGGCGTCATCGGGCAGTGCTTCACCGGCGGGTTTGCGCTCGCGGCGGCGGTCGACGACAGCGTGCTGGCCCCGGTGATGAGCCAGCCGTCGCTGCCGCTGGGCCTGACCGCCAAACAGCGTCGCGACCCAGGGCTGTCGGAGGCCGAGTTGCGGATCATCGAACGCCGCGCCGAGACCGAGGGGCTGTGCGCGCTGGGGCTGCGGTTCTCCGCGGACCCGCTGTCGCCCGCGGCCCGGTTCAAGACGCTCAAGGACCGCCTCGGTGACGCGTTCGAAGTGATCGAGATCGACTCCAGCAAGGGCAATCCGCACGGGTTCAGTCGTTCGGCGCACTCGGTGCTGACGCTGGAACTGCGCCGCCGCGAGGGACATCCGACCGACGCCGCGCTCAAGCGGGTGGTGGAGTTCCTCAGGGAGCGGCTGGTTTAGCCGCTTCCCGGCCCCGGATGCGCCGCACCAGCCGGCTCAGCCGCCGGAACGGGTTGCGCGGCTTGCCCTGCCCGTCATCCTCGGGCCTGCGCATCGGCACGCCCTTGTACTCCTCGAGGTAGACCAGGATCGTCGTGACGATGACGATCATCAGCACCGGGCCCAGCACGATGCCCCACGCGCCGAACATGCCGATGCCCGCGAACACCGCCAGCAGCATCAGCGCGGAGTCGAGGCGGGCCTCGCGCGGCACCAGGATCGGCCGCAGGAAGTTGTCGATGTTGGTGACGGCGATGAGGTGGAAGGCGACCACGAACACGCCGCCGATCACGTTGCCGAACAGGATCATTCCGATCCCGAACGGGATGGTGACCACACCGCCGCCCAGCGGGATCACCGACAGCGCCGTGAGCAGCACGGCGAACAGGAAGAAGCCCTGGTGGAACCCGGCCAGGTAGATCGACGCCGCACCGGCGACACCCTGGACGAGGGCGATGACGAACTGGCCCATCACGGTGCCCTTGACCATCGCGCCCATCTTGGCCATGTAGACGTCGGTGATGTCCTCGCCGAGCGGGTTGAGCTGGCGCACGATCTGCACCACCCGGTCCCGGTTGATCAGCAGCGACAGGAACACGTAGATGAACAGGATCGCCCCGGTCACCGCGCCGACCAGACCGCCTGCCGCGCCCTGCAGCAGCCCGAGCAGCCACTGGCCTGCCTCCTGCGCGACGCGGGTCATGGTGGTGCGCAACGACTCCGGGGTCACCGTGGTGTCGATGTAGGGCACGCGTGCCAGCAGGTCGTTGACGATCTGCAGCGCCCGGTCGCCGAGTGAGGACAGGTCGGTGCGGTCGACCCACTCCGACACCCGCTCGATCATCGTGGTGATCTGCACGGCGGCCATGGCCACCAGCACCCCCAGCGGCACGATCACTGCGGCGACCGCCGCCAGCAGTGTCAGCGCCGCCGACAGGCCGCTGCTCATCCGCTTGGCCAGCCGGGTGTAGAGCGGGGTGAACAGGTAGGCGACCACCGCCGCCATCACGATGAGGATGAAGTACTGCCGCAGGAAGTACGCGCCGAACGCGATGGCGACGCCGGTGGCGACGGCCAGTGCGCGGCGCTGGTTCTGGGTGAACTCGGTGGCGGCCACGGCTAGTGCTGTGCCTGTCTGGCCCGTTGGTCGGTGATGAACTTCATCGACACCCGGTTCATCAGCGTGGGTGCCAGCCGGGCGAACAGCCACTGGGCGTGGGCGATTCGCGGTTTGACCACGATCGCCTTGTTCTTGCGCACCGCGCGCAGCACGTCGGCGGCCAACCGGTCGGCGTCGTAGGGCCGGCCGCCCTGGGCCTGCAGGAAGTAGTCGCGGCCGACGAACCCGCCGATGCCGCCCTTGTCCAGGATCGGGGTCTCCACCGCGGCGGGGCAGACCACGGTCACCCCGACGCCGCGCGGCACCGCCTCCGAGCGCAGTGCCATCGACAGCCCGACGACGGCGTGTTTGGTGGCGACGTAGCTGGTGATCTGACCGGCGGCGGTGAGCCCGGCCATCGACGCGGTGTTGACGATGTGGCCGTGGCCCTGGCGCAGCATCACCGGGTAGGCCGCCGAGACGCCGTGCACCACGCCGCGCAGATTGACGTCGATGATCGCGTTCCACTGGTCCAGCGTCAGCAGTTCGGTGTCGCCGCCCCAGACGATTCCGGCGTTGTTGAACATCAGGTCGAGCCGGCCGGAGCGGGCGACGACGTCGTCGACGGCGGCCTGTACCGCGTCGGCGTCGGTGACGTCCAGGCGCGCTGCCCTGGCGTTGCGGCCCAGAGCCGCGGCGGTGCGTTCGGCGGCGTCGGCGTCGACGTCGGTGACCAGGACCTCGGCCCCCGCCGAGGTCAGCGCCCGGCACAGCGCGGCTCCGATACCCGAACCGGCGCCGGTGACGATCGCCGTCTTACCCGTGAAACTCATTGCTCGACAAGCCTCATCACGTGACCGGGGATGTCGGGGTAGCGCTTCAGGTGGGCGCCGCCGTTGATGTCGAGCACCTCGCCGGTCAGCCACGAGGCCCTGGTCAAGAACACCACCGCCTCGGCGATGTCCTCGGGTGTGCCGGCCCGGCCCAGCGCGGTGTTCTCGACGTACTCCTCGACGACGCCGGGGATCGAGGAGGCTGCCTCGGTCAGCGGGGTGTGCACGAATCCCGGTGCGACGGCGTTGACCCGGATGCCGCGCGGCCCGAGCTCGAGTGCGGCCACCTGGGTCAGCATCGACAGCCCGGCCTTCGCCGCGCAGTAGGCGCTCATCCCGGCCGCGGGCTGGCGGCCGTTGAGCGAGCTGATCGACACCAGCGAGCCGCCCTCGCGCAGGGCGCGCCCGGCGTGCTTGGCGACGATGAACGCGCCGTTGAGGCAGACGTCGATGACCTCGCGGAAGTGCTCGACCGGCATGTCGACGATCAGCCCGAGGTGGCTGAACCCGGCGCAGTTGACCACCACGTCGACCGGACCGGTCTGTGCGAACAACGATTCCACCGACGCCTCGTCGGTGACCTCGACGTGCGCGGCGCGGTGCGGGTCGCCGAGTTCGGCGGCGTGCTCGCGGGCGCCGTCGAGGTTGCGGTCGGCGAGGGTGACCTGATCCCCCTCGGCGCCCAGGGCGCGTGCGGTCGCCCATCCGATTCCCGACGCCGCGCCGATCACCACCGCGGTGCGCCCGTTGCTCATCCAGTTGTCCTTCCCGCCCGGCCCTGCCCGGAACGCGTCTCAACTTATCGCCTTGACACACTGGAATTGTGAGCGATCTGAAGATGTCGGAGTCGATTTTTGTGGCGGCCCCGCCGGAGAAGCTGTACGAGATGATCTCGGACGTGACGCGGATGGGGGAGTGGAGCCCGATCTGCCGCGCCTGCTGGTGGGACGAGGGCGACGGCCCGCGCGTCGGGGCGTGGTTCACCGGACGCAACGTCACCCCGGAGCGGACGTGGGAGACGCGGTCGCAGGTGGTGGCCGCCGAACCGGGACGCGAGTTCGCCTGGGAGGTCGCCAACGGCTGGGTGTACTGGGGTTACACGTTCGAACCGGCCGACGGCGGCACCATCCTCACCGAGCACTGGGAGCTGCGGCCCAAGGGCGTCGAGGGTTTCCGCGAGAAGTACGGCGACCAGGCCGACGCGCAGATCGCCGACCGCCGGGAGGCCGCGCGCACCGGGATCCCCGCGACGCTGGCGGCGATCAAGAAGGCCGCCGAGGCTTAATACGTCGGCGGGTACGTCCGCGATCCCTCCGCGAAACTGCAACCACGCAGGTCCGCTCTCGCACTTTCGCTGCGAGGTTACAGCCTCGCGAGCGTCAGGGACCCAGGTCGTCAGGGAACGATGACCGCGCGGCCGCGGATCTTGCCCTCGTGCAGGTCGCGGTACGCCTGCGCGGCGTCGTCGAGCGAGTAGGTCGTCGACTCGATGTGCAGCACCCCGCGCGCGGCCAGGTCGAGCAGTTCGATGAGTTCGGGCCGCGACCCCCAGTACGTGGTCTGGATGCTGACCTCGTAGGGCTGGGAGAAGAACGACAGCGGGACCGAACCGCCCGCGATGCCGACGATCGTGACGTCGCCCAGCGGCCGGGCCGCCGCGCGGGCGAGCTCGATCGTGGCGTCGGCGCCCACGAAGTCCAGCAGCACGTCGGCGCCGCGCCCGCCGGTCAGGTCGCGGATCGCGCCCGCGGTGGACGCGTCGGACTCCAGGGTGCGGTCGGCGCCCACCGCGGCGGCCAGATCCAGTGCCGTCCTGCGGTTGTCGACGGCGATGACGCGCGCGGCGGTGGTCGCCTTGATCAGCTGGACCGCCAGATGGCCCAGCCCGCCGACGCCGATCACCACGACCGTCGCCGTCGGCGTCATCTTCGGCCACGACCGCCGGATCGCGTGGTACGGCGTGAGCCCGGCGTCGGTGAGCGGCGCCGCGGCGGCCGGCTCCAGGCCGTCGGGCAGCCGGACCAGCAGCCGTTCGAACGGCACCAGCAGGTACTCGGCCATCCCGCCGTCCAGGCCGAGCCCGCCACCACCGCTGAACACCGGTGCGCCGAGCGGGTTCTCGCAGTAGTTCTCCATCCCGAGCCGGCAGCGCTCGCAGGTGCCGCAGCCCCACGGGCCGTACACCGCGACGGCGTCACCCTCGGCGACGGTGCCGACGCCCTCACCGACCGCGTCCACCCAGCCGGCGTTCTCGTGGCCGAGCGTGAACGGCACCTGCCAGGGCATCATCCCGGCGTCGAAGTCGTGCAGCAGATGCAGATCGGAGTGGCACGCGCCGGCGCCGCCGACCTTGACCACCACCTGTCCCGGTCCGGGGGTCGGTTTGGGGATCTCGACGAGTTCGGGTTCGGACTTCCACCCCACCAGCCGTAGCGCCTTCATCGTCGTCATGACTCAACGCTAGGCGAATACCGGCGGGTACTTCCGGCTATTGGACGGCGCGCAGATCCGGCCGGTGGCTCCCGACGACCGCCTCGACGGTGAGCGCCACGCGCCGGTCGGTGCCGGACCACTCGATGGCACCGGTGCCTGAGACCTGCACGGTAGTGCCGGTGGTGAAGTCGACGACCAGCACCGCCGCGGCGGGGTCGACGGCGAGGTTGCCCAGACTGTTGAACATGTTGTTGCCCGGATAGTCCGGCCACGACAGCGTGTTCGCGGTGACGTCGATGAACCCGGGCGGCCCGCCGCGGTGGGACGCGTCGGCGCCGCGGGTCGGATGCGCGGTGCCGAGGAAAAGCGTGTCGGCCGCGGCGATGACGGCCGCCTGCTCGGCGTCGAGGGTGGCGGCGCGGGTGAAGTCCGGGGCCGCCGACGGCGGCGCGGGTGAAAGATCGCGTGGCTGAATGAATCTCGGGCAGTTGCCGTAGGCCTGGTCGACGTCGATCACCAGGGCGCCGGAGTCCGCGTCGCTGACGGTGCCGTTCACCCGGACCCGCCGCCGGTTGGCGAAGTCGATGGCCAGCATCCCGACCGGCCGGCCCGCGGTCAGGCTGTGCAGAGGGTCGCCGGGCGCGGGGCGGGCGGCCACGCGCAGGGTGCGGTCGCGGCCGTCGAGGAACCCGGGCTCGGCGTGCAGCGGGGACGTCCACAGCCGGCCGTCGTCGTCGCGGGCCGACACCACGGCGAACTGCCGTGCCGCCAGGAAGGCGCCGATGCTGCCGTTGAGGTCCGGCGCGGCCAGCATGCCCCGCCCGAGCCGGGCCGCCTGTTCCCGCACCCCGGCGCGGGCCTGCACGGCCAGTTCGCCCTCGTGGAAACCGGTCATGCCGAAGCCAACCGCTGCGGGCCGGAATTATTCCTGCGTGACCGTGAGCGCGGCGTCGACCGCGTCGACGTGGGCGCGCACCAGTGCGGGGTAGCGCTGCCGGTCCGGCCGGAAGATGTCGTGCGGCGAGTCGGCGAACACGTGCAGCGACGCCGTCGGGAACTCGGCGTGGTAGCGGTCCCACGCCTGTTGCGGGACCAGCGGGCTGTTCGGGCTGCGCACCACCAGCAGCGGCGGCTGCCACTGTGCCAGCGGTTCCCAGAACGACTGGCGGCGCGCGGCCGCGATGATCGCCTCGCCGGCGGCGCGGTTCACCCGCTCGCTGACCGGGGTGCCGCGCCAGCGCCCGTCGAGCAGGAACGACACCGCCTCCGGCGGCAGCGTGATCTCCTCGGGGATGTAGTCGCCGATCGACACCGAGCGGACCCGGTCGCGGTGCGCCAGCGCCCACAGCAGCGCGTACGGGGTGCCGCGGGAGAACGTCACCAGATGCACCGGCCCGTCGGTCACCGCGTCCACCACAGCGCCCACATCGGAGGCGAGAGTCGTTGAGTCGTAACCACTCCCGGGGGCGTCGCTGCGGCCGTGCCCGCGCAGCTCCACCACGACGACACGGCGGCCGAACACCGGCAGCACCTCGGTGTAGTCGTCGGCGACGCAGGTGAACCCCGGCACGAACACGATCGGCGCACCGCGGTCGTCACCACCGGAGTCGAGGTAGTGCAGCCGGGTGGCGCCGTTGGTCGCGAAGCTCACCCCCGGATTATCACCGCGCGGCGGCGCCGGCCGGTTCGCCCGCCGACTTCATCTGGTGGAACAGTTCGACGTAGTACGGCAGACACTCGGCCATCGCCTCGTCGGTGGTGTACAGCGGCCGGTAGCCCAGGTCCCGCCGCGCCTTGGCGATCGAGAAGTAGTTGTCGAGGATGACCCGTTCCACCCCAAGGGGTTCGATCAACGGCTTCGGTGCGCCGAAGCGGAAGTGCAGCCACTGCCACACCGTCACCGCCAGCCACACCAGCCGGCCGGGCACCCGGATCCTCGGGTACGGCTGCCCGCAGGCCTCCAGCACCGGGCGGGAGAACTCGAACATGTTGATCGGTTCGCCGTCGTTGATGAAGTACGCCTGCCCGGGTGCGCTGCCGCCGGGGACCAGGTGCTGCGCGGCGAGGATGAAACCGTGAATCAGGTTGTGCACGTAGGAGTTGTCGAGTTTGACCCGCCTGTTGCCGACCAGCACCTTGAGGTTGCCTGCCAACACGTTCTCGAACACCTTGCGGAACATCGTCTGGTCGCCGGGACCCCAGATGCCGCTGGGCCGGATGGAACAGGTCAACAGCCCGTCGACCCCGTTCTGGGAGAGCACGAACTTCTCGGCGACGACCTTGGTCTCGGTGTAAAGATCGTTGAATCGTTCGGTGTAGGGCAGGGTTTCGTCGCCGTTCTTGATGCGCTTGCCGCCCATCACCACGCTGTTGGACGCGGTGTAGACGAAGCGCTTCACCCCGGCGGCCTGCGCGGCGCGCACCAGGTTCTCGGTGCCGGTGACGTTGACCGCGTAGCTGCGCTGCCGGTACTCCTCGGTGACCGAGGAGCCGCCCATCAGGTCGATGATCGCCGCGGTGTGGAACACGGTGTCGACGCCGTCGACGGCCGCCGCGACGCTGTCGGGGTCGCAGATGTCGCCCTCGAGGACCTCCAGGCGGGGGTGTGCGGGCAGCGGTGACGGGGCGCGGTCGAAGGAGCGGACCGCGAACCCGCGGTCCAGCAGCGTGGTGACCAGGTTGGCGCCGACGAAGCCGGACCCGCCGGTGACCAGGATTCGGCCCAGGTCCTCGACCCGGGCAGCGCTCGGCGTGGAGTCAGCCATGCCGAGCAGCGTAACTGAAACGTGTTCTACTTTCGACCCCTTTCGACAGGGGTCGTTGCGCGGTCAAGGGCCTCTCAGGCGTCCTCGGAGTCTCGGGCGGCCAGCGCGTCGGCCACTCGCTTACGCGCTCCAGCTAAGTGCTCTTCGCATCGTTTAGCCAGTTCTTCACCGCGTTCCCAGAGTTTCAGCGACGCATCCAGATCGAGGCCGCCCTGCTCGAGGCGTTGGACGACATCGATCAGTTCGTCCCGCGCTTCCTCATACCCCAGTTCACTAATGGGCTTCATTCAGCTATCCCTCCGGTCCCTCGCTGACCGCTGTGATCGCGCCGTCGGCAACCCGCACCCGCAGCCGCGTGCCCGCCGGGGCGTCGGCCGTCGTGCGCAGCACCGTACCGTCGGTCGCCGTCACCACCGCGTAGCCGCGCGCCAGCGTCGCCGCCGGCCCCAGCGTCTGCAGCCGCGCCGACAGGTGGCCGATCCGCTCGGCCTCGGCGCTGATCATCCGGTTGATGTCGCGGCGGCAGGCGGCCCGCGCCCGCTCGATCTCCTCGGCCCGCGCGTCCAGCGCCGCCAGCGGCTGGGCCAGCACCGGCCTACTGCGCAGTTGGTCGATGATGCGTTCCTCGCGGTGCACCCAGTTGTGCAGTGCGTGGGCGCTGCGGCGGCGCAGATCGGCGATCAGGACCTGCTCGGCGGCGGCGTCCGGCACCACCCGCTTGGCCGCGTCGGTGGGGGTGGCCGCGCGCAGGTCGGCCACCAGATCGCACAGCGGGTTGTCGGGTTCGTGGCCGATCGCGCTGACCACCGGGGTGGTGCACTTGGCGATCTCCCGGCACAGCGTCTCGTCGGAGAACGGCAGCAGGTCCTCGACGCTGCCGCCGCCGCGGGCGATCACGATCACCTCGACGTCCGGGTCGGCGTCGAGTTCGCGCAGCGCCTCGACCACCTGCGGCACCGTGTTCGGTCCCTGCACGACGGTGTTGCGGACCGCGAACTGCACTGCGGGCCAACGGTCTTTGGCGACGGAGAGAACGTCGTGCTCGGCGTGGCTGGCGCGGCCGGTGATCAGCCCGACCACCTTCGGCAGGAACGGCAGCGGGCGTTTGAGCCGCGGGTCGAACAGCCCCTCGGCGTCGAGCAGCCGGCGCAGCCGCTCGATGCGGGCCAGCAGCTCACCGAGCCCGACCGCGCGGATCTCGGAGATGCGCAGGCTGAACGAGCCGTTGCGCGTGTAGAACTGCGGCTTGCCGTGCATGAGCACCTGGGTGCCCTCCGACAGCGGCACCGGTGCGTTGACCACCAGGTCGCGCGGGCAGCTGACCGTCAGCGACATGTCGGCCGCCGGGTCGCGCAGCACCATCCACGCGGTGGTCTGGCGCACCTTGAGCTCGGTCAGCTGCCCCTCGACCCACACGGTGCCCAGCCGGTCGATGTACTTGGCCACGCGGGTCGCCACCGCGCGCACCGGCCAGGGGTTCTCGGGGGACTTGCCCGGCTCCGGTTCAGTCATCGGGGCGCGCGGCTCACTTGGCGGACGCGCGGGTGATCCTGTTGGCGAGCAGCGTCTGGAACGGGGCGCGCTTCTTGGTGGCCTCCTCGTAGGCCAGCAGCGCCTCGAGGTCGGCCACGCTCAGCGACGTCAGCCGGGCCCGCAGCTGGGCCAGCGTCAGCGACTCGTAGTCGAGCTCGGTGACGATCGCGGGCACCTCAGCCGTCTTCTCGGCCGTCTTCTCGGTCTTCTCCGCTGCCGGCTTGTCCCCGTTGCCGCGTTCGGCTGCCGACTCGGCCCCCTCGCTGAACAGCGCGAAACGGCCCTCGGTGAGCCGCTCGCCGTCCCCGGGCGCCGGGGTGTCGTCACCCTCGTCCTCCTCGAGGTCCTCGTCGAACGTGGCCCACTCGGGTTGCTCGTCCTTGGGCGGGAAGATCGTCTCCAGCGCCTCGTCGCCCTTGATGACCAGCTCGGCGACGTCCTGCTGCACCTTCATCACCAGGTGCGCCACCTGGCTGGCCACGGTCATCGGGTAGGTCAGGATGGTCTGCGGAAGTTTGCGGGTTTCCTCGATCGCGGTGACCGCCGCGCCAACGAGCAGACGGACCCCATACGGTGCGGTTGCCATGGCCACAGCCTACGGGCGAGATCTCCGCTGGTCTGGCTAGCCCGCCGATGCGTACCCTGGAACCCATGCCGCCGACTATCAACATGGGGATTCCGGGCGCTTCGAGCTCGGTGACCCGGGGCGCGAACGGCAAACGGGTGCTGCTGGCCGAACCACGCGGGTACTGCGCAGGCGTGGACCGCGCCGTCGAGACCGTCGAGCGGGCCTTGGAGAAGCACGGTGCCCCCGTCTACGTGCGTCACGAGATCGTCCACAACCGCCACGTGGTGGAGACCCTGGCCAAGGCCGGGGCGGTGTTCGTCGACGAGACCGACGAGGTGCCCGAGGGCGCGATCGTGGTGTTCTCCGCCCACGGTGTCGCCCCGACGGTGCACCAGAGCGCCAGGGAGCGCAATCTCCAGGTCATCGACGCGACCTGCCCGCTGGTCACCAAGGTGCACAACGAGGCCAAGCGGTTCGCCCGCGACGACTACGACATCCTGCTCATCGGCCACGAGGGTCACGAGGAGGTCATCGGTACCGCCGGTGAGGCGCCCGACCACGTGCAGCTGGTCGACGGCCCCGACTCCGTCGACAAGGTCACGGTGCGCGACCCGAACAAGGTCATCTGGCTGTCGCAGACCACGCTGAGCGTCGACGAGACCATGGAGACCGTCCGGCGGCTGCGGGAGAAGTTCCCGACGCTGCAGGACCCGCCCAGCGACGACATCTGCTACGCCACCCAGAACCGTCAGGTCGCGGTCAAGGCGATGGCGCCGGAGTGCGAGCTGGTGATCGTCGTCGGCTCGCGCAACTCGTCGAACTCGGTGCGGCTGGTGGAGGTGGCCCGCAACGCCGGCGCCGACGCCGCGCACCTCGTCGACTACGCCGACGACATCGATCCCGCCTGGCTGGAGGGGGTGACGACGGTCGGGGTCACCTCCGGCGCGTCGGTGCCCGAGATCCTGGTGCGCGGGGTGCTGGAGCGGCTCGCCGAGTTCGGCTACGACACGGTGCAGTCGGTGACGACGGCCAACGAAACGCTCGTCTTCGCGTTGCCGAGGGAGATCCGGCCCGCACGCGCGTAACGTCGTCGGGCGTGCACCTGTCGCGAAAAGCGTTGGCAATCTTTGCCATAACGTCACGTGTTCTGCTCGTCGCCGTTCTGGTCGCCGTTGCCGGCGGCTGCTCGAACGCCGAGGACCGGCTGACATCCGCGGTGCAGCGGTTCGCTGAGGCGCTCACCGCCGGCGACGCCGCCGCGGCGGCGGACGTCACCTCCGACCCGGCGCGGGCCGCCGAGACGCTCACCGGACTGTTCGACAGCCTCGGCGCCAACGCCGAGTTCACCGTGGAATCGGTGCAGGTGCGCGAGGACACCGGCACCTTCAGCCTCGACGCCACCTGGACGTTCCGCGACGGTGCCAGCCGGTGGACCTACCGCGGCACCGGTGCCGCCACCCGCGACGGTGACGACTGGACGATCACCTGGGACCCGGCGACCGTCGCACCCGGACTCGACGAGGGGCCGCTGTCCTACGTCACCCTGCACCCGGACCCGGCGGTGCGGGTGCTCGACCGCACCGGCGCCGAACTGCTGACCCAGCACATCGTCACGCTGGTCAACCTGTCGCCGGAAGTCGACGTGAATGCCGTTGCGGCGCTGGTGAATCCGATCGAACCCGGGATCACCCCGGAGTCGTTGCGGGCCGATCTCGCGGCCGCGGGCGGCAAACCCGTCACCGCGATCACGCTGCGCCAGGAGGACCTCGCCCCGATCGAGGCGGCGCTGGCGGCGCTGCCCGGCGTCGAACTCGCCCCGCAGACCCGGCTGCTGGCCACCGACCGGACGCTGGCGTCGCCCACGCTGTCCGGGCTGGCCGAGCTGTGGCAGCAGCGCACCGACGAGGCCGCCGGATGGGCCGTCACCGCGCAGACCGACGCCGGGGCCCGCCGCGTCGGCGGCGAGGACCCGAAACCCGTCGGCGACATCGCCAGCACACTCGACATCGGGCTGCAGCGCGCCGCCGAGGCCGCGCTGGCCCCGCTGCCCACCCCGGCCGCGCTGGTGGCGATTCAGCCGTCGACCGGCGGTCTGCTGGCCGTCGCGCAGAACGCGCCCGCCGACGCGCAGGGCCCGATCGCGCTGACCGGGCTGTATCCGCCCGGGTCGACGTTCAAGACGGTGACGGTGTCGGCGGCGCTGCAGGCCGGGCAGGTCACCCCGGACAGCGTCGTCGGGTGTCCGGGCACCGAGAACATCCAGGGCAGGCAGATCCCTAACGACGACAACTTCGACCTCGGCGAGGTGCCGCTGCACACCGCGTTCGCGCGGTCCTGCAACACCACGATGGGCCGGCTGGCGGTGAACCTGCCGCCTGACGGGCTGACGAAGGCCGCCGCCCAGCTGGGCCTCGGGATCGACTACACCGCACCCGGCATGACCACCGTCACCGGCGCGGTGCCCGTCGCCGACACCCCGGCGCTGCGGGTGGAGGAGGGCATCGGCCAGGGCCGGGTGACGGCGACGCCGTTCGGGATGGCGCTGGTCGCCGCGGCGCTGGCCCGCGGGTCGGTGCCCGCGCCGGCGATCGTCGAGGGCCACCCCGGCACCCCGGACCGCGAGCCCGAACCGCTGCCGCCCGTCGTCGCCGAGCAGGTGCGGGCGATGATGCGCGAGACCGTCACCGGCGGCACCGCCACCCAGCTGCAGGACATCCCGGACCTGCTGGGCAAGACCGGCACCGCCGAGTACATCGACGACACCCACGCGCACGGCTGGTTCGTCGGCATCGCGGGCGACCTCGCGCTGGCGGTGTTCGTCAGCGACGCGGGCAGCTCGGCGCCGGCCGTCGAGGCGGCGGGCCGGTTCCTGCGCTCCTAGATGTCGTACTGCCAGGAGTCGACGTCGCGGCCCTCCGGGGTGCGGCGGCGGGGGCGGTACTGCGCCCGGTCGTCGTTCTCCTCGCCGCGGTAGCGCACCCGCGAGACGGGATGGTGCGAGCCGTTACGGGTGTGCGGTTCGCGGGGCTCGTAGTCGTCGTAGCGGCGACGGCTGCGCTCGGGACGCTCGTAACCGGTGCGCTCGTACCGGTCATAGCCCGTGCGCTCGTAGCCGGTGCGGCGCTCGGTCGGGGGCGGCCCGGGCTGGCGCGGCGGGCGGGGCCGGCGACGCGGCTCGGCGGGCGGTTCGCCCTGCCGGGCGGGCCGGGGGCGGCGCGGCCGCTCGAAGGTGGGATCGGCGATCTCGGTCTCCGGCGGGCGCGCGTGACGGGAGCGCGGCGGGGTGGTGCGGGCGGCTGGCCTGCCGGTGCGGGTGCGTTCGCCGGCACGGGTGCGCTCGGCCCGCTCGGCCCGCTCGGCGCGCTCCGCGCGCTCGGTACGGGTGCGTTCACGGCGCTCGGGGCGCTGAGCCCGCTCCCGGGTGCGGGTGCGCTCGGGCGCTGGCCGGCGGCGGCGCGGCGGCGCGGCGGGTTCATCGGTGTCGGCGGGGCCGAACAGCGACGAGATCTTGGCCGTCACACCCGCCAGCAGACCGGGACCGGCCGCGACGGCCTCGGCGGCGTCGTCGTCGACGGGTGCGGCGCGGTGCACCGTCATGCCGATGTACCAGCGGACCAGGCCGATCAGCAGCACACCCGCCGAGGTGAAGAACATCAGCGGGAAGCGTTCGATCAGCGGATAGCCGCAGTTGATCGCGAGGTCCTTGATGCCGTCGATCTGGCTGCCGGTGAACAGCAGGTAGGCGGTCGGGACACTGGCGAACAGAACCAGCGGCGGCTGGACGACCGCGGTGAACAACGCGGCCTGGCGGACGGCGAGGACCGCGCCCACACATCCCAGGACGTAACAGACGGCGAAAACGGTGCTGAGTTGTTTGCTCCCGGATCCCGCGTCGAACGCGAAGCCAATCGCGGTCGCGGTGATCGCGATGAGCACAGCACCCCACCACGGGACACCCGGAATGCTGGGATGCGCGGATCGGTGGTCGACGGCCACCGCCGACCGAGCGCGCTGTGCTGACACAGGTAGACCGTACCGGCTTTCGTTCAGGGCGGCTGTCAGCGCGGTGCTGGCGAGCGCGTCACACTCACCTAGACTCTGGTCCCTGTGAGCTTGAACCTGGGAATTGTCGGTCTGCCGAACGTCGGGAAGTCGACGCTGTTCAACGCGTTGACGCGCAACGACGTGCTGGCCGCCAACTACCCCTTCGCGACCATCGAGCCCAACGAGGGCGTCGTCCCGCTGCCTGATCCGCGGCTGGACAAGCTCGCGGAGATCTTCGGCTCGGAGAAGACGGTGCCTGCACCGGTGACGTTCGTCGACATCGCGGGCATCGTGAAGGGTGCCTCGGAGGGCGCCGGGCTGGGCAACAAGTTCCTGGCCAACATCCGCGAGTGCGACGCCATCTGCCAGGTGGTGCGGGTGTTCTCCGACAGTGACGTTGTTCACGTCGACGGCCGGGTGGACCCGAAGGCCGACATCGAGATCATCGAGACCGAGCTGATCCTGGCCGACATGCAGACGCTGGAGAAGGCGATCCCGCGGCTGGAGAAAGAGGCGCGCAACAACAAGGAGCGCAAGCCGGTGCTCGAGGCGGCCCAGGCCGCGCAGGCCGTGCTGGACAGCGGCAAGACGCTGTTCTCGGCCGGGGTGGACCCCGCGCCGCTGAAGGAGCTGAACCTGCTGACCACCAAGCCGTTCCTGTACGTGTTCAACGCCGACGAGTCGGTGCTGACCGACGAGGCGCGCAAGGCGGAGCTGCGGGAGCTGGTGGCGCCTGCGGACTGTGTGTTCCTGGACGCCAAGATCGAGGCGGAGCTGCTGGAGCTCGACGACGAGTCGGCGGCCGAGCTGCTGGAGTCGATCGGGCAGACCGAGCGCGGGCTGGACGCGCTGGCGCGCGCCGGGTTCCACACGCTCAAGCTGCAGACGTATCTGACCGCCGGGCCGAAGGAGGCCAGGGCGTGGACGATCCACCAGGGCGACACCGCACCCAAGGCGGCCGGGGTGATCCACTCCGACTTCGAGAAGGGCTTCATCAAGGCCGAGGTGGTGTCGTTCGACGACCTGGTCGAGGCCGGTTCGATGGCCGCCGCCCGCGCCGCGGGCAAGGTGCGCATGGAGGGCAAGGACTACGTCATGCAGGACGGTGACGTGGTCGAGTTCCGGTTCAACGTGTAGACGTTCGCCTCACCCGATCGCATCGGACCGCAGAAGTCGGGCGACGGCGGGCCTGCTCCGGCGAAAGTCGAAGGCGAAGGGAGCAGCCGTGATCGACGCGCTCAACCGCCTCGTCGGTGAGATCGAAGCCCACCTGGGTGAGGACATCGACATCGACGCTTTCGCGGCCTCGGTGGGCACGACGGAGTACCACCTGCGGCGGATGTTCTCGTCGCTGGCCGGGATGCCGGTGTCGGAGTACGTGCGGCGCCGGCGGATGACCGTCGCCGCGGCCGACGTGGTCGGGGGAGAGGACTTCCTGACCATCGCGGTCCGCTACGGCTACGGGTCCACCGAGGCGTTCGGCCGGGCGTTCAAGTCCGTCCACGGCGTCAGCCACGGCCAGGTGCGACGTGACGGCGGCCCCCTTCGCAGCCAACCGCAACTGCGATTCCGCCTGACCGTTGAAGGGAGCACCCCCGTGGACGCCCGTATCGTCGACCGCCCCGCCTTCCGCCTGATCGGCCACGCCGCCCGCGTGCCGCTGATCTACCAGGGCGTCAACCCCCACATCGAACGACACATCGCGGCCATCCCGGCCGAGGAGCACGAGCGGCTGAAGGGCCTCTCCGACACCGAACCGGCCGGTCTGCTGCAGGTGAGCGCCGACGTCGACCCCGACTACCGGGAGGGCAGCGAGCTGACCTATCTGCTGGGTGTGGCCGTCTCGGTCGACACCGCCGTGCCCGACGACCTCGACGTCATCGACGTGCCCGCCGGGCCGTGGGTGGTGTTCCGCACCTCCGGCGCGCACCCCGAGGCCCTGCAGTCGGCCTACGCCGCGTCGGCCACCGAGTGGTTTCCGTCCAACCCGTGGCGGCTGAGGCCGGGCCCGTCGATCGTCGCGGTGCTCGACCGCGCACCGGACTTCAGCACCGCGACCTGTGACCTGTGGATGCCCGTCGAACGCGCCTGACACAATCAGGGCCACGCTGAAAGGATCCACGACACTTGGCATTCCACATCCGGCCCGCCGCGGCCGACGACCTGGACCGCGCGGCCGACGTGCTGGCCGCGGCATTCGACACCTACGCGTGGACGCGGTGGACGATCCCGCAGGACGGCTACCGCGACCGGCTGCGTGAACTGCAGCGCATGTATCTGGGCTATGCGCTGGAGGTGGGTGTGGTGCTGGTCGACGACGGCCTTCGCGGTGTCGTCGCGCTGCTGCCGCCGCAGGCGCCCGACCCGTCGCCGAAGTTTCAGGAGCGGGTCGCCCAGTTGCACGGGTCGCGGCTCGCGGCGGTCGCGTCGGCGGGGATTCCGCCGCATCCCGCCGGGGCCTGGAACCTGGCCACGGTCGGCGTCCATCCGGCCAGCCAGGGCCTCGGGCTGGGCGCCGCGCTGGTGCGGGCCGGACTCGACGCAGCCGGTGGGCAGGTGGCGCTGGAAACCTCCGACGACCGCAACGTGCGGCTCTACGAGCGGCTGGGTTTCAGCGTCACCGCCACCACCGTCGTTGCCGAAGGGCCCGTGGTCCACTCGATGTGTACGCCGATCCCGACCATCGAGGCGGCCTCGTAGGGGATACTCCGGCCGTGTACCACTGCCCGGCCTGCGGCTTCGAGTTGGATGAACCGCCGTGGCGGGGTGAGGATCCGTCCTGGAACATCTGTCCCTGCTGCGGAATCGAGTTCGGCTACGACGAATACGACTCCGAATTCTTCGACCGCCGTGAGGAATTCGCCGACGAGGCGCAGTCGGTCGAAACAGGAGGGCCCGCCGGCGGGCTGGTCGCCGGAGGACCAGCTCGCGAGGCGCGGCTGGACGTGACAGGACTCGATACGCTGCGGATGTGTCGAGGTCTCTGAAATCCGTCGTGGCGGTGGTCGCCCTGGCGGTGAGCGGCTGCGGGGCCCCGGAGCCGGGTGCGGAGACACTCGTGGTGTTCGCGGCGGCGTCGCTGCGCGGCTCGTTCACCGAGATCGGCGAGCGCTTCGAGGCCGCCAACCCCGGCACCGATGTCGAGTTCTCGTTCGCGGGGTCGTCGGACCTGGTCACCCAGCTGCAGCAGGGCGCGGCCGCCGACGTGTTCACGTCGGCGGACACCCGCAACATGGGCAAGGCGGCCGATGCGGGCCTGCTCGACGGCGACCCAATTGACTTCGCGACCAACACGCTGACGATCGTCGTCACCCCCGGTAATCCCAAGCAGGTCACGTCATTTCGCGATCTCACCGAGCCGGGGCTGGCGGTGGTGGTGTGCGCGCCGCAGGTGCCGTGCGGCGCGGCCACCGAGACGGTCGAGCGGGCGGTGGGCGTCGAACTGGACCCGGTCAGCGAGGAGTCGCAGGTGACCGACGTGCTGGGCAAGGTCTCGTCCGGTCAGGCCGACGCGGGGGTGGTCTATGTGACCGATGCGGCCGGGGCGGGAGACCAGGTGACCAGCGTGGCGTTCCCGGAGGCCGCCGACGCGGTCAACACGTATCCGATCGCGGTGCTCAAGGACTCCGCGAACCCGGCGCTGGCGCGCAGGTTCGTCGACTTCGTCGCCGGGGAGCCCGGGCAGGAGATTCTGCGCGACGCGGGCTTCGGCGCGGCCTGACGATCCCGCGTACCGTGGGGAGATGGCCGACGATCTGGTCGCGGTCTACCGCGACTACCTGGCGTGCCTGAACGAACGCCGCTGGGACGACCTCGGCGAATTCGTCGCAGATGAGTTGTCCTACAACGGAAGACGTCTGACGCTGGCCGATTACCGGGCGTTGCTCGACGCGGACACCACCGCGACGCCTGACCTGCGGTACCGGGCCGAGCATCTGCTCGCCGACGGGGATCTGGTCGCGTGCCGGCTGTGGTTCGAATGCGTCCCGCGGCAGCGGTTCCTGGGCATCGAGCCGACGGGGGTGCGGGTGAGCTTCGCCGAGCACGTCTTCTACCGGTTCCGGCAGCGGCGGATCGTCGACGTGTGGTCGCTGATCGACAAGGACGCCGTGCGCGAGCAGATGTCAGCGGATGGGTAGCGTCGGTACATTCGGCGGTATGCCTACTGACTGGCGAGTTGACCGTGCGGAGCAGATCAGATCGCTGATCAAGGAAGCCGACCCCGACATCGTCGAGGAGATCAAGTGGCGCAAACCATCCAATCCCGATGGGGTGCCCACGTTTTCGCTGAACGGACTCATCTGCACGCTGGAGACCTACAAGGACAAGCTGAAGCTCACCTTCGCCAAGGGTGCGGTGATCCCGGATCCGGACAAGCTGTTCAACGCCAGCCTGACCGCGGGTGTCCGCCGCGCCATCGACCTGCGTGAGGACGATACGCTCGACCCGGAGGCCTTCAAGGCGCTGGTCAAGCGGGCTGTCGAGGCCAACCGCTGACGGTCGCGCGTTAGCCGGGGTCGTACGATTCCGGCATGGTGCGGACGGACAGCGCATCGCGGGTGGTCAAGGCCCTATTGAGCCGTGTCTATGACGCGTTGACCGATCCCGGCGCGCTCGCCGAGTGGTTCGGCGGCACGGTGCGGATCGTGGCAGCCGAGGCTGAGGACCGGGTGGTGCAGGAGGTCGAGTTCGCCTCGGGCGGGCAGGGTTTGGCTGCGGAGGGGACGGTGACGTGGACGTTGACCCGGGTCGACGGCGGCACGCGGGTGCGGCTGTCGGCCGACGACGTCCCGCCCGGTCTGTCGGCGGCGGAGCACCAGCAGGCGATGGCGTCGGCGCTTGACGGCCTCGCTGATTACCTGAGCCGCACGCAGACGGTTTTCCGCGCCGAGTGATGTTCGCTCGACGTGTGAGCCCGCGCACGGCAGAATCGCGCAAGTGACGCAGCCGCCGCAGCGCCCAGGTCCCCCCGACTGGCGGGGGCGCGGCACGCCGCCGCCCAACCCCGCGCAGCGACGCCCGCCGCCGCGGCGGGAACCGCCGCCCCGGCCGCAACGGCCTCCGCAGCCGCCGCCGGAGCCGCGCACCGAGAAACTCGGCAGGCCGGACGCCCGCACCGAGCGGGTGCCGCGGCCCGAGCCGCGTACGGAGAGGATCGGTCGACAGCAGCCGTCGGCCGCGGACCCGACGC
>Ga0180218_1000431_pt1 | contig 40544 bp, 27 predicted proteins | sample eDN3rd37CKraftBY_FD_151334 | JGI IMG/M metagenome (GOLD analysis project Ga0180218, IMG submission 151334) | Enriched backyard soil microbial communities from Emeryville, California, USA - eDNA 3rd pass 37_C Kraft BY (version 2) (version 2) | ecosystem: Environmental > Terrestrial > Soil >... | reverse complement strand
CATGTTGGCCACGTCGCTGACCGACTTGAGCTGGTCTTCCGTCGCCGCCTGGCCGCTTGTGATCGGTGTGTTATCCGGATCCCACGTCGTGTTGGTCAATCCGCCTATCGTGCCCGTATCACCGTTGATGGTGACGGGATTGTCGCCACCGACCACGACTTGGGTACCGCCGATGGTCGTTTCATTCCCCCCCACATCGGCCACCGAAATGCTGCCCGCACCCACCGTGGTCGAGGCGCCCGCGGTGTTGGTCACTGTTGTGCCCGCAGTCGTGGTCTGCGTCGTGTTTCCAGCGCCGTCATCCACTGTCAGGCCGTCGTTGTCGACTGTCGTTTCACCCGTCGTCAGGCTGCCGTCCGCACCCAGATCGATGTCCTTGTCCAGGTTGAACTCCAAGTCGGTACCACTGCGGGTAATCAGTATGTTGCCATCGCTGTTGCTGAAATCCACCGAGCCGCCAGGCGCCACGTTGGCGTCGGCTGCGCCCTGGACACTGACATTCCAGCCCTGAGCCGCATACTCGATGGCGTCGTGGATGGTGTCTTCACCCGTCCCGCCAATATCGCTCATGCTCAGGCTGCCGTTGGGAGCCAACTCCGCGTCCCCCCCTAAAATATTCACCGTTGTGTTGGCTAGATTCCCCAACGCGGCATTCGTTGCGTACAACTGGCTGCCATTGATGGCGTCGGTGCTTGTGTCACTGATTCGGCCGGCTGCGACGTTCGTAATAGTGCGTTTTTCTCCGGACGTTCCGACACTGACCGTAGCAATGGGTGCACTACCCGCAAAATTGCCGTAGGTAATGCCGTTGAGGCTTGCGTTTGTAGTGCCTACGGCATTATCGGTTGCCGCACCATCACCCAGAGCGACCGAACGCGCGTTCGCGGCGGTTGCGCCCCGCCCGACTGCAACCGCATTGGCGGCCGTACCCTGTGCCCCCGCTCCCAATGCAAGCGCATCGGCAGCAGTGCTCCGCGCCCCGGCGCCCAATGCAACCACGCGCGCGGCAGTGCCCCATGCTCCAGCACCCAAAGCAATAGCCTGCTGCTCCAGTGCGATGGCGCCACGACCTTGTGCAATGGATTCCTCGCCGCTGGCTTGAGCATCATACCCAAGGGCCTGCGCATAATTGGCGGTCGCCTCGGCCTCTCTTCCCATGGCAATGCTGCTATTCATTTCGGCGATCGAGTCCGAACCAATGGCAATGGAATCGCGATTGTTGGCAAGGTCCTCGATGTTGGGATCGGCCTCGCCTGATCGGGCACGGGTTCCCATGGCAATGCCACGGGCCGCATACGCCTGGGCTTGTGTTCCACTCGCTTGCGAATCGACAGCAGCGGCACGAGACGTAGTGCCATATGCCATCGCGTTCTCTGCGGTCGCATGTGCCTCGCTGCCTTGGGCAATACCTTTAGGCGCATTGACAAGCGAGTTCCGCCCAATGACGATACCTTCGGCCGCGGTCGAGCGGGACGAAGTACCAATCACAATCGAATTTTCAACAGAAGGACCACTGGCCTGGCGGTCTGTATAGGAGTCTCTGCCAATAACGATGGAGTTCTGATCTCGGCTCACCACGTGCGTGCCGATAGCCACACCGCTTTCATCGCGCGCCTCTGTTTGGGAGTTGCCGATGGTGGTGGAATTCCTACCTAGGCCTTTAATATTATGTCCAAGCACCACGGCGGAATCACCCTCGGCCCCGGCCAAATGGCCGATGGCGATGGCGTCTTTATTCTTGGTTGTGGCGTCAGGGCCTATCGCTATCGAATCGATGGCGGCTGCGTCGGCACCGTTATTGCTTTTGTTACCCTTGGGGGTACCGTTATCATTGATGCTGACATAGTGCAGCATATTTTGGTCGATTTGAGTCTGAAGATTGCTGATCACACCGTCCGCAAAATCAATATCGCTCAGGTCGATTCCCGACACTGCCTGCTGCAACTGGCGCACGTTTACAGCATCGGTATCATTTGCGCCATCTTCTACATTGACGATACGGCGCGTAAACTCACTGCCGGCCTGGCTGCTGCCCACTGAAACGGCACTGCCCGAGAACGACCTGTTGGTAAACCGGCTGTCGCCGGATACGTCACCCTCCACCGCCCAGGAGTTCAAACCCAACGCAACGAAACCGCTGTCCGCGTGAGAGTTGGGACCCACCGCGGCTCCTGTTCCCAGCGCCGTTGTCTGACGCCCCAAGGCCACACCTGTGTTGCCGGCCGACGCGTTATAGCCAATCGCCACGCCCTCGGTCTCGGCCTCGGTGTCTTGTCCGATGCCGACAGCACGGTTCGCAGAGCGGCCATTGTTTGCATTCCAACCGATAGTGACATTCCCGTCACCCGCTAGGCTGGCACCCGCACCACGCCCCAGAGCAACATTGTCGTTGCCCGCAACGTCGCTCCCTGCCTGGTCCCCCATCGCCATGTTGAACTGGCCACGTACGTTTTGACCGGCCTGCGCGCCAATGGCAATATTGTGCGATTGGTCGCCGGCAAGGTCAGGATTCGCGTTGTAACCGGCCGCACTACCGATCGAAATATTGTTCTCGGCATTCGCTTCTGCACCGGTACCCAGGGCAATTCCACTAGCACCGGGCCCTTTTGCACCACTGCCCAGCGCTATCGCATTGCCGCCGGAAGCACTGGCTTCCTGGCCAATCGCCGTACTGGCGATGCCACTGCTCTCACTGTCTTTCCCGATCGCGATCGCAGCGGTCGAGTTGGTGCCATTGCTTGCATTCAACACTTTCGCGCCATCGCCGGCTGCGAAACTGCTGTCGCCTTCGGCCACGGCGTTGGGGCCGATTGCGATGGACTCCTCCCCTTCCGCGATCGAGTCGGTGGCGGCCGAGTTGGCGTGAAAATATCGTACACCTCCGGCGGTTCCCGATTCAAAGAAGAGGTCATGCACTTGCTGACCTGTAACTGCGTCGGTGCTACTTGCATTGATATCGCCGTTGGCAAGATTAGTGATCTTGTTGCCGCCCATATTGAGATCGGTGCCGAGGGTGACACCCGTGGTTGTCACCACCAGATTGCCGCCACCAGCATTGAGGGCGTTCGTCGTGATCGAACTCGCAAGGTTCGTCTGAAGGTTTGTAGTGGCCGTGGTGATGGCAGTATTTACCGCCCCGCCACTAACTGCCTGGGTATTACCAGCGGCAACACTACCGCTAGCGCCAAGAGTCACCAAACCGGAGGTAACAATCTGATTGGCGTTCAGCGTCCCGCTTAAGTCCAAGTCGGCCAAGCCGATAATGCTGCCGCTGCCGGTGAAGTTGATGCTTCCGCCCGAAGTGGTGAAATTGATTTCATTCCCGCCTTCGGGAATGTCAACCTCCGCCAATGCGCTTCCCATCAACAATGCGCTCGAAGCCAGCACCGCGGCTACTCCCGCTGCGGCACGAACACGGCTGGAAGACCGCTTCCCTCGCGCCTTTACATTCTCTGCCACGGCAACGAAAGTACCAGTGCTTTCGTTGTAAATACTCTTGTACGCTTTGTTCATCTTGCTCTCCGAGTGGGGCTGTACCAATTCGGGGGCAAGTATGGGTGGGGTCATTGACCCCGACTTTTGGAAAACAACTGAAAACCTTTGAAATAAGTACAGATGCGTCCAAATCTTACAAACTTGATGATATTTGACACTTCAAACGTTGCGAATCATGCACACCACTGGGAAGCAGCCTGGCGTCGGGACGAATGGCCGTCTCATATGACAAGCACCCACGCCATGCGTTAAACTTGCGTGCTTTGCTGGAAGCGTGCCAGAGTGGTTGAATGGACCGGTCTTGAAAACCGGCGACGGGGCAACCCGTCCGTGAGTTCGAATCTCACCGCTTCCGCCATTCAAAAAAGCAATCCCTCTTTATTCAATACTGAGCACTGCGTCCTTGGCGCCAACCAGGGTCAGCGGAAAAGAGAGATGTTGTGACGCGTTGCCCGAGTGGTGGAATTGGTAGACACAAGGGACTTGAACAATTTGAGCCTTCGGGGGGAAACGCCCGAAGTGACGCCCGTCAAATTCGGCGAACGCCCTGGACGCTATTGCATCCGAGCCAACGCCGAGCCAAGCCCGGCTTGTAAAGCCGGGAAGGTGTAGAGAGCAGACGGCGGGCACCTACGGCCGCAAGGCTATGGTGAAGGCGTGCTCCAGACCACGAACAGCCTGCATGCTGGCGGCGAAAGCCGAAGTGGTATGAAAATCCCTCGCCGCAAGGCGTACCGGTTCGATTCCGGTCTCGGGCACCAACGGCTTGTTCCGGACAGGTTCAAGTCGCAAAAGATAATTTGGCCTTGGTTTTGGCCTAAGTCCAGACGGCCGTCGCTAGTCACGCGATTTGCCCCCCCTCTTTCGCCAGAACCATGGCGTCCACCCGGCTCCTAGAAACGATAGGTCAAACCCAGAACCGAGCCGCTCAAGATCTACGGGCTTACGTATACTGTCGTTGCATGCTGAACCTGACGACTTTTTATACTATCTTCCTTGGAAAGCCACATGCCCTTTAAGACGAGTTCGTTCATTGCTTTCCTTGCTGCCGTGCTGGCGTCCACGAGCATGCTTGTCAACTCGGCGCAGGCCTGCACCCGCTTTGTTTACCATGGTGCCGGCGATGAGATCATCACAGCGCGTTCCATGGACTGGAAAACGGATGTCGGGACGAATCTCTGGGTCTTCCCGCGCGGCATGCAGCGCTCTGGCGAGGCGGGGCCGAACTCGATTCAGTGGACCTCGCAATACGGCAGCGTCATCGCGTCGGGCTACGATATTTCGACCACGGACGGCATGAACGAGGCCGGCCTGGTGGCCAACGTGCTGTGGCTGGTGGAGTCGTCTTATCCGGAATATGACGGCACGACGCCCGGCCTGTCGATCGCCGCTTGGGCACAGTATGTGCTGGATAATTTCGCCACTGTGCAGGCTGCGGTAGACGTGCTTCGAAAGCAGCCTTTCACCTTGGTCACCGACAACGTGCCAGGCGAAAAGCGGCTTGCCACGTTGCACCTTTCTCTTTCTGATGCCTCGGGCGACAGTGCAATCATTGAATATATCGAAGGCAAACAGGTCATCCACCATAGCCCCGACTATCAGGTCATGACCAATTCGCCGATCTTCGAAAAACAGATTGCCATGGAAGAGTACTGGAAACAGATTGGCGGAACCGTCATGCTGCCCGGCACGAACCGCGCCGCTGACCGATATGCGCGCGCCATGTTTTACGTGAATGCAATCCCGAAAAGCACGAACGAAATCGAATCGATCGCAAGCGTCTTTTCCGTGATCCGCAATGTCTCGGTCCCTTATGGCCTGACAACGCCCGACCAGCCAAATATTTCTTCGACGCGCTGGCGTACAGTCGCCGACCAAAAGCGCAAGCGGTATTTTTTTGAATCGGCGTTGACGCCGAACATTTTCTGGATCGATCTGGAAAAACTGGATTTATCCGAAAAGACGGGCAAGGTCTTGACGCTTGACTTGGGTCCCGATCAGGCGAATATCTATTCCGGCATGGCTAACGCCCAGCTCAAGCAAGCCGAGCCGTTCAAGTTCCTGGGGCTTTGAGTATTCAACGGTTACGGCCCAATATACCAACGATCTAATCGAGCGGACAGTCGCAGTGATGCACAAGATGTTCAGCGTAGCCGAGATGTGGGCAGGCTGTCGCCTTGCCGGCATGGGTGAGGACCGACAAGGCTGACACGCGTATTCTGGTATTGCAAGAGGCAGCACCATGACCGCTACGCATTATTTTGCGGCCGACGGCGGCATCAATGCCACGGCGGCTTCAGGAGACAGCAGCCGGAAGGTGAAGCTTTCCTGCAGGTACAGATGCACGGCACTGTCGGTATGGGATTGATAGCCGATCGAGACGTCCTGGCCCAAGTGCAGCGAGAAGTCGCCACCGCGGGTGCTGAGCAGCACGCCGCCTTCGATGCCCGGCGCCCAGACGACGTCGCCATCCAATAAAGGCCGGATGTGCTTGATCAACGGATAACCCTCGTCGGTGGCGCCGCTGACGGCGGCAAACGCCTTCTCGCCCAGCACCAGGATATAAGGACCGTTGACGCCCGCCAGGCGCAGTTGGCTGAGTGCGTGCGCCACGGCTGCGGGATAGCGCTTGATGTCGGCCGGCAAGGCCACTGCCGTGCCCTCGACGCCGGGCCGGATGCCCTGGATGCCGGCGGCGGCGTAGCCGTCGAATACGGCCCGGTCTTCGGCATAGGCGATCTTGCGGGCGGCATCCTTCAGGGGCTGCAGGTCGGGATCGTCGGAACCGCGCTCGACCTCGTCGAGCGTTTGGCGCGACAGTTCGAACGGCACGCGCAACTCTACCAACGCCTGGGCCTGGTGCTGCGAGGCCTGGATGCCGCTATCGGGGGCGTTGATCGTCTTGAGGTGGCCGGTGCCGACCGCGGCAAGGGCCGCCCCTTGCGGATCTGCGACATCCACGACACGCCGCGCGGCAAGATAGCGCTTGAGCGTGCGGGAGGCTTCTTCTTCGATCTGGCCCCAGGCGGCGTCGGATATGGGTGCAAGTTCACGGTGCAGGTTATTCATGCGGGGATTCTCCTTTGAGTGAACCGATGCCCAGTGAGCCATCGGTAGCACTGACGCTCGGCAAGGTTTGAGGGGTGGGTTGCGGCGCGGCGCGGCCGGACACATCGTCCAGGAAATCGACCGAGGGCACGAAAAACAGTGTTCCCGTGATGGCGCGGCTGAAGTCCAGGAGCCGATCGTAGTTGCCCGGGGGGCGGCCCACGAACATGTTTTCCAGCATTTGCTCGATGCGGCGCGGAGATTTGGAATAGCCGATGAAATAGGTGCCGAACTCGCCTTTGCCAACCTCGCCGAAAGGCATGTTGCTGCGCACGATGTCCAGCTCTTCTCCGTCTTCCTCGATCACGGTCAGCGCATTGTGCGCCCAGGTCGGCTTGACGTCGTCGTCCAGCTCGATATTGGTTTGCTTGCTGCGTCCGATGATTTTTTCCTGCATTTCGACGGGCAGTGCGTTCCAGCCGGCCAGATCGTGCAGATACTTCTGCACGATCACATAGCTGCCGCCCGCGAAAGCGCTGTCTTCATCGCCGATAACGGTAGCCGCCACGGCCTCGGCGCCGGTGGGGTTCTCGGAGCCGTCCACGAAGCCGATCAGGTCGCGGGCGTCAAAGTATCTGAAGCCATGGGTTTCGTCCACCACGGCCACGGCATCACCCAGCCGTGAGATCACCTGCGTGGCCAGCTCGAAACACAGGTCCATGCGCGTGGCACGGATATGCAGCATGAGATCGCCGGGCGTGGACACGGCGTGGTGCACGCCCTGGATCTCCTTGAACGGGTGCAGCTCCTTCGGGCGGGGCAAACCGAACAGGCGATCCCAGGCCTGGGAGCCGAAACCCAGAATACAGGACAAACGGCCATCGAGATCCCGGAATCCGACCGAACGCAGCAGCGCCGGCATATCGGTGCACAGCGCACGCACGGCATTCAAGTGCGCAGGCTCGGAATTGATGGTCAGGACCAGGTACATCGCCGCTTGTGTCAGCGGAGCATCAACGGGCTGGTGCGTCGCAGAGGGCAAAATTCTCTCCTTGCAGGCTCAGTGAACCAAGGTAGAGAGTTTACCCTGTGATGAAGGAGGCCATCAGAGCACGCCCTCCAAGGCGCCGAAGTGGGAGGCTGGGCGAAGGCGTGGACCGAGCAGAGGAGCGGAAGAGCGATGGCCATATCGCCCGCAACAAAAAGGGCTGCCTGGCATCAGCAGCCCTATTGGGAAATAATCGACAGGCGGCTTTACAGGTCTCTGGCCCTGCCCCCTATGGTGGCGGCCAGGCTGGCCACGAAGGCCCCCACCAGAAGCGATGCGAATATCCAAAGGGCCAGCGCGGCCGCGGCTTTGCGTGCGGCGTCCGCAGCCTCTCGGGCTTTGGTCTCGAGCTCGTCGGCAGCTTGCTTCGCCTGGGCGGTGACCTGATCCAGGCGTTCTTGCGCCTGGGCTTCGCTGACACCGGCCCGCTGGGCAATGACCCGGGTCAAATACGTTTTGTCTTCTGCCGAGATTTCACCCTGGGCGATGCTTCTGCCCAGTATCACCGACACTTCGCGCTTCATGTCGCCCTGGGTTGTGGACATGTCGACGTCGTTGGGCCGCAGCAACGCGTCGGCGAAGTAGTCCAGCGACCACCCGCCTTCGTCGCTATCGCCGCCGGCTGCGCTCGCAGCAAGCGTGGTGGCGCCGGTCTGGGCCATCGAGGCGCCTGCCCGCGCGGTACCCGAAACGATGGAAGCCGCGGTGGAGCCCAGCAGCGCAAGAGCCACGACGAAGCTCAGCGCCCAGACCAGGAAGCCGTGGGCGGTGTCCCTGAAGTAGATTTCGTCTCCCCGGGCATCCGCCCATTTGGTCCGTAGCCTTCCCGCCACATATCCAGCCACGGCGTAAGAGATGATCTGGCTGACGAAGAGCCATATTATGGTTCCGACGGCCAGGGTAGTTCCCGAGGCGCCGTCATTTTCCCAGGGCGACACGGCCAGAAATCCCAGTCCGGTGCCGCCGGTGATAAGCATGGCACTCAAGGCGGCCGCTATCACGGCGCCGGCAATGACGGCTCCCCATGACACGGCCGAGCGGGTGGATTCCGTAGGGATATAGGGGTTCGAGGCGTAGCCCGGGGTGGGTTCGGTTCTTTGCATGACGTGTCCTTTAGTGATTGACGCAGCTTTCAAGCCTCAAGAATTCAGTGCCAAAACAAAGCCAGCAGGATGATGATCGGAATGGGGACGCCCAACAGCCACAAAAGTATCGATCGCATAATTCGCTCCTTGCAGGTTCACCGGGTCAACTGCTCGTTCCAGAAACTATTCCCGTAGCGTCGCGCTCGCAGAAGGTTCAACGCCATGGGTTGGTGACCGCATAGCAAAAACCTTGCCCGCCCACGCCGGCGGGCGCATTTTCCGGGGGGACTCGTGCTGGGCACAATAACTGCTGCCCGGGGGCTGCTGCCTTGAACCGCCATCCGGCGCTGCGCGGCACAGCTTTCCAGGAGAGCACCATGAAGCACTTCATCGCCCTTTCGCTGTGTACGCTGGCATTGGCCTGGGCGCTGCCGGGCCAGGCGCAGACCAGCCCGGCTCCAGAGGCTGGCCAAGCCGAACGAGGAGCCGCGGCCGATAACGGCGCCACCGGCAACGACGGCAGCGCCCCCCAGTCCCAAGGCGCAGACAGCCGGTCCGACCGGACCAAGACATCTGAAAGCGGGGAAACCAAGCCCAAGAGCGGACAGGTCGGGGACAAGACCGACTTCAGCGGGAACGAAGGCACCGACACAGAAAGCACGGGCACGGGAAGCGGCCACGGTACGGCCACCAAAGACGCGGATTCGGCCAAGCAGACGCAGGACTCGGGCAGTTCGGGCAGTTCGGGCTCTTCGGGCGGCTGATTCACGCATGAAAAAACACCCGCAATTGGAGCAATTCCAAATGCGGGTGTTTGAATGCGGCTTGGGGGTTTCCACTCCGCATCGCTTGGCTCGGACCCCCAGGGCTTATGAAGCCCTGGACCCAAGCCGAGAGGGCTTTAGTCGGCCGCTGTCTCGGAGGCAGCCACGGGACCCGTGGGGCCGCCCTGTGCCTCGATGCCGCCGATGGCCTTCATGGACAGGCGCAGACGGCCTTTGTCGTCGGCCTCGATGACCTTGATGCGCACGACCTGGCCTACCTTCAATACATCGTTGATGTTGTTGATGCGGTAGTTGGCGATCTCGGAAATGTGCAGCAGGCCGTCACGACCGGGCAGCACCTGTACGATGGCGCCGAAATCCAGCAGGCGCAGCACAGGACCTTCGTACTCTTGGCCCACTTCGACGTCGGCCGTAAGTTCCTTGATGCGGCGCTCGGCTTCGCGGGCCTTGTCGAGGTCGGCGCTGGCAATGGTGATGGTGCCGTCGTCGCCGATGTCGATCTGGGTGCCGGTTTCTTCGGTCAGGGCACGGATGGTGGCGCCGCCCTTGCCGATGACGTCGCGGATCTTCTCGGGGTTGATCTTGACGGTGAGCATGCGGGGCGCGAACTCGGACAGCTCGGTGCGCGAGCCTTCGAGGGCTTCGCGCATCTTGCCCAGGATGTGCAGGCGGCCTTCACGGGCCTGTGCGAGCGCAACCTGCATGATTTCCTTGGTGATGCCCTGGATCTTGATGTCCATTTGCAGCGCGGTAACGCCCTGCTCGGTACCGGCCACCTTGAAATCCATGTCGCCCAGGTGATCTTCGTCGCCCAGGATGTCGGTAAGCACGGCGAACTTGCCGCCGTCTTTGATGAGGCCCATGGCCACGCCCGCGACGTGGTTCTTGATAGGCACGCCGGCGTCCATCATGGCCAGCGAACCGCCGCATACGGAAGCCATCGACGACGAGCCGTTGGATTCGGTGATTTCAGACACCACGCGGATGGTGTACTGGAAGTCTTGCGGCTCGGGCAGCAAGGCGACCAGCGCGCGCTTGGCCAGGCGGCCGTGGCCGATTTCGCGGCGCTTGGGCACGCCGAAACGGCCGGTTTCGCCGGTGGAGAACGGAGGAAAGTTGTAGTGCAGCATGAAGCGGTCGCGCGACTCGCCCATGATGGAATCGATGATCTGCTCGTCCTGCTTGGTGCCCAGCGTGGCGACCACCAAAGCCTGGGTTTCGCCGCGGGTGAACAGCACGCTGCCGTGCGCACGGGGCAGCACGCCCAGGCGGATGCTGATGGGACGCACCGTGCGAGTGTCGCGACCGTCGATGCGGGGCTCGCCGCTAAGGATCTGGCTGCGCACGATCTGCGATTCGATGTCGAACAGGATGTTTTCGATCTCGACGTTGTCAGGAGCCGCTTCGTCGCGCGCCGTGGCGTGCTCGAGCATCTTGGCCTTGACGTCGGTGTACACCTGGCGCAGCTGCGCGGTGCGCTGCTGCTTCTGGCGAATGCTGTAGGCTGATTGCAGGCCTTCGAGCGCGGCGGCTTTGATGGCGGTGATCAGGATCTCGTTCCGGGGTGCGGGCTGCCAATCCCATTCGGGCTTGCCGGCTTCGGCGACCAGTTCGTGGATGGCATTGATGGCGGCCTGCATTTGCTCGTGGCCAAACACCACGCCGCCCAGCATTACTTCTTCGGAAAGCTCTTGCGCTTCGGATTCGACCATCAGCACGGCAGCTTCAGTGCCGGCCACCACCAGGTTGAGCTTGGATTCGGCAAGCTGGCTGGCGGTGGGGTTGAGCACGTAGTCGCCGTTCAGGTAGCCGACCCGCGCCGCGCCGATGGGGCCGTTGAAGGGAATGCCCGAAATGGCCAGAGCGGCCGAGGCGCCGACCATGGCGGCGATGTCGGGATCGATTTCAGGGTCGACCGACACGGTATGGATGATGACCTGCACTTCGTTGTAGAAGCCCTCGGGAAACAAGGGACGCAGCGGACGGTCGATCAGGCGCGAGGTGAGGATTTCTTTTTCGGAGGGGCGGCCTTCACGCTTGAAGAAACCGCCGGGAATACGGCCGGCCGCGTAGGTTTTTTCAACGTAGTCGACGGTAAGAGGGAAGAAATCCTGGCCCGGCTTGGCCTGCTTTGCCGCCACCACAGTCGCCAGTACAACAGTGTCTCCGATCGAAGCCAGCACGGCGCCGGATGCCTGGCGCGCGATTTCACCGGTTTCGAGAACCACCGTATGCTGACCATACTGGAAGGTTTTGGTCACTTTATTAAACATTACGGAATATCCTTACAATAAAAAAACCGTGCACACGGCGACGATGGTCGCAGTGTGCACGGTCGTACATAGTGGGGAGCTCGCCCCGGGTATCACTTACGCAGACCGAGCTTTTCGATCAGAGCGCGATATGCGTCGGGGTTGCGGCCCTTGAGGTAGTCGAGCAGTTTGCGGCGACGGCTGACCATGCGCAGCAAGCCGCGGCGTGAATGGTGATCCTTCATGTGAGCCTTGAAGTGACCGGTCAGTTCGTTGATGCGTGCCGTAAGCAGAGCTACTTGCACTTCGGGGGAACCTGTGTCGCCTTGCGCGCGCTGAAATTGCGCGACGATGTCGGATTTTTTGATGTCAGCAACAGACATTTTTAGCCTCGTTAACATGCGTCAGGGCCGAGGTGCCCGGACGTGAATGGATGAACAATAACAATTGAATCGAAAGAGTCACACCATGCCCTTGTGGCATGAGGTAATCTTAAGACTTTGGCATTATAACGGATTTGGTGCACGTCATGATTCCCCCCTGCTTGCGCCGCTTCGCACTGGCCGCCCTGTTGCCCCTTGCCCTGCTTTACGGCTGCACCACCTTCAAAAGCGTGCCGCCCGGCACGCCTCTTGCGCAGGTCCAGTCCGAGTTCGGCCGCCCCAATTACTCGTGCCCCCTGCCCAATGGCGGCCAGCGCGTCATCTGGAGCGGCCAGCCCTTCGGCCAGTTTGCCTGGGGCACCGACGTAGACGCCCAGGGGCGGGTCGGCGAAATCTCGCAGCTGCTTACCGACCAGCATTTCAAGAAACTGGGCGAAGGCAGCTGGACGCCCGAGCAGGTGCTTTGCGAGTTCGGCCCCCCGGCCGAGCAAGGCGGCGTGGGCCTGCCCTCTTCCATACAGATCGTCTGGAGCTACCGATACCAGCAGAGCGGTGTCTGGAACTCGCTGATGCATGTGTATTTCGGCACGGACGGCGAGCGCGTCACGCGTTTTCATCCCGGCCCCGACCCCATGTACGAGCGGGACGATTTCCTGCCCTTTTTCTAAGCCGAAAGCGCCGGCAAGGCCTTGCCGGCGCTTTTTCATGCCCGGCCCCGTCTAGCGCATGGCCAGGCCTTTCACGTGCAGCAGGGCCTTGCGCAGCGATCAAAGGCGCGGGCCGTGCTCGTCGTCGCGCGGAGGGGCAATGGTATGCGGCGCCGGCGGCTCGGGAAAAGGCGCCGCCTCGGCAACGCCTTCATGGCGCATGCGGCTTAGCTGGCGGGCCCTGCGCCAACGCCACAGCATAATGCCCCAGCCCGACAGGCCATAGATCACGAACAGCCCGAACAGCATCAGGGGCGGGTCGCTGGACACAAAGACAAACACCGCCACCAGCACCAGCATCACCCAGAACGGCACGCTGTGCCCCAGGGCGAACGACTTTCCGCTGTAGAAGGGTGTATTGGTAACCATGGCAATGCCGGCATACACCGTGATGACGAAGGCGCACCAGGAAATCGTGGCCGTGCCCAATTGAAGGCGGTTGTCGATGGCCACCCAGATGAAGCCTGCCAGCAGCGCGGCCGCCGCGGGGCTGGGCAGGCCCTGGAAGAAACGCTTGTCGACCACCGCGATGTTGGTATTGAAGCGGGCCAGCCGCAGCGCGGCGCCCACCACGTAGATGAAGGCCGCCAGCCAGCCCCAGCGCCCCAGGTCTTGCAAGGTCCATTGGTACATGACCAGTGCCGGGGCTATGCCGAACGAGGTCATGTCGGACAGCGAATCGTATTGTTCGCCGAAGGCCGACTGGGTGTTGGTAAGCCGGGCCACCCGGCCGTCCATGCCGTCGAAGATCATGGCCACGAAAATGGCGATGGCCGCGACCTCGAAGCGCCCGTTTATGGCCTGGACCACGGCGTAGAAGCCCGCAAAGAGATTGGCCGTGGTAAAGACATTGGGCAGCAGGTAGATGCTGCGCCGACGCCTGTTTTCATCAGAAAAATGGGGCATGGTGTCTTTCCTTCGGGCCATGTGCGAAGAACCCGCATCCTTCGCCTATGGCCAGTTTAATATGCCGCCGATCGCAGCCCGGGCTCACGGGAATCAGCCGGGCGTGTTTTCGACCGCCGCCGGCAGCTCAGCAAGAACCGTGCTGGTGGCGCTTACCTTGTCGCCAATGGCCACGCGGGGCCGCGAACCGGGGGGCAGGTAGACGTCGACTCGCGAACCGAAGCGGATGAAGCCGTAGCGCTGCCCATGATGCAGGGAATCTCCGGTCTTGGCATAGCAAAGTATGCGCTTGGCCACCAGGCCAGCAACCTGAACGGCGGTGACGATATGGCCTTGCCTGGTGCGCAGCACCATGGCGTTGCGCTCGTTTTCGAGCGAAGCCTTGTCAAGCGCCGCATTGAAAAACTTGCCTGCGAAATATTCGGTGGACAGCACCTCGGCATCGACCGGCGAGCGGTTCGAATGCACGTTGAAGACGTTCATGAAGACGCTGATTTTCAGTGCATCGCGATTGCCGTGGTAGGGATCCTGGGTTTCCTGGACGACCACGACGCGGCCGTCGGCCGGGCTGAGCACATTGAGTTCCCCATCGGGCGCGACGCGCGCCGGGTCGCGAAAGAACTGCAGCACGAACACCGACAGCAGCCAGAACGGCAGGCTGGCCCATCCGGACCAGACCGTGACGATGATCGATATGACGACGATGCCCGCCAGGAAAGGCCAGCCCTCGCGGGCGATGATGGGATGAGGATAGGAAGGTTTGTTCATCGTGTTAAAGAATAGCAAAAAAACACCCCGCTGGAGCCGGAAGCGCTGCTCCGGCCTGCGGGGTGTGAGGGAACGACTGGAAAAACCAATCAGTTCTTGGTCTGGTCAACCAGCTTGTTGGCCGCGATCCAGGGCATCATGGCGCGCAGCTTGCCGCCGACCTGCTCGATTTGCGATTCGGCATTGAGGCGGCGGCGGGAAGTGATGCTGGGCGCGCCGGCGGCGTTTTCCAGGATGAAGCTCTTGGCGTACTCGCCGGTCTGGATGTCGGTCAGGACCTGGCGCATGGCCTTCTTGGTTTCGTCGGTGACGATGCGGGGGCCCGTGACATACTCGCCATACTCGGCATTGTTCGAGATGGAGTAGTTCATGTTGGCGATGCCGCCTTCGTAGATCAGGTCGACGATGAGCTTGAGCTCGTGCAGGCACTCGAAGTAGGCCATCTCGGGCGCGTATCCGGCCTCGACCAGCGTTTCGAAGCCGGCCTTGATGAGTTCGACGGTGCCGCCGCACAGCACGGCCTGCTCGCCGAACAGGTCGGTTTCGGTTTCTTCGCGGAAGTTGGTCTCGATGATGCCGGCGCGGCCGCCGCCGTTGGCCATGGCGTACGACAGGGCCAGGTCGCGGGCCTTGCCGTTGACGTCTTGATGGACGGCGATCAGGTGGGGCACGCCGCCACCCTGGCTGTAGGTGCCGCGAACCGTATGGCCGGGAGCCTTGGGCGCGATCATGATGACGTCGACGTCGTTGCGCGGCTGCACCTGGCCGTAGTGCACGTTGAAGCCATGGGCGAACGCCAGCGCGCTGCCGGCCTTCAGGTTGTCATGAACGTGCTTGCGGTAGACGTCGGCGATGTTTTCGTCGGGCAGAAGCATCATGACCAGGTCGGCGGCCTTGACGGCCTCGGCCACTTCCAGCACTTTCAGGCCGGCGTTCTCGGCCTTGCTCCATGAAGCGCCGCCCTTGCGCAGGCCGACCACCACGTTCACGCCCGACTCGTGCAGGTTGAGCGCGTGCGCATGACCCTGCGAACCGTAGCCGATGATGGCAACCGTCTTGCCCTTGATCAGGGACAGGTCGCAGTCTTTGTCATAGAAAACTTTCATTGAAATGCTCCAAACTAAGCGTATTTTTGGCGGGCCGCGCAAGGCGGCCCCGATTGGTTGAGTTCGGGCTGTATACCGCTGCCAGACCCGTGATTTTAATTACAATTTCAAAACTCGTTCGCCGCGGCCGATGCCCGAGACCCCGGTGCGCACGGTTTCCAGGATGGCGCTGCGGTCGAGGGCGCCGATAAACGCCTCGATCTTGTCCTGGTCGCCGGTAAGCTCGATGGTGTAGGCCTTGTCGCTTACGTCGATGATGCGGCCGCGGAAAATATCGGCCATGCGCTTCATTTCGTCGCGCTCTTTGCCCACCGCCCTGACCTTGATCATCATCAGCTCGCGCTCGATGTGCGGGCCTTCGGAAAGATCGACCACCTTGACCACATCGATAAGGCGGTTCAGGTGCTTGGTGATCTGCTCGATGACGTCCTCGGAACCCTCGGTGACAATGGTCATGCGGGACAAGGTCGCGTCTTCGGTGGGCGCGACGGTAAGGGTTTCGATGTTGTAGGCGCGCGCCGAGAACAGCCCCACCACGCGCGACAGGGCGCCTGGCTCGTTCTCCAGAAGGATGGAAATCACGTGTTTCATTGTTCTGTCCTTATAGATCTTCGGCGCCAAGCAGCATTTCGGTCAGGCCGCGGCCGGCCTTGACCATGGGCCACACGTTCTCGGTCTGGTCGGTGATGAAGTCGAGGAAGACCAGGCGATCTTTGTACTTGCCGAAGGCCTCGCGCAGGGCTGGCTCGACGTCGCCGGGGCTTTCGATGCGAACACCCACGTGGCCGTAGCTTTCGGCCAGCTTGACGAAGTCGGGCAGCGCGTCGACGTACGATTCGGAATAGCGCGAACCATAATCGATCTGCTGCCACTGCCGCACCATGCCAAGGTAGCGGTTGTTAAGGCACAGAACCTTGGGCGACAGATGGTACTGCTTGCAGGTAGAGAGCTCCTGGATGTTCATCTGTATGGAACCCTCGCCCGTAATGACGGCGACGTCGGCATCGGGGTTGGCCATCTGCACGCCCATGGCGTAGGGCAGGCCCACGCCCATGGTGCCCAGGCCGCCCGAGTTGATCCAGCGGCGCGGCTGGTTGAAGCGGTAGTACTGGGCCGCCCACATCTGGTGCTGGCCCACGTCGGACGTAACGAAGGCATTGCCGCCCGTTACTTCGCAAAGCGTCTCGACCACATACTGCGGCTTGATCAGGGTGTCGGAGCCGGCGTAGTTCAGGCACTGCTTGCCGCGCCAGGTTTCCACCTGCTGCCACCACTTGGCCAGCGCGGCCTTGTTGGGCTCGGTCTCGACGGCGCTCTGCATGTACAGGGCATTGAGATCTTGCAGCACGTCCTTGACGTTGCCCACGATGGGCACGTCGACACGCACGCGCTTCGAGATGGACGAAGGGTCGATGTCGATGTGGATGATCTTGCGCTGGTTCTGCGCAAAATGGCGCGGATTGCCGATGACGCGATCATCGAAGCGCGCGCCCACAGCCACCAGCACGTCGCAGTTCTGCATGGCCATGTTGGCTTCGTACGTGCCATGCATGCCGGGCATGCCCACGAAGCGCTTGTCGTCGGCGGGGAAGGCGCCCAGGCCCATCAGGGTGTTGGTGCAGGGCGCGCCGACCAGCTCCACGAGCTGGCGCAGCTCTTCGGCCGCATCGGACAGCACCACGCCGCCGCCCGAATAGATCATGGGGCGCTCGGCCGCCAGCAGCATCTGCACCGCTTTCTTGATCTGGCCGTGGTGCCCCTTGACGACGGGCATGTACGAGCGCATGGACACCTCGCCCTTCTTGGCGGTGAACTTGCACTTGGCGACGGTGATGTCCTTGGGGATGTCGACCAGCACGGGGCCGGGCCGGCCTGTTTGCGCGATATAGAAGGCCCGGCGCATGGTCTCGGCCAGGTCCTTGACGTCGCGCACGAGGAAATTGTGCTTTACGCAGGGACGGGTAATGCCCACTGTGTCGCATTCCTGGAAGGCGTCGGAGCCGATGGCCGAAGTGGGCACCTGGCCACTGAGGATGACCATCGGGATGGAATCCATATAGGCCGTTGCGATGCCGGTGACGGCGTTGGTCAGCCCGGGCCCGCTGGTGACCAGCGCAACCCCGACCTTGTTCGACGAGCGCGAATAGGCGTCGGCCGCATGCACGGCGGCCTGCTCGTGGCGAACCAGAATATGCTTGAAGGAATCTTGTTGATAGATGGCATCGTAGATGTACAGCACTGCGCCGCCAGGGTAGCCAAAAACGTGCTCAACACCCTGTTCGGCCAGGCATCGTACGACGATGTCGGCGCCATTGAGTTCCATGTTGTAGTCCTTTCGTAACCGGCACGGACATCTCGATTGGCCCGCAAGGGCCTGAGCTGCACCGAAGCGCGGCATGATGTGCTGAGGCTTGATGGCTCACGGAGCCACTCCACCCAGACACCGTGCCGTACCGATGCCCACTCGTCGAAATACCGTACGAGCGTTCATGTGAACGCGGGAGGTAGAAACGGATGCCACGGCAACACACGCTTGTGACGCGGCCCTTGGCTAAGTGATACAGGCGCAAAAAACGGGCGGATGGCCCGAACGATAGTGCCCACAAGGCCGGGGTAAGGATGTTGCACCCGGCCAAGTACACTACTTTACTGCATTGCACAAGACATGGCAATTAAAGGCGAAACGATAGCGGGAAAAGTGTCGCGGAGAGTCAACGGTTCCGGCCCGGCCGGGTATCGGCGCCTCGCGGCCCGCGTCCAGCGTGGAAAAGCGATGTGCCGCTGTTCCACCCGGAACGTATAATGCTGTTGCTTCAGCGAACCGGCGAATCGCAGGTGGGTCTACCGCCTTCCTGACGAATTACCCGCGCATCCCGTCCGCAACCGAGCCGTGCTTCCGCCATGACATTCGCTTCGACGCCTATCCGCCCGCTACACCGCCTGGGATGCTCGTGGCTTCTCTGCGCCCTGCTGCTTCTGGTGAGCGCCGGCGTGGGCCATGCGCAGACCATCGCACTGACTTTCGACGACGGCTTCGATGTGGCAAGCGGCGGCCCCCAGGCGGCAGCCGACAATACAGCGATGCTTGCCGCCCTGAAGCGACATCGGGTGCGCAGCATGCTCTTTCCGTCGGGCGTGGCATTGGCCAATCCGGAGAATCTGGCCTTGGTGCGCGCCTGGGGTGAAGCCGGCCATGCTATCGGCAACCATACATACAGCCATGGATATCTAAGCAAGTCGGACACGGCGCAGTATTTTTCGGATGTGGGGCGTGCACAGGCCATATTGGAGGCCTTGCCGGGCTGGTGCCCCCGACTGCGCTTTCCCTATCTGGATGAAGGGGGCAACCCGGCACAACACGATCTGGCCATGCGGTGGCTGGCCCAACATGGCTACGGCGTGGCTTCCGCCACCGTTTCAGTGCCTGACTGGGAATATGCGCAGCGCTATCTCGACATGCAGCAAGCAAGCTCCCAAGCCGACGCGGCCGCCTTCCGGCGGGACTATATTCAGCGGATATTGGCCGAGGCCAAGGCACAAGAGACGCGCTGGGTTCAAGAACTGAAACGGAGTCCGGCGCACGTGCTGCTTCTGCATGCCAATCATCTGAACGCGGCCATACTGCCCGAACTGCTGAACAGCCTCAAAAGCCAGGGCTGGACCATCGTCGACGCTGCAAGCGCTTTTCAGGATCCGATTTATCAACGTGGCTATACCGACGAAAGCGGGAATGAGAAAAAACTCCTTGCCTTGCCGGTTCCGGCCTGTCATTGAGTGTTAGCTTTTTTCAGTTGCTCGATCATGGGCATTTGCGTAACCTCGCCCACGATCGCTTTGCTCCACGCAGCATAGCCGTCTGCCGCAAAGTGCTGCCCGTCGAAGGTGCGCCATTGTCCTGGCTTGGCGAATTTGAGTGAGTCAATATAAACACATGGGCTGACATTGGCCGCCAGGAAACGGTCAGCGCGTTCGACGCGATCGTCTTTCTTGTTGTATTTCCCGCCAGCCTTGCCATACGGCGGCCCGACCCAGACGCATTTCGTTCCCGTAGCGGAGATTTCTTTGGTCAGAGCCGAGACGCCTTGCCAGGCCCAAGCCTTGGGAAAGGTTTCATTGTCATAAGACCCCATCGTATCGCCGATGATCAAAAGCACGACATCGGGCTTGTCCGATGCAATCAATTGCTTGATTGCCTGAGTTTCCGATCCCGCGGTGTTGAGCCTGGCGGGTGCGTCGTCCTTCTTCTCGGCGCCGCAATCCACCTTTCTCGGCTTGACCCAGTCGATCGCGCTGGCCCCGCAAGCACCCACCGAATGCACATAAGCCGCGCCCTGAGCATCCAGATCCGCATGAAGGGAATCACGTAGTTCATACATCATGTGGCTTTCGCCGATGACGAGGAAACTCAGTCCGGCCAATGCCGCCGCTGCCGTAGCCATATCAATCACTCCTGTCTTATTTATGGTTTACAAGTAATACGTTCATTTGCGGCGGTGCGTCATGGGACCTCCCCCTTCCGCACCGCCGTCTCCAGGCTTTCCATCCATGCCCGCTCCTCTGCGACGACGGGCATCTGCAGCACGCGTTCGGGTATTTCCCAGATCACCACCCTCGGCGGCGTGTCCCGAAACTCGGCCGATGCCAGGTAGGTTTTGGCAGCCCCCCAAAAGTCGCCGCCATCCTGTGCAAAGCTGGGCACTGGCGTACGCAGCGCAGCCTCCAGGAAAGACACAAAGGACGACGTCCGCGAATATGAAGTGCCGATGAGCGCCACCGAAGGCAGGCTGGCATCGCCAAACAGATCGTCACCCGCATCACCGCTGCCCTGCGCCCCGCCCTTGGTGTCCTGAGCAGCCGGCTTTTCTATGTTGAAGCGGGTGGGCGTCACCTTGTCGGGGGATGGCTGCAGCGCCATGGGAAGCCAATCGATTCCTGCCAGACGCACCAGGTCGCCTTCCCGGAATCGGGGCTCACCCGGTTCCAAGGCATACAGCAAAGGGGGGGTCAACTCTGCACCGGTCCGGTCCACCGCATGCGCAATGGCCTCTGCCGCAGCGCGCGCTCCCGCCTCTGTCCAGTGGGTATCGGTCCTTAGAAAGGGCTGATCATCACCGCCGCCGACCGCTTCGAGCGCCGGCTGCAAGACAGCGCTCGCGACACCACGCTGCGCCAGCCCCTCTTCCCAGCCGGGCAGGCGCCCGGCGAATGATGCGGGACGATATATGCCGCATAGTTGCTCGTGCTGCACGCGGCTCTTGTCGGGCACGGTCGCAACCATCAGTTCGATTCCGCGTCCATGCAGCAGCTTACGCATACGCTCGGCCGCATCCAAGCGTGTTTCGAGATTCTGCCGAGCGTTTAGATGAACCGTCAATTCGTCAACCAGAAACAGCCACTGGCCGCAGCCCTGGCGCACGCGCGGTCCCAAAGATCCGGCGAGTAGCCACGACGCCCCCCTCTCGGCGTCGGCCATGGCGGCGGGCAGCGGCGCCCGCGTCAGTTCGGTGGCCAGGAGGCGGGTTGTTTCTCCTTGCATGAGCCCGGCGCGAGTCCAGGCCTCAGGTGCCAGAACGATCCGGCCGGCCGCCATGCTCCAGACTGCCGACACGGCCCCGGCCGCTATGGCAATAAAAAAGACGGTACCCGCTACATACCTGGCCGTGCGGGAAGGTAGATTGAACGATTGCACGGGATCAGCCAACGCCATGTAGCCTCCCTAAAATTGGAAATACAAGAAAGGCACCGCTTTACGGCTTGCCACCAGCGACATCGCGAATACGAAACCGAGTACCGGCCACAGATCGGCCACGGCCAACAGACCCGCGGGCGTGTGCCGGCGCACGGGCTCGCGCAGCAACGGCGCCACGATGCAGGCTAGCCCCAGCAATACGGCGGCCACATGCGATGGCTGAAGGACTACCTTCAGGGTTTCGCCCAGCGCCCAGTCTCGCAAACCCAGTTGGCCCATGTACAACGACCATGCCGTATCGAAGTCGGGCGCGCGGAAAACCACCCACGCCATGCAGACGAACAGCAGGGTCGCCGCCCTGGACGCCAAGACGGGCACCGGCGGCAGCCCAGACCGGTTCCACAGACGGGCCGCCGCCAGGGCCGCCCCGTGCACCAAGCCCCACAATAGAAAGTTCCAATTGTCGCTACCATGCCACATGCCCGCGATAGCCATGGTGACGATAAGATTGACATAGGTGCGGACGGCCCCTTTGCGATTGCCGCCGAACGGGATGTAAAGATAATCCCGGATCCATGTGGATAGCGAAATGTGCCACCGCCGCCAGAAATCCTGGATGCTACGCGCCAGATAGGGATGGTTGAAGTTCTCGGGAAAATGAAATCCCAGCATCTGTCCCAGGCCGATTGCCATGGCGCTATAGCCGGCAAAGTCGAAGAACAGCTGCAACGAATAGGCCAGGCAAGCCAGCCACGCGTCGAAAAAGCTTGGTTCGGGAACGGCAAAGGCGGCGTCTACCAGCGGCGACAGCGTATCGGCCACCAACACCTTCATACACATGCCCACCATGAAACGTCGTGCGCCAGCGGAAAAATCCACCCAGGTAAAGTACCGCTTGGCCAGTTCACGTTCGACCCATTCGTAACGCAGGATCGGTCCTGCAATCAATTGGCCGAACATCGCCAGATAGGCGGCGAACCATACGAAGCGTCGCTGAGCCCGGACTTCGCCGCGATAGACATCCACCAGATATGAAATCGCCTGCAGAATGATGAACGACAGCCCTATGGGCAGGACGACGCGCTGCCATTGCAGCGGCATGGCACCCGCAAAAACCATGAACTCGCTGACGGTTTCGACCAGGATGTTGATGTACTTGAACCAGAACAGGGTGCCCGCGTTAATGGCGATCAGCAGCGCCAGGAGGCATGCGCGTCGGCGGCCACCGGACATGGCACCCAACGCCAACCCACCTATCCAGGCCAACACCGTCAGACCGATGAACAGCAGCAGGAATGTCGGACTCCACCAACCGTAGAATATCCAGCTTCCGACCAACAGGACGGTATTGCGCCAGGCCGCCGGCGACACCGCATACACCAGCAGAAACGCCGGTAGAAACAGCGTCAGGAACTCAATCGAGGTAAAAATCATCGAAGGCTCAGGGCGCGACCGCGTCTTTTACATGGAAGAATCCGCTGGCCGAATCGCCTGGCGCCAGAAACAGGCTGTGGCGCTCGCCCGCCTGCAGCGTGCCCAGATCAAGTGGCTGCCCCACCGGCTGTCCGGCACACACGAGCTGGACGCTCAAAGGCACCGGATTCACCTGGCGACGCACCCATTTCCCGACCTCTACATGCTCGAACAAAAATACCTGCCGCCCAGCGACCTGCACACCGGCATCAATGCATGATTGATTCAAGTCATAAAAGGCGATGGAAGCCCTTACGGCGGTGAAATCGTCCGCCTCTTCATGGATAGTATGGACCTGCAATCCGTCCTTGGACTTGACCCCGAGCACCGTAACAAATTCGCTGGGCAGGACTTCGACAGCGACGGCCTGTGTATTTTTACCCTGCGCCAGCTCGCCCTTGATCGTGGTTTTTCCGGCGACAGGCATGTAGGCGCTGGCCCGGGACTGCGCATCCAGTTCAACCACTGCGTCGGAACCAGCGGCCGTGATCTGCAAGCCGGCCCCGCTGCCGTCGACAAAGCGCACGAAGGCGGAGTCTTCCGCTGGCCCGGTGGGATAGAGTTTGATTTCGACACCCTGGGCCGGAAGGCACATCAGGCTGGCCAGCACGCTGGAACATAGGACAACGAGGGAGGGTTTCATTTCTTCTTGAGCTCCTGGACGATGGAAGACTGCGCCAACTGCTGGGTCAGGGCCTTGCCCCAGGCTTCGTATCCCGATTTGGTGAAGTGCTGGCCATCGGTTGTCGCCCACTCTCCCGGCTTGGAGAGCTTCAAAGAGTCGATGTACTGGCAAGGAGCCACGTTGGATGATAGAAATGCCGATACTTGCTTTGCGCGCGCGAAGGTCTTTTGATACTTGCCGCCTTCAGTGCCCCAGGCAGGGCCGATCCACACGCACGCCGTATTAGCCTTGGCTACCGTCTGGGTCAATGCTGTGACCTGCTGCCACGCCCATGTTTTTGGAAATGTGGCCTGCTGATAGCCGGCCATGGTGTCGCCCATAACGATCACCACCAGATCGGGCTTGTCTCGCGCCAGCAATTGATCGATGGGTGTTGCCGGCGTGTTTACATCCAAAACCTGCACGGCGGCATCGCCACGGCGCTCTGCAGCGCCGCAGGTGCCCTTGACAGGCTTGAGCCAATCACCGGGGTTGGCGCCGCACACCCCGATCGTATGCACTTGCGCGCCTTGACGCTCCAGCCCCATGTGCAGGGAATCGATCAGGTAATACGGAACGGTCAGGTGGCTGTCGCCGATGATAAGGATCGACAACCCGGCCAATACCGAAGTCAACATGTTTGGTTTCTCCTATGTAGCGTGCCTATCGGCCGTAAGTAATGCCATAAGGCGAGCGGTAGGGCTGGACAGGCAGGTCGAGCAGGCCGCCTTGCGGATGAAAGTAGTAGCGCAGGTAAAGGCCGCCCATCCACTGCCGGTAGTTGTCGGCGTTGTCGGCGCCAAGCGTAGCGCCAAGCACCAGATTGGGGTCGAGGCGGTATTCGGCCGATGCTTTCAGGTTGTAGCTGATGCCAGTCTTGCTCTCGCCGCGGTAATACCCGTCGCCGAACAGGTTGTTCGCCCCCGCCATCTGCTCGGCGTAGGCCTGCAGGTCGGCATTGTTTGGAAACACCGCCGCATCGGCTTGCTTGAAGTGCTGCAGACCCACGGAACCGTCCAGTCGATAGCTAAAGCGGCCGGAACGCTGCGCCCAGGTTACCGGCAAGCCCAGAGCGTAATAGTGCTTGGGACTGAAGTAGCCGCCGTGGCCGTATGTGAAGTGGCCCAGATTCTTGTTGTAGAACGTGGCATTGATATTGACGCCGGCCATCAACTGGGTATCGAGCTCGTCGATGACGCGAAAGTAGGCGCCCGCGTTGAATTCCGTACGGTGATTGGAGGCCACGTTATGCCCGCGCAGACTATGCCAGGCTGCCGAGCCGTACAAGCCGGCCGCACCGAAGTCTTTGGACAAAGTGAGCCGGGCGCCAGTGGCGCTCACCCCGCCCCACTCGAGTCCCAGATCCTCATACTTGCGGCCGGCAAAAGACAGCACACTGTCGGTGACGGGCCGGCGCGAGACGTCGAACCGATAACTGACGGTAGCGGCGTCGTCCAGTGTTCCATCGAACAAGGCACCGCCCGTGAAGTTCACCTCCTGGAAGCCCAGCGGAGTGACGCCGACATCGAGTTCCATACCGCGAGTCTGATAGCCCACAGATAGGCCGACGCCGCGCTGACGTTCATCGTTCACCAGGTACGGGCTGTATCGCAGAAGATCGGCAGGGCCAGTCGACGCCGGCATGTCTCCAACGGAGCCGGCGCTCAAGACGATGGGCGTGGCCCGCACGCTCATCCGGTCGTTTCCGACCGGGAAACTCACTTCGATTGGAAGCTGGGTTTCCGTGAGTTTGCTGGTGCCGTCTTCGCCGTTGCGGCTGCGTACTTCTGTCCCCACCCGCAATTGGGCGCTGCGCTCCTGGTAGATCTCGTCCAGTTCACGAGCGAGCTTCGATTGCGGGGTAACCGCAGTTGTCGTTTCTGCAAAAGGATTAGGCTCAGCACCCGCTGACGCGGACCGTTCCGGGACAAGGGCCGAAGCCGCAAACGCCGGCGCCGCATTCCGCTCGCTCTGTGGATACGGAGTCGACGAAGAGGAGGGAGCTTGCGACCGAACCGGAACCGGCAACGCTGTTTGGGGCGTCGCCGCTACGACGGCTTCCGTGCGTGCCGAGGCGGCGGACACCGGCACTGGAGGGGTCGCCGCGGTCTGCAATGGCGAGGACGGCGGCAGCGCCACCGCCATGGCATGCGGAGTGTCGAGTGAGGAAGCTGCACGTTGTCCGGGCAGCCCTACGAAGGGATTGGCGGACGCCTGCGGCGCTGGAGCCGAAGCTGCTGCGACGGCAAGTTGCGTCGCGGCCGGCTCGGCGACGCGTTTTTCCAGTGCCACCGCTCTTTCAAGCAGTTTCGCCGCATCGCCGGACTTGCCCGAAGCTCGATAAATACGCGCCGCGGAAGTCAGTACCTGGATGTTTTCCGGCGCCAGCGAAACCGCAATTTCGGCCTCGCGTTGGGCTTGGCGATAGTCTCTGGACTGCTGGGCCACCTGTGCAAGCCCCAGGTGCAGATCGGGATTGTCGGGGTCAGACCGCAACAGCGTTTCGTATATTCCGAATGCTTTTTCTGCCTGCCCCGACGCGGCATACATGCGGGCCAGGGCTCCCTGAGCAGCCGGGTCGTTGGGGCGGCCCGCAAGCACCGGGGCCAGTATGTCGTAGGCAGCAACGAGGTCGCCCCGCTGCGTATGCAGATCCGCCTGCCGGATTCGATATGCGTCGGACAACTCGGCGACCAGCCTGCGCTGGGAAACCGTCAGGCTTTCAGCCTGCAGCTGGCGCAACACCACGGAAGCCTCGACATCCTGCTCGGAGGCCAACAGCAGACCGGCATAGGCGATAGAGGCGTCCACGCTGCGCGCTTGTCCTTGTTCGCGCAAAGGCTTGAGCAGGGCAAGGCCCCGTGCGGGCTCACCGATATCGACGTAGGCGGCGGCTACTGCGCTGACAACATCGAAATCATTGGCCGCCCCCGCCTCGATCTGTCCGAGCCAGGCCAGCGCGTCCGCTTTCCGGCCTGCATGAGCCATACCGACAGCCTCGGCAATCTGCACTCTGCGATTAGCCGTTGCATAAAGCTGGTTCATGGGCGCCGTACGGCGGGCTGCGGGAATGCGATCAAGCGTGTCGCGCGCCTGGGCCCACTGCTGATTATTGGAGGCCAGCAAGGCGCTGGCATACAGCACCTCTGGATCATCAGGATGCGTCAGCAGCAATCCCTCGATCAAGCCGCGTGCCTCGCGAGTTTGGCCCGCCTCTTGATAAAGCTGGGCCAGTTCATAGCGCAACCAGGGACTGTCCGGGTCTTTGGCCAGGGCATCCTCGAGCATTCTGCGGGCAGCCCCGTCGTCTCCCGAGAGCTTCGCCGCACGGCTCAGCCCCAACAAGGCCTGGGAATCACCCGGACGGCGCTTGAGCACGGCTCGATAAGCCTGTACGGCTTCTGCCGCCTTCCCCTGATCCAGCATGATGTCGGCCAGCAGGACATTAGCCGCGACTTCTTTTGGCGCCCGTTTCACGGCCTGGTTCAAAAGACGGACGGCTTCGGCGGTTTTACCGGCTTGATGCAGGGCCTGCGCCTTCTCGACATCGACCCAATACTGGGCGGTGGAAAGCGACGGCTGCCACGCGGCGTTGCCCCGCCGTGCTCGAGTCAGATAATCGAAAGCCTGCTGCCAATTTCCTTCGCGCATGGCCAAAACACCCATGCCGCCCAAGGCTTCCGAATCATTGGGACGCTGTGCAAGTACCGATTGGAACTCGTTTCGTGCACGAGCCGTATCGCCTGCCTCGATCAACTTCATGGCTGCGTTGGTGCGTTGACGCAAAGGATCGGGACGCGACGACGGCTGCGTGCGGGCCGCCTGGCTCGGTACCGCCACGCGCTGTTCAGATTGTTGTCGGATTTCGACGTCGTCGGGATGCTTGCTCAGATAGGCGGCGAATAAAGGCCTGGCTTCGGGCCGAGGAGGCCCCAGCCACACCAGGGCATCGCGCCAGCTTTCGGTCGCCTCGCTGCCGACCTCCGGGTGTTCGGACAAGCGCGCGAGGCGCCGTATGCCCTCCAAGCGAGTCGGTTCGTTGCGGGCCAAATGCCGCGCCAACGCGAGCTGAAGCACTGGATCGTCGGGGGACTGGACGAGCAGGCGCTGCAGCCCTTCGATGGCCTCGGGGAGCCCGTCCGACGTGTAACCCAGCAAGCTGTAATAGTTGCCGCCAACCGTTCCTACCGGAACGCGCCCATCAAGGGCCTGCCGATATTTTTTCAACGCTTGATCGACATCCGCCGAGGCCACAGCTTGGCGTGCCTCTTCGAGAAGCGCCTTGTTCTGGTCGGAACTGAGCTGGACGTCCTGCTCTAGTTGCGCCACGAGTGGGTGGGCCGGTTCCGACTGCTTCAGCCGTTGCAAGAAGGCGCGCGCACCCTCGATGCGCCCAGCGCGCAGTTCAACCGTGGCCAATCCGTACAAAGCCTGTGGATTTCCCGGACTAACCAGCAGGAGCTTGTTCCACGCTTCGGATGCCCTTTTGCTGTCTTGCCGCGCCTGCCAAAATTGGCCCTGTTCGATCAAGGCCTGATCGGCGTCGCTCTGTGCCCAGCCTGCATGATGCAGCAATGCCAACAGAAGGCCGCAGGCTACTCGGTTGTAGCGAAGCATTCGTTCTCCCACGATAAAGATAAGGTGCCATCAGGCCGGAAGCGGTACATGCCGTCCAGCCACCCCGTTCCGAATAAACTCAGTACATGGTCGTAATAAGGCGGCTGACCCTGTGCCACCGCTTCAGGTTCGAGCGATCGGGACAGAGCGGCGCGCACCCTCTGTACTTGCTGTTCGAGCAGCAGGGCCTGCCCCTTGACCTTGAAATAGGGGATCAACGCGGCGGAAAAGCCGAAAGGCCCCTGGCCGGACGCTTCGCCGGTCTGGGTATCGACCGATTCCGGGGGGGTGCCCCCGCCATGCTCCCGGGTCGCACTCACCATGCCGTCGAGCGCGCGCAGCATGCGGGAGAACAAAGGATCATCGGGCGAGGTAAGGCCCGCCCACAAGTAATTGCGTATGGCGTCATAGCTGCCGACCGATCCTTTGATCGGGTCGACCACAAAGGAAGGCGGCGTTTCTTTGGCCTGATAGGTCGTCCAGTCCGGCGCGAGGCCGTGGGGCGCCGTGGCTTCGACCATGGCCGCGGTATTGTCGGCGATGGCGCGCCACGGGCCTTGCGGCCGCTCCAGGGCTAGGCGCCGCAGAAGGGGAATGGGCAGGTAGCTGGCATTGAGTTGCCATGTCTGCTCTTGGGGCTTAGCGAACCACTCTCTGCCGGGCAGAAGCATCGGGCCAAATCCCGGCAAGTCGGCGACTTCCTGGCTTTCGGTCAGGTCGAGCAGCGCGTTCGCCTGACGCGTGTAAGCGGGTTCTTGCCAGAGCCGGCCGGCCTCGAGCAGCGCGTAGGCGAACCAGAGGTTGGCATCGGATGCGGAGTTGTCATCGATCACCCGCCACGATCCATCGTCCGCCCTCCCCCATATCCAGGCGGGCAGCCGGCGACCGCCGTCTCCGCCGCTGAGGTTGTCGATCGTCCATCCCCAGAGCCGGTCGAACATGGGCCTATCGCCCGCGACCAGGGCGAAAAACATGCCATAAGACTGCCCTTCGGACGAACTGTGTTGCATGGCGGTGCTGGCATCCAGGACCCGGCCGCTGTCCTGGATGAAATACACGCCGAAATCATGCCACAGAGGCCACTCGCCCGCGTCGCAGGCCGCAGCCGCCGCGCCTTCTCCCTGGAAAGCAAGGGCGGCAAGGCAGCCGACGAAGAAACGCTTCACGCCTGTTCGCACCGTAGGCTCCTTACGTCTTTCGCCGCCCGCGCCGCCAAAGCGCTGCAGCCAAAACCAGCACCAGTACCGCCAGCAACAGCCATCCAAGCCACCACAGCGACGACACACTCGGCCAATGGCCGGCGAGAGTCCATTCGATGCTGCGCCAAAGACCCAGCTTGCCGATCGAATAGCTGTACTCGGCCGCCAAGGGAGTGATTCCGCCGTCATGGACCACCGCGAGGCTGCCTCTCAGGCCGTCCTCAGCGTCGCCGCCGGCGAGCAACGCCTTGACCGCCAGAGCCTGACCCTGCGGCTCGCTGCTGGCGATCAGGACCACGCTACGTCCCTTTGACGTTGGAGACTCGAAGCCCGCAAAGATAGCGCTATCTCCGGAGCTGGAATAGCTCAGGTCTGCGCGGACCCGGCTTTGCGATTCGCGCGGATCGGGCGTCTTCCAGCCGACCGGCTTGAAGATGAGGTCGGACGTGCCGAAACGCTTGCTCTGGCCCACAAGCACGGCCGGCATGTATTCGGCCCAGGGCTTCAACCAAGCCTGCTCTCCGGACGCAATGACGACGAGATCCTTGTCGTCCAGCCCAAGGCCCGGCTCGCCCAGCGCCACCGTCACGTGGGTTGCGGGATAGCCCGTCGACTCTCCGAACCGGCCCATCAAGGCCAGATAGGTCGACACGTCCTGGACGGACGGGTTGCCCGCGAGTATCACCGCGGTTTGCGACAGATCGGCCAGCCGCGTGAACGGGAAACCGCTCTCACCGAAGGCGGCCAAGTCGGGAAGCGGCATGAAGTGCGGATAACGGGAGAAATCCAGCGTGGAGTCGGGATCGATCCGGCCGCGCACATTATCGATGATGATGTCGCGGCACTGGCCCTCCTTGATGTAGTCGTACATAAAGCGCAACTCCAGCTCGGATCGAGCCAGAAGCCGATCCAGCGGAATCTGCATCTGGGCGCGAACCGGAAGCATCTCGTTGTCGTTCAGCATCTTGAGCCACGACTCATCCTTGATCTGGTCGACCGACGGCAAGGGAAAGGACTTCAGGAACTGCTGGTCGACGCTGATCAGCAACGACGAGTTGGCTTGCCCCGGTTGGGGGGTGTAGCGATAGCGCAGATCGACAGGCACGGGCTTTTCGCGCCATCCGAACAGATCGGGAGGCAGACGCAGATCGAGGCGGACAGGCGCCCCGTTATAGCCGGTGACGTCGAGCGCCTGCGGAGAAACGATCTCGCCGAACTTGACGGGACGGTCGGTGCGCAGCCAGTTCGGCGCATCATAGGGCTGGCGCGGCTTGAGCAGCTGAAGTTGCTGTATGGTAGCCACCTGACCGGTCAGCGTGACACCGCCCGTGACCAGGGCCTGGGCGGCCTGCCTGACCTCGTTGGCGTCCCGACCCATCACCCATAAGAGCTTGCCGCGCGGATCATTCGGATTGGTGGTGACAGCCAGCGTCGGACCAGAAACGGCCGGCAACGACGCAGCGGCGCCAGCGTCTCCGCCTTGGCTCAACACCACGGCATTGCCTTCATCGGGATAAGCGCCGTCCCAGTGCACCGGAAATTGTGCGCCGCGGTATCCGGCCATCGCTCCAAACCAAGATGCAACTATACCGGCCGACTCGAGAATGGCCTCGCTCTTGTCGTTCGCGAACACGACCGGCAAGTTCAGGCGGCGGCTGTCCCGATGATCGAAAAAGGGCAGCGGCAGCAGGGACAGATCGTCCGGCAGAGGCATGTGTCGGACATCGAGCGCCAGCGTGCTCTTGTTGCTGATGTTGGCCCAGAGACTGGAATGGAGCGGATCTTCGCATTCGAGCGTGTAATGGCCGATCAGCTGGAAACGCAGCCGGTTGAATTCGGTGACAAGGTGGGCGGGCAGCTCGATGGTCCGCCGCAGGCTTTTTCCCGCCTCTTCGCGAGGCACGGGTATGGTTGCGGCCACCTCGTCATTGACCAGGACATTGATGTGCGACAGATCGCTGAGCAGGGCCGGCGAATAGCTGTAGGTCATGTCGACCGCGGCGCGAGTCACCACTTCGTCGGCGCGCACATTGAACAACACACTGTCGCTGCCGTCGATGCCTCTGAGATTGAAGGGATAGCGTGCTCCCAGTTGTTCGAGCGTGTAGCGATACTCGGGCTGGAAAGATGCGATTCCGTGCGCTTCGCTTACTTGGGAGAGCGGCGCATCGACCGAAGACGCATTGTCGAGCAGCGACGGACGAGGCAGCAAAAGCCCCGCCTTCTCTTCGGCGCTCAAGTCCTGGGCGAAGGCCGGGCAGGCGCAGACCAGCGACAGCGCCGCGGCTGTGAGCAAGGACGAAAACGAATGGGCGGACAAGAAGGGATTTTTCATCGGCTATGCTCTTTCACATTTACTGCGAATCGGAAGACCCGGCACGCAGGCGCCTCTGGGCTCGCGCACGCAGTGACAAATACAGGACGATTGCAATCAGCACCGCACCCAATAGATAAACCACGAACAGCAATAGGGGATGCCTGGACATGAACCAGGCAATGGTCTGGTACGGACCCAGATTTCCCACGTAATAGCTTTTCGATGACGATAAAGACTCGATGCGGTCATCGCGCACCAGGGCCAGGCTTCCCTGCAGCCGCTTACTCTGCACATCGTCGGCGATCATCGATTCCACTGCGGCCTGCAGGCCGGCGCCATCGGCACCGGCTACCACGACAACGCTGCGCCCCCGCTGCATCGGCGACTGGAATCCCGCAACGTAAGCGCCGTCCGCAGGAGCCGCGATCGGACGGGCGAACGACGACCGCAAGGGGCTGCGTGCGAGGCGATCGGCCAGGGCGCCTATCCATCCTCCTATTCCTGCGTCCGCCGCCGGCCGCGACGTCGCGGTACGCTCGGGTAGTGGAAGATACCGATCCCAGCCGGACAACGTTTCGGAGCGCGTGCCGGCTTCGATCAGCAGCAGGTCCTTGTCTGCCACGCCGACGGTATCGCGCTGTACGGTCACCCCTGTCGCCGGATGGCCGATAGCCTGTCCCATCCTGCCGAGCAAAGTCAGAAAGGCTGCGAATTCGGACTCTTCCGCATCGGTCCGCATCAGAACCGCTGTTTCGGACAGATCAGCCATGCGCGAGAATGGAAAACCCGACGTGCTGAAGGCCGCCAGATCGGGCATGGCCTTGTGATGGGGCAGGCCCGACAGGTCGATGGTGGAGCGAGGATCGATGGCGCTGCGCCGCGCGTCGATGAGGCTGCCGCGGCATTCGCTATGGAAGGGCGGACGGTAGTGGAAGCGGAACTGCAGCTCGGCCTGCGATTCGAGCATCGATAGCGGCAGGTGCACCTTCTGCTTCAAGGCCGAGCCGTCCCGAGCCAGCAATCGGCGAGCACTCTCTTCATTGTCCGCCAGCTCTATATGCTGTACACGCTGCTGATTGACCAGCACGTCGAGCGTCGCCCCGTCGTCGGCGTCTATGGCCGAATGCCGGTACAGCAGGTCCATGGGCACCGCTTTGGTACGCCAGTCGGACAGGTCGGGCGGAAGCCGCAGGCCCACGCTGATGGGGCTCGGCTCGTATCCAGAAACAGTGAAGTCGCGCAGCGGCAACAGCTCGCCCAAAGCGATGGGCCGGTCGGTGGGCAGCCAATTGGGCGCATCGTAAGGTTTGCGGGGAGCGCCCTGCACTTCGGCGACCGTCGCGGTGGCCCCTGATAACGCTTGAGCGCCCAAAGCCAGAGAGACCGCGGCGCTGCGGATTTCGTCGTCATTGCGACCCGTGATGACAAGCAGCTTTCCGGCCGGATCGTGGGGGTTCGCCCGTATGGCCAGGGTCGGTCCCTCGGCCTTGGGCAGCGTGAGCCCTGGCAATGATTCGTTTGCGCCCAGCACGATCACCGCGTGCCCCCGCTGCGGAATCTCGTCGGACAGGGCCGTGAATCGGGCCCCGCGATATCCGGACAAGGCTCCAAGCCAGGACGCCACAATGCCCGCCGCCTCGAGCCGCTCGTCTGAAGGCCGCCCCAATACGAATGGAACTTCCAGGCCCCGCACGTCGCGCGGATCGAAAAGGGGCGATGGCAGCAGACCGAGGTCGTCCGGCAAGACCAATCTTTCCACCTCGAATAGCAAGCGGCTCGATGCGTCGATATTCGCCCACAGGTCGGAATGCAGTGGATCTTCGCAGCCCATGGTGTAGTGGCCGATCAATTGAAGTTCGAGGACGTTGTATGGCTGCAAATGGGTCAGCGGCAGGCCGACCTGCGCGTGACTAACCTCGTCGGACGGCTGGTCGGGCAAAGGCAGCGAGGCAACGACCTCTCCATTGAGCACCACATTCAGATGGGACAATTCTTGAAGCAAGGCCGGAGAGTAACGGTAGGCCAGTTCCAACTGCAGGTCGTCGACCCGCTCATCGTCCCTGAGACCGAATACGACTCCCCTGCTGCCATCGACACCACGAAGACTCCATTGAGCATAACGGTTGTATTGCTCCAGGCTGACGGCATAGTTACTGCGCAAGGCATCAACAGCCGCTTCGGCTTGAGCCGATTGCGCCCCTGCCACGCACGCCGCTCCCGCCAGTAAACCGGCGAGGCAGACTCTGATTGCGACGAAAAAGCGCCCCGCCCTGCTCATGTTTCCTGAGCCCTCCGTCCCAACATCCGCCCCGCCCGCCGTCCGATTGCCTTGCTGGTCTCGCGGAACAAAACGAAAAAGCCGCGCGCGCCGATCCGCCCGATCTGCTTTACCGCCGTCAATGGCGCGTCGGGCACTGAAGCGTTCCATATCGTTGCCCAGATGTCGGCTCTGCCGAAGGTGACCTGAGCCAGTTCGATCTGCTGCTCGATTGAGAGGTCGAGGAAATGCAAGCCAACGCGCTTCTCATGGACAAAGCGCACTTCGGCGGGAAAGACCCGTTCGTCGTCGCCCCGAAACAGCGAAACCTGCACCGTGTCGCCGATCTTGAGGGCGGCGGGCGCATTGAGCACCAGGCCAAGTCCTTCAGCCGAGAAGTCGCTGGTCTGGCAGGCGATGCGGTGTCCGGAGGCCAGCCCCAGGCTGGCGGGCAGGATGGCTTCGACCCGCGGCGAAGAGCGGACCTGGCGCTGCTCGCCGGCCACGGCCACGCTGGCGCTGCAGATGACGATGTTGTGTACCGTCCAGGCCATATTGAACGCCACCGTATACATCAGGCTGCGGTCGCCGCCGCTGTGCACCAACATCCAGATGCCCACGATCAGGCCGGCCAGGTTCAGCCCCAGCAGCACGATGTAGGGCCGCGCCAGCGCCCAGTCGAAATAGGACTCGGTGGTGGTGCCGCCCTTGGCCGTCACGTTGAACGTGGCGCTGTTGGGATTGATCAGCGTGGCCAGGGTGGGCCGCATCAGGTACCAGGCCAGCACCGATTCATAGACCTCGTTCCAGAATGAATGGCGGAACTTGCCCTGCACCCTGAAGTTGGTAAGCTGGGCATGCAGGATGTGCGGCAGCACATAAGCCAGGATCATCAGCGCCGAGGCCTCGAACACGCGTGCGCCAAAGAACAGATAGGCCAGCGGCGCGGTAAGAAACACCAGGCGCGGCAGCCCGTAAAAGAAATGCAGCGAAGCGCTGATGTAGCAGATGCGCTGACCCAGGTTCAGACCCTTGCCCAGCAAGGGGTTGTGGCTGCGCATGATCTGCGCCATGCCACGCGCCCAGCGGATGCGCTGGCCGATGTGGCGCGACAGGCTTTCGGTGGCCAGCCCGGCCGCCTGCGGCAAGGCCAGGTAGGCGGTATTGAGCCCCACGCGGTTCATCTTGAGGGCGGTCAGCGCGTCTTCGGTAACGCTTTCGGTGGCCACCCCGCCTATTTGCAACAAGTGTTCGCGCCGCAGCACGGCGCATGAGCCGCAGAAGAAAGTGGCGTTCCACAAGTCGTTGCCGTCTTGGGTCAGCCCATAGAACAACTGCCCCTCGTTGGGCACGCGATGGAAGACGCCCAGGTTCTGCTCCATGGGGTCGGGCGAGAAAAACACGTGCGGTGTCTGTAGCATGCCCAGCTTGGCGTCCTTCATGAACCAGCCCATGCATATCTGCAGGAAGGAACGCGTGGGAATGTGGTCGCAGTCGAAGATGGCGATGAATTCACCATGGGTGCGCGCAAGTGCGGCGTTGATGTTGCCGGCCTTGGCATGTTTGTTGTCGGGCCGGGTAAGATAGCCGACGCCGGCCTGCTGGCAGAACTCGCGGAACTCTTCCCTGCGGCCGTCGTCGAGCACGTAGATGTTGAGCCGGTCGGCAGGCCAGTCTTGGGCTTTTGCGGTAAGCACGGTCTGGCGCACCACGCTGAGCGGCTCGTTATAGGTGGGGATGAAGATGTCGACGCTGGGCCAGGTGGAGACATCTTCGGGCATCAGGACGGGCTTGCGCCTCAATGGCCAGGCTGACTGAAAATAGCTCAGGAACAGGGTAAGAATCGCATACAGCTCGGCCATGAGCAGGCCGTAGCCGAACACGGCGTCGAGCAGGCTCTCGAAACCCAGGGTTTCGGTAAGCCGCCAATACATGTAGCGCAGCGTGGCGACCGACGAAATGGCCATCAGCACCAGCACGGTGAGGCGGGCCCGCGAGATACGATTGAGCACATAGGCCGTGGCGAACGTGACCACGCCGAACAAGGCCTGGTGCTCGAGGCTGAGGGGCGTGACGATGACGCCGACGAAAAACGCCAGGGCGACGATAAGCGCCAGCATGCGAAAGAGGCGGCTGTCCCATATGGAAAGCTCCACAAGCCAGCTTCCGGCCCGGCCAAGCATCGTGCCCATGCGCTCGTACATTAGTCTGCCCTCCCCTCGGGCGCGGCCAGGCGGCCGCTTATCCATCTGGCGCATGCCATGACGTCGCGCGCCCCTTCGCTGTGCGGCGCATACTGGAAAACGCTTTGACCGAAGGCCAGGGCTTCGCTGATGGCCTGGTCCTGGTGTATGCGCCCGATGATGCGGTCGCCGAACGAGGCGCGCAGCATGGTCGCCACGTCGCGGCTGAGTTGGCGCCCCTGGTCGACTTGGTTCACGATGAAGCCGTAGCCGCGGAATTCGGGCCGGCCCAGGCAATACGACTCGAACAGCGAGCGCAACTGCGGCAAGGTGACGTAGGAACCGGCATCGGGCAGCGTAACCGCAATGGCCAGCGAAGCCGCCGTAAGGGCCTGGGTCATGTACACCGAGGGACCCGGCGGCGTGTCGATCACCACGATGGCGTTGTCGGCCAGGCTCATGTTGCCCAATGCATCGGACAGCCACGCAGGCCGATGGACAAGCCCGGCCTCGAAGCCCAGCCGCTGGGCTTCGTCGCATTGGCCGTAGGGGATCAGCGCCACGCCAGAGGGCGTGATCTCGGCCAGCCCGCTCAAGGCCGACGCGTCGCCGCCCGAACTCGACAGCCCGTTTCCCGAACCGACCTCGAACGAGAAGTGAAACCGAAGCCCGTTTTGCGGATCTAGGTCGATCGCCAGCACGGGATGGCCCAGATCGTGCAGCGCGACGGCCAGATTGGCCGCCACCGTGCTTTTTCCAACGCCCCCTTTTGCAGAAACCACGGACAACACATTCATGGCCGGCGCAGACGGTCGAAAAGTGAACGTATGGAACCGGAGGGCTGCTCGGTATTTGCGGCGGCCGGCTTGGCGAAAGCCATCGTCTCGCTGGGGCCTTCAAGCCTCTTGAACAGGGACTTCAGGCTGCCCGGACCCGTATTGGCCGGTTCGGTCAAAAGCTCGGCCACTGCGGGGTGCGCCGCGCCGGCCGAAGGCCCGGGAGCAATCGGAGCAGCGGCTGGCGGTTGCAGCAATGCCTCGCTCACGGCCGTCGGATGGCCGGACGAAGACATGGAAGCATTTGCAGAGAGATCGGGCGACGGCGCAGCGGCGTGGGCTTGCGAACCCACGCGCACCTGCTTGAACAAGGGCCAGCGCTCGATCGTCTCGCGCTGCTGGTCCGCCTCGTGCACTTCGTGGTACTGCTTGGCCTTGCCGCCGTCGAAAAGCGCAAAAAGCTTGCCGATGTCATCCGATTCTTTCATTACCATCCCTTCTTCAGAAGAAGTCGCCGCCACGGAGTGGACAGCCTGTTGCCGGCTTTCATGCCGCCAGTCGATACAAAAGCGCCTTGCCGTCTGTGTTTTCGCATTGCCTGACCTGAAGCCGCTCTCCGGCGCCAAGAGACACGAACCATTGCTGGTACACGCCCGCGAGAAAGTCGGCCAGACTGTTTTCAGACACCAGTTCGTCTGCGGGTATGCCTTCGTGCACGATCTCGAGGCAATCGCTGCGCTCGAGAAAACTGACGACCCCCAGGCCCAGGCGCTGCCAGTAGCGATTGGCCGCGGCCTCCATCTGTGCCAGCGAGTCGCATTCGGGCAGATCGATTTCCTGGCCCGCCCTCATGCCCGCCTTGATCAACAAACCGCGGGCCTGCTCGGGCCCCAGGGCCGCCGATGCTTCGAGAACCAGCGACCGAAGAAGAAAATCCCATTGCGCGCCGCGGCGCTGGTTTTCAAGAAAGGAGATCAACTTGCTTTGCACGTTATGTATCCGGATCAAGGGTGGAGGAACGCAGCCTGGCCGCGCACGGAAGCTTTAACTTACGGGGAATGCGTAATGAAAAACGGCCCGCGTGAGCGGACCGGCGGCCGGGCATTGCGGAAGGCTCGGGCGTACTCGTACCCACCGCAAGCAGCAGCGAAAAACGGAAGAACCTGCAAATGTGGAACAGCCGGGAATACGGAACGCGATAAGCGAACGATGCCGACAAATTCGAACCAAGGCCACTACAAGTCATAACCAAGACAAGCAGCTTCGGCAAGGCGGAGCTACGGGCTTCTGGCCCATATTCTTGAAGCATAACCTTGCGTCTGGGTGGAACACCACGCCGAGCCAAGCAAGAAGCAAGCCCGGAAAATGTTTCTGAAATGCAACTTGCAGCGTCCACCTGCATTGAATTTTAACCAAATATGAATAACTTTCAAATCTTTTGGCCCAACGAAGATGTAAGTTGTTGCCGGGCAGCTTGCATCCACACAACAGCACTTCCGCCGCGAACGCCCCCATTTTTCTGGGCTTCCCACTTTTTCCCGCGCCTGTTTGCCGCAAGGTAAGATAGGGCAAATAGCGACTCTTACCTATCATACGGCCCTCATGGCATCGCGCATCCCGCAACTGCAACGCTTTTTCCACAGCCATTATTTCTTCGGAGGGCTGCGGCAGGCAATAGGCGTCATGCTGCCGGCCCTGTTCACCGGCGCTCTGTGGCAAACATACGACATCGGCATGATCGCTTCCATCGGCGCAGCTTGCGTTGCCGTCATCGACCAGCCGGGCAGCCCCCGCCGATACAGTGTCAACACCATGCTGGGCGCGGTGCTGCTGGGTACGCTCACCGTGGCGCTTACAGGCCTGGTTTCCAGCCACCCCCTGGCGTTGTGGGTGGCCATACCGCTGATGAGTTTTGCCTTCTCCATGCTCTCGGTCTATGGGCCGCAAGGGGGGCTGATGGCCTTCGCCTGCCTGCTGATCATGACGCTGACCATGCGCGCGCCGCTAAGCGGACAGCAGTTGCTGCTGCATGTCCTGTATTCGCTTGCCGGGGGCCTCTTTTACTTTGCCTACAGCGCCCTGGTGCGCCGCGTGTTCTGGCTGCGCGAAGAACAGCAGGCCCTGTCGGCGGCCCTGTTCGCAACCGCCGACTACATCGATGCGCGTTCGCGCTTCTACGATGTGCACACCGACCTGGACACGTCGTATCGCGAGCTCATCCGTGCACAATCCGAGATGATCGACAAGCAACAGGCGGCCCGCAACACCGTACTGCGCGAACTGCCCAAGGGCGGCCGGCGGGGCGACGGTCAGCGCATGAGGGCCCTGAACCTGTTCATAGACATGGTTTCGCTGCTGGACAGCCTGATCGCCACCCACACCGATTACGCCACCCTGCGGCGCGAGCTGGGCGACAGCGACGTGCTGGTCTTCGCCCGCGACACCCTGGTCAAGCTTTCAGACAACCTGCAGCAGATCGCCTTGTGCACGGCGCGCAATCAGGCCGTGCTAAGCCGCCACAGTGCCAAGGCCGAGTTGCGCGCGATCGAATTCGAGCTCGAGCAATACCGGCAAAGCGGCTTCGCCGACGCCAATCCCGAGGTCTACGCATTGCTGGTGCAGGTGCTAAGGCGCCTGCGCAACGGTTCGCGTATCGTCGACCGCATGGCCGCCCACACGCACCCCGGCGCGGATACCCAGCTTGTGGACCAGCGGCTGGACAAGGCGCTGGGCCGCTTCCTTTCGCGCAGCAGCGAACTGCGCTTCGGCATGATCACCTCGAACCTGCGCATGGATTCACCGCACTTTCGCTATGCCCTGCGGGTGGCCATCGCCGTGCTGCTGGTGTTGTGCGTGGTGGCGCTGCTTAACTACGGGCTCGCGCACCAGCCGTGGGGCCCGCCGATCGAGCTGCACGGCTACTGGGTGATCCTGACCGTCATTGTCATCATGAAGCCCGGCTTCGCCCTGACGCGGCAGCGCAACGGCCTGCGCCTGGTGGGCACCGTCGTGGGCTGCCTGCTTACGCTGGGCCTTTTCATGCTTACCAACAATACGGATATTCTGCTGGCAGCCCTGATAGCCTGCTGCATCCTGGGCTACAGCCTGATCCAGGTCAGCTTCATGGGCACGGCTATTTTCAAGACCATCATGGTGCTGCTGGCCTTCCACCTGCTTGCCCCGACATCGAACGCCCTGATCGGCGAGCGCCTGCTCGACACCGTGATAGGCTGCGCCATCGCCCTGCTGGGCAGCTACATACTGCCCTGGTGGGAGCACAACTATATGGGCTCGCTGGCCAGCGCCCTGCGAACCGCCAACCACCGCTACTACAAGGCGGGCCTGCATTATGCCGACCTGGTGCGGACGCTGCGCGGCAGGGGCCCGGACACCCAGGAGTCGCTGGATGCCGACCAGCTCGAGGCCGACATGGCGTGGCGCCTGGCGCGCAAGAATGTGTATATTGCCTTCAGCAACTACGCCGCGGCCTTCTATCGCATGGCGGCCGAACCCGCGCGGCGCCAGAAGAATGTGCCCGAGCTGAACAATCTGCTGATCCAGAACCATGTGCTCACCTCCCAGATCGGCGCGGCCGTTCCTCAACTGGCCACATTGGCGCAAGTGCCCGCGGGCATCCGGCAGGCGCTGGAAACGGTCGATGCATTGCTGCAAGACCAAGATGCCGAGCCGCCGGCCTCGCTTGAAACCGAGGGCGAGCTGGCCACGCTGGCCTACCCCCTAAGGCAGATGATGTCGGCGGCGCACCTGATACGCCAAGAGATGCGG
>Ga0180218_1000430_pt1 | contig 40739 bp, 42 predicted proteins | sample eDN3rd37CKraftBY_FD_151334 | JGI IMG/M metagenome (GOLD analysis project Ga0180218, IMG submission 151334) | Enriched backyard soil microbial communities from Emeryville, California, USA - eDNA 3rd pass 37_C Kraft BY (version 2) (version 2) | ecosystem: Environmental > Terrestrial > Soil >... | reverse complement strand
TTCCTGGGGCCCCGGGTGTATGAGCACCTCTACGGCGAGCCGTTCCCGGAGGGCATCCAGACCGCCGAGAACCTGTTGCGGCACGGGGTGATCGACGGGGTGGTGCCGCTGTCGGCGCTGCGCACGACGCTGGACCGGGCGCTGCGGGTGGTGGCCGACGCGCCGGGTCCCGCGCCCGCCGCCGCCGAGCTCGGCCCGGTGCCCGACGTCCCGGCGTGGGATTCGGTGTCAGCGTCGCGGCGGCCGGACCGGCCCGGGGTGGGCTACCTGCTGCGGCACGGTGCGACGGACCGACTGTTGTTGTCGGGCACCGGAATCGGCGAGGCGGCGACGACGCTGCTGGCGCTGGCCAGGTTCGGCGGGCAGCCGGCGGTGGTGCTCGGACAGCAGCGCAGGGTGGGTGGCAAGGTCGGGCCGGCGGCGCTGCGCGAGGCGCGGCGCGGGATGGCGCTGGCCGAGAGCCTGCAGCTGCCGCTGGTGCTGGTGATCGACACCGCCGGGCCGGCGCTGAGCGTCGAGGCCGAGCAGGGCGGGCTGGCCGGCGAGATCGCCCGGTGCCTGGCCCAGCTCGTCACCCTGGACACGCCGACGGTGTCGGTGCTGCTCGGTCAGGGCAGCGGCGGGCCCGCGCTGGCGATGGTGCCCGCCGACCGGGTGCTGGCCGCACTGCACGGCTGGCTGGCCCCACTGCCGCCGGAGGGAGCCAGCGCGATCGTGTACCGCGACGTCGACCACGCACCGGAACTGGCTGTGGCGCAGGGGATCCGGTCGGCCGATCTGCAGCGCGACGGGATCGTCGACGTGGTGGTACCGGAGTATCCCGACGCCGCCGACGAACCGCTGCAGTTCACCGAACGACTGGCGTCGGTGATCGCAGGCGAACTGTACGCACTGCGGTCGGTTCCCGCGGAGGCTCGGCGCAGCGCACGGCTGGAGCGGTACGCGCGGATCGGGCTGCGCTGAGCTCAGCCGCCGAGCTCGCTGACCGCGGTGTCGAGTTGGGCCGCCTGCTCCTCGATCTCCCGGTCCGAGGGCGACTCGCCGATGCGCCGGAAGAGGTCGTCGCGGGTGGCCACCTCGAGCGCTCCGCGGTACTCGGGTGCGGCCAGCCGGCCGGCGCCGATCACCTCGACACGTCCCTCGACGACGACCAGCACGGGGTCCTTCTCCTCGGACCGCAGCAGTGCGCGCACATCGTCGGCCGAGATCATGGCTCCATGATGGCCGAAACGGCCGGTTCAGACCACCGAATCACGGCCGTCGCTGCCCCGCACGGTGACGCGCCGGCTCAGCGGTCTGGTGTACCGGTGAGCCGCGCGTACTGCCCGCGGCTGCGGAAGTAGAGCACGGCGGCGGCCACCGCCACCTCGATCAGCGCGACCACGGTCGCGACACCCATCAGCGTCGACGGCTGCGCGACCACACCGCCGCCGTGGCTGTGCCCCGGTCCGGGCAGGTGCAGCGCGATCATCGCGAGGTTCATCAGCGCGACCACCACCCACGCCCGCGCCCGGCCGTCGCGCCACAGATCCCGCGCGCAGTACAGGCACGCCGCGATCATCACGGCCAGCAACGCGGTGGCGACCGGCGACCCCGCGTGGCCGAGCATCGACGCGTGCAGGCCCGCCGAGCCCACCGCCAGCACCGCGCACAGCCGCCGTCCGATCACAGCATTGAATGTCACACAGATATCGACTACTCGCAGCCCGAGAAGTCATCTGCGTGACAGGATCCGCTCATGTCCTCTGCCACCCCCGATGTCACCGAGTTCCGTATCGCCGTGCCCGACGCCGACCTCGAGGATCTGCGGTCGCGACTGCACCGCACCCGCTGGCCCGAAGCCGAGTGCGTCGACGACTGGAGCCAGGGCATCCCGCTGGCCTACACCCGCGAGCTCGCCGAGTACTGGGCCGACGAATACGACTGGCGGGCACGCGAAGCCGCACTGAACCGGTTCGACCACTTCACCACCGAGATCGACGGCCTGGACATCCACTTCATCCACCAGCGTTCGTCGGCGCCCGACGCGTTCCCGCTGGTGATCACCCACGGCTGGCCCGGCTCGATCGTGGAGTTCCACAAGGTGATCGAACCGCTGACCGAGCGCGGCTACCACGTGGTGTGCCCCTCGCTGCCGGGCTACGGCTTCTCCGGGAAACCCACCCGCACCGGATGGGGCGTGGAACGCATCGCCGCGGCCTGGGACACGCTGATGCGCCGACTCGGCTACCACCGCTACGGCGCGCAGGGCGGCGACTGGGGCTCGGCGGTCACCACCGCGCTGGGCCGCAACGCCGACGGGTGCGTCGCGATCCACCTGAACATGCCGATGGGCGCACCGCCGAAGGGACACACCGACTTCAGCGCCGAGGAGCTCGCCGCGATCGAACGCCTCGACTACTACCGCAAGTGGGACAACGCCTACGCCAAACAGCAGTCCACCCGGCCGCAGACCCTGGGCTACGGGCTGACCGACTCACCGGTCGGCCAGCTGGCGTGGATCGTCGAGAAGTTCTGGTCGTGGACCGACTGCGACGGGCATCCGGAGAACGTGCTGCACCGCGACGAGCTGCTCGACAACGTGATGCTGTACTGGGTGACCGCCTCGGCGGCGTCGTCGGCGCGGCTGTACTGGGAGAGCTTCCGATCGTTCACCGCCGGTGAGCCGGTGAAGGTGCCGACCGGGGTGGCGTCGTTCCCGAAGGAGATCCTGCGCTCACCGCGCAGCTGGTGCGAGAGCGCCTACAACATCACGCACTGGACCACGATGCCGCGCGGCGGGCACTTCGCGGCGTTCGAGCAGCCCGAACTGTTCGTCGACGACGTGGTCACGTTCTTCGATTCGGTGCGGTAGCAGGAGCACAGCGTGTCCAACGAGATCAGATTCGAGGTCACCCACCACACCCCCGGCCTGGAGCACTACCGCCGCGGCTGGACGCCCGCTGCGGGGCTGGGGCTGGCAGGCATCTGAATCGGCGCGGTGGTCAGCGACGACGCCGGACGCCGCTACTGGGGTGTGCGCGGCTGCGACGACTTCATCCCCGGCATGACCCACGTGGTGTCGCCGGTCTGCGGGTTCCGCGCCCTGCCCGACACCCTCGACGGCGATGCGGCCCACCTGTTCCCGGAGTACTCCACGCTAGATCGAACGTGATGCCAACGGCTTTCACTGGTACGACGCCGGCAATCGGTGGGAGCTGCACGGTCGCACCGTCAGCGACATCGTGCTCACCCACGTCCCCGCACAACCGGGTATCGCCGACGACGTCTACTACCGCCACGAGCTGATCCACCTCACCGGCGGCGTCGACGGCACCGAGGTGTCCGGCTACGGTCACCAGGACTTCGCCTACGGTCCGCCGGGCAGGATCTACACCGAACTGCCGATCGCCCGCCAACTGCAGGGCATGTGGGTGTCCTGGCTGGACGAGTACCCCGATGGTTCGTTCGGCGGCGGCAGCTTCTGGCAGGGCCGCGACGGCGTGCGGTTCGGCCCGGGCTACCAGCTCAAGAACGGGGTCACCACGGTGCATGACGACGTCGTCGCCACCCCGTCGTTCAGCGACACCGGCAGGGTCGCAACCCTGGACGTCGGCATGGGATCGGACTCCTACACCTTCGATTTCGACGCCAGCGGCAGTCCGCTGCATGTGTTCGGTCCCATGACCGCCTCGTCGTCGGGACGGCTGCCTGCGCGCAGCTGGTGCTGGGTCGAGTACGCGGGCGGCATGCTGACCCCGGAGATTCTCGACACGGTGACCGAGATGTACGCGCTGGCGCGCGGGCGCCGCTAGGCCAGCGACTCCACCCAGGCGCGGTGCAGCGCCGCGTAGCGGCCGTCGTCGCGGGCGATGAGATCCGTTGGGGCGCCGTCCTCCACGATGCGGCCGTGCTCGAGCACCAGCACCCGGTCGGCGCTCTGCACCGTCGAGAGCCGGTGCGCGATCACCAGCGCGGTGCGGTTGGCCAGCACCGTCTCCAGCGCGCGCTGCACCAGCCGCTCGCTGGGGATGTCGAGCGAGGACGTCGCCTCGTCGAGGATCAGTACCGCCGGGTCGGCGAGGAACGCCCGCGCGAACGCGATCAGCTGCCGCTGGCCCGCCGACAACCGGCCGCCCCGCTTGGCGACGTCGGTGTCGTAGCCGTCGGGCAGCGTGTCGATGAACCGGTCCACCCCGACCGCGGCCGCCGCGGCGATCACCTCCGCGTCGGTGGCCTCGGGCCTGCCGAACCTGATGTTGTCGGCGATGGTGCCGTCGAACATGAAGTTCTCCTGCGTCACCATCACCACATGCCTGCGCAGCTCGGTCTGCGAAAACCGGCGCAGGTCAACACCGTCCAGCGTGACGGCACCGGAGGTCGGATCGTAGAACCGGGCGATCAGCTTGGCGATCGTGGTCTTGCCCGCCCCGGTGGTGCCGACCAGCGCGACCGTCTGCCCGGCGGGCACCGTCAGCGTCAGCCCGGGCAGCACCGGACGCCCCGGCACGTACTCGAAACGCACATCGCGGAACGCGATCTCGCCGCGCACCGTGGGCAGCGCGACGGGCCGCTCCGGTTCCCGGATTCCGGGCTGCTCGGCGAGCACCCCGGCCAGTTTCTCCAGCGCCGACGACGCCGACTGGAACGTGTTGAAGAACTGCGAGATCTCCTGCATCGGTTCGAAGAACATCCGCAGGTACAACAGGAACGCCGCCAGCGTGCCGATCGTCATCTGGCCGCCCAGCACCCGGTAGCCGCCGTACAGCAGCACCACGCCGGTGGTGATGTTGCCGACCAGCTTCACGCCGGGCATGAAGATCGCCAGCAGCTGGAAGGTGCGCTCGTTGTCGTCCTTGTAGCGGTCGGCGATCTCCTCGAAGATCTCCTGGTTGCGCGGTTCCCGACGGTAGGCCTGCACGGCCTTGATACCCGTCATCGTCTCGACGAACTGCACGATCACCAGCGCCGCGCTCTCCCGCACCCGGCGGTAGGTGCGCGCGGACTCGTTGCGGAACCACCACACCAGCGCCACCAGCACCGGGAACGCCGCCAGACACATCAGCCCGAGCTGCCAGTCCAGCACGACCAGCAGAACCGACGTGCCGAACAGCGTCAGCACCGCGGTGATCAGGCCGTCGAAGCCGGTCTCCAGCATGTCCTGGATGGCCTCGACGTCGTTGGTGGACCGGCTCACCACCCGGCCCGACGTGTAGCGCTCGTGAAACGCGATGTCGAGCCGCTGGAAGTGCCGAAACACCCGGCGCCGCAACTCCAGAAGCACCTTCTGGCCGATCCGCCCGGAGCGCCGCAGGAAGAACATCCGGCTGGTGGCCTGGACGACCACCACCCCGGCGAGCACCCCGACGATGGTCAGCAGCGCGTGCGGGGGCCCGCCGGCCAGGATCGGCGGGATGCCGATGTCGATACCGCGCTTGACCAGGATCGGCACCGACAGTCGCGCCGCGTTCTCGACGACCACCACCACCGCCAGCACGGCGATCACCGCGTGGTAGGGCCGCAGCAGCGATCCCAGCAGGGCGCGGGCCTCCCGGCGGCGCGGCACGCTCTCGTCGATGGGCAGCTCGTCGGCGGGCTGCTCGAAGCGGCCCCGCCAGTCGGTGGCCGTCACCGGCGGCCCTCCTCGACGAGATGGTCGAGCCGGGCGCGTTCCTCGTCGTCCTCCCAGACCGGCTCGCGTTCGCAGCCGTCGTCGAGCTCGTCGTCGGCGGCCAGCAGGTAGCGGTACTGCGGCACCGAGGCCAGCAGTTCGGCGTGGGTGCCGACGTGGGTGATGGTGCCGTTCTCCAGCAGCGCCACCCGGTCGGCCAGCAGCACCGTCGAAGCCCGGTGCGCCACAACGATTCCCGTCACCGCGTGCAGCACCCGCGACAGCGCCTCCTCGACGACGGCCTCGGTGTGCACGTCCAGCGCCGACAGCGTGTCGTCGAGCACCAGGATCCGCGGGGCGGCCAGGATGGCGCGGGCCAGCGACAACCGCTGCCGCTGCCCGCCGGACAGGCTCATGCCCTGTTCGCCGATGCGGGTGTCCAGCCCGAACGGCAGGTCGTAGACGAAGTCGGCGGCCGCGACCTCAATCGCCTGCGCCAGCTGTTCGTCGGTGGCGTCGGGACGGCCCAGCCGCAGGTTCTCGGCGACCGACATGGAGAACAACGTCGGGTCCTCGAACGCGGTGGCCACCGTCTGCCGCAGCGCCGACAGCGACAGGTCTCGGATGTCGGTGCCGTCGATGCGGATCGAACCCTCGGTGACGTCGTACAGCCGCGACAGCAGCGCGGTCAGCACCGACTTGCCCGACCCGGTGGCACCCACCAGTGCGACCGTCTCCCCCGGCTCCAGGGTGAGGTTGACGTGGCGCAGCACCCACTCGTCGGAGTCCGGGAACCTGAAGCCCACGTCGACCAGCTCCAGCCGCCCGCCGGTGGGCGGCTCGTCGCGCGGGCCGTCGACGATCTCGCGTGGCGCGTCGAAGATCTCGGCGATCCGGTTGGCGGCGGTGAACGACTCCTGGGCCATCGACAGCAGGAAGCCCAGCGACGCGATCGGCCACACCAGCGACAGCATCATCGTGATGAACGCGACCAACGTGCCCATCGTCACGTGGCCGTGGCCGGCGGCGTAGGCCCCGAACCCGAGCACCACGATCAGCGTCAGGTTCGGGATCACCTCGAGCAGCGTCCAGAACTTCGCCGACACCGACACCCGCGCCACCTGGGTGCGGTACAGCGCGGTGAGCTGTTCGTCGAACCGGTCGTAGACGTAGTCCTCCCGGCCGAACGACTTGACCACCCGGACCCCCAGCGCGGACTCCTCGACGTGGGTGGCGACGTGACCGGACTGGTCCTGCGCCAGCCGCGACAGCCGGGTGTACTCGCGCTGAAAGTGCAACACCGTCAACGTGATCGGCACGATCGAGGCCACCACCACTACACCCAGCGGCCAGTACATGGCCAGCAGGATCGCGGTGACCACGACGATCTGCAGGGTGTTCAGCAGCAGAAACAGCAGCCCGAACGACAGGAACCGGCGAATCGTGCCCAGGTCGTTCATGATCCGCGACAGCAGCTGACCGGACTGCCAGCGGCCGTGGAACGACATCGGCAGCACCTGCAGCCGGGCGTAGAGGTCCTTGCGGATGTCGGCCTCCACCCCCATGGTGGCCCGCGCCGCCAGCCAGCGGCGGATGAACCACAGCACGGCCTCGCACAGGCCGAGACCGAGGGCAGCGGTGCCGAGCAGCCACAGCCCGCGCTGATCCTGGTGCCGCACCGGGCCGTCGATGACGGCCTTGGTCATCAGCGGGATCCCCACGGTGGCGCCGAGGCTGGCGATCGCGACCGTGACCATCGCGATCCAGCGGGCCCGGTACGGCAACAGGTACGGCAGCAGCCGCCACAGGTCCGAGCTCGGCCGGGGACGGGCCGGCGCCGGGGCGATCGCCGGCGCCGAGCGCAGCGATTCGCTCATGCGGCCTCGGTTTCGTCGCTGTGGCCTTCGCGGTGGCCAGAGAACTGCGTCTCGTACAGGTCGGCGTACCGCCCGCGGTGGGCGAGCAGTTCGAGGTGGGTACCCCGTTCCACGATGCGACCATCCTCGACGACGAGGATCTGGTCGGCGGCGCGCACCGTGGACAACCGGTGCGCGATCACGATCGAGGTGCGCCCGGCCAGCGCCTCACCGAGCGCCTGCTGCACGGCCGCCTCCGACTCGGAGTCCAGCGACGCGGTGGCCTCGTCGAGCACGACGACGCGGGCACGACCCAGCAGCAGCCGCGCGATGGTCAGGCGCTGCCGCTGCCCACCCGAGAGCCGGTAGCCGCGCTCGCCCACCACCGTGTCCAGCCCGTCGGGCAGTTCGGCGACGACGTCGGCGAGCCGGGCGCGTTCCAGCGCCTGCCACAGCTGGGCGTCGGTGGCGTCCGGGGCGCCCAGCCGCAGGTTGTCGCGGATCGACTCGTGGAACAGGTGCCCGTCCTGGGTGACCACGCCGACGGCGTCCTTCAGCGACGCGAACGACACGTCGCGCACGTCGACCCCGTTGAGGGTGACCGCACCGCTGTCGACGTCGTACAGCCGCGCGATCAGCGAGGCGATCGTCGACTTGCCCGCCCCCGACGAGCCGACCAGCGCGATCATCTGTCCCGGTTCGGCGGTGAACGAGATCCCGTGCAGCACTTCGACTCCGCCGCGCACATCGGTCTCGCTGAGCTCGGCGACCTCCTCCAGCGAGGCCAGCGACACCTTGTCCGCCGACGGGTAGGCGAACCGCACGTCGTCGAACGCGACGGTGACCGGGCCCTCGGGCACCGCGACCGCGTCCGGCTTCTCCCGGATCAGCGGCTTGAGGTCGAGCACCTCGAAGACCCGCTCGAAAGACACCAGCGCCGAGGCGATCTCGACGTGCGCGTTGGCCAGCGCGGTCAGCGGCGCGTACAGCCGGGTGAGCAGCAGCGCCAGCGACACAATCGTCCCGGCCTGCAGGTGCCCGCCGATCGCCAGCACCCCGCCCAGCCCGTACACCAGGGCCAGCGCCAGCGCCGACATCAGCGTCAGCGAGTTCATGAACACCGACTGCAGCATCGCGGTTCTCACCCCGATGTCGCGGACGCGGCCCGCCCGCCTGGTGAACTCGCGTGACTCGGTGTCCGGGTCGCCGAACAGCTTCACCAGCGTCGCGCCCGGCGCCGAGAAGCGTTCCGTCATCTGGGTGTTCATCGTCGCGTTGTGCGCGGCGGCCTCCCGGGACAGCCGCGCCATCGTCGCGCCGATACGGCGGGCCGGCACCAGGAACAACGGCACCAGCAGCAGCGACAGCAGCGTGATCTGCCAGGACAGCGACAGCATCACCGCCAGCGTCAGCGTCAGCGTGACGAGGTTGGCGACCACCCCGGACAGGGTGTTGGAGAACGCCCGCTGCGCCCCCATCACGTCGCTGCCGAGCCGGCTCACCAGCGCGCCGGTGCGGGTGCGGGTGAAGAACGCCACCGGCATCCGCTGCACGTGGTCGAAGACCGCGGTGCGCAGGTCCAGGATCAGGCCCTCCCCGATCGTCGCCGACAGCCAGCGGCTCAGCAGCCCGGTCGCCGTCTCGGCCAGCGCGACCGCCGCGATGACGACCGCCAGCAGCACCACGGTGCGCGCCGAACCGCCCTCGGTGATCGCGTCGACCACCCGGCCGGCCAGCACCGGCGTCGCCACCCCCAGCAGCGCGCCGACGACGCTGAGCGCGACGAACACCCGCAGCCGCGCGTGATGGCGGGCGGAGAAGCGCCAGATGCGGCGCAGCAGCGCTCGGTTGAGCAGCGAGCGCAGGTCGCCACCCTGAGCGCGGGACTGCCGGAACAGCGTCTGCCGGGCGACCGTCTCGATGCTCATGAATTCACCGTAGGACCTCAACAAAGGATGAGGTCAATTCCATTTCCGGCGGGTCGCTCGACCACGCACCGACCCGCCGGTGGAAACTTCCCTGGTGGAACTGCCCGCCGGCCTCGACACCAGGCTCCAGAAATGGGAGAAACGCGCCGAATGGCCGCTGGCCGCAGTGGCCGCGGCGTTCCTGCTCGCCTACGCGGTCAACGTGCTGGCCCAGCCCGACGGCGCGGTCAGGGCCGTCGTCGGGATCGTCACCGCGATCACCTACGTGGTGTTCCTCGCCGACTACCTGACCCGGCTGGCGCTGGCCACCGACCGGCCGCGCTGGTTCGTCCGCCACCTGCTCGACCTGGCGATCGTGGCCCTGCCACTGCTGCGCCCGCTGCGCCTGCTGCGACTGGTGGTGCTGGTCAGCGCCCTGCAGAAGGCCGTCGGGACCGCGATCCGGGGCCGCGTCGTGATCTACGCGATCGCCGCGGCGGTGCTGCTGATCTTCGTCGCGTCGCTGGCCGTGCTCGACGCCGAACGGTCCGGGCCCGGGCCGATCAACGACTTCGGGCAGGCGGTGTGGTGGTCGATCACCACGTTCACCACCGTCGGCTACGGCGACCTGGTCCCGGCCACCCCGCAGGGCAAGGTGGTCGGGGTGCTGCTGATGGCCGGCGGGCTTGCCCTGATCGGCACGCTCACCGGCACCATCGCGTCGTGGATCGTGGAGCGGGTCGGGCAGGCCGACAGCCGCAGCCGCGCGGCCACCGAGGCCCACATCGAGGCGCTGCAGGCCGAGGTCCGGCAACTGGCCGACGAGGTGCGGCGGCTGACCCGGGGTTAGCCTCCCGCAGATCGCCGAGCGCATCAGGCAATATTGCCTATATGGACAGTTCTGCAGGTTCGCCCCGGGTGCTCGTGGTCGACGACGACCCCGACGTGCTGGCCTCGCTCGAGCGCGGGCTGCGGCTGTCCGGGTTCGACGTGTCCACCGCGGTCGACGGCGCCGAGGCGCTGCGCAGCGCAACCGAAACCCGACCCGACGCGATCGTCCTGGACATCAACATGCCGGTGCTCGACGGCGTCAGCGTGGTCACCGCGCTGCGGGCGATGGACAACGACGTGCCCGTGTGCGTGCTGTCGGCGCGCAGCTCGGTCGACGACCGCGTCGCCGGCCTGGAGGCCGGGGCCGACGACTACCTGGTCAAACCGTTCGTGCTGGCCGAGCTGGTGGCGCGGGTGAAGGCGCTGCTGCGCCGCCGCGGCGCCACCGCCACCACCTCGTCGGAGACCATCGTGGTCGGCCCGCTGGAGGTCGACATCCCCGGCCGCCGCGCCCGCGTCAACGGCCAAGACGTCGACCTGACCAAGCGCGAGTTCGACCTTCTCGCGGTGCTCGCCGAGCACAAGACCGCGGTGCTGTCGCGGGCCCAGCTGCTCGAGCTGGTGTGGGGTTACGACTTCGCCGCCGACACCAACGTCGTCGACGTCTTCATCGGCTACCTGCGCCGCAAGCTGGAGGCGACCGGCGCGCCCCGGCTGCTGCACACCGTGCGCGGTGTGGGTTTCGTGCTGCGGACGCAGTGATCGTGTCGCGCTGATGTCGCTGCTGTCGCGGGTTCTCCGCCGCACCCCGTCGCTGCGCACCCGCGTGGCGCTGGCCACCGCGATCGGCGCGGCGATCGTCGTCGTCATCGTCGGCACCGTGGTGTGGATCGGCATCACCAACGACCGCAAGGAGCGCCTGGACCGTCGCCTCGACGAGGCCGCCGGGTTCGTGATCCCGCTGCTGCCCCGCGGCCTCGACGAGATCCCCAAGTCGCCGAACAACCAGGACGCCGTCGTCACCGTGTACCACGACGACGAGGTGGTCTCGAACTCCGACGTCGTGCTGCCCAAGCTGGCCCCGGGCTACGCCGACACCTACGTCGACGGGGTGCGCTACCGGGTCCGCACCGTCGACATCCCCTACTACCCGGGCACCATGTCGGTGGCCGTCGGCGCCACCTACGACGCCACCATCGCCGACACCAACAACCTGCACCGGCGGGTGATCATCATCTGCGTGTTCGCCGTCGGCGCGGCCACCGTGTTCGGCTGGGTGCTGGCGGCGCTGGCGGTGCGCCCGCTCAAACGCCTGGCCGAGCAGACCCGCCAGATCGACGCCGGCGACGAGGACCCCGACGTCGAGGTGCGCGGCGCCACCGAGGCCGTCGAGATCGCCGAGGCGGTCAAGGGCCTGCTGGAGCGGGTGTGGAAGGAACAGGAGCGCACCAAGGCGGCGCTGGCGTCGGCGCGCGACTTCGCGTCGGTGTCGGCGCACGAGCTGCGCACCCCGCTGACCGCGATGCGCACCAACCTGGAGATCCTGTCGACGCTGGACCTGCCGGAGGAGCAGCGTAAGGAGGTGGTCGGCGACGTCATCCGCACCCAGTCGCGCATCGAGGCCACGCTGAGCGCGCTGGAGCGGCTGGCCCAGGGCGAGCTGTCCACCGCCGAGGACCACGTGCCCGTCGACATCACCGAGTTGCTCGACCGCGCCGCCCACGACGCGATGCGGGTGTACCCCGACCTGGAGGTGTCGCTGGTGCCGGCGCCGACGATCATCATCGTCGGGCTGCCCGCCGGGCTGCGGCTGGCGGTCGACAACGCGATCGCCAACGCCGTCAAACACGGCGGCGCCACCCGGGTGCAGCTGTCGGCGGTCAGCTCCCGCGAGGGGGTGGAGATCGCCGTCGACGACAACGGGGTCGGTGTGCCGGAGGAGGAACGCGAGCGGGTGTTCGAGCGGTTCTCCCGCGGTTCGACGGCGTCGCACTCCGGTTCTGGGCTGGGCCTGGCGCTGGTGGCCCAGCAGGCCGAACTGCACGGCGGGACCGCGCGGTTGGAGGCCAGCCCGCTGGGCGGGGCCCGGCTGCTGCTCAAGCTGCCGGGGCACCCGGACGCGATCTAGCGGGTAGCCAGAAGGTCGATGACAAAAATGAGCGTCTTGCCCGACAGGCGGTGCCCTCCGCCGGCCGGGCCGTAGGCCTGCTCGGGCGGGATGACCAGCTGACGGCGGCCGCCGACACGCATGCCGGGGATGCCGTCCTGCCAGCCCTGGATGAGGCCGCGCAGCGGGAACTCGATCGACTCGCCGCGGTTCCAGGAGCTGTCGAACTCCTCGCCGGTGTCGTACTCCACGCCGACGTAGTGCACGGTGACATTGGCGCCGGGCACCGCCTCCGGGCCGTCACCCACGATCAGGTCCTTGATCACCAGCTCGGTCGGGGCCGGACCGTCGGGGAACTCGATTTCGGGCTTCGTTGCAGACATCCACTCACCGTAGTCGGGCAGACTGGTCGGATGGCCAAAGATCAGGACATCCTCGACCTCGTCAACCGACTTGTCGCCGAGGAGAAGGAACTGCGCACCAAGCTGCAGCAGCACGAGATCGACGCGTCTGAGGAGCACAAGCGGCTGCGCGCGATCGAGGTGCAACTCGACCAGTGCTGGGATCTGCTGCGGCAGCGCCGCGCCCTGCGCGACACCGGCAATGACCCCAGCGACGCGGAGGTGCGGCCCGCGGACGAGGTGGAGGGGTACCTCAACTGAGCACCACCTACGACGCCGTCATCGTCGGCGGCGGGCACAACGGGCTGGTCGCGGCGGGATACCTGGCCAAGGCGGGCCGGCGGGTGCGGGTGCTGGAGCGCCTCGACCACGTCGGCGGGGCCGCGGTGTCGGCGCACGCCTTCGACGGGATCGACGCGCGGCTGTCGCGCTACTCGTATCTGGTCAGTCTGCTGCCGCCGCGCATCGTCGACGACCTGGGGGCGCGGGTGCGGCTGCTGCGGCGCCGGTACTCGTCGTACACCCCGGATCCCGCCACCGGCGGCCGCACCGGGCTGCTGGTGGGCGAGGCGTCGACGTTCGGCTCGATCGGCGCCGCCGACGACGAGGCCGCGTTCGCCGATTTCTACCGCCGCTGCGCGGCGGTGACGCAGAAGCTGTGGCCGACGCTGGTGCAGCCGCTGGTGCGGCGGTCGCAGGCCCGCGCGCTGGTCGGCGACGACGAGGCGTGGCAGCTGATGATCGACGAGCCGATCGGGCACGCGATCACCGCGACGGTGCGCAACGACCTGGTGCGCGGGGTGATGGCCACCGACGCGCTGATCGGCACGTTCGCCCGCCTCGACGACCCGTCGCTGCGGCAGAACGTCTGCTTCCTGTACCACCTGCTGGGCGGCGGGACCGGCGACTGGGATGTGCCGCTGGGCGGGATGGGCGCGGTGACCGGGGCGCTGGCCGCCGCGGCGACCGGATTCGGCGCCGAGATCACCTGCGGTGCCGACGTTTTCGCCATCGACCCGGACGGTGAGGTGCGCTTCCGGCACAACGGCGACGAGCACGTCGTGCACGGTGACGTGGTGCTGGCCAACGTGACACCGGCCGTGCTGGCCGAACTGCTGGGCGAACCGGCGCCCGAGACCGCGGGCGGCGCACAGGTGAAGGTGAACCTGATGCTGCGCAGGCTGCCGCGGCTGCGCGACGAGACCGTCGCCCCGGAGCAGGCGTTCGGCGGGACGTTCCACATCAACGAGACCTACAGCCAGCTGGACCGGGCGTACCTGCGCGCCGAACACGGTGTGGTGCCGGATCCGCTGCCGTGCGAGATCTACTGCCACTCGCTGACCGACCCGTCGATCCTGTCCGACGAGCTGCGGGCCTCCGGTGCGCAGACGCTGACGGTGTTCGGTCTGCACACCCCGCACGAACTGGTGTCCGGCGGCGATCCGGACCGGATGCGCGACACGCTCACCTCGGCGGTGTTGACCTCGCTGAACTCCGTTCTCGCCGAACCGATTCAGGACGTGCTGCTGGAGGACGCGGCGGGCCGGCTGTGCATCGAGACCAAGACCACCGTCGACCTCGAGCACGCGCTGGGCATGACCGGCGGCAACATCTTCCACGACGCATTGGGCTGGCCGTTCGCCGAGGACGACGAGCCGCTGGACACCCCCGCGCAGCGCTGGGGTGTGGCCACCGCGCACGAACGGATCCTGTTGTGCGGCTCCGGATCCCGTCGCGGCGGCGCGGTGTCGGGCATCGGCGGGCACAACGCCGCGATGGCGGTGCTGGGCGGCTAACCGCGCAGTTTGGCGAGGATGCGCGCCAGCGCGGCGAGGTCGTCGGCGTCCAGCGCGGCCAGCGCGTCGGGGGCTGGGTCCTCCACCGCGTCGATGCTCTCGACCAGCGCGCGGCCGGCGTCGGTCAGCGAGACCACCTTGCAGCGGCGGTTGTTCGGATCGACCTGACGCACCACGAGCCCGCGCTCCTCGAGGTCGTTGACCGCGACGGTGGCGGCGGGTGCGTCGATGGTGGCGGCGTGCGCGAGCTGTTTGACGGTCATCGGCGTGCGTCCCAGTCGGCGCAGGATCCGAATCCTGCTGAACGGCAGGCCGGTTCGGTCGATGACCGCGCGCTTCCAGCTGTCCCGGTGGTCGAGGACGAACGCGGCCATCGCACGCCAGACGTCGTCGGCCCGAGCCTCAGACATGACTGGCCACCAGCGGGGCGAGCCGGTCCGCCGAGCGCAGCGCGCGCGGCGACGTCGAGTAGAAGCCGAGCACGGTGATCAGCACCCCGAGCGCGGCGCAGATGAACCACAGCGGGCGCGCGGCCGTCGCGAAGTCGGCGCCGGTTCCCATCAGCGCTCCGGCGGCGACCGAACCGCACAGCGCCACACCGATACTCACGCCGACCTGGCGGCTGGTCGACGCGATCGCCGACGCCGCACCGGCCCGGTCGGTGGGCATGCCGCTGACCGCGGCGTTGGTCACCGGGGCGTTGACCATCGAGAAGCCGATACCGAACACGGTGAACACCACCAGCAGCTGCCACACCGGCGTGGTGGCGCTCAGCGCGGCGAGCATCAGCGTCGCCGCGGTGATCAGCACCCCGGAGATGACCAGCGACGGGCGGGCGCCGAACCGGCCGACCAGCCGCCCCGACAGCGGGGAGAACAGCAGCGCGCCGACGGCGATCGGCAGGTAGATCAGGCCGGTGCGCATCGGGGAGAAGCCGCGCTCCCCCTGCAGATACAGCGACATCATGAACAGGAACGCGCCCCAGCCGGCGAACGCGGAGATCGCGATCACCGTCGCCGACGCGAACGGGATGGAGCGGAAGAACCGCAGGTCGACGAACGGGTCGCGGCGGCGCGCCTCATAGCCGAGGAAGGCCGCGAACGCGACGGCGGCGCCGACCGCGATGGCGATGATGCGCAGGCTGGCCCAGCCCTCGACGGGCCCCTCGATCAGCACGAACACCAGGCCGAACAGGAAGGCCATGCCGAGCAGTTGGCCGACCGGGTCGACGTCGCGCATGGTCGCCGACTTCGACTCGGGCACGAAGAGCGCGGTCAGAAGGATCGCCAGCGCGCAGATCGGCAGGTTGATCCAGAACACCGCGCGCCAGTCCAGCACTTCGATCAGGGCGCCGCCGACGATGGGCCCGGCGGCCATCGAGATGCCGACCACACCGCCCCACACGCCGATCGCGCGGGCCCGTTCGACCCGGCCGGTGAACACCTGGGTGATGATCGACATCGCGACGGGGTTCATCATCGAGCCGCCGATGGCCTGCAGGAACCGGGCGGCGATCAGCGTCTCGATGTTGGGGGCCAGGCTGCACAGCAGCGACGCCAGCGCGAACAGGCCGAGGCCGATCTGGAAGGTGCTGCGGCGGCCGAACCGGTCGCCCGCCGCGCCCGCGAGCAGCAGCAGCGAGGCCAGCACCAGCGTGTAGATGTCGACGACCCACTGCATCTGCGGTCCGCTGGCGTGCAGGTCGGCGCGGATGCTGGGGATCGCGACGTTGACGATCGTGGCGTCCATCGACACGATCAGCAGGCTCAGGCAGCAGGACACCAGGATGATGGCCTTGCGCCTGGCGGTCAGCGACCGTGCGACGGTTTCATTCACACAACAATTGTGAAACTACAACTGTTGTGTGGCAAGCCCTACGGCTAGCGCTGGTCGGGGCCGACGTAGTCGCGCTCGGTGTAACCGGTGTACACCTGGCGCGGGCGGCCGATCTTGCCGCTGCCCTCGTCGTGCATCTCACGCCAGTGCGCGATCCAGCCGGGCAGCCGGCCCAGCGCGAACAGCACGGTGAACATCCGGGTCGGGAAGCCCATCGCGCGGTAGATCACACCCGTGTAGAAGTCCACGTTCGGGTACAGCTTGCGCTCGATGAAGAACTCGTCGGTCAGCGCGACCTCTTCGAGCGACTTCGCGATGTCCAGCAGCTCGTCGTCACCGCCGAGCTTGCCGAGGATCTTGTCGGCCTGCTCCTTGACGATGCGCGCCCGCGGGTCGTAGTTCTTGTAGACCCGGTGGCCGAAACCCATCAGCTTCACGCCGTCTTCGCGGTTCTTGACCTTCTTGACGAAGTCGTGGACGTTGCCGTCGGAGGCGCGGATCTTCTCCAGCATCTCCAGCACCGCCTGGTTGGCGCCGCCGTGCAGCGGGCCCCACAGCGCGTTGATGCCGCCGGAGATCGAGGTGAACAGGTTGGCCTGCGACGAGCCGACGAGCCGCACCGTCGACGTCGAGCAGTTCTGCTCGTGGTCGGCGTGCAGGATGAACAGCATGTCCAGCGCCCGCACGACCTCCGGGTCGACCTCGTAGGGCTCGGCCGGGAAGCCGAACGTCATCCGCAGGAAGTTCTCGACCAGGCTCAGCGAGTTGTCCGGGTACAGGAACGGCTGGCCCGCCGACTTCTTGTAGGCGTACGCCGCGATGGTCGGCAGCTTGGCCAGCAGGCGGATCGTCGACAGCTCGACCTGCCGCGGGTCGAACGGGTCCAGCGAGTCCTCGTAGTAGGTCGACAGTGCGTTGACGGCACTGGACAGCACCGGCATCGGGTGCGCGTTGCGCGGGAAGCCGTCGAAGAACCGCTTGAGGTCCTCGTGCAGCATGGTGTGCCGCTGGATCTTGGTGGTGAAGTCCTCCAGCTGCTCCTTGGTCGGCAGCTCACCGTAGATCAGCAGGTAGCTGACCTCGATGAAGTTCGACTTCTCGGCCAGCTGCTCGATCGGATAGCCGCGGTAGCGCAGGATGCCGGCCTCACCGTCGATGTAGGTGATGGCGCTCTTCGTCGACGAGGTGTTGACGAAGCCCTCGTCGTAGGTGGTCAGCCCGGTCTTCGCCAGCAGCGAGCCCAGTGCGATGGCGTCGGAACCTTCGGTAGCGGAGACGATGTCCAGGTCGAGCGTGCCACCGGGGTACGTGAGGGTGACTTGCCCTTCCCCACTCTTCGCGTTATCGGCCACGAGGTTCCCTTCGTCGCTGCTGGGAGTCGAACATTGCCATACAAAAGGTAGTCGCATTCCGTCGAGCGCGCCCCGCCGGGGGCGCTCAACTATTTACACCACCTGCACCACGTCGCCGACCAGACTCACGAAATCGGTGAAGGTGGCGTCCAGGCGTCCGGCCAGATCGTCGACGGAGACCTGATCCCAGTCGACGACCTGCTCGGCGACCTCACCCAACGCCGTCATGATCACCGCGGCCCACAGCGACGACACCAGCTTGAGCCTGCGGTCGTCGAGACCCACGCCCATGCGGCGGGCCAGCGCGGCGTCGACTGAGTCGCCGCGGAAGTCGCGCGTCACATGCTGCAGCGTCGCCGAGGACAGCAGGATCCGCACGATGCGCAGCACCCGCTCGGCGGGCAGATCATCGGGTCCCGGATTCTTGGCGGCCTCCGCTATCGCGAGGTAGGACCGGCGCAGCGCCTCCAGATGGTTGAACTCGGGCGGCTGGCGGTCCAACTGGACGGCGGCGTGGTCGAGGATCTCGTCGACCAGCGCCAGCGCGACGGAGTCCTTGGTCGGGAAGTACCGGCTGAAGGTGCGCGGGGAGACGTCGGCGACGGCGGCGATCTGTTCGACGGTGGTGTGGTCGTAGCCCTGCCGACCGCACAACTCCACAGCGGCGTCGATCAGAGTCGCGCGGGTACGCAGCTTCTTGCGCTCGCGCAGCCCCAGCGCCGGCGCCCCCCGATTGGTCACGCCCGCATGCTATCGGCGAAATCTATGAATTGGCTTAAAACGTGTCAGGCACCGCCACTTGACGTACCTCATGTTTTGTCGGGCTCTGCCACCCGGTAGCGAATGAACGCCGGGGCCAGCAGCGCGGCGACCACCACGGCGACCACCACCAGCGCACCACCCCCGGCCGCCGCCGCCGTCGTCCCCACCACCGCCGCCGCGCCGCCGTGCGTCAGATCCGCCAGCCGCGGGCCGCCGGCGACCACCACGGTGAACACCCCCTGCATCCGGCCGCGCAGGTCGTCGGAGGCCACCTGCTGCAGGATCGTCGACCGGAACGCCGCCGACACCATGTCGGCGGCACCGCCGAGCGCCAGGAACGCCACCGCGATCCACAACACCAGCCCCGGCTGCCCGGTCGCCAGCCCGGTGGCCAGGCCGAAGCCGACCATCGCCACGCCCCACACCACGATGGACACCACCACCGCCAGCCCCTGCCGCCGGATCCGCGGCAGCCAGCCGGAGAACACCCCGCCGGCCACCGCGCCCGCCGACATCGACGCGGCCAGCAGCGCCATCGTGGTGCCGCCGTCGATCGGACCGCCGAACGACTCGTGGGCGATCTGCGGGAACAGCGCCCGCGGCATCCCGAAGATCATCGCGATCAGGTCGACGACGAACGACATCAACACCACCTGGCTGCCCGCCAGATGCCGGAAACCGTCGAGCACCGCGCGCGGCCCGAAGCCGGTGGCACCGCCGGAGTTGCTCGGCGGGATCGGCGCCAGCCGCACCGTGGCCCACACCCCCGCCAGGCAGGCCAGCGCGTCGATCGCGTACAGCGTCGACAGGTCCACCCACTTGAGCATCACGCCGGCCAGCAGCGGGCCCACGATCGCGCCGAACTGCGTGACCGTCATGTTCAGCGAATTGGCCGCCGCCAGTTGGTCACTCGGGATCATCCGCGGGATCGCCGCCGACCGCGTCGGCGAGTTGACCGCGTAGAACGCCTGCTGCACCGCCAGCAGGCTCAGCACCAGCCACACGTTGCCGACATCCAGCGCCGCTTGCAGCCACAGCAGCACCGAGGCCAGCGCCAGCCCGCAGGAGGCGATGATCAGTAGCAGCCTGCGGTCCATCGCGTCGGCCCAGGCGCCGCCCCACAGCCCGAACACCACCAGCGGCACCAGCGCGAACAACCCGGACAGCCCGACGTAGGCGGAACTCTGGGTCAGCGCGTACAGCTGCACCGGCACCGCGAAGATCGTCAGGTTGGCGCCGATGACCGTGACGATCCCGGCCAGCCACAGCCGCCGGAAGTCGGGCGACCGCAGCGGTGTGGTGTCGGCGAAGAACCGGCGCACGCCTTACGGCTGGAGGCGTTCGACGGTCACGCCGTCGCCGAACGTCACCCGGATCCTGTTGTGCAGCCGGTTCTCCCGGCCCTGCCAGAACTCCACCACCTCCGGGTTGATGAGGTAGCCGCCCCAGTTCGGCGGCACCGGGATGGTGTCGTGGCCCGCGAAGCGCTCGGTCACCTCGGCGAGCTTGTCCAGCAGGGCGGCCCGCGAGGCGATCGGCGCGGACTGCTCCGACGCCCACGCGCCCAGCTGCGAACCGCGGGGCCGCTTGGACCAGTAGTCGGCGGTCTCCTCCGCCGACACCTTGCTCACCCGCCCGCGCACGTGCACCTGCCGGCCGATCAGGTACCAGGGGAACGTCGCCGACGCGTACGGCGTCGCCGCCAGCTGCGCGCCCTTGGCGGAGCCGTAGTTGGTGTAGAAGCTGATGCCGTCGGCGGCCACGCTCTTGCACAGCACCGTCCGGGTCACCGGGCGACCGTGCTCGTCGACCGTGCCGACCACCATCGCGTTGGGTTCGGCGACACCGGCCTGCTCGGCGTCGGTCAGCCAGCGACGCAGCAGGTCGACCCAGCCGGTGGCCGGATCCTCGCCGAGCCAGTCGGCGTCGAGGTCGGGGCTGCCGTCCTTCTCCGCCGATCCGTATTCGGCCCGCATCCGGGCCAGGTGTTCGTCGTCCGCTGCCGTCACGGACCAACGCTAACGCGCCCGGGGGCGGGGTGCGAGAATCGGCCCATGAGCGCGGTGCCCCAAGACTTCGTACCCGGCCTGGAGGGCGTCGTCGCCTTCACCACCGAGATCGCCGAACCCGACAAGGACGGTGGGGCGCTGCGGTACCGCGGCGTCGACATCGAGGACCTGGTGGCCAACCGGGTCACCTTCGGCGACGTGTGGGGGCTGTTGGTGGACGGCAGGTTCGGCGACGGACTGCCGCCGGCCGAGCCGTTCCCGCTTCCGATCCACAGCGGCGACGTCCGCGTCGACGTGCAGGCCGGCCTGGCGATGCTGGCACCGATCTGGGGGTACGCCCCGCTGCTGGACATCGACGACGAGACCGCCCGCGCACAGCTGGCCCGGGCGTCGGTGATGGCGCTGTCCTACGTCGCGCAGTCCGCCCGCGGCATCTACCAGCCCGCGGTGCCGCAACGCACGATCGACGAATGTTCCACCGTCACCGAACGTTTCATGACCCGCTGGCAGGGTGAACCCGATCCCCGGCACGTCGAGGCGATCGACGCGTACTGGGTGACCGCGGCCGAGCACGGGATGAACGCGTCGACGTTCACCGCCCGGGTGATCGCCTCCACCGGCGCCGACGTGGCGGCCGCGCTGTCCGGCGCGATCGGCGCGATGAGCGGCCCGCTGCACGGCGGCGCCCCGGCTCGGGTGCTGCCGATGATCGAGGAGGCCGAGCGCACCGGCGACGCCCGCGCGGTGGTCAAGGGCATCCTCGACCGCGGCGAGAAGCTGATGGGCTTCGGACACCGGGTGTACCGGGCGGAGGATCCGCGCGCCCGGGTGCTGCGCGCGACCGCCCAGCGGCTCGGCGCGCCGCGCTACGAGGTGGCGGCGGCGCTGGAGCAGGCCGCGCTCGCCGAACTGCGGGAGCGCCGCCCGGACCGCGCCATCGAGACCAACGTCGAGTTCTGGGCCGCGGTGATCCTCGACTTCGCCCAGGTGCCGACGAAGATGATGCCCGCGATGTTCACCTGCGGGCGCACCGCCGGCTGGTGCGCGCACATCCTCGAACAGAAGAGGCTCGGCAAGCTGGTGCGGCCGTCGGCGATCTACGTCGGACCCGAGCCGCGCAGCCCGGAGTCGGTCGACGGCTGGGAGCACGTCGTCCGGAGGTGACAGTGACGGCATGCGGTTCGGCGGCACGGGCATTCGCGGAGCTGGTGCACCGCATCCCCGCCGACGCGTGGGAACGGCCGGGACTCGGCGAATGGGATGTGCGCGCGCTGGTCGGGCACGCGTCCCGGTCGCTGACGACGGTGCTGACCTACCTGCAGACCCGCGCCGAACGCGAGGACGTCACCAGCGCGGCGCAGTACTACCGGCTGGTGACCCCGGAGGCGCTGGGCATCGACCCGGCCGACGTCGCCGAGCGCGGCAGGCAGGCCGGCCGCGACCTCGGTGCGGATCCGGCCGCAGCGGTCGACGACCTGGTGGCGCAGACTCTGGAGGCGGCGGCCGCGGCAGGCGACCCGCTGATCTCGGTCATCGGCGGCCAGGGCATCCGGCTGCGCAACTACCTGCCGACCCGGGTGTTCGAGCTGGTCGTGCACAGCCTCGATATCGCTCGGGCACTTGATCTTTCGTTCACCCCGCCGCCGGACGCGCTGGAGGAGGCGCTGGTGCTGGCGGCGCAGGTCGCCGCCGACGGGCAGGGGGTGCCGGTGCTGATGGCGCTGACCGGCCGGGAGCCGCTGCCGCCGTCGTTCTCAATCGTGTGACTTGTCGGCCCGCCGATGAGTTCTGCCGCGTCGTCCGGTCGGTACCTGTGTCCGCAGAACCGGCGACGAAAGGAATCCCCATGGCCATCGACGTCCAACCCCAGGTCTCGCCGCATCTAACCGTCAGCGACGGCGCCGCCGCGATCGATTTCTATGTCAGGGCCTTCGGGGCGCAGGAGCTCGGCCGGGTGCCCGGCCCGGACGGGACGAAGCTGTTCCACGCGGCACTGCGCCTGAACGGGGCGACGGTGATGCTCAACGACGACTATCCGGAGATGAACGACGGCAGGGAGTCGACGCCGCAGGCGCTGGGCGGTTCACCGGTGACCATCCACCTCACGGTCACCGACGTGGACGAGAAGTTCCAGCGGGCGGTCGACGCCGGCGCGACCGTGGTGATGCCGCTGGCCGACATGTTCTGGGGCGACCGCTACGGCGTGCTGCGCGACCCGTTCGGCCATCTCTGGTCGATGGGCCAGCCAGTGCGCGAAGTGTCCGACGAGGAGCTCAGCCAGGCCATCCACGGTTAGAGGTTGCGCACGTACTGCTCGAGGATCCACAACGGCAACCCGTTCGACCCGGCGATCGCGCTGATCGTGCCGATGCTCGCCGGTTTGGGGATGCGCTCGAGTTCGGGTGTGGTCGGGTCGGACCCGTACAGCCCGAACTGCAGGTGGTAGCCCTCCGACCACTCCAGGTTGTCGACGAACGACCAGTACGTGTAGCCGCGGATGTCGGTGCCGTGCGCGACCAGGTCCTGCACCACCGCGATGTGCGTGGCGATGTAGCCGGGCCGCTTGGTGTCGTTGGCGTCGGCGATCCCGTTCTCGGTGACCCACAACGGTTTTCCGTAGGAGGCGGCGATCTCGAGCACCTCGCGGAAGCCGCCGGGATCGATCGGCTGGTTGAAGTCGCTGCACGTCGGTGAGCTCGGGTTGCAGCGCTGCGGGATGCCGCGGAAGAAGGGGAAACCCGGGATCGGCGCGAACCCGATGCCGGTCATCTTCTCCGAGCCGTAGTACTGCACGCCGACGAAATCGGTCTTGCCGACGAACTCGGGGTGGATCTCGTCGGGCGTCTTGATCCCGTCGAGGTTGGCGTCCACCCAGCCGTCGATCACCGCGTTGAGGAACCACTCGTTGAACATCCGGTTCCACGCGTCGGCGGCGTCGACGTCCAGCGGGTTGATCGGGTTGGCCGGCCGGTTCGGCAGCATGTTGTTGGTGAACCCGACGAAGGCCGCGGGCTGACCGTCGGTGGCCGACACCGTGTCCCAGGCGTGGATCGCGTCGTAGGCGGCGACGTGTGCCTTGGCCTGGTTGACCAGGAACGTCGACGCCAGATCCGGTCGGATCACGCCCGGCGGCCACGACGGCACCAGACCCGGGATCGCGAAGTACTGGGTCAGCACCGGCGGCACCGGCTCGTTGAGGGTGGCCCAGTTGTCGACCTGGTCGCCGAACTTCCACGCCAGATACGCGGCGTACTTCTCGAACTCGGTTGCGGTGCCCGGGGACAGCCAGCCGGCGGCCGAGACGGGCAGCCCGAGCTGGATCAGCAGCCGCGACGACGGATCGTTGATCCACACGGGAAGCGTGAAGTGGGTGACCGTCACCATCGGCTCCAGGCCGTGGGCGCGCAGCGAGGCCAGCACGTCGCGGTAGTGCTGCACCTCCTCCTGGTTGGCCAGGGCGTCGAGGGCCTGCAGGTCCGCCAGGGTGATGGAACCGCCCTCGTCGCGGATGTCCACCGACGCGGTGGAGTTCGGGAAGATCCGGCTCCACTCGATGCCGATGCGGAAGGTGTTCATCTTCAGCTCGTCGCTGGCCAGCGCGGCGTCCTCGTCGTAGTTGAGGTAGGCGCCCGGCCCGTCCTCCGGAACCCCGTTGGTCAGCCCGAACAGCTGGTTGAACGTGTCGTGCACCCACCGGTACCAGTCGGAGTTGGTATCGATCGGCACGCCCGGTCCGCCCTCGGCCTGGAAGCCGGAATGGGCGACGCCCCAATGGAAGTCGGTGGGGAACGACAGGTCGACACCCTCCACGGGGGCCACCTCGACGCGGATGGTGCGGGCCACCCGGTGACCGCCGCCGGGGACCAGCAGGTTGCCGATGACCGGGACGAACTGCAGCAGCCCCAGCGGCCCGTTGAGGTGGAAGCCGGCGGCCTCGTCGTCGACGACGACGATGAACTCGTCGTAGCCGCCGACCGCGGCCATCGCGTTCATCGGCCGGTAGGTGAAGGTGCCGTCCTCGGCGATCTCGACGACGCCGCCGTAGCGGGGCCGGCCGATCAGCGTGTAGGTCAGCTTGTCGCCGTCGACGTCGGAGGCGTTGATGTTGCCGATGATCACGGGGTCGCCGTTCTCATCGAAGGTCTGGCTGTTGGTCGTCGGGTCGTAGGCGATGGTCGGGGTGGAGTTGAAGAACTCGCGCCGCACCCACGCCAGCACCGTCCACAGGGCCAGATCGCCGCTGGGCGCGGCGGGCAGCCCGGCGGTGAACGGGCTGAGCACCATGTTGACGAAGTCGGTGACCAGATCCACCACGTAGTTGATCGCGGTGGCCGGGTCGAACGCCGTCGGCCAGGGCCGCAGCGACGGCACCTTCGGCGGGGTGATCACCGCGGTCGTCCCCAGTCCCTGCGTCGTGAAGGACTGCACGGCAGTGCTTTCCGGCTCCTCGGTCTGCGCGGCGAACCGGAAGAACGCCTGGTCCTCCGGTTCCGGCAGCGGTTCGTCGACCGGGTCGTCGGGTTCGGCTACCGGCGGCGGGTCGTTGTCGGGCTCCAGAGCGGAGAGGTCCGTGCCGTGGGACTCCTCCGCCACGGGTTCGGGTTCGGCCGCGATGTCGTCCTCGAGGTCCTCGAAATCGTCCTCGAGGTCGTCGAGGTCCTCGAAATCGTCGTCGAGGTCGAGGTCGTCTTCAGGGTCGTCGTCGTCGCCTGTTTCGGCGGGCTCGGACGGTTCCGTCTGCTCAGTCGGCTCGGTCGACTCGGTCTGGTCCGACGGCTCGGCCGTCTGGGCAGGGGCGTCGTCCGACTGCTCCTGAGCCCACGCCGGCCCACAGCCGTATCCGGTGATCACCGCGGCCCCGATCCCGAGGGCTACGGCGAGCCTGCCCACCCGACCTACATATGCGGCAGCCTTCACACCATCGGTGTCTACTACGCCCGCGCCACCCCGCGCGGCGGTTTGCGCGAGTTGCTCAGAAAACCGCGGCGAACCCTAGCGTCGCAGCCCAGCGAGGATCCGGCGGCCGAGCGGCGGTGCCGGCGCGTTCGCCGCGGCGGCCAGCATCTCGGCGACGGTGAGGAACTTGGCGCGCGGCCGGTCGGCGCCGCCGCGGGCGACCTCGGCGGCGTCGATCGCGTGCCAACCCGCCGCGTCCAGTACCCCGGGCCGCCTGTCGCGCACCAGCTTGTCCAGCGCGGCCGGACGGGCGGCGGGGTCGCGCAGTACCCCGGCGTTGTAGTCGTCGACCAGGTTGCGCACGGTCTGCGCGGCACACGACTTGTTGGTGCCGATGAACCCGGTCGGCCCGCGTTTGATCCACCCGGCGACGTAGCTGCCGCGGACGCGTTCCCCGGTGCGCGGGTCGACGACGCGGCCGCCGTCGTTGGGCACCACCGCCCGCTCCTCGTCGAACGGCAGACCCGGAATCGGCTTGCCGCGGTATCCGATCGAGCTCAGCACCAGCCCGGCGTCGATCCGCACCACCTCGTCGGTGCCGGTGCGGGTGAACTCGACCGCCTCGGCGCGCGCCGCGCCGGCGACCCGGGTCGGTGTCAGGTGGTAGGCCAGCCGGATCCGCGGCCGGGTGACCGGCGCGGACGCGTCACCCAGCTTGCTGAGCACCTGCAACTTGTTGCGCGTCAACGGATCCTGGGTGGTTCCGAGAGCCCGGATGACCGCGTCGTGGTCCTCGGCGGACAGCACCACCTCGCACGTCGACGTCAGACCGATCAGCTCGGGCAGGGTGAACGCCGACTGCGCGGGTCCGCGCCGCGCGGCCACCACCACCTCGGTGATCCGTGAGGCCCGCAACGCGGCCAGCGCCGCCTCGGAGATATCGGTGCGGGCGAGCACGTCGGGATCGGTGGTCAGGATCCGCGCGACGTCGAGCGCGACGTTGCCGTTGCCGACGATGACGGCCCGGTCATGCCCGAGATCGACCGGCAGCGAGGCGAAGTCGGGATGCCCGTTGTACCAGGCGACCACCTCGGTGGCGGTCCCGGTGCCGGGCAGGTCCATCCCCTCGATGTCGAGGCGACGGTCGGTGGGCGCGCCGACGGCGTACAGCACCGCGTGGTGGTGCGCCAGCAGCTCCTCGTGGGTCAGGTGGGACCCGACCTCGACGTTGAGGAAGAACCGGAACCCGGGCTGCGCGGCGATCCGGTCGAACAGCCGGGTCACCCGCTTGGTGCTCTGGTGGTCGGGTGCCACACCGGCGCGCACCAGCCCGTACGGGGTGGGCAGCTTCTCGAAGACGTTGACCTGCACACCCTTCTGGGTGAGCAGCTCGTCGGCCGCGTACATCGCCGCGGGCCCGGAGCCGACGATCGCGACGGTCAGCGGATGCCCCTTGCGCGGGAACACCTTCGGCGCCTCGAGCACCGGGGCCAGCTTCGACGTCGGCGGCAGCTTGCCCTCCCGCTGCGGGTAGTACGCGGCGTTGAGCGCGACGAAGGGCAGCTGCTGCGGGGTCAGCTTCGAGTCGTGGCTGATCGCGCCGACCGGGCATGCCGTCACGCACGCACCACAGTCCACGCAGGCGACCGGGTCGATGTAGAGCATCTCGGCCGTGGCGAACTCCGGCTCGTCCGGCGTCGGGTGGATGCAGTTGACCGGGCACGCGTAGACACACGACCCGTCGCTGCAGCACGACTGGGTGATGACGTGAGGCACGACGCCCCCTACGCGGCGATGACGTGCTGACGGGCCGGCTCGCTGCGGTAGCGGCTGGGCGGGCCGTCGATCTTGCACAGCCGCCACACCAGCTTGGCGAGCGGGTTCATCAGACCGGTGTCGTAGCACAGCATCCGGACGTCACCGAACATGTCGCGCAGGAACTGGCGGGACTTCGGCGCGCGGAAGAACAGCTCCTTGCGCACCGACCGCGGGATGTCGAACTCCCGCCAGAACGCCTTGGGCGGCACGATGATCGCCTGGCACAGCACCCGCATGATGATCGGCACGTTCAGCGACAGCCAGAACCGCTGCCAGCGGGTCAGCTTCGGCAGCCGCTTGCGCAGATACTCGTGCGCGAACGAGATGTGGCGGGCCTCCTCGGCGACGTGGATCGCCATCACCCGCTCCATGATCGGGTGCAGGTCCTTGCCCTCGCGCAGCACGTTCTTCTGGGTGTGGTCGATCGGCTCCTCACCGGCGAGCACGCCGAAGAAGAACGGCACCGGCAGGGGTCCGGCGACCAGCGGGATGAACGGCGACAGCCACCGCAGCAGCCGCGGCATGCCGGGCACGTCGGCGCCGATGCGGTTCACCATCTCCTGGAACATCATGGTGTGGTTGCACTCTTCGACCGATTCGTGCAGGCAGTAGCGGTATTCCGGGGACCCGTTGGGCACCCAGAACGCGTAGTTGGTCAGCCCGCGGATGAGGATGATCTCGAACTGCAGGCCCACCTTCGCGACGTTGGCCTGCCGCCACATCCCGATCTGGATCTGCCGCTCCAGCGGCTGGGCCTGGTACCAGGGGTGCCCGCCCAGCGGGTCGGTGGCAGGCAGCACCCAGCGCGGGTCATTCGGCGTCACCGCGAACTCCGGTGAATCCCAGTCGATGTCGGTGTACGGGTTGAAGTTCCGCCGCACCGACCCCTCGGACAGCGTGGTGAGCGTGTCGACGTAGTCGGCGTCGTCCGTGACCTCCATGTTGCGGCGCCAGCGCCGGACCATACGAGTAGTGGCCATTCCGACCTCCTCAGCGAGGTTGACAAATCCGCCTTCGTTGTCGAACACGGTACCGCAGGTATCGCATACCGGGAATAGCACTTGTCGCGGATGTGACCCGCAGGCCAGTTCAGTCGGTCATGTGACGCCCGTCACACGGGCGCTCACTGTTAAAGGGTCAGCGCCGTTTGGCGAAGTCGCCGGTGGCGGTCATCTTCAGGCCGTTGCTCACGGTGGAGAAGCCGGCCTCGGTGAAGCTGCAGTCGGTGATGATCGCGCGGTGGCCGGGGCTGTTCATCCACCAGTCGACCGCGGCCGCCGGGTTCTTGGCCGCGCCGGTGCCCCAGAACACCACCTCGCCGACCGTGGCGCCGGTGGTGTAGCCGGCGTCGCGTACCCGCTGTGAGATCGATGAGCCGTCGGTGCCGACATGTCCGACCGCGCCGTTGACCAGGACATCGGTGGCGTGCCGGGCCGCGGCCGCCGCCAGCACCGGGTTCGGCGTCAGCGGACCGCAGCCGTTGGCCGCGCGGGTGGCGTTGATGAGATTGAGCAGGTCAGAGCCCTCGTCGGCGTGCGCGGGGGCGGTGGCGCCACCCAGCAGAGCCAGCGTCGCGGCCGCCGCACAGATCGGCGGGACCGCAGCCTTACGCGTATTCACGATGTCCCCTCGATGGTTGCATCCACAGTCCCCCGACCGTGATGAAAAATTTATCGAATCGATGCAGAGAACACAGCGTGTTGAGATGTTTTTCTCAATCAGTGGGCCACCCCCTGCCGGTCAGCTCACATTCCGCCGGTCACTAGGCTGGTCGCATGGCCGACCTGACGATTCCTGCCGACCTCAAACCGCGCGACGGCCGCTTCGGCTGCGGGCCCTCCAAGGTGCGCCCCGAGCAGCTCGCCGCCCTGGCCGCCGCCGGTGACCTGTTCGGCACCTCGCACCGCCAGGCCCCGGTGAAGAACCTGGTCGGCCGGGTCCGCGACGGGCTGCGCCAGCTGTTCTCGCTGCCCGACGGCTACGAGGTGATCCTCGGCAACGGCGGCTCCACCGCGTTCTGGGACGCCGCGGCGTTCGGCCTGGTCGACAAGCGCTCGCTGCACCTGACCTACGGCGAGTTCAGCTCCAAGTTCGCCTCGGCGGTGGCCAAGAACCCGTTCGTCGGCGACCCGGTGATCATCAAGGCCGACCCGGGCTCGGCACCCAAACCGCAGTCGGACCCGTCGGTCGACCTGATCGGCTGGGCCCACAACGAGACCTCGACCGGTGTCGCGGTGCCGGTGCAGCGCCCGGAGGGTTCCGGCGACGCGCTGATCGCCATCGACGCCACCTCGGCGGCGGGCGGTCTGCCCGTCGACATCCGCGAGGCCGACGTCTACTACTTCGCGCCGCAGAAGAACTTCGCCAGTGACGGCGGCCTGTGGATCGCGATCATGTCGCCGGCCGCGCTGGCCCGGGTGGAGGCCGTCAAGGCGTCGGGCCGCTGGGTGCCGGAGTTCCTGTCGCTGCCGATCGCGATCGAGAACAGCCTCAAGAACCAGACCTACAACACCCCGGCGATCGGCACCCTGATCCTGTTCGCCGAGCAGATCGACTGGATGCTGGGCAACGGCGGGCTGGACTGGGCGGTCAAGCGCACCGCGGACTCGTCGCAGCGGCTCTACAGCTGGGCCGAGGCCGCGTCGTTCGCGACGCCGTTCGTCGCCGACCCGGCGCTGCGTTCGCAGGTGGTGGGCACCGTGGACTTCTCCGACGACGTCGACGCGGCCGCCGTCGCCAAGACGCTGCGCGCCAACGGCATCGTCGACACCGAGCCGTACCGCAAGCTCGGCCGCAACCAGCTGCGCGTCGGCATGTTCCCGGCCATCGATCCGGAGGACGTGAGCGCGCTGACGGCGTGCATCGACTGGGTGGTGGAGCGGCTTTAGCCGCGACCGAGGGTCCAGAGCGGCTTTAGCCGCGACCGAGGGTCCAGAGCGGCTTTAGCTCGGCCGCGTGTCCCTACCAGGTAACAAGCCGATAACGCACTAGTGTCGGAGTGATCGGGCTTGGCGCTAGCCCGGAGGAGGTCGGCATGCGAGAACTCAGGGTCGTCGGACTCGACGTGGACGGTAGGCGAATCATCTGCGAAGCCGACGGTTCCGGCGAGAAGTTCATCCTGCGTCCCGACGACCGGCTGCGGGCCGCGGTGCGCGGCGACAAGGTCGCCCCGAGCTCGCCGTCCACCGAGACGGAGACGCCGAACGTGTTGCGCCCGAAGGAGATCCAGGCCCGGATTCGCGCAGGCGCGTCCGTCGAGCAGGTGGCCCAGATGGCCGGCGTCGACGTGGGCCGGGTGGAGCGGTTCGCCCACCCGGTGCTGCTGGAGCGTGCCCGCGCCGCCGAGCTGGCCACCGCCGCGCACCCGGTGCTGGCCGACGGCCCGTCGGTGCTGACGCTGCTGGAGACGGTGACGACGGCGATGATCGCGCGCGGCCTGGACCCGGACGCCACCAGCTGGGACGCGTGGCGCAACGAGGACGGCCGCTGGACGGTGCAGCTGGCGTGGAAGGCCGGCCACACCGACAACGTCGCGCACTTCCGCTACACCCCGGGCTCGCACGGCGGCACGGTCACCGCGTTCGACGACGCCGCCCGCGAACTGCTCGACCCGAACTTCAGCCGGCCGTTGCGCCCGGTCGCGGCGCTGCCCGAGCCGGAGCCTGAACCCGCTGTCGAACCGGTCGCCGAGGCCGAGCCGACGCTGCCGATCGAGACGCCGGTGCAGCAGGCCGCGCCGCAGGCGCAGCCGGAACCGGAACCGGAGCCGGCACCCGAACCCGAGCCGGCGCCCAAGCCGAAGCCGGCGCGCGCCCGCAAGGCCAAGGCCCGCCCGGCCGTGCCGGCGTGGGAGGACGTGCTGCTCGGCGTGCGGTCCAGCGGCCAGCGCTGAGCGCCGACGTCAGCCGCTCAGGAAGCTCGCGAACACCACCAGCCAGGCGACGGCCACCCCGACGCCGGATCCGAGCACGAACCAGCGCCACACCGGGCGCTGTCGCCAGCCCCACACCGTCGGTGCCAGGCCGCCGACCGCGACGAAGTTGAGCCCCACCGCCAACAGTGGGTGCACCCGCATCAGCCCGAGGCTGAGCACCACGACGGCGGCCCCGACGGTGGCGGCCACGAACGCCGCCACCGTCAGCCCCATCGCCCAAGGCGTCGAATCGTCGGTCATCGTCCGCGAGCCTAATCGGCCCTGACCCGCTCGTAGAACGCCAGCGCCGCCGCGGTGGCGACGTTGAGCGAGTCGGTGCCGCGCGACATCGGGATGCGCACCCGCATGTCGGCGGCCCGCATCGTGCGCTCGGTCAGCCCGGGCCCCTCGGCGCCGACGACGAACGCCACCTTGTCATCACCGACCTCGGCGATGGCGTCGGCCAGCGTGCGCGCGGTCGGCGCCGGCGTCATCGCCAGGATCCGGAACCCGTTGTCGCGCAACAACTCCAGCTCCGCGGGCCAGGATGTGGCCTTGGCGTAGGGCACCAGCAGCGCGTGGCCCATCGACACCCGCACGGCGCGGCGGTACAGCGGGTCGGCGCATCCGGCGCCGAACACCACCGCGTCGACCCCGAGGCCGGCGGCGTTGCGGAAGATCGAGCCGAGGTTCTCGTGGTCGTTGACCCCTTCGAGCACCGCCAGGGTGCGGGCGCCGTCGAGCACGTCGGCCACCGACAGTTCGGCGGGCCGCGACGCCGAGGCCAGCACCCCGCGGTTGAGGTGAAAGCCCACCACCTCGGCCATCACGTCGGCGTCGACGCGGTAGTAGGGGGCGGGTACGTCGCGCAGGTCGTCGGCCAGCTCCTGCAGCCGCCGGTCGGTGCCCATCATCGCGCGCGGGGTGAACCGGGACGCCAGCATCCGCTGCACCACCAGCACACCCTCGGCGATGACCAGCCCCTTGCCGGAGGGCAGGTCGGGCCTGCGGTCCACGCTGTTGAGGTCGCGAAAATCGTCGAGTCGCGGATCGGATGGATCGGCGACGTCGATTACGTCGGGGCTCACGCTGTTTCGTCGACGAGTGCGGTCATCAGCTCGGCGGCCTGCAGCAGCGTGGCGCGCTGCTCGGCACCGAGGTGAGACAGCCGCGTCAGCAGCCACTCCTGGGTGGCGCGGCGTTCGTCCTCGATGAGGTCGATCCCCGCGGGAGACACCGAGACCAGGATCTGGCGGCCGTCGTCGGGATGGGCCATGCGGTTGACCAGCCCCAGCTCCGAGAGCGAGGCGATGATCCGCGTCATCGACGGCGGCCGCACCCGCTCCCGCTCAGCTAATGCCCCGGGCGTCATGGCGCCCTCTTTGGCTAACGTCGTCAACGCCGACAGCTGCGACAGGGAGATCGGCGAATCCGGTCGCCGAAACCGTAATTGACGTGCTAGTCGAATTACAGCCAGGGACAGGTCGTTGGCCAGGCGACCATCCCCATCCTTCACACAGCAAAGAGTAGCCAGCGGAGAGCGAGGACGGAACCTCAATCGACTACCTTTCATAGCGATGCCCACACAATCCGCCCCGACACCGCCGCCGCTGCGCCCCGGCCTGCTGCGTCCGGAGCCGGTCATCGGCGTGATCACGGCCGGCTGGGTCATCGCCGCCATTCTCGCGTTCACGGTGTCCAGCCTGCACGAGTGGCGGCCGTACACGATCGCCGGGCTGGGGGTGGGGGCGCTTGGCACGTCGATCATGTTGTGGCAACGTCGCGCCGTACGCCGCGGATCCCGCGGTGCGCAGACCGGACTCAGCTGAGGAGGATGTGATGGCAGCGCCGCTGTTGCAGGCCGATATCGAGATCAACGCCCCGGTGGACAAGGTGTGGGGGCTGATCTCCGACCTGTCCAACATGCCGAAGTGGAGCCCGCAGTGCCGGCGGATGAAGCTGCTCGGCCCGCTGCAGCCGGGCACCCGCACCATCAACTTCAACCGCCGCGGCCTGCTGTTCTGGCCGACCACCTGCCGCATCACCGAGGTGGTGCCGCAGAAGAAGCTGGCGTTCCGGGTCAACGAGAACGGCACCGTGTGGAGCTACGAGCTCGAGCCCACCGAATCGGGCACCCGGGTGGTGGAGACCCGGCACGCCGAGAACGGGGTCAAACCGATCTCGACTCTGCTCGTCAACGCGGCCATGGGCGGGGTGCCCAGCTTCGAGCGTGAACTGGTCGAGGGGATGAACGAGTCGCTGGCGCGGATCAAGGCCGCCGCCGAGCGTTAGTCGCCCGCCGGGTCGACCAGATCGAGCACGCCGTCGTCGAACGGCTCGTACAGCGGCGAACCGCTGCCCGGCGGCTGCGGCGTGTCCGAGTGTGCGCCGCAACCGTATTCGGAGTCGACGACGTGTCCGTCGGCGGAGTACTCGTTGGCGCACACCCCGAACATCCGGCCCAGCGAGCCGGCCAGCGGAAGGTAGAAGCCGCAGTCACGGCACACCCGCCGCGTCGAGCGCGCCATCGCCGAGTTGGGGCCGTACTCCCCGTCGTGCCACCGCTGCGCGGCCTCCATCCGGCCCCACGGGCTGAGCAGCTGCTTGCGGCCCAGGCCGAGCTCGTAGGCGACGTCGTCGACGGCGGGGTCGCCGGTGGCGGTGTAGCCGGGAACCAGCCGCGGATCGTCGGGCGGCGGGGCGAGCAGGTCGCCGGGCCCCAGGTCGCCCGGGCGGACCCGCTCCTGCCAGGGCACCCACTCCGGGGCCAGCAGCGCCGTCGGGCCCGGAATCAGCACCACCTCGCTGATGGTGGCGTGGTCGGCGCCCGGACAGGCCGCCACCACGACGGCCCACTGCCAGCCGCGGTAGCCGGGCAGTTCGGCCAGGAAGCGGTGCGTGACCGCGGTCGGGTCCTCGAAGGTGCCGCCGAGGTACTCGCCGACGGTCTCCTCACCGCTGAACTCAACGATCGCCGCGCGCGCCTCGTCGACGGCGCCCATCAGCACCGCCTCGAGATCGGGGCGATCGTCGAACTCGGTCACGCTGTCCATCGCCTTAATAGTGCCTGACCCCGCAACCGCGAGCCACACCGGTTGGCTGCACGCTCGGTGTCGTCCCGATAGTGGAGAATCGAAGGCGTGACCGGACCGCGGCGTGATCCCCGCTACTACCCGCCGCGCCCGCCCGCCCACGACGCCTGGAACGACCCGCATGCCGGGGAACATCCCGGCATGGCGAACTATCCCAGCGACGGGAGCTATCGCCGTCCCCGGCGCGGCGGGCCGACGCCCAGCGCCAACCGCTGGCTGCCGCCGCTCGACGAGCCCACCACCGACTTCTCCCGGGGTTACTCGGCCAACCACTCCGCCCCGCCGCCCCCGCGAACGGGTGCGCGGGCCGGTGAACGGGTCACGGTCACCCGCGCCGCAGCGCAGCGCGGCCGCGAGATGGGCTCCAAGATGTACGGGCTGGTGCACCGGGCCGCCACCGCCGACGGTGCGGACAAGTCCGGGCTGACCGCGCTGACGTGGCCGGTGGTCGCGAACTTCGCCGTCGACGCCGCGATGGCCGTCGCGCTGGCCAACACACTGTTCTTCGCCGCCGCGTCCGGGGAATCCAAGAGCCGGGTGGCGCTGTACCTGCTGATCACCATCGCCCCGTTCGCGGTGATCGCCCCGCTGATCGGGCCCGCGCTGGACCGGTTGCAGCACGGCCGCCGGGTGGCGCTGGCGACGTCGTTCGCGCTGCGCACCGTGCTGGCGCTGGTGCTGATCGCCAACTACGACGGCGCCACCGGCAGCTTCCCGTCCTGGGTGCTGTACCCGTGCGCGCTCGGGATGATGGTGCTGAGCAAGTCGTTCTCGGTGCTGCGCAGCGCCGTCACACCGCGGGTGCTGCCGCCGTCGATCGACCTGGTGCGGGTGAACTCCCGGTTGACCACCTTCGGCCTGCTCGGCGGCACGATGGTCGGCGGCGCGGTGGCCGCCGGGGCCGAGTACCTGTTCAAGCTGTTCCAGGCACCCGGCGCGCTGTACGTCATCGTCGCGGTCACCGTCGCGGGCGCGGCGCTGGCGATGCGGATCCCCAAGTGGGTGGAGGTCACCGAGGGCGAGGTCCCCGCGACGCTGACCTACCACGGCCGCACCGGGGAGCTGCGCCGCGGCGCGCACCCGTACGAGGAGCCCAAGTCCGCACGACAGCCCATGGGGCGCAACACCATCACCGCACTGTGGGGCAACTGCACCATCAAGGTGATGGTCGGCTTCCTGTTCCTGTACCCGGCGTTCGTCGCGAAGTCGCACGACGCCAGCGGGTGGGAGCAGCTGCGGATCCTCGGGCTGATCGGTGCGGCCGCCGCGATCGGCAACTTCGCGGGCAACTTCACCAGCGCCCGGCTGCGGCTCGGGCACCCGGCGCGGGTGGTGGTGCGGTGCGCGATCGTGGTGACGCTGGCCGCCCTGGCCGCCGCGCTGACCGGCAACCTGATCGTGGCCGCGGTCGCGACGCTGCTGACGTCGGGGGCGAGCGCGATCGGTAAGGCCTCGCTGGACGCGTCGATCCAGGACGACCTGCCGGAGAAGTCGCGGGCGTCGGCGTTCGGCCGGTCGGAGACGGTGCTGCAGCTGGCGTGGGTGACCGGCGGTGCGGTCGGTGTGCTGGTCTACACCGAGCTGTGGGTGGGCTTCACGGCGATCACGTCGGTGCTGATCCTGGGTCTGGCGCAGACCATGGTCAGCTACGGCGGCGGATCGCTGATCCCCGGGTTCGGCGGCAACCGCCCGGTGTTCGCCGAACAGGAAGGTGGCCGGGTGGACGATGCGACGGTGGGACGCGAGTGAAGAAGGTGATCGCCGCGCTGGCGGCTGTCGTGGTGGTCGCGAGCGTCGCGACCGGGGTGCTGGTGGCGCGGCTGAGCGGCGAACACGGGCCGAAATATCCTGAGATCAGCGCGTATTCGAACGGCAAGACCGTCCGGGTCGGACCGTTCCAGTACTGCGAGGTGCTCAACCCGACCAAGTGCGAGCTGTTCGAGCAGCAGGGCGAGCTCAGGGTCAGCGAGCGCGGCCCGGTGCAGTTGTCGGTGCCGCCGGCGGTGGCCAGGGCGCCGTGGGTGCTACTGCGCCAGTACGAGGACTCCGAGATCGTCGAGGAGTTCCGGCCCAATTCACGGCTGGCGGTGTCGATCCCGACCGTCGACCCGCGTTACGGCAAGCTCGCCGGGATCGGGGTGTTCCTGCCGACGCTGATCAAGGTCGACGGCGAGGAGATCCCCGCACCGCACGCCGAGTGGTCGGTGCGCACCGTGTGGGACTAGCGTCCCGGGCCGTGACCGGGCGGCACCCGTTCGCCCTCGCGCACCGGGCCCGGCGGGGTGCCGTCGCCGAAGGGCCTGCCGCCCAACTCCTCCCGGCCGTGCGGCCGTAGCCAGTTGGCCAGGTCGGGCCCCTTCGGGACGATCCGCGTCGGGTTGATGTCGGTGTGCACGATGTAGTAGTGCTGCTTGATCTGCACGAAGTCGACGGTGTCCCCGAACCCCGGCGTCTGGAACAGATCGCGGGAGTACGCCCACAGCACCGGCATCTCGGCGAGCTTGTTGCGGTTGCACTTGAAGTGCCCGTGGTACACCGGATCGAACCGGACCAGCGTGGTGAACAGTCGCACGTCGGCCTCGGTGATGGTGTCGCCCACCAGATAGCGCTGGGTGGCCAGCCGGTCCGACAGCCAGTCCAGCGCGGCGAACAGCCGGTCGTAGGCCTTCTCGTAGGCCTCCTGGGAACCGGCGAAGCCGCACCGGTACACCCCGTTGTTGACCTCGGTGTAGATCCGTTGGGCGACCTCGTCGATCTCGTCGCGCCGGTCCTCGGGATACAGGTCCGGGGCACCGTCGCGGTGATACGTCCTCCACTCGGTGCTGAAGTCCAGGGTGATCTGCGCGAAGTCGTTGGTGACGACCTCACCGGTCGGCACGTCGACGATCGCCGGCACCGTGATGCCCTTCGGGTAGTCCGGGAACCGCTTGAGGTAGGCGTCCTTGAGCCGCGGGATCTTCAGCACCGGGTCGACGCCGCCGGGGTCCAGGTCGAACGTCCAGCTGTCCTGGTCGTGGGTGGGCCCGCAGAAGCCGATCGAGATCGCGTCCTCCAGACCCAGCAGCCGGCGCACGATGATGGCGCGGTTGGCCCACGGGCATGCGCGCGCGACGACCAGCCGGTACCGGCCGGGCTCGACGGGATACCCGTCCCGGCCGTCGGCGGTGATCCGGGTGATGATGTATTTGGTGTCCCGGGTGAACTCCCCGCCGGGGGCGACGTACGCGGCCATCAGGTCAGCATGCCCGCAAGTCGGCTGACTTTTACCTCGAATGGCCCGGTCAGGACTCGAGCTCGCGGGCGACCGCCCGCACCACCTCGGACACCCGGCGCGCGGTCTTGCGGTCCGGATAGCGGCCCTTGCGCAGCTCGGGCTGCACGGCGCTCTCCAGCAGCACGATCATGTCCTCGATCATGCCGTGCAGTTCGTCCGGCGAATGCTTGTGCGCGGCCGCGGCGGCCTCCCGGCGCGCCCGGGACAGGCTCGGCGGCGGGTCGAGGATCGTCACGCTCAGCGCCTGCGGTCCACGACGGCCCGCGGCCACCCCGAACTCGACGCGCTGCCCCGCCTTGAGGGTCTCAACACCGGAAGGCAGCGCCGAGGACCGGACGTAGACGTCTTCGCCGTCCTCCTGCGACAGAAAGCCGAAGCCCTTTTCGGCGTCGTACCACTTCACCCTGCCGGTCGGCACTGGTCTCACCCGCTTGTCACTGGTCTGTCGAACGAACTGAACATAAGGAAAGCGCCCCGAATACGCGGGACGCGTGAAGACCGATCCTACTCTGACCATGATCTCGCCAGCACCCCCTTATCGGTAGGCTGGTCGCCACCCCCTGGAGGGAAGATGCGCCTGATCCTGAACATCATCTGGTTGGTCTTCGGCGGCCTGTGGCTGGCGCTGGGCTATCTGCTGGCCGCACTGATCTGTTTCGTGCTGATCATCACCATTCCGTTCGGGTTCGCCTCGGCGCGGATCGCCCTGTACGCGCTGTGGCCGTTCGGCCGCACCGTCGTCGACAAACCCGGCCCCCGGCCCGGCGCCCTGGTGGGCAACGTGATCTGGGTGATCTTCTGCGGGGTGTGGCTGGCGATCGGCCACATCACCAGCGCGATCGCCATGGCGATCACCATCGTCGGCATCCCGCTGGCGCTGGCCAACCTGAAGATGATCCCGGTGTCGCTGATGCCGCTGGGCAAGGAGATCGTGCCGGTGGACGACGCGCGGCGGGTCGCCGTATGAGCCTCGTCGACCTCGGGGTGCCGCTTCCCGCCCCGCCGCCGCCGGACGGGCGCCCGCCCGCCGACGGGCCGCTCGTCGACACCTTCGGCCGGGTCGCCACCGATCTGCGGGTCTCGTTGACCGACCGCTGCAACCTGCGCTGCACCTACTGCATGCCCGCCGAGGGCCTGGACTGGCTGGCCAACGACCAACTACTACGCCCCGAGGAGCTGACCCGGCTGCTGCGCATCGCGGTGACCCGGCTGGGCATCCGCAGCGTGCGGTTCACCGGCGGCGAACCGCTGGTGGCCCGCCACCTCGAGGACGTCATCGCCGCGACCGCCGCGCTGGAGCCGCGCCCGGAGATCACGCTGACCACCAACGGCATCGGGCTGGCCCACCGTGCCGAGCGGCTCAAGCGGGCCGGGCTGGACCGCATCAACGTCTCCCTCGACACCGTCGACCGCACCCGGTTCGCCGCGATCACCCGCCGCGACCGGCTCGACGACGTGCTGGCCGGGCTGCGCGCCGCCAAGGCCGCCGGCCTGGACCCGGTGAAGGTCAACGCCGTACTCGACCCGGCCACCGGGCTCGACGACGCGGTCGCGCTGCTGCGGTTCTGCCTCGAGCACGGCTACCAGCTGCGCATCATCGAGCAGATGCCGCTGGACGCCGGTCATCAGTGGGACCGCGGCAAGGCGCTGACCGCCGAGGAGATCCTGGCCGCGCTGCGCCGCCACTTCGACCTGACCCCCGACCCGCGGCCACGCGGGTCGGCGCCCGCCGAGCTGTGGCAGGTCGCGGGCGGCGGCACCGTCGGGATCATCGCCTCGGTGTCGCAGGCGTTCTGCTCGGCCTGCGACCGGACCCGGCTGACCGCCGACGGGCAGGTACGCAACTGCCTGTTCGCCCGGCAGGAGACCGATCTGCGGGACCTGATGCGCGGCGGCGCCGACGACGCCGCCGTGGAGGCGGCCTGGCGGGCGGCGATGTGGGCGAAGGCCGCGGGCCACGGCATCAACGATCCGGACTTCGTGCAGCCCGACCGCCCGATGAGTGCGATTGGAGGATGAGCGGGGATGACCCTGCCGATCACCGAGACCGTGACCGTGACCGTGCGGTTCTTCGCGGCCGCGCGGGCCGCCGCCGGTAACGAAGAGGAGACGATTCAATTACGGGGCGAGTTGACAGTCGCCGATCTTGTCGCCCGACTGTCCGAGCGCGGCGAGGAGCTGGCGAAAGTGCTCAAGCGCTGCTCTTTTCTCGTCGACGAGGTCGCCGTCCGCAACCTCGACACCGTGCTGCGCGACAACCAGACGGTCGACGTTCTTCCCCCATTCGCCGGCGGATAACAGTGATTTGCATCACATAACAGAATGGTAACGGACTGGCTACGGCCGGGTGGAGCGGCGAAAAGTCCTGCGAAAACGCCCGAGAATCCTGGCGGTTTAGAGCCCTTTTAGAATTTGCCGCCGCACAAAACGCCGTAACGGCCAAAAGATGACGGGCTCCGGCGGACCCGTTACCGTTCAGTCCCAGGCCAGTCGACCGCAAACCGACCGGCCCGCCGCGACCAGCAGCGCCGAGCTCCATCCGCTGGCCGCGGGAACCCCACGAAGACGAACAGGATGGAGGCGGGGGACCCAACCGGTCCACCGTGCAGCAGCGGACCAGGAGCGCACGCTCCTAGGGGTGAAGCCGACGTCGACCGCGACGTGGCCGGGCAGCCTCTCCGCCCGAACCCGACAGCTGACCTCGCAGGCGCCGACGAGAGGACACTGGCTCGCCTATGAGTGGACGGCACCGCAAGCCCACTGCATCAGCCGTAAACGTCGCGAAAGTCGCCTTCACCGGCGCGGTGCTCGGCACCGGGGGCCTCGCCCTGGCCGGACACGCCAACGCCGCGACGGACGCCGAATGGGATCAGGTCGCGCGCTGCGAATCGGGCGGCAACTGGGCGATCAACACGGGCAACGGCTACCACGGCGGCCTGCAGTTCTCCCCCAGCACCTGGACCAGCCACGGCGGCGGTGAGTTCGCACCCGCCGCGCACCTGGCCACCAAGGAAGAGCAGATCGCCGTCGCCGAGCGCGTGCTGGCCTCGCAGGGCAAGGGCGCATGGCCCACCTGCGGCCGCGTGCTGTCGTCGGCGACGCCCCGCAACGTCGTCAAGGACAACGGCGGGGATGAGGTGCAGCCGGTCGCCGACCCGATGGCGCCGCCGCCCCCTGCCGATCCGTTCGCGCCGCCGCCCCCGCCGGCACCGTTCGACGCGCTGGCCGCCCCCGTCGACCCGCTGGCCCCGCCGCCGGTGGATCCCCTCGCGCCGCCGCCCGCCCCCGCCCCGGTGGAC
>Ga0180218_1000428_pt1 | contig 40968 bp, 46 predicted proteins | sample eDN3rd37CKraftBY_FD_151334 | JGI IMG/M metagenome (GOLD analysis project Ga0180218, IMG submission 151334) | Enriched backyard soil microbial communities from Emeryville, California, USA - eDNA 3rd pass 37_C Kraft BY (version 2) (version 2) | ecosystem: Environmental > Terrestrial > Soil >... | reverse complement strand
AACCCGCAAATCCATTGAGAGAGCGTGACCCATCCATGCCGGCCTCCTTCACCAGCATGGATACTGAATCAGAAATCAGCCGGCGAGGGAATCCCTCATCGATTCAAAGCGGTCGAAAACCGCTCTAAAGGGAAGAACTGTTAAAACCAATCCATATCCAATCCACCCGGCTCATACGACGCCGGAACAAATCCGCAACGCCTTCCTGCATGTTCGTGAAGAGCTAAAGGGCTATTCGGCTGAACGTCTTGCTGAGCTACTGGACATCACGGTATCGACATTTCATCGCTACGGACACAAGCTCGATAGCAAGAGCTATCTACAGATACCCTCCGTCCAGCTCGACATGCTCCGGCAGGAAGCCGCTCTCTACATCGCGAGCGATCCCGATTTCCGACGTCTACCTTTCAATGATGAACAGGACAGCTGGACGGTCGGCAATCTAGTCACGAAATCTCGCATCCGTGCGGTCTACAGGCATGCGCTTGCTGGTGAAGAAATCAGAGCTGCTCCGCACAATCGGACGTCGAGCCAACTGACGCCTGAGGAAGACCTGGTAGTCCGCTGGTTCCGCGCGGCTCGCCATGCCAGCCAAGAGCAGCTTGTAGAGGCCACTGGGTTGGCTGAATACGACGTCGGCCGGATCGGCTTCCAAACGGCGTGGGGCATCCAGCCGGAAGAAGCTTGGGTATTGAACCTAGAAAATCTCGTCGGCGCTTAACTGAGCGCCGATTTCGGCCGTCGGCGCGGTCGGGATTCCAGACCTAACCGATGCTGGTCAACACATTTAGGTAGCCAATTTGCGCCCAGAAACATGAAATAATATAATGATATCAGAGGCTAATGAATAGCACGCAAAAAAATGGAAGGAATAAAAATGCCAAATTTGATTGAGAACACCGTTCACGACATCGACAACAACCGCGCTGCAGTGATCCTGAATGAGAACGGACGCCGAGAACTGGGCTGCACGAAGTACATCATCTTCGAAGATGGTGATCGCATCAGAATGCGATTTCGCAGTGACAAGATGGATGGTCCTGAATGCATCGATATAGCCCGTCGCGGCGACGATGCGCAGGCTTTCTACAGCCACTTACGAAACCCTGAGCGAGCACTTGAGCAACTGGACGAGTACATCCATTCTTACGCGCCTGATTTTGATTTCCCATGAAATCTGCAGATGGGAATGCGCTGTCGAGGGCCTCGGTTACGGGGCCTTTTGCTTTTCCGTCGGCAGATTTAGATTCTGTCGGCCGTTGACAGATAAACTTCCTTTGTATCTCCAACATTTTTCCAAATAAATAGCATTCATACAGTCTACATCCGTCCACTCTTTATGCTAATCAGCAAAAATAGTTATTGCGCCGACGGTATATTCAGACAATCCTATATATAGACGGACAAACAAACCCTCACTCAATCCCCGTCTATGAAGGAAAATGAAAATGTCTTATGAAATTTCTAAATTTGGTATCAAGATTAGCGAAACTGAAAAGCTCGAAGAAGCTCTGGACGCTGTGAACGGTCGCGCAAGCCGTTTCATCTTGACAGCCAGCGAAGCCGTAGGTTTTGCCAAGGACGCCGAGCAGCAGCTTGTGAAGGCAGGAATCGCCTCAACATTTCGACCAGGTGCTACAGCTACTTTCTACGGTTTCGCACCGGACAAGGGTTATAGCTATGGCGTCGCAACGACCAAGATGACGATGAAGCGCTACAAAGAGGGCTGGAGAGTCATGAGTGTGGAACGGACATCAATGTATCCCGGTGATAGCAAGCGCGGAGAAATTTATGTCACTCTCTCAGAAGAGCAGTATCGGAAAGCCGTAAAGCACCACCTTGGGCATTTTTCAGTTGCGGAAGCAGCGTGACGAAAAAATAAGCTAGAGCTACTCAGAATGACGTAGCCCAATCCATTGAAATTAAATCAGAAAAAAGGCCTCCGGAGAACCGAGGCCTTTTTTGCGACTTTAAAAGTATGGCAACGACCGAATACGGTTATTCCGCTCCTTTTTATTGCCCACCCACCAGACGCCGAACTCCATCCAGCTTCTGCCTGCAATCATCCCCCGCCTCAGAAATCCGCACCAGATAAAGCGCGACGTCCTTCTGCGTTTTCCAGACTTCCCGCGCTTCTGGCTCAGGCATGCATGTCAGAAGCTGCTCCGGTATCTGCAGCTGTCGTGTCTCAACCTTGGTTATGACGTCAGGGTCCCGCTTCACCAGGCATCCAGACAGCAGGAGGCATGCGACCATGGTACCGACCAGCCTGATCATCTGACGCCTCCCGAGAATTTGCGCATGCGCAGATTTTCGAGCACTGGCGCGACGTCGCCATCTGCCCCGACGTCACCTGATGTGATCTCTCGTTCGAGTTTACGATTCTGGGTGCTCGCCTTCTGCAAATCGGACGTCACTTTGTTCAGCAACATGAGCGTCCGCTTGTGTTCGGCGTCGACCTCCCGAAGGGCATCGGCGTTAGAATTCGCGGTCGCGATGGCTGACTGGAGAGCTGCCCTGGTGTTCGCTAGCTCGACGTCCTTCGTCTCCAACTGAGACTTCAAGATACCGATATAGAGCCAGCCAGAAGCTAAAGCGACGCCCGCTGTGATAGTGATCAGGAGGCGAAAATTTGAGAAAATGGACATCACTCCTCCCCCTCCCCTTCGGTCTTCCTATTGCGACGTCGGCCAGTGAAAACAAGGCCCAGGAGGTTGTCGATGAACCCTGGCATTCCCTTCGCGGTTCTGAAATCGAGGTAGCCGATGCTCATGTAGATGGCGAGCATGGCGACAACCCATGTGCCCAGCGCCTGCAGGATTTCGGCGGTGTGTTCGCCATCCCACAGTAAGCCAAGGAACGCTGCAGCGAAGAAGGTTTTTAGTGAGTTCAGGGTGATCGTCTTCGAGAATTTTCGGGTGATTTCCTGTTGCTGATTGCTCATGCCGCGAACTCCACCTTAGCCTTGAGACCGCTGGCTTCAGCAATCGAGAAAAGCATTTTGATGCCGAGTTCGTGGCCGTTCCCGCAGCGGATTTTGCGGATGTGGGCGTCGCGCACCGATGGGTAGTATTTGCTGATTTGCGCAGCGGTCAGGTTGTTGGCTTTGATGTGTTTCTCAAGCGATTCAGATAGGTCGTCGATGAGAACTCGATATGAAAAACAGCGATATGAAGAGGGGTATGTCGGGCGAGCCATTATCGTGACCCTTCCTTCAAGATGTCCGCATACTCGGATTTCGCATCGAATGACGGACACGCCTTGCGCTTGTCGAAGTCGTTGTGGCCAACGATCTGGGTGATTGGAAACTGTTGCGACAGGTCAGCCAGTAACTTGCGGAGAGCCACTTTCTGTTCGGGCGTCCGGGTGTCCTTGGGCTTCATGTCGCGGTCGACGCCGCCAACATACGTGATGCCAATCGACCCTGTATTCTTGCCAGCGACATGAGAGCCAATTTGGCTGACTGGACGTCCAGTGTGGATCGAGCCGTCCCGGTAGATGACATAGTGATAACCGATGTCCCGCCAGCCGTTGTCGCGGACGTGCCAAGTGCGGATTGTATCAACAGTGACGTCACGGCCCTCGGGCGTCGCTGTGCAATGGACTACGAGTGTATGAATCTTGCGCATTAAATGAACTCTGAACCAATGTTCTTATTTTGTTCTATTAACTTGCAAGCTTCAACGGCTTAGTCTGCACTGTTCGAGGGTAACTAAGCCGGGGGGCGGACTATGAAAAAGCTGACTTGCGCTGCGCTATGCGCATTCATCACGTTTGGTTATGCGGACGTCGGATTTGCCGACGAAGCCAACTGCATCATTGTTGACGTCCAGACGTCCGAGCAGATCAAGCTCGATGATGACCACAATGTTGATAGGGTCTATCTCACCGAGATCAGAGCGATATCTGACTTCAGCGACGTCGAACAATTCGCCTCGGCAGCGAAATACCTGTTGCAAGAAGCAGTCTCAGAAAACGGCTCTGCACAGGCCGAGGTGTGGTTCTATCGAGCTGGCACGCAAAACGCAGAACGGCTGAGGGATCACGAATTCTACGTTGCGTATACTCCTGATCCCTCCCAGTTGATTTTCAGAGATCATGTCTGGGAAAGCCCTTACGTTGACCGAGAAGACGACCTCTTCGACCGTGTCTCGGCATCTGACGTCTGCATCAGGAATTAAGCTAGCTGGTCCACTGCGTGCAGCACTTCCGGCTGACCAAGATACCCTCTCTGCCACCAGATCGCGGAGAGCTGAAAGCCGCTCTGAGGCCACGGCTTGGGAGGGGTAGGAAGATGCAGAATTCCCCGCATTTTGAAGCCCGCTTCTTGAGCTAAACGCACCCGAGCCTTCGTGTAAGCGTGGTTCGTCGTGATAAGGAAAACGACGTTGTCGGCGATTTTGAACGAGTGACCTAGGAATTCTTTGATCTTCGACCACGGCGGATTCGACACGATCCAGTCAACTTTCGCGTTGAATTCGAAAAAGTCCTTTCCTTCAGAGATCTCGCACCAGAGCTTCTCACAGTCGTCTGGGAAGAGGTTATAGAAGGCTCCCTGACCTCGGCACGGGTCGAGCACGCGGCCGTATAACGGCAGTAGTCGAACAATCGTTTTTGCCCATGCTTCAGGTGTAAATACGACATCGGTTTCGGCGTTCGTAGCGGATGGTAGCGGCTGGTATTTCATGATTATTCCTCCTCTTTTTTATTGATTAGGCAGCCATTTCCAAGGCAACACGATCTCCCATCGCCTGGCAGCGCCCGTCCGAAGACATCAGGAGGATGGTCCTCTTTCCATTGTGATACTGGACGATGTGCGCGTGCGCCCATGTCGTAGGACCTTTGTTGTAGCCCTGATCCAGTTTCGCTGAGACGCCCGCTACATACGCACCTTCTGAGATCGACGGCGTATGAGTGTGGCCAGTAGACGTCTTGACGCCGAACCGTTTGAACTGGGTCGGAGAGCCACGGCTTCCAGAGATCCCGAGATCGCCATGTAGGCCGCATTCGACGCCATCGACTTGATACCCCTCGCCCGCTCCGACAAACTCGACGCTATCTGGCAGGTCCGCGCGTCTCATCGCCCACTCCACAATGTTGAAACTGCTGTTTCCACTACGGATCGACATGTGCCAACTCGCGTTGAGTTCATGCCAGTAGTAGGCGTTTTCGACGTCCGCAGCTCCATCAGCGTTCTTGAGCCATTTCGCCAAAGCATTGTCGTGATTGGACTCAACGACAACGGTCGTACACCACTCACGGGTGCATGCGCTGATGAAATCCGTAGCTTCCTGCACCTCGGATTCGACGTTTGCGGAACTCGTAGCATTCACCGACGCCATCACATGCGGGTCTGCCAAATTGTGGTGGTTGCGACGTCGGAAATCAAGCGTGTCGTGAAAGAACTGGACCTCCGGCTGCAGGCCGTCGAGAATGTTGATGTTGTCCAGCCTCAACTTCGTCTCACGGTCGTATCCAAAGCTTGCGGCAGCGATAGTGGCGTCGAGCTGTTCATGGTGGATGTCGCCCCAACTGATGGCGCGAACGCGCTGATCGCTATGGCAAATGCCGTCCATCACAACGGTGTTCAAATCCTGAAAACTGCCGTCGTCAGACGCTGAAACTGGGCGGAGGAAGACCTCACCGTCGGTGTCGATTTCGACAACCAAGAAGCCATATGTGTGGTGAAAAATCGATTTCTGCCCAGCCGCGCGTGCCGTGTAATTTGGGATGGTTACGGTGCCAGTCGACACCGCAAATCTCGGGTCCTGACCCTGCAGCCTTGGTATCGACTGAAGCGCTATGCGCGAATGCGGGATAATGACGTGATTGCCACGGTTCTGGGTAGCCCATCCGTTGAGGGGATTGGCAGTCGTCGGGAGAATGTTTGCGCTGCCGATGTAGAGCAGGTCAGACGTTAGCTCGACCCGCTCGTGACAGAGGTATGGCACGATACGCTCATCATAAATGTTGGCGTCGGCAGCATGATCATCGAAAAGCCCGAGCTGATATGTGTGGCCGCCGATGATGATGTGAGCACCGATGTAAGCGGCGTACGCCTCCATGTTTTCCAAGAGGTCGGCGTGCACGGGCGTGTCGTCCTGAGCTGACGAGATCAGAAAGCGATGAACGACGCCGCGCTCCAGACCAGCTTCGATAGTGGGAATCTCAGAGATCCGCGGTGCTTTCCGCTTTGGAGTAATGTCGTGGTCATCGTTGGCGGCTTCTGGCTCGGACGCAGGCCAGAGCTTTTCGACAGCTTTAGCAGCGGAGTTGGGGTCGTCTGGCCCTCTGATCGACAGCCAGATTTTGCGAGCGGCGTAGTATGTGATTCCAAGGGCTTCAGCAGTTTTTCGGATAGAATTGCCAGCTGCAAAAAGAGCGATGGCCATCGCTTCGACAGTGGTCAGATGGTCGATATATTCTTCTAAGTCGATCTGGCTCCGGAGTTCTCTTTCGATATGCTCTTTGAGGTTTTTACTTATAGTCATCTTGTCATCCTTTCCTTTTTCTAGACTGACAAGATCACTATCAGCGGGCAGGCAACCGCAAACAAGTGATTCCTATAATAAATTCAAATAGTTATAAGATAGAAAGTTGACAAGGATACGTCCCGCCTGACTAAAACACGCGTTTAAAAACCCAAGAATTTTCTCAGGATCGGCGAAAAGAATGCAAAAACCAGTGAGAAAACCGCCGACAGAGCGGCGATGTAGGCGCGATCTTCACGCCTCTTGGCTTTCAGCTCGGCGACGTCCTTTTCAATCGCCGATAGCTTGGACTGCATCGAAGCCGAATTCCTAAGGAATGCATCCAGCTTCTCTTCCATCCGGGCTTGCGAACGGATCACTTCTAATAGCTCTTTCGAGGGAAAATCTGACGTCATGAAAATGGTCTCGTGAAGAAATTTCGTTGTCTTCACGATCCCGGTAGCCAGTGCAAGATTCCACCTAAATCAAGCCGAGCGAACGACATTCGTGGCTACAATTGCGGAACTGACGTCGCAACGCTGCACCGACCCCATCATCAATACAGTCGATGCGCTATCGCGACGTCGCGCCGAGGCATCGCGGACTGACGACGTATTAGGCTGCGACATCCGATCTTTGCGTGCTTGCTCCTGCGCCTGGGATTTGACGGCCTGCAGAACGGCCAAAATCTCGCTAGAATTTTCTCTTTCCATATATCACCTCATGCTTTCTAGCTTCCGATAAGTGCATTTCGGGGAAGCCAAATCGGTTCACAAGTCGCCGTCAGTTGTCGCGTCAGAAGGTCTTCTTCCCGAATGGAATTGACGTAAATCTCCACTCTGGTCGGCATATTTTCGATGATCTCAACGGGATCAGGCTCACCCGCCGCTGCCATCCATTGATCTGAATAATCGTTGAAAACGTCTACCCAGTGCGCTCTGGTAGCGAGCTGACTTGCCACAGTGGGCGTCGATGGTGACGTCGACGTCATGGTGTAAACGACGTCCGACGTCATTTCCTCGGTGCCGTTGTCAGCGACTGGTGGCTCGGAACTGTCACCGAGACAAGCAAGAAGCGTGATCTCAGCGAACCTTTTCGCGCCATCCGCAACCAATTTGATGGACGAAATCTTGGCTGTCACTTCACCCAACTTCCTGTTCTCTATACGGCATGCATCCCGGCACGACATCTCGCGAGCGGTCTGCCAGTCGCATTGAAAGCTGATTTCTAGACAACGAGCGCGGACATAGACCCGACGCTGCAGCATCCTAATTGCGTACCTGGTGCTTCGGATGCCTCGGTCTGTGTCGAAATATCTTGCTGCAGCCGGATCGATTGCGGCTTTACGAGGCACTTGCTGCCAGAAAGCAGGTATGAAAGGCATCGCCGTGTGAGCGACCACGCAGCGGTATTTTTTGCCGTTGTAAATCCGCTCATCGCCAACTTCGTATGAAGCCATATCCCCCGTTACCGGATCGAACATGTCCCAAATGCGGGTCGCCGGGTCGATATTCAGTGGCGCGAGATGGATGACGTCAACTGTTTCGACCTTGTCGTCGCCCAACACATCTTGCTGGGCGACTGGCATATGGATCGTAAGGTGTTCCTCGCGCTGCTGTTCGAAATCGTAGCCCAACCTGATCTGCACCCCCACGCGAGCAGGCTGCAAAAGAAGCTGACAAGTCGCGACTTTGTCATCGTTCAGCGCATATTTCGCTGGGTCGACGTCGAAGGTATCGAGAAATTCCCCAGGTGTGAAATTCGTGATTCCAGCTTCAGCTACATGCCAGCCCGTGTTTTCTCCCACGGGAGTACCAGGCTGCGGAAGGCTCTGGATAAGATCCTGCCAGCTAAAAGTCTGGACGTTGTGATCAACGGCAGGATACGTCTGGACGCCCTTCGCCTCCTGAGTCCACGACGCCACAACACGCATGCGCGTCGTTTTCCGAGGAGGATTCCGAAGAGATACCGAAAGCGTGTCTTCGAAGCCGTTGTGATGGACATCGTGAACCGCGTCGCCGTGGATCATAGACGTCCGTTCGATAGCCAGCGTCTTCCTGTTCCATCTCCAGAGTTCTAGACGTCCAGCCAGTGCTGACATCGGATCATCGCTGGCGTCGCGGCTATGAAAAAGGGCGTCATAGCTTTCAGCTGCGTCTCGATCTTCTGCAGAACCGTTGGGGTCATAGTCATCGACCTCCCCCGTACGCAGGGCGTCAGCTGCCGCCTTCAGCACCTCGTCCTCGTCTGGCGGCACACACTGAAATCGTAAGACCAAAGTTTGTTGGCCCAGCTCTGATGGCACTGCAATTACACGTCCGCGAGCGAGTTCGACAGCGATGTTATCGGAAGCCAGCCTCTCTGATAGGACAGCATACCTTTCCGCTCGACCTACGCTCAAAAGGCCTAATCCGGGGTTCGGAATCTCGACTTCGAAGCCGGAAACAATGATATCGCCCTCTTCTTGCTCGTAAATGCTGCCACGGATGCAGAATTCGTCTTCGCGAGCGTGGGCGTCAGGATCGAAAGGTGTGTTCCATACTGGAACCCAAGAGAGATAAAGCATTAGACGTCGCCTCCCTCTTCCTCAGCAACGAGGGTCCATGAAACCTGAGCATTCTGCTCATGCGTGCTCGACGTCCAAGGCTCGGTGATGAACAGCTTCAGGACTGGCCTATAGAAAATCCGCACTGGCTCGGTTGCTGGAGACGCCAGAGTTACCGTTTTACCAGCCACCGTGAATGCGACGTCAGCAAAATTCCGTGTGAGGCAACGAACCGAACCTGGATGCGGTGTCCGTATAAGCGTGCGTGAGGAAGCTCCCGGCTGGATGACGTCCGACAGTTCTGCTGGCGGCACCATGGTGAAAGTCTTGCCCGGCCACATGTCTGATAGCGCAGGCGGCCGCATGTCGTCCGACGAAGAAATCGTGCATGCGAACAATTGGAATTCGGGTGCTGCGAGGTTGCGAGCGCGGCCGTTCCATGAGCGCACGATGTGAGCGCTTTCGTCGATGGGTGCGAGTTCGATGGTGAGGCCGAGGGCTGTCTGCCAGCCGATAGCCAAGTTGTCAGAGATGAGCGTTGTCGTGATTTGAAACTCAGACATATCAAGCTCCTCCATGTTGCATGCTGTAGAGGTTTTGCTTGAGTTTCCGGGCAGTTAAGGCGTCAGCTTGAAGTGTGCCAAGGTTGCGGCCGTTCATGTTCAAGTTGACGTCTACCGTCTCACGAGAGCCCTTCGATTTCTCCGCATAGTATTTGGTCATCTCCGCGCTTGGGGCGCGCATACCAGCACTTGACCAGACGTCGATTACACCGCCTGGCAATAAGTTTGGATCAGGCAATCCCATCTGCGTGTTGATGCCACGCGATCTGAAATAATCGCCTTTTCGCTTATCGTCCCACATCATGAAATGGCGGTCGAACGACGCGTCCATAGACGTCCGAATATTTTTGATGTTTTCCTGCCAGCGGCGGTCAGCCGCCGACTTCGCACCCGAGACTTCATAAAGTTTGTTCGCGCCGTAGTGGCCAATGAGACCACCACCAACAACCGCAGCACCTAACACCCCTGCCCTCGCTCCCAGAGACATCGCGCCCGCAGCACGAGCTGCACCACCTGCCGCGACACCGCCAGCTACACCGCCCACGGCCGACGTCGCGCCAGCTGCTGTCGCAATTCCGGCTATACCTTTGGCCAGAGCGCCACCGCCGCCCATAGCGAAGAGCGCACCGATGGCTTTCCCCAGCACGCCGACAGCCGTTGTAGCAGCACCAAAAAGCCCGATGAATTTGGCCATTCCGACGAACAACAGCATCGTTGTGACGTTGGTGCCAAACAGATTGGCTATGGGTTCAAGAAGGGCGTGGATAGCGGAAAGGACACCCTTTACCATCTCCAGCGCAGCTGTGAAATCGGCTCCGAAAGCCTTAGCCTGGTCTCTGATGTCGTTCAGCCACTTGAATTCGGACGCAGACTGACCGCGAAGGATCGCATACAAATCTTTGACGAACTTGATCGCCGTCTGGATGCCATCGCGTATTTTGTTAAGCCATTCGAAACGCGAGTTTTCGCCGCTCCACAGCTTCCTGACCTCGTTGTACATATCCGAGATGAATGCGCGTGCCGTCTTGAGCTTGTCGAAAAGGACGTCGAGCCAGCCTGTCTTGAAGCCACTTCTCTTACCGTTGAATGCATCGACGATGTCCGTGATAAAGTTCCTGACATACACAAATCCGGCTTTGAAGACGTCCGCAATCCTCTCCCGATAACGCACCAAAAACTCCGTCATCGCGTCCGTGGATTCAGTGAGCAAAGGAAGCACTTCACGAGCTACCGCAAGCCGGACGCCTGCTATCGATCTACTGAAATTCTCAGACGCGGTAGAGTACGCAGCACCTATTTGGGCATCTTTCGACGTCACGACGCCGCCCAGACGCTCAAGCTCGCGACGGTAGTCTTCAATTGCTGAGCGTCCGCCTTCAAGGAGGGGCACCATCTTCGCGCCCGCGTCTTCACCGAAAAGCTGGATAGCAAACCGTAATCGCTGCGTTGGATCTTCTACACGGCGCATAGCGTCTGAAAGCGCGAGAAGACCTTCCATGCCGCCCTTCGAAGCTTTCTCGACGTCCAGCCCATACTTTTCAAGTCCGAAAAGCGCTTCACCAACGGGTCCAAACGACCTCTTTATCGATACCTCGGCTTTCTCAAGCTCGGCTAGCTCGCGGCGTAGACCATGCACGAAATGCTGTGTCTGAATGTTCCGGTTTTCATACGGTTGAGCACGAGCGATATAGTCTCTGAGCGTTGCCTGACGCTCCTGGACGCCAGCCAGTGACGACATCCGAGCTTGCCCCACGGCCTCGCCTGCAGACGTCAGTCCCTGAACATCGCCCATCCGATATGAAAGAAGACCTTCTTTGCGAGCATTGTCACGAAACGACGAAAATGCGTCATCGGCTTCCGTGATTTTCTGCCTGATGCCAAGGAATTCGTTGCCAATCTTAGCGAGACCTTTCACGATCTCGTCTCCGGGTACTCCTTCCTGAGCGCCCGCGAATCCGAGCACGCTGAGGTCTTCTGGCGACACACCGAGCGCTCTCGATTGCTTGGAGATCTTGTCCCACTCGGCCGACGTATCCCTGCTCATTTTGATGGCAGCGGCCGACACACCAGCGAGTGCAGCTACGGCAGACGCCGCGCCGACAGTGATGCCTTTGAAAGCTGTCTGCGCACTTTTCTGAAGACCTCCGAAGCCAACGCGACCGACTGTCACGGAAGCCGCTTTTAGGCTGGTAAGTGCACGCTTCGACTTCTCGATATCTTTTTGGAATGGCTCAAGGGCCTTAGCACCGGTCTGCTTGATGTTGTTGATAGACTCGCGGGCGTTCTGCTGAAATTTGCGAAAACCAGATGCCGCCTCGGACATGCCGCCCAAGCTGAATTTGGTCCTGATTTCCGGCGTCACGTTGCTCACTTTACGAACTCATCCCATATCTTTTTGTCTCCAGAATTCGCTACCAGGAACGCTTCGGCCAATTGGATTTGCTGCCGTTTCTGGTCGCGGCGGAGAACGCGTAGCCTCATCATGAGCTGGCGTGGTGAAAGATTTAAGCCTGAAATTCCGGTCTGGTTTTCGAAGCTGATGGCGTCTTTCACGAGCCCGACGAGCGACCCAGTCAAATTGAGGCCGCCTTTCCTAATCGGCTTCGGCAGTCTTATCTTGCTGGGAAAACGCTGCTGAGAGCCGACGTAATCTTCGTAAAAAAATCGTCGAGCGACCCCTCGCCCAAGGTCACTTGCACAGCAGATGAGAAGAGCGCGAGCGTCAGGTCGTCGGGCTTCGTTGCGATGGTCTGCTCAAAGCCGACGTCGCCCTCGCGACCAGCAGAACACGCGATGAACGCAGCAGCGGCGTCGACACCTGAATCGAGGAATACCGAGAGCAGCGATGGCTGCATCTCGTCCGGAAGGATGTTGCCATCCTTGTCCGTCTTCGGTTCAAACAGATCCATAAGCTTCGGAAAGCGTTTGACCAGCCGAAGGCATTCCAAGATGGTCACTGGTCGCAGCTTGATGACCATGCCGAGGATCTCGACGTCTTGGTAGGAATGGTCGACCGCAGTCAGTAGGTCGTCGATAGATTTGACGTCCGGTTTTACAATCGCGTTCATAAAATTGCTCCTTGAAATGAACTATGAAAATCATGAGACGGCAGCTAAGACACCGCCGTCGGAAGGCCGTTAAGCAGCCTTGGGAATCGAGCGCATCTGCCCGTAGGACTTGCCAGCACCCTTGCCTGACGTCGCGAAAACGCGGCCTGTGAGCGTGGCACTGTTCAAATTTTCGGTGTCAATAGACGGCACCGCGCCGCTCGGGCGAAGTTCGACGTCCCAGTATGTCTGCTCCGTTTCCGAGCCCGGCATGCCGTCCGCGACGACACCTACAACGACGAGTTCGCCGCGAACGCCGGACATCGCCATGATGCCAAGGTCGAGAAGCTTGTCGGCTTCCGTGATCTCAGGCAGCTCGTATTCGACAATGGCATCCGACCCAAAACCCTCAGGCAACGCGATGACTTCTACGAAACCGGTGCGGTGAACCGTATAATGCTCATCCTCGACCAGTGAACCTGTATCGCCGTCGGTGATTTCAACGATGATAGGGTTCATGCCGTCGATCTTGAAGATGTCGCCCACAGCCACGTCTTCGATGGTCATCGTTGCCGAAGTTACTGCCGCTTGCTTGATGTACTTCTTCTCAGACATGAAGAGCGCCTGATACAGGATCTCCGTCCACGATTCGACTGTCAGATTGATAGTGCCGTCCTTGCCCACGGCCCAGCTGCCAATCAGACGTCTGTCACCGAATTCGGCGCTGTAGCTTTCTACCTCAGTGATATTCGGGGTGAACTCAACAGATGGGCACGAGCCGAGGCTGACGTATTTGTTCGAGCCCTTAGGCTTGAAAGCGACTTGACCGCCCGAAATCCTCTGAGCATCTGTGATCTGCTGAAATGCATATGTTGCCATTTTCGGTCTCCAAAAAACTATTGGTGTAAATTCGTTGTTGGGTCACTGTCCCTGGTCAAAATCGAGCAACTGAAATTCAGAGGCTGGACGACGATAACCCCGTCTCCCGTCGGCTCGCCTGTCATCGCTCCGGCACCTGTAAAACGCCAATGCATGAGCTTTCCGGCACCAACACTGGACGGCATCAGGAGCGCCTTTTCGACGTCGGCCGCCAGCCCATCCAGCAGGTCTTCGGCGTCTTCGTTGCTGTCACGGACAGCTAGCGTGACGACAATATTCATGTTGCGTTGGAGGACCCTGTTGCCGACCGGATTGCGATCCGCCAGCTCCACATTTTCGGAAACCGACACCAGCGCCATCGGAAACTCGGTCCGCTGCGCAGAGCGATAAAGACGGCTCTCAGAATGCACGGATGAGAGAGCGGGCAGCGTCTTGAGAACGCCCTTCACACCATCACGAACTTGCTTTCTTACATGCGTCATTAGTCGTCAGATTTCCTGTAAAGCTTGATCTCCAACTGAGCGTAGCCATCGCTTCTGCAAGATTCCACGCCGTATCCGACGCCATTGATTTCCAGTTCGTCGCGGTTTGAAAACAGGATGTCGAGAGCAACATCTACACGATGCGGTGCCAGACGTCGGGCATCATCGATGAGGATAAATGCCGTCGGTTGGGCCTCTTCCACCTGCACCCCAGCGGCATCTACAGGAGCGTATGAGTCATTGAAAATAAGACTTATCGGAAGTTGGTTTCCGTGATCATAGGGTCGCCAAAAATGCTCACCGCGCTCTTTGAAAACGCGGTGAGCAGTCCGTGCTAGATGCTTGAATGCTGGGTGTTTGGTCATGCGACGTCCAAATCAAGAACATCGAGAACGACGCCGTACGGAGACACTGTCGGCGTCGCGGCTATCAGCACCCTGTTCTCGCCCAAGCGGATCATATCGTGCCATTTGCCCTGAGCCGCTGCCCAGGACATGTCGTAATCAATGGAGCCCGACTCTGTGATGACACCTGTGTCGGTATCAACTCCCAGCTGGACAAGACGACCGGGATCTGCAGGCGTAGGCCATGAGCCTGCCAGAAGCAACGTCTGGCCAAAGGGTGTGCCGCAAATGAGTGGCGTGCCAGATGCGCCAGAGCTTGATGCCGGGCCAAGCAGATATGGTTGGCCATCACCATTGATGCCTACGGAGATTGTGCGATGGACGCCACCAGCCTGCCACGACACGATAGCAAGCGACGGAGAGAGCGAGAAAACAGAGATGCCACCAGCGACGTCGCTCATGAAATGAGTCGTGCCAAGGACCTTCACCTGGCCGTCGTCGGCTTCTACAACGGAGATGCCGAGCTTTATATCGCCGCTGTCAATGGTGCTGCTGACGTACGCAATGATGAAACGCTCTTCGCTCAGGTAGTCATAAGAAGGATTGCTTGTAGACGTTCCTGCAAAAGACATGCCGATAGCAGTGTCGAGATGCCTATTTAGTCCCTGCCCTGTTTGATACCTGCTCACCCAGAGGTGCCCGATGCCAGTCGTCCCGCCACGATAGAATGAAATCGCGGATGAGCTATTAAGCAATGCAGCCCGCGAGTTGTTTGACGGCGTTATGACGCTGGATGCTGTGCTTATGGCACCAGAGGTTTGAACTGCTCCTATGTTCAAAACTCCGTCAGTAAAATCGACTTCGATTGCATACTGGATGGTAGATGAGCCGGACGTAGTGACATAGAAAATCTTCGCGAAGTTCACTGAGATGACGGCAACAGAAAATAAGCGTGCTGAGGACCCGACGGATGTTGTCTGTTCAGCAGACTTCGTAAGTCCGTTTTCGCTCAGCTCGAAGACCTTCACAATCAAGCTCGAATTGTTGATTGCGACGAGCAAATACCTTGTCGCCGACATCGCAAAAATCCTAGCTCCAGCGGTTATATTCGCCGCACTCAGACCGTCAATTTCGTGAATTCTGCCCACCGACGTATAGCCTTCCCATGCCCTATCGCCATATGTGAAAGCCGGAAATGGGGGGAAACCTGGGTCTTCGTAAGCGCCGAACGGGTGAGCCGAGCGTTCCAGTTTCTTCAAGCGGTTGTCGACTTGCAGGAAGTTCGAATTCACTTTTGTGAGGCCATCGCGGATGCTGTCTGCATCCTGCGCGTTAGGACCGCTGCCGACGTTGATCATTTGAATCGTCATGAAAATTACTCCTGGTCTGAAACTTCTGGTGCACCGGACGCCAAGCCCGACGTGCTTAGATTTGTTGACGAGCTATATTGCGCAGGTGCCGACCCACCGGGTTCGATGTTGTCGATCTGATCCTGCAGTCCGTCGATGAGATTCATGATGGGCGCGAACAATTTGTTGACGGGCGCCGAAGCAAACTCGTCTTCGATTACAAGCAGCACTTTGTCCTCGCCGACGATGACGTCAGCCTCGGGGAAGTCTGCTGACGTGAGCGGTTCTCCGCCGCTTGATGTTGATCTTGGAAGGATGGGATTCAGCATGGCTTCAGCCCTCCAGTACGTAGATGAGAGCAGCCTTCTCGGCGCTGAAATGGAGCATGCATCCGGCGTCAACCGAGAAGCTGTAATACCCGCCAGCAGCTAGAGGCATGCCAAAATCGGGAGTGAAAGGTTCGCCTTCCTTGTCCGTATAAAAGAGGACGTCCGATGTCGGATACAGCTGGATGAGCGAAGTCGACGTGGCAACAGTGTGCGATGCTGGCGTCTCCGCGTCTAAAGAAATCTGGCTCACGTTCATGGAAACGGCGCTCGGCGCGGGGTGCGCTGGCATGCCGCCTGATGGCGCAATGGCCGTTTTTACGACAGGAATGGACATCTAAAATCTCCTAAAAATATCTGGCTCCGAATAGAAACCGAGGGCGAGAAGGAGCCACCCGCCCCCGGCTTGATGCCCGCGCCAGAGGAGAAGCGCGGGCAATATGGGATCACTTGGCTTCGATTTTGACGATTGCCTGAAGGCGCTGAGCCCAGCTGATGACGTTGGTCTGAGCCTTCAGCTCGACGCCTTCGTCGTGCGGAAGGTCGTGCGGAGAGACGTATTCCGGAAGGCCGATAGCACCGAGGTCACTCATGCCCGTTCCCGGACCAAATCGGGTCTGAAACATCCCATCCACAATTGGGACGAGGTACATGTCATCGTCGCCGAAAATCGTCTGAGAGCCGACCTTATTGCGCGTGTACTTGACCATCGTGATATTCGACGCGATCTGGAAGCCGCCAGAGATGTCATCTCGCAGCATCGCACCGTCGTTGTGACGCTCGAAAATTTTCTCAAAGTTAGGATGATCCGTGATCAACGGAAACGCGTTCTTCCCTGCGATGAGGATGAAGTGGTCCGCAGTGAACTCGCCGAGGTTGTCCTCAGACTTGTCCTTTGCCTTTACCAGCTCGGTGCGCAGCTTCGTGTTCGAAGACGCGAAGTCGATAACAGCCTTCGTCTGCTGGACGCCGAATTCCTTGTACCAGTTTTTGGAAATTTGGCCCTTGCTGTTCAAGAGCTTTCCAGTGATGGCACCGATCCGAGAAACTTCCCACATCAGCTTATTGCGCCTGCTGAATTTGGAGATCAGCTTGTTCCGTTCACCTTCAACCGTCACAAGCAGTTCCGACCCAGCCGCACGAATGCCCTCAAACTGGGTAGCAAGGAGCACGTCTTGCTGCGGATAGTGTGGAATTTTGACGATGACAGAGCTGTCAGTGTCGCGCTCGGGAGCATCACCAGGTGCACCGCGAACGGCTTCAGGAATCAGATCGAGTGTGCCGTCCGTGAAATCGATGGCGACAGTCGGAAGGTGAACGCCTTCACTATGCCATGGCAGCCACTTAGATACGAGATCAGGCACGTATGGCTGGCTTACCGCGTAATCGGTCAGAGCAACCTTGGAAAACAGCTCGTTGCCGCTATTCAAAATGTTATTGAGTTCCATCTAAATCTCCAAAATATGTTTGCGTTTTGTTCTAACGATTAGCCGCGAAGGATGAGGCCTTGACGCTCCAGATATGGCTGGACGTCGGCGACGGTGACGTCTTCCGGCAACCCGAGTTCGAACGACTTGACCGTGGCATCTCGAACAACGGCTAGAGCTGGTGCGTCAGTTGCTTCGTCATCAGACTGGAAGACGGTGCGCGCCGCGAGGATCGCGATCTCGACATCGACATCGCCTTCCTCGCTGGGTGTGACGTCCGCTGCGGTCAGTGCCGCATAGACGCCATCTACGCCCTTCACGAGAATGGTGCCGGATTCATACGGTGTTTCCGAAGCCGCAACAGTGATCTCCTCAAACGAACGGTCGCCGCTTGCTGCCATCAGAAGAAACGCTAGGTTGGCGCGCTGCTTATAAAATCTTGTCATCTAAAATCTCCAAAATATCGGTTGTAAGAACAGTGGTTAGGCGCGCTTGTTCAGCTTCGCGTAGATGTCGCGAGCGGACGTCAGCTTCGGCTCCTTACGGACAGGCTTCGGCTCGATGTCAGACCGAGCACCCGAATTTGCATTCATGGCCTTCGACATGATCGCGGAGCGGATGGACGCCTTGAGGTCTTTCGACCGAGTACCGAGTGCTACGAGGTCATCGACAGCTTTCGAAAGGCCGTATGACTTTGCGATAGAACGGATGGAACGGATTTCTTCCTCTTCCTTCTTGTCCTCTTCGTCGTTGCGCTTGCCGCGCTCTTCCTCGGTGTCGTCGCTACGCTTGCGCTCTTCCTGCTCTTCATCGCTCTCAGCACGGAGCTTACGAACGCGCTCAAGCACCTCGTCGGATACATCGTCACCAATTTCCGCGACGGCAGCCTCAACAGCCGTGACCGCCTCTTCAACGATCTCAGCAGCAGCTTCTGCAGCTTCTACCAGCTCTACGAGTTCTTCTTCATTCATAGTACGTTTCTCCAATTTTCGTCTGATGCGCTCAGCAGCGCGTGTTGAATTCTTCGACGCCGTTACTGGCTTATTGCGGTAGGAAAGTTTCGGAGCCGGGATAGTGCGACCAGCACTACGAACGCTGGCGTTCGGGTCCGCGCCTACGGCTACGAGCGACGCCTCATACAGTGTCCATGAGGTCGCATAGGCAACAGGCACGTCGCCGTCACGATGCTCGATCTCGTATGAATTTACGCCGTAGCCCGCGCTGATCTGATTGTAATGACCATCATTAATATCTGTGATCAGGTCGGAGTTTCTGCTGTTTAAAACCGCCGTTCCGTGGACTTCAGTGCCGACCGAACGAACATCATCGACTTTGCCCAGGATCGTGTTCACACCAGAAAAGGTGTCATGGCAGTCAACCAGTGGCATTCCGGCCGTGCGACTGAAGTCCAGGCCAGACGTCAGAAGGACCTCATCGACTTCGATATACGAGTCGTCGGCGTTCATATTTGGCTGAGCAGGATTCCGGATGAAGCTGCGGACGGGCGTCTCTGTCGAGATTACGATACCGAAGCTCTTCTTCTCGACGTCAACAGAAGCAGGCACACGAGCGAAAGCCCGAGTGCGCATTTGACCGTGATTTTGCTGAAGCTGCTTCGGCATCTATCGTCCCAGAAGTCGTTGTCTCGGATGATGATGTGGCCGGGGTCTGCAAGATTTAAGTGCGAATTCGCGAAAGGATAATCGGCGATACGTGCGTACGCTTATCCTAAAAGGTAAATTGCCGACTGAGGCCTCCGCTGGTTCAGTAATGTGAATTGATAAAGAGATGGAGAGAACGTGATGAAGTTGAAGATCGCGGTTGGAGGATTTTTCTTCGCATTCTCTAGTGTCCTGGCATCTGCGCAAGATTTGACGTTATCTACAGAAGTTGAAGCACTCTATGTAGCAATGGAGCCCGAAGCAAAAAAAAAGCTGGAAGCTGATACTCAAGCACTTCAGGGGTACTGCGCGTCTAATCACATATTTGCCGCCGAACATGATTGCGCGTGCATTACAGGAAGATTCGTGGAGATACGGCTGACAACCGATCCCAACGTATCATATCACAACGCGATGGATGACCTTCGGTTCGAGTGCCCGAACCCTGAAGGGATTATCGCCCGAAATAAGCGTCTTTGCGTGGATCGCCTGTACAACGTTGAAGAGAAAGTCCGGAACGAGCAATGCGAGTGTGAGGCGATCAAACAAGCAGAAGGTAGGTTGTACGACATGCAAGTTCGCGGTCGTTGGGGGCGCGGGCAGCCCGATTATGCTGGGGAATGCGCATCTGGAACGACGGCACCACGACCTGCTAATTGGCCAAAACTCGACACTCGGAGGGCTGCACAATGAGGAATTCCCTCACTGCGCTCTCAGTTTTATGCTCTGTTGCCGCTACTTCCTTGGCTGGCGCGCAGGGCCTCGCACAAGAACGGCGCAACCTCAACGTAGTGCAATCAATATACAATACCGGAAAATACGGGGCGACACTCTGGGGCAGTCGCCAAGCCGTCGCAAAATGCCGTAAAACCGAAGACCCAGAGGCAACTGTAGAGAACTTCAAACAGAGCATTCGTGACGCTTATGGAAAGGCCTACGAAAAATATAAAGAGGTGATCGAAAAACACCTTTCTGATCCCGAGACAGAGACAAGGTTTGCGCAAGGACATGCATCAGCATCTACGCGACTTTTGTCAAGCAATTGTTCTGATTTAGTTTTAGGACAGATTGTGAAAGAAATTGAAACGGGCCTGGACAATCAGATATCATCCATGCGCCGTATGGCATCGACACTTTAGCCGGAAGAACCGTCGAGCTGTCCACGCGTCGTCCAGGACTGACGATATCGTCAGCCTTCCTTTGATCAATTCACGAATTCAGGCTTTTCTGGCTCTGCATCATATGCCGCCAGAATCTGCTTCCGCTCTTCGTCTGACATCAGCTTCTCGTATATCGGATAAAGCAGCTTCAACAACTTGGCTCTCGTCTGATCCTCGCTGTTTTCGAGATCAATATCTTCGACGTCTTCACCGAAAGAAGCGGCAACCCGCTTGCGGCTGGTGAAGCCATTTTTGACTGCTTCTGAGAAAGCCGTGATCTCTTGAAGCGGATGGATATGACCACGCGCTGGCGTCATCCATTCGACCTCAAATAGGTCATCAAGCTCCTCCCCTTCTGGCACCGTCCAAAGACCATGGAGGACCGCGTAGCTCAAGAAACGACGCCACACTGGCTTGCAAAACTGGTTGACGAACACATGGTATTGCACGCTCTCAATGAAGCGAAGGCACTCCAACATTACTGCCCGATAGGTGCGGTCGTTCAATTTCTCGAAATTCATGGTGATGTGCTCGACGGCAAGGCCCATTGAGACCGCCAGACCGCTCAAATGCTCACGGCGGAAAACACCGTAGTTCGCATCAGAGGTGGTCTGGGGCGCGAATTCGACGTCCCAATCCTCAGGCACGACTGCAAAACTTCCGCGTTCAATTGCTACAAAGTCACTGCCATTTTCATCAGTCTCAGCATCGAACTCCTCTGGTTCGTCGCCAGCCATGCGAGGTTTCTTGAAAGCGCCAGCGAACCCTGCTTGCGTCAACTGTTTCTCGACCTGAGCCTCGTCAGACGTCCGAATTCTTTCGGTAATGTTGAGCGCAGATGCGCCCCACGGATAGCCTCGGCTATCGCTCAGGCGTTCCGGCATATAGATGTGCAAGACGTCTTCCGCTGGCACGCGCTTGGGTTCAAAAGACTGCTTCCCGGTGCCCTGCCAGTCCTTTGGATGGTAATCGTAAATCCAGTATGCAGACGGTCTCTCGATTAGGTCTCTCTCGACGCCACTCACGATCCAATGTCCGTTGGGCGCTTGCTGCGTATATGCAAGCGGAAGATGGTCGGCTTCGAGCATCTGTAACTGGAAATTCACTCCGCTACGCATGTCACCTGGACGTCGTTCCCGGAAGCGAACAAGAGCCTCGCCGTCACGCGGGATGACGAAACCCGCTACATACTGCAGGCCATAGAAGTCCAGACGTCCGCGCGCGTCTGCTTCTTTCTGCCACCGATTCCAAAGCTTTAAGAGCGCCTTGTCCTTAATGACGGGTTTAATGCCGTAGTGCACGACGTTATTCGCAACCTGTCGGCATGCCTGCCGATAGAAAGAGTCGTTGGCATACATCCAGCGCGAACGACGCCGCACTTTCTCGATCTCGCTGTTATGGCCGTTGGGTCCGACGTCTACCGCCTGCTCGATGAATTTTGAGTTTGAGGCGGCTTCGAAAAAGTTCTTAGCAGCGCTGAACACATTAGATAGGAATGAGGACGAACGGACTGATCTGGCGTGCGTTCGGACGCGTCTGGCTGCGGGCTTGGAGGTGCGTGAGCTAGAGGCTTGAACCGACATATCAGTACCCCCTCTTCACGATGAATGGGACGATGCGGACGGGCTTCTTACCGCGACGTCCATCGAGATCATCGATGCGACCATAGAGGGCGCGGAGAAGCTTCTCGGCATTCTCAAATGTCGTGTAGGAGAGTGAACCGCCAGCTGGATAGCTTATGCTCTGAGCGCCGGAAGCGAGGCCTTCTTCAAGTGCAATGATGGCTTCCGTGCATTGCTCGCGTGTCCAAAATCGAAATAACCTCATCCAAAATCTCCAAATCAAACTCACCACCGACGGCTCGAAACGACGCGTCCGCCAGTTACTTTCTTCCGCCTCGGCTTCGGTTTGGGCGTCACCGTTGACGTCTCTTCCTCAGCCACGGCACCATGCCGTTGCGGGTGTGCTGCCTCGCGTTTTCTATTTGTTCTAACTGGAACGTTGGTGAGTTCTGGTTCATCCAGAAGCTCGCCAGTCTCGGGATCGTGGGGCGGCAACACGTCTTCTATTCCCAGCTTGCGCGCTGCAAGATTCAAGTCGCGATACGATGCTGAGGACATCTGAAGGCCGCAGAGGGCGGCATAGGCGTAGATGAGGCAGTCCCATTCTTCCCCCGTTTGGCTCGTCTTTTTACGCTGCCAGTGCCTATTTCCTTTTTTGTCGATGAGCAGCTTTTCGGCTGTCAGGCCTTCGAAATACGCATCGTCACACGTCGACGGGAAAGTCGCAGCACCCGGACCACGAATAGCCAGCATGCGTCCGATGGCGTCTTTCGCAAGCTGCGTGTCCACCATGTACCACGTACTGCCGTTGCGCGTGGAGCGGGACACTTTGCGCGGCCAAACTGACGATGATCTGGTGCCCTTAGACTTGTTCGCGCCCTTGATAGCCCATACTCTTCGAGCCGCCCTCGCCTTCGCGAAAGCTTTCACTTGGTCGCCATAGTCGCCTCCGAGATCGATAGACGAAGCCTGAATTCTTAGTTCCGTCCCGTCGGCCTTCTGGAAACGTCTGTTGAGAATTTCATCAAGCTCGGCGTCGGCATCGGCATCTCCCGGCTCGCCCGCGATGATTTTGTGCATAATGAGCCGTGGCATGCGCTTCTTATTCCAGCCGAAGACCGAGATCTCACGCGAGGCGATGCGGTCGTGGTCTCCGCCCTTCAAGCCTTCCTTGTTTGTTTGGGTGTCGACACCAGCGGTCAATACGACGACGTCATCCGGCACCTCAGCACGGTACGGGATACGGAGAGATTTCAGGCTGTCACTGTCGATGACTTCGCCGCCGAGGTCGTCCCATGGCTCGGCGAGCACGTTATTTATGAACCGTTTTAGGAGTTCGGTGTCACCTTGGGCGTCGAGCCACTGCTGTGCAAGGATCGTCCACCGCGCTTTCGGTGCAGAGGAATGCCAAGCAGGCCAGTGGTATCCCCTATGTCCGGGTCTATTCGGGATCGCTGTCGGGATGAACTCGCCCGCTTCCACCATGTCTTCTTTGTGGTGCTCATTGATGCGGCATCCCTCGCCTTCACATTGATACCACGCCTCAGTCACATGGCCGTGTTCGTTCACCGTCCAGCGGAAGCCATAATCAGTTTTTGGCGACCCCCATTTCAGATACTGGACGGTGCCGCAATGCGGGCATGCGATATGAAGACGGCGCTGATCCGACAGGCTCCATTCCCGCCATACGAGCGACGTTTCGCGTGAGAGAGGTGTCGAGCCGACCCACAATTTACTGTCGATGAAAGCTGTGCCGCGATCTCGGTAGAGGGCTAGTTTATCGGCTTGAGCCTTCTTTTCTGACCTCGGCTGCCATGCCTCAGCATCGACTTCGTCAGCCATCATCCACTGGGCGCTGATCCTTCGAAAGGCATCATCAGAAGCAGCACCACGAAAATACAGCTGAGCCCCGTTGTTGAAGCGGTGTTCGTCCCAGGTGTCTTGCACCTCACCGCGTGCTGGTGACCGTCTGATGCCAGCAAGGACGTCGCCAAAATGCGGTTCGATTTGGTCCTTATAATAGCCCTTGGCATCGTCGTCGGTGGGCTGGGTGAGGATGGCTTTCAACGCCAGATAGCTGATGCCGTAGAATAGCATCGCTTTCAGAAAGCTGGACCAACCGACCTGCACGCCTTTCAGCACAGTGATCTGGTCAACTTCGGGGTCGAGAGCATCAAGCGCTACTGGACGCTGGAAGCCGTTGAGGCGCATGTTTCCGGGTCTAAAAGTGGCCTGTTTCGGCAACTCAATGTTGTCGAAAATCCATTCAACTGGATCTTTGAATGGTGGGATCTGGAGCGTCGTATTGCGCAGATCAGCGATAGCGTTGTCGAAAGCGAAGGCGGCTTCCGACAGATCTAGATGATCAAAACTGACGTCCAGCGCCTCGTCAAACATGCTGATTAGACCTCAGCTTGCTCAAAATCCCGATCTACGCGTAAGGCTTTCAATGCGGTGCGGACTTGCTCATCAGCGATTTCGCGAACTTTCTGAGCGACACCAGCCTCAACACGGCCAGCTATAGCGTCCGGTAATGACATAAGGCGGCTGCGGATTTCAGCATAATCAGCCGCGATTTTCTCGATGACATGAGAGACACGGACAACCGTTCGGACCGCCTCTGCGGCTTCCAGCTCTGTGATAATAGCGGCCGCTACAGCGCGACGTCTCTTCGCTTCCTCTTCTGACGTCCGACCATCGATAGCTATGTTGCCGAGCTTCTCAGCAGTGGTGTCGGCGGCTCTCTTTTCAAGCCAGCGGACGACTTCAGCCGTGTCGAAAATCCAGGGTTTTCCGAGATCTCGATCCGCTTTTTCGACATATGGAAGTCCGGCATCCGGCCATTTAGCGACGGTATTCCGGTCCCGTTCGAGAAAGCTCGCGAGTTCTGCCAAGGACACATAGCGCTTTTTCGCTGCTGCGCGGCGTGCTGATGAGATGTTACGCTCTGTGCTGGACATCGCGGTGTTCTCGTCGCCAGTTTTCAGCACCCTCTTTTTTGGCGTCTTCGTAGTCATCGCCGCTCCCTTTGAACTCAAAACTTGTTGAATTCATTGGGCATCGAGCGTCTGCAAGATTCCAGAGTGGGGTGACTGAGCTAGTCGGGGGTGCTGATGATGACTGGATAAAAAAATTTTCGGAAAGACCGACAGGGTGCTGTCGCCAATTACCCGCATTGAACCAAGAACTTACAGGGTCCCCGGTCAACTTTTTCGAAGGACTGCTCGGCAATCTTGGATCCAGGCGTTGTCGCAGACGCCCACTTCGATTTCGACAACGTAGTAGTAAATGGCCGATCTCTGTGGCAAATAGACGTAGGGTTAGTAAGTCGGGTGGGTGATAGATGCTTATCGCGTTTGGCGTAATCGCCATGCTAGGAACCATGGTATCCGCTGCATGGCGAGACCACGGTCGAGAAACTTTCGAGCAGCCAAGAATTCGTTTGGATCTGCAACAACCAAAGGCTGCTAAAGCAAAAGTTAAAGGATCCAGACAGCGCGAAGTTCGCGAACGACTATGTTTCCTACAAATCTGGTGGTCCAGTCGTATGCGGCACCGTGAATGCCAGAAACAGCTTCGGCGGTTACTCAGGTGCTGAGCGATATATCGGGATGGGTGCTACTTTAGGCGTCTACATGGCAAGCGAAGTCAGCGATTTCGACGCTCTATGGCGGAAAGTTTGCTGACGGGTTGTAACACTGGTGACGGCTTCTATGAAATTCGATTTAAGAAAACGCGTGGTTGAGCTGTTGTCCGCAAACCCCGGCAAGCGATACAAAGCCCGCGACATAGCAGTGTGGATTACCGAGACATATCCCGAGGCGTCCGCAGCAAAGCTTGAGAAGAGTGCATCCCTTCACAATCATACGCAACTGCTCAACCAGATCGTCGCTGAGATAGGCGCAAACCGCCCGCAATGGCAGCGGCAGATGCCGCAACTTCGCACAACGGAGGGTGTCCGCCCTCGCCTCTTCTACTGGACGGAGAAGACTGAACGCCAGGAAGTGGAGGAAGTTGAGAGCGGCGGCAGCGGGCATATAGAAGTCGATATTGATGTTGCCGAGCGTGATGCTCCAAAACAAGTCGAAAAGGTCACACCCCGACGCTCAGAACACGATCTCTACCCGATGCTCATTGAGTTCCTCGAAGCCGAGCACAACGTTCGGGGCTTTAGGATCGATGAGAAAAGGTCATCGAATGCTTATGGCTCGGGTGGAAACAAGTGGCTGTTTCCCGACGTCGTTGGCATGGAGAACCTGACAACAGGCCTTCACCCAGAAGTGATAACGGCCGTGCGGGAAAGCAGGGATCGGCAAATCCGGCTGTGGTCCTTTGAAGTAAAGCTTTTGATCAACCGGTCAAACGCCCGCGAGACATATTTCCAAGCCGTGTCTAACTCGTCTTGGGCAAATTTCGGCTATCTGGTTGCAGCAAACTTCGAAGGCGCGGAGACGCTCAAGGAGTTGCGGATTCTATACGCTATGCACGGCATCGGCCTTATCCGTCTCGATGAGGAAAATCCTGTCGAAAGCGAGATACTAGTCCCAGCTCGTGAGAAGCCAGATATTGAGTGGCCGATGTGCAGCCGACTTGCCAATGAGAATAAGGATTTCAAGACCTTCATGATGAAAGTCAGGCAGTTCTTCCAGACCGGGGACATGTAAGGGTGAATGCCATTAGGAACAAAGAGAGGGTACGCTAGCCCTGATGGACCGGTTTCCCTATGTCAAAGCCGAACACATCAGACGAGCTTCGAAGATGGAGTTCGAATACTTCCGCGAGTACGCGACGAAGGACCTCATTATGGAGATCGTAAATAGGAACCCTCTCGCGAACGACGTCATCCCACTGACCAACTTCATTTGCCGCCTAGCTGATTCAGATACGATAGAAATTGGATTCGGAAAACGAGGACTCAGCTATCCCAATATCCAAGGTCAGCCAATTCTGGAAAATGGATCCAAGCTCTTATATTCTCTCTCCGCATTTGGCCCGGTTGCTATAGTGCTGTACCCTTGCACATCGGCTTTGATGTCGACCCATGAGAAGCATGTGTTTCTCAGACATGGTCGGTTCACAGGGCATCAGCTCCGTAGCAGATTGGACGCCGATCTGAAGAGGTTGGTCGACTACCACTACCTCACCAGCGAAGGACTACAAGCGTCTTGGAGACAATGGCTTTGGTACCAATGGATACGCATCTTCAAAGCTAAAGGGACTGCACAAGGTTTCCAGCGGGCGTCCGTTTGGAAATGGGGTTGGGGAGTTGCAGGTTTTTTGGGCGGTCTGGCAGCAGAGAACACTTGGGAGGCTTTTCTCGCACTGTTCTGAGCTGCGAGCTGATGCCGTCACCGCCCGCTCTTCCTGAGCTGTCTGTCCAGCTCGTGCGCAAACGACGCCTGATTAGCCCTCAGGCTGAGCGCCTTAGATATCTGCTTCTGGTATAGATATCTCGGCTTGTACCGAGCGCGATCCGCTACCGACAGCAGCGGCTTCAGTTTCTCAGTCGGACGCACCGAAATAATGCCTGGGATGCGCCTGCGAGCCGCTTTCGACCGCTTCGGACGCTGCCAGTAGCCGAGCGAGCCGCCGACATCGCCAAAGAAGATGCCAGGACGGATCCTAACAGCACGGAAATACGCAAACGGAGACGTTCGTTCGCCAGCAGCCCTCGCGGCGACTCTCTTTGACCGCATCTCCTTCCGCTTTGAACGCTCTTCACCGAGCTGTTTCGTGAGCTGTTTCTGGTAGCCCCACCTAATGTTGCCAGCCTTGTTCTTCTTCGCGCCGAAAACGAATAGGCCATGTCTGGCTGAACCAGCGTCACCTGTCTTGCGGACGCCGCCATCGATCTGGAAACGAAGATAAGCCGCTTGTGCAGGCTGAGCACGGACTTCCGAAAACATGGACGTCGGCGCCGCGTTTGGCTTCGCTTTCTCCACCTTCCACGCCCTCTCGGTAAATTTTACATGACCATCGAAAGCTTCGGCGGTGTGGTCTTTAAGGGCTTTCTGAGCTTCGAAAGCGATCCCGTTCAGAAAGCCTGCGGCGGCTTTAGGGAGGACGTCACGCTGGATGGAAGACAGGGTTTTCTGCAATGCACGTTCGTCAAATTGGACGTCAAACTTCATAGAACTCTCACTTTTAAAAATGCCTGCGAAGAGAAACCCTAAAACTCTTCGCAGGCGACTTTAAAAATACAGCAACAAGGAAAGGAAGGAAAACTCATTGCTGTATAGACATAAGATGGCGTGGTCAGATGCAAGTTTCAATTCTTTTTTTGTCAAATCAAAGTCTCGATTCCAAGTACGCTACTCGGTTCTTCAGCGAGTTTATTTCGCTGCGGAGCGTCACTAGGAGATCCAGCAAATTCTTATTGTCGGATGACAGATCGGAGCCGTGCACAGTCTGCATTCGATTGAAGCGAGACGCTTCACTCCCGAAGATTTTAGCGAAGAGGCCCCGCCCGCCAGCCGCCGTTTGGCAGTACTCGACGGCTGCTGGAGAGCTAAACACCGACTCCGAAAGAGATCGCTTTGTCGTGTCAGCGAAATAATCCTCATATCCTCCGGCAAAAATCGCCCCGGCAAGAGATCTTGTGTTCGGATAAGCGTCGTAGAAGCTGAAATACCCGCCGTAGCCCGCCAAGGTCTGGCTGAAAAAGCTCACCCGGTTGCACGACGTGTAGTTGGTCGGATTGTGGTGATATGAGCCGAACACGGACCCAGCGAGCGACTTGCTCGTGTTGATGTCGAAATAGTAGACCTCCTCGACGATGTTTCCTGGCATGACCGCCGACGTCCCGGCATCCAGCATCATTGCTCTGATGAGCCGTTGCATGTCGACGTCGCTTCCACCACCTCCTCCTCCACCCTCGCCCTCGGGTAGTGCGTCGACTTTCTGTTCGAGGTTGTTCAAACGTGTCGCTAGGCTGGCAATATGTGCTGATTTTTGCATGGCTTAAATCTCCCGCAGTATGTGCACTAGGAGATGCGGGAAACCTGCAAGAAACTACCGCCAGAGACGATCCAGCGTCTCTTCGAGAAACGCCAGATTTTTGATTCTAGGATTGGGAGTAATGGGGGGAGCAGCTCAGTGAGCCGTTTTGATACGCTTATCCAACCGTCCAACACGAATGAACTCGGCGATATCTGGACGGCTTAAAGAAGAAACCCGGCGATGCAGAACCTTTTTAGCAGCATCTGCATCGTATCCCGCATCGATTAGCAAATCTAAAGTAGCCCTCAGGAGCATTTGCACCACGGTTTTATGCGCTTCGAGCCTCTCTTCCGACACGTAGCTCATAAAAGCCACAAGTGCTTGAGAAAGGGCCGTATCTACACGATCCGCTTCCGGCTCGCGCCGCTGGCGTAGTTTGATGCGGTACTGGGCTTGGCGTGCCGCCTTGGCTTGTCCCACATCCGTCATGTTTATTGGTCTCGGCATTGTCATCTCCAACTTCATCATCTCTCGCTCCTTCCTTTGTCTCTACGAGATACGAGAAGAGTGCCGTTGGAGCTTGCAAGTGACAAAAGGCAGATCAAATCCGCCGACGGCACTGCGTCGCTAATCACACGCACTACGCTCCAGACCCAAACACGACCAAGTCCTTTCCCCGCGAAGCGGCACGGCAAAAACTGAATCGATAATCCAACAAAACCGACTTCGATCTTGTCTATTTAGAATCGGGAAAAACCCGCTCGCGGAAAACCGTCCCAAACCGTTACACAGCCTTGGCTCGTAAACTTTGTTTTTATGACACAAATCCCAACCCCCCGTCTCTACGAGATAATTGGAAGGACCTCTCGCAACGTCCTGCGAGACGTACAACGACACCATCCGTGCAACGGCTCATCACCAGCACTGATCCGCTTTTAGCTATTCCGAGCATTTGCCGTGCGGTTTAAGGCCTTTCATCCCTCCGGCCTTACTCCAGTGCCACCACCTTGAAACGCGCCCGTTAAACTGCTGCTCCTGTGCGCCTCTCACGAAGTGCACTGTTTGGTACATGGCAGTGTCTACTGATCCACCGTGCGAAACGCACTACGCTCCAGAACTATACTCGACCAGTCCCTTCCACTGCGAAGCAGCACGGTAAAAATTGAATCAATAATCCGAAAAATTCGACCTCAAACTAGTCTATTTAGAATCGGGAAAATGCGACCTGCGGGAAACCTCCGCAAACCGTTGTTTCATCCAATCCCGTCCACTTTGTTTTTATGACACAAATCCCAAACCACCGTCTCTACGAGATAATTGGAAGGACCTCTACGAGACCAACGGACTGACCGACAATCGCGTGAGCCGTGCAACGCTCATCAAATCCGCCACGGCTCATCACTCTGCTCGACCCAGTCCTAGTGCGGAGCACCCCCTGCGGAGCAGGCACGGCTGGTCTAAACCAAAGGAAAGAAAATCGACCGCCAAAATCTTCTATTTAGAATCGTCAAAATCCCGCTCGGGGAAAACCGCTGCAAACCGTTGCACAGCCTAGGCTCGTCAACATTGTTTTTATGACACAAATCCCAAAACCGATTTACATGACATACCCCGAAATCGTGTCATCTGAACGTCTATATGACGCAGTCTACGACGACGTCATATAAACACCCTCGCCTCTAAATGACACACTTCCCATCCGTGTCATCTAAACACCCATCTGTCCAAATGACACGTTCTGGAACGGCGTCATCTAAACAGCTTGACTTATTTTCCGCCGACGACTCACACTGGTATTACAAACCCTGAGTACCCATTATGAAAAAACTCATTCAGCCCGCCACACGCGGATCCATTACGAAAGCGATTACGGAAAGCCAGCTTTCAAAAATTGCACCCGAGAGTCCCCGACCCTTGGAGATGCTCGACAGCGTGGAAATCACCTCGTCAGACATCCTTACGGCAGACGATGCCGCGCTGCATGAACTGCTCGTATCCGCTGCGTACGAAGCGGACAAAGGCATGACGGCCGAATTCACGTCTCTACCAGTCGCGACCGCTCTGAAGTTCCTGGGTACTCATGCACGAAGAGACGCCTTGAAAGTCTCTATGAGACGCCTGATGGCTACGACCGTCAGCTACGGCACCAAGAAGAGCCGCCGTTTTGAAGATGTCCCTCTTATATTTAGCTACCTGGAAACAAACGAGAGCGAAGACGTCATCCGCTACTCGCTCCCCGAGCCGATCCGCATTCTGATGCGTTCGATGCCAGCTTATGCGTATCTTGAACTCGCCCCCCTGTCGCAGATGAAATCCAAGTACTCTGTGCGGCTGTACCGGATTTTTGCAGCTGCGGCTGCGCGCCAGAAGTGGACACCTGACGGAGAGAACAAGGTTGTCGTATCGGCGTCTCTTGAGGACCTCTATCGGTGGACGGGCTTCCCGCTCGACACCGGGAAGATGAACTTCGGGAAATTCCGCCAGCGGGTTCTGAACAAACTCGTCTACGAACTGGCGACCGTCCGCCGCTTCAATATCAGCGTAGAAGAAATCAGAAAGGAAGCGCGTGGACGCCCGCTTGAACGCGTGGATTTCCATGTAATCCTGCGCGCGCCTAGCCATCATCTCACACGCGTATCGTTTAACAAACGCACTCACAGGTTGTTAGGTGTCGGCGGCGTGGATGCGCCAGAATTTCGCGTCAACAGTTACGTTTGGCAGCGTGTACAGCGCGCTTTCAGCGGATTCAGCCAAGATATGAACATTTCGTATTTTGGAGCTTGGCAGATAGCTCTGAAAGAAGCGCTCGACGCCGATCCAATTACTCCAGAATACGACATCCGATACTATCGCGGCAAAAGACTTCTGAACGTTATCAAGCTGTACGGACCTGACGAAGCGGCTTTCCAGTTTTGTGCCGAGGAAGTGCAGGCTCCTGATCTCTTGTCGAATGAAGTCAAGAGCTTATTCTGGGAAGAAGCCGCAATCGCATCAGAAGCGCGTAAAAAGCGCATCGTTCCCAAGCCGCCAAAGAAGGAAAAGCTCAGTAGCCAGGCTCGCGGACAGGACCTTTCAAAAACGGAAGTTGCATCCACCGTCCCGACCTCTAATGAGGATGAAGGTACGACGTCAAGCGTCGGAATGCAGCTTTTCGAAGAGCTACTAGCTGAAGAAGATCAAAAGTTCGAACGCGCTGAACCCACGCAGCCTTCCGAGCCGACGCCCGAACTTGAGCCAGAAACTTCAGCAAACTACGATCCGGCCATCGATGATATAACGACCAAGCTGCTTACGGAGCTTCTAGAAGACGAAGCTCCTGAAGAGACCGACGCGATGCCCGATCTATCCAACATCCGAGAGATTATCTGGACGGCCGACCACGAACTTAGCTACGAAGAGGTGGATGAGCGCGTTTTCCCAGTCATCCAGAACATTATCTACACCGGAGAGCACAAAATTGAGCTAACCGTCCGCTGCTGGATAGATGGTCTGGTAGAAGAATTCACATTCGGTCAACGCGACGTCTCCCCTGAAGACATCGCCTACATCACGGATACGCTTGCCGCCGACCGCTTATTAGATGACGATATTAGCGAACCCGATTTCATTACATATAAGGAGATTTCATAATGGCTATTTCAGCACCCAAGTTTTTGATAAATCCCACGGAAGCTGAAGCTCCTGCGCGGAAGAGCTATCCGAAGCACCTCATCGAAAAAGCTCTCGTTTTCGAAATGCTCGGCACCGTGATGCCTGGTGACGAGCGCTTCTACAAATCGGCTATCGATTTCGTAATATCTCAACATCCCGAAGCCACTGGCGAGTCTCTGCAGATAGTACTGTGGTCGCGATCTAAAAACGCGTTCGGCTGGCCCACCGGGATATTCGTACCGAACGACCCCGATCTCATTCTCGACCTCTTCCGCCAGATGCGCATTGCAACCAAGGATAGTAACGACCCTGCAGCTTGGAAAATTCTCTACGATTTCAACATCTTCGAAGAGATTAAGAAGAGGACCATAAAGCCGAAGAGGAAGCCGAGACTTCCGGTATCGAAGAAAGAGACGTCGCGTCCTCAGACTATTGATCCAGCGACCGTCCCCGAGCACCTGCAATTCATGTTGTCATCTGACTTCAAAGATCAGGCGGAAAAGTTTCAGCAGCGCCTCGATTGCATCATGATGAGCTCCGATCCCGCTTGGATAAACGAGTACTTCGTCAACCGCCTAAGCGCTGACTGGCCCGAAATCGGGCGAGCAGATGAAGCCATGGGCGGCCTGATTTCGCGGACGATGAGCGTCATCGCGGCGAACCCAAGATTTCCGAATTGGTGGCGCTCGTATGCAATTGCGCTGATGCGAGGTAATCCGCTAGCCGCGATGGACACTTGCAAGAGTGTTATTAGCTCACCGGAGGTCAAAGATTTTACGAATATTGAGACTGTGCCTCACACGGTTTCCTAGAATGGGCACTTGAAGGCACTTGAAAGAGCAAAGAGATCTCAGTATACGCCTCCCCACGACATTGGTGCCGGACTACTTCCGGCATGGGTGTCATCCCGGGGCGTAAACATGAGGTTCCTAAACTCGATACGTAAGACTGCATGAATCTAGCAGGCTAATCGCCTGTTTTCATTGCATTCATCTCCGTACTCGAAAGGAACCTAGCATGTCCTACGTGCAAAAATTCTACATCTCAGATACTCATTTTGGGCATGAAGCCATTATCGGCCTTTGTGGACGTCCGTTTTCATCCGTCAGTGAGATGGATGACGCAATGGTAGACGCTTGGAACAGCGTCGTGAGGCCATCTGACATCGTCCACCACCTCGGTGATTTCGCATTTGGCGGCGCAGCGCATGCGAAGCAGATTTTCCGACGTCTAAATGGCCGCAAGATTTTGGTCCTCGGCAACCATGATGTCGACCGAGCTGGCAACGCCCTCCCACATCTACTTGAGCTAGACTGGGATCAGGAACCTCGGCATACGCTGCTCACTAGCGACGGCGGCGAGAGACTTTTCCTGTCGCACTACGCACACCGCGTATGGCCAACCAGTAACAAAGGTGCCGTCCATTTCTATGGTCATAGCCATGGGACGCTCGACTCCGTCGGCATGTCCCGCGACGTCGGTGTCGACCTGCCAGATGTCACATTCACCCCCCGAACTTTCCAGCATCTGAAAGCCGCCCTGCCCGGTCTGGCCACCTACGTCACGGCCTGACGTCGGACGCACATACATCACGACTACGCATGCGCATTCCCGCTCCCTGAAAAATTCAGGTCGAGCGCCCCAACTTCAAGGAGAAACCACAAATGGCAAAGGAAGCCGTAGACAACCATAACGACATCGACCTCGGAGATATGGAATGGGTCAGCGACACCGAAGATGAGAAAGCGTCAGAAAGCTCTCTTTTTGACCCGATCATCGACGGCTTCAAGGTCGGTCTGCTATACGAGATCTTTGTCGACAGCCTGAAAGCCGCTTCACCAGCCGCCGCTGAAAAATTCTTTGATGCAAAGTGTCCGTGTACGCTCGTGCTGCGCTGCGCCAGCACCGATGAAGTCGATATCTTTGGCGTTGGTATCGAAGAAGTCTTGGCAGACGGCATGCGCCAGCGATATCGCGGGCCGCATCCAGCGAAGTCGATTTTGGTCTACCTTGAGCAGTATGCGTACGACAGCAAAAAGACGTCGAAAGCTCTCCTTTCGCGCCTTTTTGAGCACCGCCGTGTTTTCATTCTTGCCACGAAAGATCATCAAATTCCGCCTGAAGTCGGACGCTTCGTAGATGCCGACATCGAGATCAGATGTTCTCCTGCAGCTCTTGAAGCTGCCGTCCAGAAGCATGTGAAGTCTGATTTCTGGCTCGATGCTAAGATCGGCGACGAGCTGATGGCTGTGCCGATTCAACAGCTCATGAATATCTTTTCCAAAGGTCGAGATCCTCTCCACAGTTTCGAGTTGGCCTACGCATGGCTTGAAGCCGCAGAGTTTGGTGAGCGGACTGACATCAAGCCTGCACTAGATACGGACGAACCCACGCTTGACGATCTGCACGGCTTGGGGGCTGCTGGCGAATGGGGTCGCGATCTGGCTCGGGATTTGGAAGACTGGCAGGCAGGCAGGATTTCATGGTCGGATGTAGATCGTGGTGTGCTTCTCTACGGACCTCCAGGCACTGGGAAAACAACGTTCGCTTCAGCATTAGCTCGCACTTGCGACGTCGCGTTGGTAGCTACTTCGATGGCGCAGTGGCAGGCGAAAGGCCACCTCGGCGACTATCTGAAAGCCATGCAAAAATCTTTTGACGAGGCTCAAAAGCAAGCGCCCTGCATCCTCTTTATTGATGAATTCGATTCAGCGGGCGACCGGAATTCGAGCTCAAGCGATAGCGACGGCAGCGATTACATCCGTCGAGCAGTGAACGGACTTTTAGAGTGTCTTGACGGAGCAGCAGGACGTGAGGGCGTCGTCGTCGTTGGCGCTACGAACCATGCTGACAAAATCGATGCGGCGTTACGTCGACCAGGGCGTCTCGACAAGCTTGTGGAAATTCCCCTACCCGATGCGGCAGCGCGCGAGGGAATCCTGCGTTTTCATCTAAAAGGTGATCTTGAAGGTGCTGACCTGTCGCCAGTTGTCGAGAACACCGAGGGCATGGCTGGTGCGTGGCTCGAAGGCCTCGTGCGAGACGCTAGAAGAACTGCGCGTCGGCAAAGGCGAGAGGTAACGCTTGCTGATCTGCTGAATGCTCTTCCGAAGCGCGTGGCGATGTCGCCTGAGAACTTAGAACGCGCCGCAATTCACGAAGCTGGACACGCGATTGTCGCGCTCGAACTTGGAAAACAAGTGGTCAGAGCGGAAGTCAAGCGGGAGGTCATTGAGGGAGTAGATAGTCAATTCGGCGGCTTCGTAACGGTTCGCATTTCAGAAAGCGAGCGCCATATCATGACGTCTTCGCAAATTCTGAGTTCGGTCAAACAGCTTATCGGCGGTCTGGCAGCAGAAGACATCTTTTTCGAGGAGCGCTCTGATACGGGGACGTATGATCTAAGAGTGGCAACGCACTGGCTAGCGCGGATGTATTTGTGCACCGGTCAGTCCGGGAGTTTAACTTACCTGTCTGATCCAGACAACGCTTTGACGGCGCTACGGTTGTATCCAGACATCAGAAAACAGGTCGAAGAGTCGCTGCAGAACAGCATGCGTGAAGCGACGGCCATCATCGAGCGCCGCCGAAGCGATGTCCGCCGTCTTGCCGACGCCTTGCTCGCTCACGAGAAGCTGACGGGCGAGCAAATCAACGGACTTCTAAATCTGAAGAGACGAGGAATTCGGCTTTTGAAGAGCATGCAAGAGCGTGACGAATATGAGAATGGGGGGTGCTACTATGAATTCGCATGATCAAAATTGGCGGTGGCTTTGCGTAGAATGCGACACCGAAGGTAGAGGTAAGAAGCCGGAGCAATGTCCGACATGCGGGTGCGAAGATAGCTGGTATCTCAACAATCTAGCTAGCAGTGATACGAGGAGCATGCGGCAAATTTTGTCAGATGACATATTCGGTCGAATTACAAGACCGGGTGGGCGAAGTTAGACCGGATTCAAACGAGGGTTACCCACTTTCGCCGCTACTGGAGATAACGTGATAGATATGGTCCATATGGCCCTCACATAAAAATATTTGAGTGAACGAGGACGGCGCTCCCGCTCGAACAACTTCCGGCCACGAGTTTTGCAGCTTCTCGATATGCTTCGGGTTGTTATGCTTTATGGCATTTACCAGGGTCGAGATTTTATCCATTTGATCATGAACCTGAATGCGTTTCCCGTTTAAGCCCTCAACGATCCGTCCGTGAAACTGTGCATGGTGTTCGTTCACTGACTGCGCGTAACGTTCCCATTGGTGGTAGTAAGAAACTGCAAAAGTTCGACGGATGTCATTCAATGCATCATTCAAACTATCAATCTCGAAGCGAATGCCTTCCTCCTCACACCAGACATATTCGCCATCTTCATCAACCTCGGCAACCGTCAGCAAGCCATCTACATCATCATCGAGCTTTTTTTGAAGTTCATCGATACGAGTTTGAAGTGAGCTTTCGGCCGCTTCGTACCCAAGTCTGACAGATTTCAAACCCGATTGAAACGAGTGCCCTCTCAGGTTGAACTTCAGTTTGGCCATTCGCCCAGTCTCCCGTAGTACCTCTCGCGTCAGCTTATATGCTCAGAATTAGCCTGCAATTTACAGATTGTTCATACGCGGGGAGCGACCCGCGCCGAAGGTCACAAGCACTACTCACGCTATTAAACATAAAAAGAACATGCAAGAACAATGGGTTACACCGTGACCTTATCGTGACCTTGCAGCCTCAACGTGACCTTACCGATAACCGCTAAGTCACTGAATTTATTAAGAGAAAGTGGTGGGTGATACAGGGATCGAACCTGTGACCCGCTGATTAAGAGTCAGCTGCTCTACCAACTGAGCTAATCACCCGGAGCATCGTCATTTGGTGGTGTTGGTCACCGCCGCCGTCGATGTGGCGCTGAATTAGCCTGTAGATTCTGAGATTGCAAGTGCCCTTCCGAAAGAAAGTTTGCGCATCCGATCAAACCTCACGTTCTGCGCGGATTATTTGGCGCTTAAGCCGTCCGGGCCGGTGGAAATCACACATACAGCGTCCCCTCGGCGACCTTCACAGCCCCTCCTCCGATCCGTGCGCCCCGAATCCTGCCTCCTTCCACCTCCACTTCGAGTCGGATTCGTGAAGGACGTCCCATCTCCATTCCCTGTTCGATCCAGTATCGATGGGTGCCGTCGAGCGGCTCGTCGCTCTCGACGATGGCTCCAGCAAAGGCTGCGGCCGCCGAACCGGTTGCCGGATCTTCGGAAATGCCGAGGCCTTGCGCGAACATGCGCACATGGAAGGCGCTGTCGTGGAGAATCGATTCGCGACAGTAGATGTAGGCGTTTGGCTGGATGCCGTTCACATCCGGCACAAGCTCGCGCCACATCTGGGGATCGAGCCTGGCCTTCGCGGCGGCCCTCAGATTTGCGATCGGCACGCAGACGAACGGCACGCCCGCTGACCAGACCGCCACCGTGTGATTCTCGAAACCCACCTCATGGGGCGAAAGACCAAGCGCTGCGGCTGCCAGCTCCGGAAGAACCTCAAGGTCGATTCGCTCCGGCAGACGCGGCAGATCGAATTCGCAGAAGCTTCCCCTGGCAGCGCTGGAAACCGCGCAACGTACCGGACCAATGGTTTCTTCAAGCAGGATCAGCGCCGGGCGAGACTGCTCGCCGTCGGCCTTTGCGAGCTCCGCCAGCGCAATCGCCGTTCCGACTGTGGGATGACCTGCAAAGGGCAGCTCATGCTGCGGGGTGAAGATCCGGACGCGCCTGGTGTGGACGGGATTTTCCGCCGGTGTCAGAAACACCGTTTCCGACAGGTTGAACTCGCCGGCGATGCGCTGCATCTGCGCGGCGTCCAGCCCCTCCCCGTCAAGAACAATTGCCAGCGGATTGCCCGCGAGCGGCGTGTCGGTGAAAACGTCATAGATCAGATAAGGGCGTGCTCTCATTTCCCTTCAGCCCACATCAATGCTTCCCTCGCCCATGTTTAGAGCAGATCGAGCGTCACCGCCACCGGGCAATGATCCGATGCCTTGGGCCGGTCCCATCCGGTGCGCGGGAAGCGGTCGACCTCCTGCCCCGGCGGGAAGATGGCGCGCCACGGCTGGCCATTGCGGATGATGTCGGGCACAGCCTGACTGTTACGCTCTGCGAGCGCCGGAGAGAGCAGCAGATAGTCGAGCTGGCAGAGGTGGCGCTCATCGGGTCCGCGTGTGTGGAACAGCGTCCAGCGGTCGAGCTCAGGTCTGCGCGAGACGATATTTTCGGCGAAGCCATTGGCGAGCAGCAGATCGAGTGAGGACATCTCCTCCTTGACCGGCTCGAACTCATAGCCCGTGACCTCGTCGCCGTGGATCAGCACACGCTCGTAATAGTCGTTGCAGTCGCCGCAGATGAGCCAACGCCTGCGGGCGGCCTTGTCCAGCCCAAAACGCGTCTCGATGATCCGGCGCACGGCAGCCGCCTCCGCCATGCGGACGGGCATGGTTGCATCGCGGCCGTTGAGGCCGTTGCGCCCGGGGCCCATGGACTTGAAGTGGACGAGATAGATCGTCAGCGCCTTGCCGCCTACCTTGAGATCCACCTCCAGGCAGTCGCGGCGGAAGATGCGATCGTTCGGATGAATGTTGAGGGGCTCCAGCGCAGGATCGTAGAGCCCGAAGTCATCGAAGGTCACATGCGCGTGAGAGGTGACGCGGACGAGCTCGATCGGATCGCCGTCACGCGTTTCCGTCCGCATCATGATGGCGACGTCGATGCCGCGGGAATCATTTCCGGTCGACGTATAGGATTCGCGATAGCCGCTGCCGATCATCTTGAAGAGATAGCCGTATTCAAAGGCCCTCAGCGCGGCAGCGTTGTCCACCTCCTGAAGGCAGAGAATATCGGCGCGCGTGGCGGCAATTGCCAGCGCCGTCAGCTGTCGCGTGTCGTCGGCGTGTGCGATGGCGCGGGCGCGCTCGAGCAGACGGTATTCCTCTTCGTCCTTGATCGAAAACAGCGCGAGCGTGCGGTCCTGATGCAAGCCGTTGCGGAAACCGGAATAATCGAACCGGTTCATCAGGTTTTCTATATTGAAGGTGGCGATGCGAACGGACATTGAGCAGTTGTGGGATCAAGCGCGGCCGTTGGCAAGAAAAAAGCGAAGGAGTATTCGGCGGACGCTGATTATTCATGCAGCGTTCATTTCAGAAGTATAACTATTTCACGGAGGGCGGATATTGTTTGTGGAGTGTTGTTTATGCGTAAATATCCATCCCCCATTTTGATCAGCAGTATTGCCGCACTTGGACTGAGCCTCTTTTCTCTGTCTGCCCACGCAGCCATGACCGGGCAGCTTTCGGGTAAGCCCTCAGGAACCTCGGGTTCTAACCTGGTCAAGGTTCAAAGCTACATCTATGAATCCGCTCCATACGGTTACAGACACGGCACGAGGTCTCACTACCGGCCGTATCACCACACCGTACCGCGCGTCGTTCCAGCACCCACCCACGGCCACACCTTTACATACGAACTGAAGGTCCGCCCGATTCAACGACCGGATCCTGTCTACGCCGTTCCGCCGACATACGCTGCCCCGCAGCCTGTGGCGCCAGTGTACTCCGCGCCTGTCTATGCAGCACCGCAGGCCGTACAGCCCGGATATTCCATGCCTCCCTCGCATGTGAACTGGTGCGCGACGCGCTACCGGACCTACACGGCCTACGACAACACCTATCAGCCGAGCCGCGGTGTGCGGAGCCAGTGCATATCCCCCTTCTGGCGCTAACGCGAAAACACGCGGCCAGCGCCCGACGCCAAAGGCGGCGTTACCCGACGCCGCCCTCTCGGGGGGCTTTTTTCCTTATGGAGCATTTCATGCGTAGATGGATTTCACTCGCGCTTTTGATCAGCAGCATTTCAATTGCGGGCGGATTGCAGCCCCTGCCCGCGCAGGCCGGTATGGCCAAGGGGATCGCAACAAGGTCAATCCAGACGACCAACCCCAACCTGATCAAGGTTCAGGATTATATTGGTCAGGAGTACCATTACAAATATCCGCAGAGGGCACAGCGCCTCACCTATGAAGAGGCGATGCAGCGAGCAACCCCTCTTGCCCGTACGCCCACTCCCCGGCCATCGCCGCAACACGACCTGTTTGTCGTCGAGCCGTACGTCGTTGAGCCACCCGTCACCCGCCAGAGGGTGAACGTGAAGCACCCGTGCGCTGCACATCCATCTGGTCATTGCGGAACCTCTGTCTACAAGTAAGTGCTGCGTTCCAGCAGCCCCACATAAAAAAGGCGGCGTCCGAAGACGCCGCCCAGACCGCTGACAAACCCGCCGATTTTTTTTGGCGGGTTTTTCGTTTGGAGCGGGAAGGCGTCGCTGCGGGCGTTGACGCAGAGAAGATGAAGAAGGAGCCCGCGGGCTCACGCCCCGGCCATGTGTGGTTTCCGGGTGAGTGCCAGGGCGATCTTCTTCATGTTCTGGCTGGCGGCTGCCAGCAGGCATTGCCACGTTACCTTCATGAGGCCGCGGAACCGCGCATAACGGTGCCCGTGCAGCTGTTTGGCATCCGCAAACGAGCGCT
>Ga0180218_1000427_pt1 | contig 41051 bp, 42 predicted proteins | sample eDN3rd37CKraftBY_FD_151334 | JGI IMG/M metagenome (GOLD analysis project Ga0180218, IMG submission 151334) | Enriched backyard soil microbial communities from Emeryville, California, USA - eDNA 3rd pass 37_C Kraft BY (version 2) (version 2) | ecosystem: Environmental > Terrestrial > Soil >... | reverse complement strand
CGAACACCATCTGACCACCGGCAAACCTGTTGGCGCACTGCTTGATCAGGCCCATCGACTCCTCGGGCTCCAGGTACATCAGCAGACCCTCGGCCGTGATGAAAACACCGTCGCCGGTGTCGACCTGATCCATCCAGCTGTAGTCGAGCGCCGACTGTGCCAGACAGGTGATCCTCGGGTCGGCCGGCAGCAGCCGCTTGCGCAGATCGATGATCGGCTGGAAGTCCACGGTGAGCCAACGGAACTCGGCATCGGGTAGGGCGTCGGTGAGCCGCCAGAAGGTCGTCTGTAGACCCTCGGCCAGCGCGACGACGGTAGCGCGGGGATGCGCCGACAGGTACTCGACGGCCGCGCGATCGAAAGCCAGTGAGCGCAGCGCCATCTCCTGGCCTTTGCGGCCGAACTTCTCGAAGTCGAACTCGATCGAATCGGCCAGGCGGATCGCCATCGGATCGTGCAGGATTGCCTGCGCGTGACGGGCCTGGTAGGCCCTGCCGTACAGCGTCAGCAACGCGGTTTCCGACACGCCGGTGAGCGCGCTCGCGTCGATCTTCCCGTCGGCTTCCTCTGAATGATCCACGATTCCAACCTACCTGCGCGTTGGGAAGTGCCCGCTCACGTCACACCGGCCGGATCCGGTCGGCCGCCGTCCGCAGGGCGGTCACCACAGCAAGCTCCGCCGCACCGGGTTCGGGCACGGTGAGTGCCACGGTCCGGCGGCCGGGCCAGGCCGGATCGTCCACGGTCACGGTCACCACGCCGGGCGGTGCCGAGACGGCGGCCAGTTCGGGGAGCAGGCAGATTCCCAGACCCGCCGCCACCAGACCGAGCCGGGCGGGCCAGCTGCGCACGCGGTGGCGGATCACGGGGTCGGACAGCGTCGGCCACGCCAGGAACTGCGGATCGCCCGCCGAACCTGCCCCGGCGATCCACGGCTCCCCGGCGAGTTCACGCGCCGGCACCGCGCCACGTGCGGCCAGCCGGTGGTCCGCGGGCACCGCAACACAGAGGTCACCCGCCGGGATCGGATGACGGCGCAGGCCCGCCAGGTCGTAGTCGGGCAGACCGGCGCCGACGCCGATCACCGCGACGTGCAGCCGCGCCCCACGCAGATCGCGCAGCAGCGCCGGCGTCGATGCCTCGGCGAGGGTGACGACCAGGCCGGGATGTGCGTCGGCGAGATGCGCCACCGCGTGCGGGACCAGGGCCGACATCGCCGCGGGAAAGGCGCCCACGGCCACCCGGCCGGAGAGGTGGTCGCCGAGCCCGTCGAGATCGCGGCGCAGGGCCGTGACGCCGCCGAGGATCCGCGCGGCGTGTTCGGCAACCAGCGCGCCCGCGGGGGTGGTGCTCACACCCCGGACCTCACGAACGAACAGGGGGTAGCCGACCACGGTCTCCATTGCCGCGACCTGCCGGGAGATCGCGGGCTGCGAGTAACCCAGTGAATGAGCTGCCGCCGTGAACGATCCGAGCAACGCCACCTCGCGACAGACCCGCAGGCCCTCCAACGTCACATCGGCCATGTCTCACCATAGCCATGCGCTATCCGTATGGGTAACCCTCGAGATCCTCATCCCGCGTATGGACTGAATGGCGCCGGGGCGCGGGTTGCACCTGACATGACCGACATCTCAGACACCAAGACCTGGTTCGTCACGGGTGCCTCCCGAGGCATGGGACGCGAACTCGTCGAACAACTCCTGGAGCGTGGGGACCGCGTCGCGGCCACGTTGCGAAGGACCGGGCAACTGGACGATCTGGCGCGCCGTCACGGTGATCGACTGTGGCGCCACGCGCTCGACGTCACCGACACCGTCGCGGTGCGCGACGTGGTCGACGCGGCGTTCGCCGCACTCGGGCGCATCGACGTCGTGGTCTCCAACGCCGGCTACGGCGTGTTCGCCGCGGCCGAGGATCTGCGCGACGAGCAGATTGAGCAGATGATCGCGACGAACCTGACCGGCTCGATCCAGCTCGCGCGGGCCGCGATCCCGCACCTGCGCGACCAGCGGGGTGGGCTCTTGATGCAGATGTCGAGCATGGGCGGGCAACTCACGTTCCCCGGTTTCTCGCTGTACCACGTCACCAAGTGGGGCATCGAGGGCTTCTACGACTCGTTGTCGGCCGAGGTCGAGCCCTTCGGCATCCGCACCACGCTCATCGAGCCGGGTGTGGTGCGCACCGGATTCTTCGACGCCGCAACACGAATCACGCCCAGCGATCCTTACCGCGGGGGACCCGCGGACCGCGCGCCGGTGTCAGCCGACGAGATGATCGTGAGCCCAGAACGCGTCGTCGCCGCCATCCTGCGGACGGCCGATTCCGGCGATCCGCCCCGGCGTCTGGTCCTCGGGTCTGACGCGTGGACCCTGATGACCGGCGCGCTCACGGCGCGGTTGGCCGAGATCTCCGCGCAGCGCGACAACGCTGCCGGTGCCGATCACTCGGCGGATTCCGGGGCAGGAATCAGCTGCCCGCGGTCGCCCGCTGCGTCCTGACCGCTTCAAGCGCGAAGTAGCTGATGCCGGCCGAGAGACCGCCGGCCAGCCAGGACAGGTCCACGCCACCGAGCGCGAGTGCGGCCGGGCCCTGCAGCAACGGCGTCATGCCGTACATGAACATCCAGGTGCACACCACGCCGATGGCCAGGGCCGCCAGTGCCGTCGGGCGCACCATGGGCAGCAGCTTGGCCTCGGGCGGGGCCACCAGCGCCTCGGCGTCGACCTGGCGGCGCGCGATGAAGAAGTAGTGCACCAGCATCACCGCGGCCCACGGCGACAACCATCCCACGATGCCCACCAGCCAGGCGTCGATGGTCGCGGCGAAGTCCCCGTTGAGCACGAACACCACGACGATCGCCATCGCGACCACGCCGATCACCACGTTGAGCACGCGCCGGTTGATGTGGATGTCGAGCGCCTGGGTGGACACCGTGCAGGTGTAGATGTTGAGGATGTTGGTGGCCAGCGGGCCGTGGACGACCAGCAGCAGAACCGGGATCGCCAGTGCGCCATAGGCATCGACGATGATCTCACCCGGATCCGTCGACGTGCTCAGCGTGGCAAGGGTCGCGCCGAGCGCGCCGAGCCAGATCACCGGGATGAACTGTCCCAGCGCGCTGACCGCGAACAGCTTGCGCGACGGCACCGAGGTGGAGACGAACCGGGAGTAGTCGGCCGCATACCCCAACCATGTGATGCCCCAGCCGATTCCGATCGCGGTCATGACCGCGCTGAGCGCCGCGATGTGCTCGGTGGTGGTCAGGGTCGGGACACCGGAGTAACCCCAGTCGACGTCCAGTCCGAACCACGCGACGAGCGTCATCGCGACCAGCACCGAGACGGTCGGAGGCACCGTCCACCGTTCGAACTTCGCGATGACGCGGTAACCGAACCATGCGATGACGACCTGGATGACCATGATGATCGCGGCCACCAGAATGCGCGGTGTGGCAGAGGCGTTGTCGGGGTCGACGATGCCGACGCGGCCGAGCAGCGCCATCACCAGATCGAGCACGATCCAGGTGTTGACCGCACACCACCCCATGCACACCACGGCCTGCACGGCGGCGGGCACGTAGGCGCCGCGGCGGCCGAACACCGCACGGGCCAGCACCATCCCGGTCACACCGGTGCGTTGCCCGATCACCACGAACGTGCCGAACAGCGACATGCCGATGGCGTTGCCGACGGCCAGCACCGCGATCGTCTCGAACAGGCCGAGACCCATCGAGACGCCCAGCGCACCGAGGATCCAGTTGATCGGGGCGATGTTGGCCCCGGCCCAGATCCAGAACTGTCCCCGCAGATCGGTCGTACGACTCGACTCGGGAATGACCGTGAGGTCGGATTCGAGGCTTTCGGTGGTGCCAGGCACGGGTGACCCGGTGGCGATAGCGGACATGGCGTGCGATTCCGTTCGTGGAGCAGGCAGAGAACTCTTGGCTGTCATCTTCGGACAGCCTGACCGATTTTGCTCGCCGAGTCGGCGACATGTTCTGTAAACGCTCACGAAACATTTGCCGTGTAGCGCGCGGTGCGCGGGCCGGAATTCCCGCTAGCCGGTATACGGGTTTCTCGCCACTGGCAATGACTGAGCTGGGCAAATGCTGGACGCTCGTTGTGAACGTGACCGTCGAGCCCTGATCACCAGGAAGTGACCACATGAACGCCGCGATCCGCCCAGTGATATCCGCCATTGCCATGCTCACCGTCGCGGCCGGGGTGGCCGTCGTCGCCCTTCTCGGTGACGACGCCCGCTCGGTGGCCGCGCCGGCGCCCGGGGCCAAACCGACCATCGTGCTGGTGCACGGCGCCTGGGCCGACACCTCCAGCTGGGACGGCGAGCTGACGGCGCTGCGCGGCCAGGGCTACGACGCCAGGGCCATCGCGAACCCGCTGCGCAATCTCACCACCGACGCCGCGTCGGTCGCGTCGTTCCTGCACACCGTCGACGGGCCGGTCGTCCTGGTCGGGCACTCCTACGGCGGCGCGGTCATCACCGAGGCCGCCGCGGGCAACCCGGACATCAAGGCGCTCGTGTACGTCGACGCCGCCGCGCCGGATGTCGGCGAGACCAACGGGTCGCTGTCCGGGGCCGACTCGGTGCTCAAGAAACTGCCCGACGGCCAGTTGTTCGACCAGGTGGCCGGACCGGCGGGGGAGACGGACCTGTACCTGCGCCGCGACATCTTCGTGAACCACTTCGCCAAGGACCTCCCGCAGACCCAGGCCACCGAACTGTGGGCCACCCAGCGCACCGCGGCGACAGCGGCATTCGACACCCCGGCCACCCAGGCCGCGTGGAAGGACATCCCGTCCGGGTACTTCATCAGCAGCGGGGACGAGATCATCACTCCCACAGCCGAACACGCGATGGCGCAGCGGGCACACTCCGCGGTCACCGAGTTCCCCGGCGGCTCGCATCTCACGCTGGTCAGCCATCCCGACGCGGTGACCGACGTGATCCTCGCGGCCGCCAGGTCGGTTCGATGACCTGGGACCGCCGCAGGCGCGCCAAGACCCGCCGGATGGACGACGCCGGGCAGTACTGCACCGGCAAGGTGATCGACGCCGGCCGACTGGGCGACCTGCTGCAGACCGTCATCCATCCCGGCGACCGCGTCGCGCTGGAGGGCGACAACCAGAAGCAGGCCGACTTCCTGTCCCGCACCCTGGCCGCGTGCGATCCCGAGCGCCTCCACGACCTGCACATGCTGATCTCGTCGGTGTCGAGGCCCGAGCACCTCGACCTGTTCGAACGAGGCATCGCCACCCGCCTCGACCTCGCGTATGCCGGACCGCAGAGCGTGCGGATCGCGCAACTCGTCGAGGACGGCACCGTGCAGATCGGCGCCATCCACACCTACGTCGAGTTGTACGCCAGGATGTTCACCGACCTCGCGCCCGACGTGGTGTTGTTGTGCGCCACGGCGGCCGACACCGACGGCAACCTGTTCACCGGCCCCAACACCGAGGACACCCCGACCATCGCCGAGGCCGCCGCGTTCCACGACGGCGTGGTGATCGTGCAGGCCGACAGGATCGTCGAACCCGGGACGCTACCGCGCATCGACATCCCCGGCGACTGGGTCGATCTGGTGGTCGCCGCCGACCGCCCGTTCGCCCTCGAACCGCTGTTCACGCGCGATCCCCGGCTGATCGGACCGGTCGAGATCCTCAAGGCCATGATCGCCATCCGCGGCGTGTACGAACGGCACGAGGTGGTCTCGCTCAACCACGGCATCGGATTCGACACCGCAGCAATCGAACTCATTCTGCCCACGTACGGCGAACGGCTGGGCCTCAAGGGCCGGATCGCGAAGTACTGGACGCTCAACCCGCATCCGACGCTGATCCCGGCCATCGAATCCGGCTGGGTGGAATCGATCCACAGCTTCGGTGGCGAGGCCGGGATGGAGCGCTACACCGCCGCACGGCCCGACGTGTTCTTCACCGGGCGAGACGGATCCCTGCGGTCCCACCGCGTGCTGTGCCAACTGGCCGGCCAATACGCCGTCGACATGTTCATCGGCTCGTCACTGCAGATCGACCGGGACGGCAACTCGTCGACCGTCACCGAGAGCAGGCTGCCGGGATTCGGCGGCGCGCCCAACATGGGCCACGATCCGCACGGCCGCAGGCACGCATCGCCGTCGTGGCTGAGCATGGTCCACGGCGAGGGCGCTGCCCTGCGTGGCAGGAAACTCGTCGTACAGATCGCACAGACCTTCCAGAAGGGCGGCGTGCCGACGTTCGTCGAGAGCCTGGACGCCGTCGACGTCGCGACCAGAACCGGTATGCCCGTGCCACCGGTCATGATCTATGGCGACGACGTCACCCACATCGTCACCGAGGAAGGCGTCGCCTACCTGTACAAGGCGCACTCGCTGGACGACCGGCGCGCAGCGCTGGCCGCGGTCGCGGGCGTCACCGGCGTCGGGCGCGCCGCGGACGCGCGCCGCACCGAGCAGTTGCGCAGCGACGGCCTGGTGGCCTTCCCCGAGGACCTCAAGGTGAGCACCCGCGATGCCGACCGGTCGCTGCTGGCCGCCCGCAGCATCTCCGATCTGGTGGCGTGGTCGGGCGGCCTGTACGACCCGCCGGCCCGGTTCCGGGACTGGTGAGGCCATGACCACCACCGAGGTCCTCGACGTCGCCGGCCTGCCGGCGGCACAGATCGCGACCGCCGCGGTGGCCGCGTTGCACACCGAAGCGCTCCTGACGCCGAAACCCGGCCTGGTCGACACGCACGGCAACGCCTCCCACCCCGACATGACCGTGGACCTGCTGCGTGCCTCGGCCGACGCGTTGTTCGGGCCGATCCGTGACTGCGCCATCGCGGCGCGCGAACTCCCGGTCGGGTTGGCGTTGCGGGCACGACTCGGCGCGATCGGGCGGGCAGGCGAGCACCGCATGTCCACGGTCACCGGCGGTGTCAACACCCACCGCGGCGCGCTGTGGGCGCTGGGCCTGCTCGCGGCGGGTGCGGCGACCGCACATACCGTTCCGGGTGCGGCCCGCGTCGCCGCGCAGATCGCGTACCTACCCGATGTGGCGGCGCCCGAGCGCGCCATCTCGCACGGGCAGCGCACCCGGTTGCGCCACGGCACGGGCGGCGCGGTCACCGAGGCCGCGGCCGGCTTCCCGCACGTGGTCCACATCGGACTGCCGACACTGCGTGCGGCCCAGCTCCAGGGGCACGACCCCGACAGCGCTGCGCTCGACACCCTGATGGCCATCATGGCGTCGCTGGACGACACGTGCGTGGTGCACCGCGGCGGACCTTCGGCATTGACCTACGTACACCGTTGCGCGGCAGACGTTCTCGATGCCGGCGGGTGCACCACCTCCTCGGGACGCAGACTGCTCGAGCGGTTCTGCCGTGACGCCGACCGGTTCGGGCTGTCCATGGGCGGAAGCGCAGACCTGTTGGCCGCCACCTTGTTCTACGACTCACTGCCCTGGAACGGAGAATCAACGTGCAGACCTTGACGTATCGCTTCCCGGCCACCGTCACCAACGGCACAACCACCCACGTCGGCGTCGTCGCGTCCGGTGATCTGGAGGTGTTGTTCGACGCAACCGGTGAAGCCGCCGGTGTCGCCCACGTCCGTGTACGCACCAGCGTCGACGGATTCGACACCGTATGGCAGGACACCCTCGCCCGGTTCTTCGAGCACACACCGCTCGCGGGCACGTGGGAACTCAACGATTTCGGTGCCACACCGGCCGTCGTGACACTGCGCCTGCGCCAGACCGCCGAAGCCGCAACCGAGGTGACCCCATGAGCAACTGGCAGACGATGCTGCAGCGCCGCAGTTTCCTCGAAGGGGACGCGCTCACGCGGGCCCGGAACCTCTTGGACCCGGAAGGCGTGCAGGTGTTGTGCGGCCCGTTCGACCGCATCGAATCTCCGTGGCTGGTACCGCAGGGCATCGTGCCGCAATCGGACGACGGGGTGGTGATCGCCCGCGGAACCATCGACGGGCGGCCCGTGGTGGTGGCGTCGATCGAGCAGCGATTCCAGGGCGGCGCGGTCGGCGAGGTATCGGGCGCCAAGATCACCCAGGCCCTGCGCCTCGCGGCGCAGGACAGCCGGTCCGGTCGCACCACCGCGGCGGTGCTGCTGCTGGAGACCGGTGGGGTGCGCCTGCAGGAGGCCAACCTCGGGCTCAACGCCGTGGCCGAAATATGCTCTGCCCTACTGGATCTGCGTCCGCTCGCACCGGTCGTCGGCGTGGTGGCGGGCGAGGTGGGTTCGTTCGGCGGCGTCAGCATCGCCGCCGGGCTGTGCACGACACTCGTCGTCACACCGCAGGGACGCATCGGCCTCAACGGGCCGGCCGTGATCGAACAGGAGGCGGGCGCAGCCGAATTCGACGCGTCCGACCGCGCATTGATCTGGAGCATCGACGGCGGCGAGAAGCGCCACGCCGACGGACTTGCCGACGTCCTGGTGCCCGACGACGCCGACGCGCTGCGTGCCGCCGTCAGCGCCGCGGTCGCCGCGGGACCGCGGGCACCCGGAGCGCACCGCAGCGAACAAGTGCACGCACTCGGCGCACGCCTGCCCACGACACCGGAACCGCACAACACCTCCGCACCCAGTCGGGGCCGCACGTGGCTGACCGAACTGGCAGGCACACAACCGATTCCGGTAATCGGATCGGTGATCCGCGCCGACACCGGTGATCGCGCCTACCTGGCTGTCGTACCCGATCCGGAGAACGCCTACCACCGCGCGCGCCACGGAGAGGTGGGCCTCGCGGAATCCCTTGCGCTCGCCGGTGCCGTCGACGACGTGATCCGCACCGACGCAGGCAAGAACGACAAACGCGCGATCGTCGCGGTCGTGGACCTGCCCAGCCAGGCCTACGGGCGCCTCGAGGAAACGGTGGGTCTGCACCAGACGATCGCTGCGGCGGTCGACGCCTATCACCGTGCCCGCACCGCAGGACACCCCGTTGTCGCGCTCGTCGTGGGTGAGGCGTTGTCAGGCGGTTTTCTCGCCCACGGACTGCAGGCACAGCGCATCGTCGCCCTCGACGATCCGGGTGTGCGCATCCACGCCATGCACGAGGAAGCGGCCGCACGTATCACCCTGCGCACGGTCGACGAATTGGAAGCTCTGGGAAAAACCGTGTTGCCGTTGAGCTTCGATGTCCGCGACTGGGCACGCCTCGGCTTCTGCGACGGTCTGCTGCACGTGACAGACGCCGACACCCCGACCGAGGACGACATCGCGACGGTGCGCGCCGCGGTGGACACCCAGATCGCCGCCGCCCGCACCGGGCCGCGTGACCTGTCCAATCGGCTCGACTCGCCGGCCGCCGAGCAGACCCGTCAGGCGAGCCGGCGTGTCCGCACCACCATGTTCACGCAGTGGTACTCGCAGGCATGACCGGTCACCGGCCGCACGACCTGTTGCGTATCGCCGACGTCGCGCGACTGTCCGGGGATGCGCCGTCATGGGTGGCAGCAGCGCTGGCGGTGACACCGTGGGTCGTGGTGCGGCGTGGTCGTGCGGCATCCGGTCGCGTGGCGGTGGGCATACGGGGCACCGGCCGGGCGCGACGGTACGGCACCGAGATGCACACGTCGTGCGTCGTCGAAAGCCTTTCGCCGCCAGACCTGCTGAGCCGCGCCGCGACTCTGCCGGACGTCCCCGCCGCTGCCGCGTTGCGCGGCGCCGCGGATGTCCTCGGCCCGGCCGGGTTGCCCTGGGGGCCGACCGGGAGCACCGGCTTCACGCTCGCGACCGGTCACATTGCGGTCACCGCGGCCAGCGATCTCGATCTCGTCGTCCGCGTCGCCAGCCTGCCGCCACTCGACGTCCTGACCGATTGGCATCGCGCATTCGAGCGGCTACCGGCCCGGGTCGACTGTCAGATCGACCTCCCCGCGGGCGCGCTCGCCCTGGCCGAGGTGGTGAAAGCCGACCGGGTGCTGCTCAAGACCCGCGACGGGCCGGTCCTGGTCGAGTCACACCGGTTGTGGCCGTGAACCGCCCGGCCTTCCTGTATCCGGGTCAGGGATCGCAGCGGGCAGGCATGATCGCCGCGCTGCCGCCCACCTCCGCGACACGACGGGTGCTCGACGAGGCATCGGACGCGCTGGGTGGTCTTGGGTACCTGGACACCGCCGACGGGCTCGCATCGACACGAAACGCCCAACTGGCGTTGCTGATCTGCGGCGTGGCGGCAACACGCACACTCGACGAGGTGTACGGCGTCCGGCCCGGCGTCACGGCCGGGCACTCGGCGGGTGCGTTCGCGGCCGCGGTGGCGGCGGGTGTCCTGACCTTCCACGAGGCACTCGACGCCGTCGGGGTCAGGGCAGCGGCAATGGAGGCGGCGTGCGCGCCGGGGGAGTGGGGCATGGCCGCGGTGACCGGGATGGGACAACGCGCGGCCGGCGCACTGGTCGCCGAGGCGCGCGCCACGGTGTGGATCGCCAACATCAACGCGGCCGATCAGGTGGTGCTGGGCGGCACCGTCGACGGGTTGCGTGACGCGCGCGCAGCCGCGCGGCGCATGGGTGCCCGGCGATTCGAGATGCTCGACGTGGCGGTCGCGTCACACGGACCGGTGCAGGCGCGCACTGCGACCGTGATCGCCGAACGCCTTGCGGCCGTTCCCCGCCGGCACCAGAGCGCCGCGTACCTCACCAACGTCGGCGCGCGGCGCATCGTCGACGATGCCGACGCGGTCCTGAGGGACCTGGCCGAATCGGTGGCAAAACCCGTGCAGTGGTACGACATCGCGCAGGTGCTGCCCGAACTCGGGGTTCAGCGCACCGTCGAGATGCCACCCGGACACGTGCTGACGTCGTTGCTGGCGGCCGTACCGGTGACGGCGACCAGCGTGGACGACGTGGGTTACGCCGCGATCAGCGCTTGAGCGGGCTGTAGAAGACCAGACCGTTGCCGGTGTTGTCGTACACCACGGCACGACGTTCGTGCGCGTCGTCGTACGGGCCCTTGATGATGGCGCCTCCGGTGGCCTCGATCTCCTTGGCTGCCGCGTCGACGTCGGCGGTCTTGATGCCGACCACCACCTTGCCCGGGATGGGGTGATCGACCGGCGTGGCCAGGGCCAGTGTGACCGCTCCGCCGTCGAGAGCGGCAAAGTGCGCACCGTCGCGGAACTTGAGCGAGAATCCGAGGGTCTCGTAGAACTTGATCGACTCGTCAAGGTTCTCCGTCGACAGCACGACCATCTTCACTTCGTGGTCACTCATCGTTGCCTCCTCGAAACGAATTCGCCTACAGCTCGGCAGGATAGCCTCAGCGCGATCGCTTGCGCCTGGGTGTCGGCTCGATCTCGTCCAGGTACTTCTCGAAGGCCGCCGTGACTTCCTTGTGCGCGGTCTTGACGCCGATGCCCTCCTCGAGGCTGAGGAACTTCGGCAGGCCCGAGATGAGCAGCAGCAGTGCGGGTAGCGAGAAGTGCCCGCCGGGGCGCGCGTCCTTGCCGAACTTCGCGACCAGAGCGTCGAGCTGGATCCTGCGGCCACGTTCGGTGACCTCGGCGATCTCGGCGCGGATCGATTTGCGGTGGTTGCCCAGCGCCATGAACTCGGTCATGAGCGCACCCGTCGCCTCGCTGCGGCTGTATTCCCACAGGGCCCGCAGCGGATCGTCGATCCGCGCCGCGAGCGCCTTCTGCAACTGCGCGAGGTTGCGCTCGGAGTACCGCCGGATCGCGGCCAGGAAGATGTCGTCGAGCGTGGGGAAGTAGTACTGCACGAGGCTCGGGGTGACACCGGCGGCCGAGGCCAGCGCGCGGTAGGACACGCTCGCGTACCCCTCGCCGAGCATCATCTGCTCGACATGATCGAGCAAGGTGTCCCTGGTCTTCGACGTCTCGGCGCCGACGCGCCGCGCACTTGCTGCCATATCTCCTCGCTCGCTCGGATTGCCTCATTCTGACATCCGGGTGACACCCGCGCGGTGTCGCTCAGGTCCGCGACGGGCGGGCACCCTGGCCGTAGACGATGTCGGCACGCGCGGCGTCCCAGGTGTTGCGGAACACCACGACATCGAGGGGGCGACGCCGCACCGGGCCGTGACGGCCCCGCGGCCGGCCGATCACGACGTGTCCGGCCAGAAACCACTCGGCGGGAACCCCCACCGCGTCGCGCAGGATCTGCTCGCCCTGGTAGGCCGCCCAGCTGGTGAAGCACGCGCCCAGGCCCTGTGCGCGGGCGGCCAGGTAGAAGTTCTGCATCGCGGGGTAGATGGACCCGGCCTGCAGGTAGTCGGAAGCGAACTCGTTCTTGTAGGCGACGAACAGCACCGACGTGAGTTCTCCTGCCCGGTCGTGCAATTCGTAGGTGGCACGGTTGTTGCGTGCCGCGCGGCTGTGATCGTCGTCAGCGGGGCGACTCATGCCGTAGATCGACTCGATGGTCGCGAGCGCGGACCGCGCGGCCTCGGCGACCGCGGCGCGCTGCTCGGGCGCGTCGAGCACGACGAACCGCCACAGTTGCGCGTTCGCGCCGTTGGGTGCCCACGCCGCGGCCTGCAGGCAGCGGTGCAGCGTCGCGTCGTCGACGGGTTCGTCGGTGAACCGGCGGATCGATCGGGCCGTGGACAGCACTTCCCAGACGTCGTTTGTCGGCTGTGGCATTCCATCGGTGTACTCGACGGGGGCCGAGATGTCGAGTGTCGGAGCAGATTCTGTCGACGGAATTGGGACTTGTGTGCGCGGCCGGGTGCTGTACAGTCGTATTGCATTCGGGGGTTACCGACAACGGCCACGGAAAGGACATGCGGTGGCGGTCAGCAGATTTTCGTTGGAGGGACGCGTCGCGGTGATCACCGGCGGCGGAACAGGTATCGGCCGCGCATCAGCGCTCGTGCTGGCAGAACACGGCGCGGACATCGTCTTGGCCGGCCGCCGCCTCGAACCGCTCAAGAACACCGCGACCGAGATCGAGGCTCTGGGCCGGCGCGCACTGGCGGTCCCGACTGATGTCACCGATCCCGAGGCGTGCCGGTCCCTTGTCGACGCCACCGTCGACGAGTTCGGCCGGCTCGACATCCTGCTGAACAACGCCGGCGGCGGCGAGACCAAGTCGCTCATGAAATGGACCGACGACGAGTGGCGCCAGGTGCTCGACCTCAACCTGTCCAGCGCGTGGTACCTGTCGCGTGCCGCGGCCAAACCCATGCTCGCCCAAGGCAAAGGGTCGATCGTCAACATCTCCTCAGGAGCGAGCCTGCTGGCGATGCCGCAGGCCGCGATCTACGGCGCGGCCAAGGCCGGCCTGAACAACCTCACGGGATCGATGGCCGCGGCCTGGACCCGTAAAGGCGTGCGGGTCAACTGCATCGCGTGCGGGGCCATCCGCACCCCGGGCCTTGAGGCCGACGCCGCGCGGCAGGGCTTCGACATCGACATGATCGGCCAGACCAACGGCTCCGGGCGCATCGCAGAACCCGACGAGATCGGCTACGGCGTACTGTTCTTCGCCTCGGACGCGTCGAGCTACTGCTCGGGTCAGACGCTCTACATGCACGGCGGCCCCGGCCCGGCGGGTGTGTGACGCGCGATGAGCGTGAGCCACGTCGGGCTGCGGGTCCGCGACATCGAGACGTCCAAGAAGTTCTACGAGGCCATCGGATTCACCGAGGCGAAGCGATTGACCCTGCCGGACAAGATCGCCGGAGGTCTGCTGGGACTCGATCCGCCGATCGGTTTCGAGGCGGCCTATCTGGAGAAGGACGGCTTCGTGTTGCAACTGCTCACGTTCGGCGGATATCCGGCGCCGGAGGAACCTGAACGCAGCATGGTCAATTCGGGTCTGACACACCTGTCGCTCGCGGTCGACGACGTCTCCGCGGTGCGGGACGCCGTCCGGGACGCCGGTGGGGTGATCGTCTCCGACGGCGGATACGCCTGCCTGGTACGCGATCCCGAAGGGCAACTCATCGAGCTGATCCACACCAGCGTGCGTCCCGTCGCACCGACCTGATCCCACCGCGCCACTTTGAGAAAGGACCACCTGTGAGCAGTGACGACGAGATCAAGCAACTTCGCGAACGCCTTCAGTACGTCGAGGACCGCATGGCGATCCTCGACTGCGTCATGAACCAGGCCCGCGGACACGACCGCCACGACGTCGACCTCATGACCAGCGTGTACTTCGAGGACGGCGTCGACGAGCACGGTCCGGTGATCAAGACCGGTCCCGAGTACGGCGAGTACATGAACGGTCAGCACGAGGCCGTCTTCGAGGACCACCTGCACAACATCACGACCCACACGTGCGAGATCAACGGCGACGAGGCGCACGCCGAGAGCTATGTGATGGGCGCGATGCGTGTCAAGGGCGGCAAGATCGTCTCGCTGATGGGTGGCCGCTATCTCGACCGTCTGGAGCGGCGCAACGGCGTGTGGAAGATCGCGCTGCGGCGCTGCACCATCGAGTGGATGATCAGCGGCGACTCGTCGGTGCTGGGAAGCGGTGCGGTACAAGGCTTCATCAAGGGCACGTGGGACCGCACCGATCCGTCGTACGCGCGTCCGCTGCACCTCGACACCGAACCGGTCAACCGCTGGTAGCGCGTGGAACTCCAAGACCGCGTCGCGCTCGTCACCGGCGGCGGGTCCGGCATCGGACGGGCCGCCGCGCAACGACTCGCCGCCCATGGCATGCGGGTGTGCGTCGTCGACATCGACGGTGATGCCGCGCGCGAGGTGGCCGAACCGCTCGGTGGCCTGGCGCTGACGTGCGACGTGTCGGACCCGGACCAGGTGAACGTGACCTTCGACCGCTGTGCCACCGAACTCGGCGGCGTGGATGTGGCGTTTCTCAACGCGGGCATCACCATTGCCTGGTCCGGCGACATCGGGGCGCTCGACCTGGCCGATTACCGCAGGTCGGTCGGTGTCAACCTCGACGGTGTGGTGTACGGCGTAGTCGCGGCGGTGCGCACCATGCGGACGCGGCCCGGCGCCGGCCGCGCGATCTTCGCCACGGCGTCGCTGGCAGGCATTCTGCCGTGGCATCCCGATCCGGTGTATTCACTCGGCAAGCACGGTGTTGTCGGCCTGATGCGTTCGGTCGCACCGAATCTCGCCGCCCAGGGCATCGCCGTGCACACCATCTGCCCGGGCATCACCGAGACCGGTGTGCTCGGCGACCGCAGGCCGCTGGTCGAGCGCATCGGCGTGCCCGTGATGGAACCCGATACGCATCGCCGATGCGGTCATGGCAGCTTTGGCGGCACCCATGGACGACACCGGAGCCTGCTGGGTGGTGCAGCATGGCAAGGCGCCCACGCCGATGCGGTTCGCCGACCTCGACTGCCCCGACGCGCGGCTCAACGTGCCTGTGCGCCTGTAGACCTTCGCGGTAGAAACGTCAGCCCACGATGGCGGGCATGCTGTCCCAGCCCCGCACGGTCGCCGTGGGGGCGCGCACCGCGTTCTCCATGTCGACGGTCCAGTCGGGCCAGCGCTTGAGGATCTCCTCCAGCGCGACGCGGCCCTCGACGCGGGCCAGTGAGGCGCCCAGGCAGAAGTGGGCGCCACGGCCGAACGACAGGTGATTGGGGCTGCGGCGGATGTCGAACCGGTCGGGGTCGTCGAACCGGCGTTCGTCGCGGTTGGCCGCACCGGTCATGAGCAGCAACGCACTTCCCGCCGGGATGGTCCGCCCGTGGTGGTCGACGTCGGCCGACACGTAGCGCGTGATGTTGTGCACGGGAGGTTCGTAGCGCAGAACCTCTTCCACCGCACCGGGTATCAGCGACGGATCGGCCACCAGTGCGCGGCGCTGATCGGGATGCTCGCCGAGCAGCTTGCCCAACCAGCCGAACAGCCGTCCCACCGTTTCGGTGCCTGCGTTGGCGATGACACCGAGGAACACGAGCAGTTCCTCGGATGACAGTTTGCGCGTGGTGCCCGAGACGTCCTCGAACTCCACGTTGAGCAGTTCGGTGACCAGATCGTCGGACGGGTTCTGCGCACGCCATTCGACGTAGTCGCGAAACATGTTGCCGTTGAAGTAGTTGTCCTTGCTCACCGGCAGCGGCTCGCCGGGTCTGTTGCGCAGACGTTGCCCGGCGACCTTGCGGACGCTGCGCTGCAACTCCTCCGGGATGCCGATGAGCATGCCGATCACGCGCATGGGCATCTCTGCGCCGAGGTCGAGCGTGAAGTCGAAGCGGTCACCGGTGGTCAACGGGTCGAGGCAGGCCGCGCAGAACGTGCGGATCCGATCTTCGATGGCCCGCAACTTGCGTGGTGTGAATGCGCGTGACACCAGCAGCCGGTGCACGGTGTGCAGTGGCGGATCCTCGTTGATGAACACGCCCAGAGGCATTTTGGGCTCGGCCTTGACCACTTCCAGGATGTCGCCCTTGGCGTTGCTCAAGTTGTCGACGTCGCGCAACGCGGCCTCGACGTCGGCGAACCGGCTCAGGGCCCAGAACCCGAACTTGTCGTTGAAGTACACCGGTGCCTCGTCGCGCAGTCGCCGGTAGGTGGGGTACGGGTCCACGTCGATGTCGACGTCGTACGGGTCGTAGGACAGCTCGTCCAGAACGCGCATGGCACTCCTCGTCAACCGGCGTATGCCGTACGATCGTACAGCACCCGACAGATGGAGTCTCGATGGATCTGGGTTTCGTCTCGCTGAACACACCGCGTGACCTCGGCCCCGACGTGCTCGCCCGCGAACTGGAATCCCGCGGCTTCGAATCACTCTGGGTCGGTGAGCATCCCCAGATACCGGTCGCCGCGGCCGGCCAGTTCCACCCCGCGTTGCTCAAAGCGCAGAAACAGATCCGGGATCCGCTGTTGTCGCTGATGATGGCCGCGCAGGTCACCACCACGCTGCGGTTGGGGACCGCGGTGGCGTTGCCGCTGGAACACGAATTGTTCACGCTGGCAAAGCAGGTCGCCACGTTGGACCACATGAGTGGAGGACGCCTGTTGTTCGGGGTGGGCGTGGGAGCACGCGCCGAATTCGAGGTGGCGACCAGAATTGCGTGGCCGGCAAGATACCGTGCGCTCGGCGACATGATCGGTGCGCTCGATGCGCTGTGGCGTGACGACGAATCGGAACACCACGGCTCAGAACATCACGGCGAGTTCTCGACTTCGACCCCGTGTGGTCGCACCCCAAGCCGCACCAGCGGCCACGGCCCCCGGTGCTGGCCGCCGCGACCGGCCCGAACGCCATCCGTGAATGCCTGGCGTGGGCCGACGGGTGGTTGCCCGGCGATGCGGCAGTGCGCGACGTCGAGCGGGCCCTGACCGGGTTCAGGCGCACCGCAGAGGATGCGGGTCGTGATCCGGAGACGCTCGATCTGACGATCATGGCGTGGGGCGATCCCGGCGTGGACGTTCTCGCGAGATATCGCGACCTGGGGTTCAACCGCGCCGTCGTCGGTGGTGGACGCCGCGGGGGCAGCGACCACACGGCAACGCTCGAGTTCATCGACCGCTACGCAGAGATGCTCGGCAAGCTGAACTGAACTGCGCGTTCCGTGCCGACCGGAGCCTGTCGGCGGCTTCTTGTAGCCTGGGGCGCATGCTGGTCGACAGCAATGCACCTTCGGTAGTGGCGCCGTGCCGGCACTGTGAGGCCGACACGGTGTGGTTGAAGACACTCTACGGCGGCTGGTACCTGTTCGACGCGTCAATGAGGTTGACGCAGGACACTTTTGAGGGAAACCGCTTCGCCGTGGACCGTCGCACGCGGCTGGTGATCGACCTGGACTGCGTGCACCAGGCCCGCTGGCCGGTACGCTGCCTGACGTTGCACAAGTTCCGGTGCCCGCAGAGCTTCGACGAGACCAAGTTCTACCGTCACCGGCCACGCCAGGCCAACGACATCGACCTGTCCGACTTGTGGCGCCGCCTCGATGCTGCGGAGCGTTCACAGGACGACGACCAGCACTGGCGCGCATTGGGCTGACACGCCCGGTGCGGTCGCACATCCCGGATTCGTCCGGGACGCTCGCGGGGTACACCGTGGCAGTACGGTCGTCGTCCCCGAACATGAAGGACCGCAGTTTGTTTCGCACGCACAGTATGACGTCCGGCCCGGACGGTCGAGCCATGGCCAGGCGCAACGTGCTCAAGCTTCCCCTTGCCGTCACGGGCATCACCGGGCTGGGCGCATGGACCTCGGTGCCGCGTGCCGAGGCGAGGGCCCCCCGCTGGTCGGTGGAGCGGGCCAACCGCTGGTACGACGCGCAGGGGTGGCTGGTAGGCGCCAATTTCATCCCGTCCAACGCGATCAACCAGCTCGAGATGTTCCAGCCGGACACCTACGACCCACAGCAGATCGACCGGGAACTGCGGATGGCCCGGTTGATCGGCTTCAACACGGTACGGGTGTTCCTGCACGACCTGCTGTGGCATCAGGACCGCACCGGGTTCCTGGAACGGCTCGCGCAGTTCATTGCCCTGGCGTCGAGCCACGGCATCAAACCCCTGCTCGTCCTGTTCGATTCGTGTTGGGATCCGTTGCCCAAGTTGGGTCGCCAGCACGCGCCGCGCCCAGGTGTGCACAACTCGGGCTGGGTGCAGAGCCCGGGGGCCGTGTACCTCGACCGGCGCAGGCACCGCCATCTGCGGGAGTACGTGACCGGCGTGATCACCCGTTTCCGCACCGACCGGCGGATCCTGGGCTGGGATCTGTGGAACGAACCCGACAACCCGGCCGCGGTGTATCGCAAGGTCGAACGCCGCGACAAGCTGGAGTTCGTCGCCGACCTGCTGCCGCAGGTGTTCCGCTGGGCCCGCTCGGTCGATCCGATCCAGCCGCTGACCAGCGGCGTGTGGGAGGGCGAATGGGCCGATCCCGCCAAGCGCACCGAGATCTGCAAGATCCAGCTGGACAACTCCGACATCATCACGTTCCACAGCTACGACGACCCGGCCGGCTTCGAGAACCGCATCGGCGAGCTCGCCCCGATGCGCCGGCCGATGCTGTGTACCGAGTACCTGGCGCGCTCACAGGGCAGCACCATCGAGGGCGTCCTTCCCGTTGCCAAGCGGCGCAACGTGGGCGCCTACTGCTGGGGTTTCGTGGCCGGAAAAACCCAGACCTACCTGCCGTGGGATTCGTGGGATCACCCGTATCCGGCGCCGCCCAACCCGTGGTTCCACGACCTGTTCCACACCGACGGCAGGGCCTATCGCGACGGTGAGATCCGCATCATCAAACGCCTCGCGGGCCGCAAGGACTCCCCCTAGGCAAGCCCTGGGCAGGCTCCGTTCACCAGCCCGGACATATGGTCGATCGGTGACCATCGCCTACGACGACGCCCTGCGGGAACGCATCCGCGCCCACCTGGCGGGCCACGATCGTCGTGTGACGACCGACCCCACCAAGCGGCACGCCGCGGTCGCGGTGGTGCTGGTGGACTCCGAGCTCGGCGAGGACCGGGTCGACCCGGCGCCGGTCGAGGACTGGATCGGCGGCAGGCCCGTCCTGGAGGCCGGCCTGGACGGACGCATGGTCGACGTGTCCGGCGGCGCGGCGTTCCTGTTGTGCCGGCGCGCAACGCGGCTCACATCGCACTCAGCGCAGTGGGCACTGCCCGGCGGGCGGGTGGATCCCGGCGAGACCGTCGAAGAGGCCGCCCTGCGCGAACTCGACGAGGAACTCGGCGTCCGGCTGCCCGAATCGACCGTGCTGGGCCTGCTCGACGACTACCCGACCCGATCGGGATACGTCATCACCCCGGTCGTGATCTGGGGCGGCGGGCGTCTCGACGTGTCCCCGTCGCCCGACGAGGTGGTGGCCGCCTACCGCGTGGGGCTGCATCAGCTGCAACGCGAGGATTCACCGCGGTTCGTCGAGATCCCCGAGAGCCCACGCCCGGTGGTGCAGATTCCGCTGGGCAACGACCTGATCCATGCCCCGACCGGGGCCGTGCTGCTGCAGGTCCGCTGGCTGTGCCTGGAGGGCAGGCCCGATCCGGTTCACGACCTCGAACAACCCGTGTTCGCCTGGAAATGACGTCGAGCTGACCCGGATCAGTCCAGCCGGCCTGCGTCGACCATCCGCAACACGGCGGTGCCCTCCTCGTCTGAGGCCGCGAGGTCCACTTCGACGCTGAAACCCCAGTCGTGGTCGCCTGCCGGATCGTCGAGGATCTGGCGCACGTGCCACACATCGGGCCTGCGGTCGATCATCAGCAGCGCAGGGCCGCGCGCGTCCGCTCCGGTGCCGACGTCGCCGTGCTCGGCGAAGTACGCGTCGCCCACCTCGCGCCAGCGTTCGGCGTTCCAGTCGTCGTCGAGCCCGCCGAGCTCGTCCCAGCGTTCCCGCGCGAACAACTCGACCCGGCGGAACAGCGCGTTGCGCACCATCGCGGTGAACGCGCGCTCGTTGCCGGTCAGCGGGCGTGGACGCGCAGGCACCGTGACGGGCGCGTCGAGCGGCTGATCCGGGCTGGTGAGCTGCTCCCACTCGTCGAGCAGGCTCGAATCGACCTGGCGCACCAGTTCGCCGAGCCACTCGACGATGTCGGTGAGTTCCTCGGTGCGTGCCGCCGCGGGCACCCCGGACCGCAACGCCTTGAACGCGTCGGACAGGTACCGCAGCACGGCACCCTCGGAGCGGGTCAGGCCATAGGCGCTGATGTACTCGCGGAACGTCATGCCCCGTTCCCACATCTCGCGGACCACCGACTTCGGTGACAGCCGCGCGTCCGCGGCCCACGGATTGGTCTGCAGATACACCTCGTAGGTGTGCTCCAGCAGTTCTTCCAGCGGCTTGGGGTAGGTGATGTCGTCGAGCAGTTCGATGCGCTCGTCGTACTCGATGCCGTCGGCCTTCATCTGCGCGACGGCCTCGCCCCTGGCCTTGTTGAGCTGAGCCGCCAGGATCTGCCGCGGATCCTCCAGCGTCGCCTCGATCACCGACACCACGTCCAGTGCGTAGGTGTCCGAGTCGGTGTCGAGGACGTCGACGGCGGCGAGCGCGAACGTCGACAACGGTTGGTTGAGCGCGAAATCCGGTGGCAGATCGACGGTCAGCCGGTACCGCCTGCCGTCGGCGTCCGGTGTGTCGAGGCGCTCGAGCACCCCGGCCTGCAACAGCGACCGCGCGATGCCGACCGCCTCGCGGATGAGCTGCAACTGGCGCTTGCGGGGTTCGTGGTTGTCGGTGAGCAGCCTGCGCATCGCCACGAACGGATCGCCGGGGCGGTCCACGACGTCGAGGATCATCGACGTCGTCACCCGCATGTTGCTGCTCAACGGCTCCGGCGGTGCCTCCACAAGACGCGTCATGGTCGTTTCGCTCCACGGCACCATGCCCGCAGGGGCCTTGCGGCGCACCAGCTTCCGACGTTTCTTCGGGTCGTCGGCGACCTTCGCGAACTGCTTGAGGTTCTCCACCTCGTGTTCGGGGGCCTGCACCACCACGGTGCCCGCGGTGTCGAACCCGGCGCGCCCGGCCCGCCCGGCGATCTGGTGGAACTCGCGCGCGTTGAGCAGGCGCGTGCGGGTGCCGTCGTACTTCGACAGCGCCGAGAACACCACGGTGCGGATCGGGACGTTGATGCCGACGCCCAGAGTGTCTGTGCCGCAGATGATCTTGAGCAGGCCGGCCTGTGCCAGCTGCTCGACCAGCCTGCGGTACTTGGGCAGCATGCCCGCGTGGTGCACGCCGATGCCGTGGCGCACCAGGCGCGACAGCGTCGAACCGAACGACGTCGAGAAGCGGAACGCGCCGATCATGTCCCGCAGCGCGGCCTTCTCGTCCTTGGTCGCGACGTTGATGCTCATGAGCGCCTGTGCGCGTTCCAGCGCCGCGGTCTGCGTGAAGTGCACGACGTAGATCGGGGCCTGTCTGGTGTCGAGCAGGTCGGTGATGGTCTCGTGCATGGGTGTGGTCGCGTAGCTGTAGAACAGCGGCACGGGCCGGGCCGCGTTGGCCACCAGTGCGGTGGTGCGCCCGGTGCGGCGCGTGAGGTCTGCGCGCAGGAACGTGACGTCGCCGAGCGTGGCCGACATCAGCAGGAACTGCGCACTCGGCAGCTCCAGCAGCGGCACCTGCCACGCCCAGCCGCGGTCGGGGTCACCGTAGAAGTGGAACTCGTCCATGACGACCATGCACGGCTGCGTGCCCAGCGGTCCGTCGCCGCCCTCGCGCAGCGCGATGTTGGCCAGCACCTCGGCGGTGCACACGATGATCGGCGCATCGGAGTTCACGGCCGCGTCCCCGGTGAGCATGCCGACGTTGACCGCGCCGAACACGTCGCACAACGCGAAGAACTTCTCGCTGACCAGGGCCTTGATGGGTGCGGTGTAGTAGCTGCGCCTGCCCGCCGCGAGCGCGGCGTACAACGCGCCGGTCGCCACGAGGGACTTCCCGGACCCGGTCGGCGTCGCGAGGATCACGTTCGCGCCGCTGACCAGTTCGATCAGCGCCTCCTCCTGCGCCGGGTACAGCGTGGTGCCGTTGGCCTCGGCCCACGCGGCGAACGACGCGAACAACTCGTCGGGATCGGCCCCGATCGCGCGCACACCGGACAGATCGGCCGGATCGGCGAGCAGCTGGGAGGAGTCGGTCATGGTGGTCACCAGCGTGCCAGACGCCCCGGGCCAAGGTTTGGGCCAGCTCCGGTGGGGTAGCCCACCTCACAACCAACGAGGGGAGCAGGCAGTGAAAGCGGTCACCTGGCACGGCAGGCGCGACGTCCGAGTGGACAACGTGCCCGACCCGAAGATCGAGCAGCCCACCGACGCCATCATCGAGGTGACCTCGACCAACATCTGCGGCTCCGATCTGCACCTGTACGAGGTGCTGGGCGCATTCATGAACGAGGGTGACATCCTGGGCCACGAGCCGATGGGCATCGTGCGCGAGGTCGGATCGGCCGTGGACGGCCTGTCGGTCGGCGACCGCGTCGTCATACCGTTCCAGATCTCGTGCGGGCACTGTTTCATGTGCGACCAGAAGCTCTACACGCAGTGCGAGACGACCCAGGTGCGCGAGCAGGGCATGGGCGCGGCGTTGTTCGGCTACTCCGAGTTGTACGGCAGCGTGCCCGGCGGGCAGGCGCAGTATCTGCGCGTGCCGCAGGCCCAGTTCACCCACATCAAGGTGCCCGACGGGCCACCCGACTCGCGATACGTGTACCTGTCCGACGTGCTGCCCACCGCATGGCAGTCGGTTGCCTACGCCGAGATCCCCAAAGGCGGCACGGTGACCGTGCTGGGCCTCGGGCCGATCGGCGACATGGCCGCGCGCATCGCGCACCACCTCGGCTATGAGGTGTTCGCGGTGGACCGCATCCCCGAGCGACTGCGCCGCGCCGCCGACCGCGGCATCCAGGCCATCGATCTGGGTGCGATCGACGAACCGCTCGGCGACGTCATCCGGTCGATGACCCACGGCCGGGGCACCGACGCGGTGATCGACGCGGTCGGCATGGAGGCACACGGCTCACCCGTCGCGAAGATCATGCAGACCGCGGCGGCCGCGCTGCCCGACGCGGTGGCCAAACCGATGATGGAGAACGCCGGCGTCGACCGGCTCGACGCGCTGTACTCGGCGATCGACACCGTGCGCCGCGGCGGCACGATCTCGCTGATCGGCGTGTACGGGGGCACCGCCGACCCGATCCCGATGCTCACGTTGTTCGACAAGCAGATCCAACTGCGCATGGGTCAGGCCAACGTCAAGCGGTGGGTTGACGACATCATGCCGTTGCTCGGCGACGACGACCCGTTGGGCGTCGACGACTTCGCCACGCACATACTGCCCATCGACGAGGCGCCGCACGCCTACGAGATCTTCCAGAAGAAACAGGACGGCGCCGTCAAGATCATCCTGAAGCCATGAGCGTGCATGTGAAACCCGGAACCGTCGTGCTGTTCAGCGACGTGGTGTGCGGCTGGGCGACCGTGGCGCTGCACCGGTTCTATCAGGCCCGTGAGCGCGCGGGTCTGTCCGACGCGCTGCACGTCGACCATCAGCTGTACCTGCTGGAGGACGTCAACCGCTTCCCGATCCCGAAACGGTTCCTGGACAGCGAGATTCCCGTGGTCGGTGCGCTGGCGCCGGACTTCGGGTGGGCGCCGTGGCAGGGTGAGGCGTCGGAATGGCCGATCACCTCGCTGCTCGCCAATGAGGCCGTGCACGCTGCCAAACGCCAATCTCCCAAGGCCGCAGAACAACTCGACATGGCGATCCGTCATGCGTTCTTCACCGACAGCAGACCCATATCGCTGCTGCACGAGATCGTCGACATCGCGGGAGGATGCGCCGACGTCGATGCCGAGGCGCTGCGCCGCGACCTCGACGAGGGCACCGCGCGCGCCGAGATGATGCGCACCTACCGCGCGCACGCCGACGACGTGCAGGGCAGCCCGCACTTCTTCCTCGCCGACGGATCCGACGTCCACAACCCGGGGATCGAATTGCACTGGGAGGGCGAACCCGGATCCGGCTTCCCGGTGGTCGACACCGACGACCCCGCGCCAATCGACGAGCTGGTTCGGCGCGCCGCGAACTAAGCTGACGGCATTTCCGAAAGGGAGTGCATGTTCATCGTCGTGCTGATCGTCGTGCTCGCGTCGATGCACTTCTATGTGTGGACGCGGCTGGCGAAGAACACCACGACGCCGGGCCGGTCACGACGCGTGGCCACCGTGCTGTTCCTGATCCCGACGGCGCTGTTGTTCGCGGGGCTGATCGTCCCGCGGGTGTTCGACATCCGCGAGGCGGCGTGGCTGTCCTGGCCCGGGTTCGTGTAGTTGGCGCTGGTGTTCTACCTCGTGCTGACGCTGCTGGTGCTCGAGCCCGTGCGGTTGGTGCTGCGGCGGTGGGTCAAACGTGGCGGCGCGCAGGAAGCAGCGCCTGAATCGACGGCGGTCAACCGGCGGATGTTCCTCGCGCGCGGCGGTGCGGTGGCCGCGGGTGTGGCGTCGGTGGCGCTCGTCGGCACCGGCGCGTCGATCGCGCTGGGACCGCCCAAAATGCTGCAGGTTCCCGTCCGGCTGGGACGAATCGACCCGGCGTTCAACGGCTTCCGCATCGCGGTGGTGTCCGACATCCACCTGGGGCCCATGCTGGGCCGATCGCACACCGAGCGGATCGTGCGGATGATCAACGAAACCGAGCCCGATCTCGTCGCGATCGTCGGCGACCTCGTCGACGGCACGGTCAGCGAACTGGGCGCCGCGGTGGAACCGTTGCAGGACCTGGCGGCCCGCGAAGGCAGCTTCTTCGTCACCGGCAACCACGAGTACTTCACCGACGAGACCGGCGAGTGGCTGCGTGAACTCGAGCGGCTCGGCGTCGCGCCGCTGCGCAACGAGAACACCCCGATCCGGCGCGGCCGTGCGTCGTTCGCGCTCGCCGGCGTCAACGACGTGGCCGGGGAACGGAGTTCGGACCCACCGGACCTCGACCGGGCCCTGGCCGGCGTCGCCCCGTCGCAGGCGACGGTCCTGCTCGCGCATCAGCCGGTCCAGGTCACCGAGGCCGCCGAACGGGGCGTCGACCTGCAGCTCTCGGGCCATACGCACGGCGGCCAGCTGTGGCCGTTCCACTACGTCGTGTCGGCTGTGCAGCCGTCGCTCGCCGGGCTGTCGACCGTCGGCGACACCCAGCTGTACGTGACCAGGGGTGCGGGTTTCTGGGGCCCGCCGGTGCGCATCGGGGCGCCACCCGACATCAGCGTGCTCACACTGCGCGCCGACCAGTGATCACCGGACCACGAATTCTCAAGGGTCCGCGCCACGCATCACCCGCGTCACGCTGAAGTGCGACCCCATCCCTCGGCGGAACGAGAGGCGTGATTCCGATGGCGAGAATCCTGCTGCAGACCACGATCACCGAGAACCTCGACGACTGGGACGTCACGCGGTTCTCCCTGCTGGCCGACGAACTGCGCTCGGCGGGCCACGACGTCACGGCACGCAACCGGGCCCACGCGCACGACGATCCCGTGCTGAGCCGGCTCGACGAACTCGACTTCGAGCAGCTGTGGCTCATGGCCGTCGACGTCGGCACGGGCCTGACTGCGGCCGAGTGCGCGGCGATCCTGCGCTTCCGTGAGAACGGCGGCGGTGTCCTGACCGCCCGCGATCACCAGGACCTCGGCAGCTGCCTGCTGGGCCTGGGCTCGCTGGGTGCGGTCAACCAGTTCCACGGGTCCCTCGATGCCGGCGTCGACCCCGCCACGATGTGTGACGACCAGGACAATCCGGACATCTCGTGGCCCAACTACCACTCGGGTGCCAACGGCGACTACCAGCCCGTCCTGGTGAACGATCACGTGCACGAACTACTGCGCACCGACCGCACCGCGAGCGGGCGCATCGAGTGGTTCCCGGCGCACCCGCACGAGGGCGCGGTGTCGGCCGACACGCCGTTCGCCGAGGTGCTGGCGCAGGGCCGCAGCACCTCGACCGGCAGGCACTTCAACCTCGCGGTCCTGCTCGACGGCGAGACGACCGACGACGGAACACCCATGGGCCGTGCGGTGGCCGAATCGACGTTCCACCACTTCGCCGACTACAACTGGGACGTCGACCACGGTGCTCCCTCATTCGTCACCGAACTGCCGGGCAGCGGGATGAAGGCCGATCCGCAACACCTCGAGGTGTTCAAGGACTACGTGCGCAACCTCGCGTCCTGGCTGCAGTCCGCACCCGTCGCAATGCCGGAGCGCCTCGCGAGGGCATGAGATGGGCGGGCCCTGGGTACATACCGCGGGTGACGGCACCACGATTACAGCTCGACCAGCGCGACGTCGCCGAAGCCCAGCAGATCGTGGGTGCGGTGACGTCGGCGTTCTCGGCCAAGGTGGTCGGCCAGGACCATCTGCGTGAATCGATGCTCGTGGCGCTGCTCAGCGGCGGACACCTGCTGCTGGAGAGTGTCCCCGGCCTGGCGAAGACCACCGCGGCACGTGTGATCGCCGAGTCGATCGACGGCAGCTTCCACCGCATCCAGTGCACACCGGACCTGCTGCCCAGCGACATCATCGGCACCCAGGTGTACGAGGCCGCGACGCATTCGTTCACCACCCAACTGGGTCCCGTGCACGCCAACATCGTGCTGCTCGACGAGATCAACCGGTCGAGCGCGAAAACCCAGAGCGCCATGCTCGAAGCGATGGAGGAACGCCAGACCACCATCGCGGGCGTCGAATACCCCATCCCGGAACCGTTCCTGGTCATCGCGACGCAGAACCCTGTGGACCAGGAGGGCACGTACCCGCTGTCGGAAGCACAGACCGACCGGTTCATGCTCAAGGAGATCGTGCGGTACCCGTCGGTGGCCGACGAGGTCGAGATGATCGCCCGCATGGACGCCGGTCTGTACGAACGCGGCAGGCACGGTACGCCCGTCGTCGGCATCGACGACGTCCGCCGCGTGCAGCGCATCGCCGAGTCCGTGCATCTGGACCGCGCGCTGGTCGAGTACGCCGGCCGGCTCGTCGGCGTGACCCGCGAACCCGACAGTTTTCTGCCCACCAACCTCGCGCGTCTCGTCGAGTACGGCGCGAGTCCACGCGCGACCATCGCGTTGTGCCGCACCGCGCGGGCTCTTGCGCTGCTGCGTGGCCGCGACCACGTGGTTCCCGACGACATCGCCAGGCTCGCCCACCGGGTGCTGCGGCACCGCCTGATCCTGGGCTTCGAGGCCGCCAGCGCCCGCATCACCCCCGACGTGGTGATCGACGCGGTGCTCGCCGCGGTCCGAGTGCCGTGAAAGGGCTGTCGTGGGTAGGCATCTCGACGCCGCAAAGGCGCACTTCGGCCGTGACGCGGGTGGTCTGCTGGAAGGCGGCCGCTACTCGCTGGTGCACACGCGCAGCCTCGAATTCGACGAACTGAGGCCCTACGTCCGGGGCGACGACGTCCGCGACATCGACTGGAAGGCCACGGCGCGGTCGGGGCACACCCTGATCAAACGCTTCGTCTCGGAGAAGCACCACAAGATCCTGGTGGTGGCCGACGGCGGCCGCAACATGTCCGCCATGGCACCGTCGACAGAGCTGAAAAGGGATGTGGCACTGAACCTCATCGGTGCGATCGGCCTCATCACACTGCCCCGTTCCGACGAGATCGGCATGGTGGCGGGAGACCGTCGTGGGTGCGTGGACATCAGGTTGCGCCGCGGCGAGACCCACATCGAGAGCATGCTGCACCGGTTCCACCACCACACGACCACCGAACCCGGACCGAGTGACGTCGCGACACAGCTCGAATGGGTTGCGCGCCATCACCGCCACCGACTGCTGGTGTTCGTGGTGTCCGACGAACCCGAGATCACCGACCGCCTGGACGCGGTGCTGCGTCCCCTGACCGCCCGCCACGATGTGCTGTGGCCCATGATCGCCGACATGCCCGCGCTGGGCACCGGGGAGCAGCGGGGCTACGAGGTGTCCGACGGACGGCTCATCGCCGACGATCTGGGGGCCGACGTGCTGCAGGCGTACCGGCGTGCGGAGGAACAACGGCGGCAAAGGCTTTCGGAGTTCTTGACCGGGCATCGTATACCGCACACCAGGGTCACCGGGAGTGCGCGCATCCGGACGGCTCTCACCGCGATGACCGGGGTGTACGCGCGTGCCGGATGACCTGCTGGGACACCTGATCGGCCCCACACCCTATTCGGCGGTGTGGCTGTGGGTCGCCATCGCGCTCACTGTGGCACTCATCGGTTGGTACACGGCTGTTTTCGCGTTCACCAGTCCCGGCCGTCAGGTGCCGATGCTGACCGCGGTCCGCACCGAGATCGCCAAACGCCGGTACGCGCGGGCCTTGCGCGCCATTACAACACGGCTGCGTGGCGGTGAACTCACGGCCACGCAGGCCGCCGCCGAACTGAGCCGCCAGGTGCGCGACTTCCTGCACGCAGTGACCGGTGTGCGAGCGCAGTACATGCAGGTCGACGACATCGCCGACGGTGAACTGGCGTCCGCCGCGCCACTGCTGTCGGATCTGACAGATCTCCAGTTCAACCGGCGCACCATGGTCGATGCCGCGGACGCGGGCCGTGCGGCCGAGGAGCTGATCCGCACATGGACCTGACCTGGTGGATCGTCGCGATCGTCGGCTGTGTCGCACTGGCGGCGTGCGTCATGGCGGCGTTGCTGTGGCGACGGGACGAAACACTCGGCGATCTGCGCCCGTTGGCCAACACCGCGCGCCTGACCCGGCTGCCGGAATACGTTCGCGCGGTGCGGATGCGCGTGCTGATCGCATGTGCGACGGCAGCCTTGCTGGTCGTGGCCTTCGTCGCGGCGGTCGCTGCCGCGGCGCGGCCGACGGGCCTGCCGTCGGCGACGCAGAGCGCCCCGGCCGCGCAACCCGAGGATGTCATGGTGTGCATCGGCGCGCCGCTGGACGATCCCGCCGTCACCACGACGCTGCGCTGGTTCGCCGGCCGCATACCGGCATTCGGCACCGAACGAATCGGACTGACCTCGGGCAACCGCCGCGTCGTACCACTCACACGCGACTATCAGTACGCGGCCGCGCAATTCGGTGGTTACGCCACCGGGCAGGCCGACGGTGCTCCGTTCGTGTCGCCGGTGTCCTACACCGACTACGCCCGCAATGTCGAGGACCTCATGGCGTTGTGTCTGACGGGTTTTCCCGCGTTCGACGAGGCCGCGCCGCAGCGGCGATCACTGGTCTACGTCGGCCCGCAGCCCACCACCGGTGCCGGTCAGTTGTTCACCGCCGACCGGGTCCGGGAGATGGCCCAGACCGCGGGCGTGCAGGTCAACGTCATCACCGACACCGAGGGGGCACTCGACCGCCTCGCCGCGGGCACGGGCGGCCGGTCCTACCGCGCCGATGCCAACGTGGCCTCGGCGCTCACCGAGATCCGGCAGCACCCGCCCGAAGCGCGCGTCGAGGGCGAGGCACAGGTGCGCTCGGCCGAGACCCCCGACATCCCGCTGCTGGTGGCGCTGTGCGCGGTGCTGGCCCTGTCGGTTCTGCCGCTGTGCAGGAGGCGCACATGAGCCTGCACCCCGTCCTGCCCCCTCTCGTGCTCGCCGTGCTCGCCGCCGCGGTGCTCGCCGCGCGGATCACGACGTGGCGAACCGGCGGGGTCACCCGGTGGCGGTGGGCCGGTCTCACTACGGCCGCGTTCCTGCTGCTCGTCGCGGCGCTGCGCCCGACGTTCGGCGACGACGGCCAGGAGTCCGTCCGTGCGGCCGGTGACCGCGAGCCCAACGTGTTCGTCCTCGTCGACCGTTCACCCGCCATGGCCCGTCACATGGCCGCCGCACGCGACGACATCACGCAGTTGATCGACCGCCATCCCGACGCACGGTTCGCGGTCATCACGTTCACCTCGCGGCCCACGGTCACCTGGCCGCTTTCGGCCGACACGTGGAGCCTGCGCCCGGTCGTCGCCGCACTCGGGACCGACACCGGGGCCGATGCCGAGCAGGCCAACGTCGGCGCGGCAGGCAACGTGCTGCGCTATCAGCTCATCAGCGCACAACAGCAGTTCCCTCGCGCGGCTAACCTCGTGTACTACCTGGGTGCGGGGGCGCCCGGATCGCAAGCGCCGCAACGCGAGTTCGACCTGCCCGAGGGTGCCGTCGACGGAGGTGCGGTGCTCGGCTTCGGCGGTGCGGGCGCACAGCGGTTGCGCGCGGTCGCCGACCAGATCGGGGTCCCGTACGCCGACGACCTCTCGGATGTGCCTGCGGATGCCGCCGATTCGGCGGCGAGCACGCCGGCGGCCGGGGCGTCACGGGTCGAGATCTACTGGCTCCCGGCCGGTATCGCCGCGATCCTGGTGCTCGCCGAACTGTACCTGGTGCTGCGCGAACTGCGGCGCAACACCGAGACGGTGGTGCCGACATGAGGCGGCGTCTGCTGGTGTACTCGGCTCCGGTCGCGGTGGTGACGGTGCTGATCATCGTCAAGCTGTTGTCGGTCGTGGTGGCAGGCCGCTCGGTGACATCGGACTACGCCGAGCGCGACGCCGGCGCGATGGCCGGTGGAGTCTCGGTGCTGCGTGTGTTCAACGTCGTCGAACCCGCCAAGGCCCACATCGCCGAGGGAGCCCGCGCCGTGCTGGAGGACCGGCTCACCGATGCAGAACAGCAGTACGCCCAGGCGCTGGGAATCGCCGACACGTGCCCGGTGCGCGTGGACCTCGCACTCGTCCGCGAGACGCTCGGTGACCGGGCCGCCTCCCGGTTCGCCACCCCGGCCGCGATCGCCCACTACGAAGCCGCACGCGACGTGGTGGCGCGCGCCCCGCAGGGCTGCTTCACCGGCAACGACGACCCAGATCCGCAGCGCCGGGACATCCGGGAGCAGGCGCAGGCCCGGTTGGACGACAAGCTCACCGCGATGCGGACCGCGGCGCCGCCGCCCCCACCACCCCCGCCGCCCGCGGCCGCGCCCGTGCCGCCTCCTGCCGGCGCGGGTGGCACACCGCCGGACACCGACACCGGTGATCGCCTCAACCCCGGGACGGGGGACCCGTTGGAGCGCCTGCAGCAGATCCTGCGTGATGCCGCGGCGTGAGGGAGTTCGGATAGGGTCCACGTCGGACGGATCTCGGCGTGAAGGACGGGCATGGCAGGGGCAGACGGGCTGACGGCGCGCGAGGCCAAGCGCCTGCAGACCCGTGAACGTCTGATGGGCGCGGCGATCGCCGAGTTCAAACGCGCGGGCATGGCCGACGCCGACGTCGGCACGATCGTGGCCGCGGCCGGAGTCGCGCACGGCACGTTCTTCTTCCATTTCCCCACCAAGGAGCACGTGCTGCTGGAACTCGAGCAGCGTGAGGAAGAGCGCATCGCCAAGCAGTTCGCCCAGTTCGTCAAGAAGCCGCACGATCTGGAGGCAGCGCTTCGCGAAATCGTGCGCCTGGTGATCGGCCTGGAGCGCCGCCTCGGCGACTTGCTGTTCAAAGACTTTCTGGCGCTGCACTTCTCGCAGACCCGTCCACGCGTCGACGAAGGCATGGAGCATCCGGTGATCGCCAGGGTGACCGAGGAGATCGAAGCGGCCCGGCAGCGTGGCGACGTCGCGGCCGACGTCAACCCGGTGAACAGTGCGGTGTTCTTCCTGCTGGGGTTCTACGCGCTTCTGGTCACCACGAACGACTGGCCCACACGCGACGAAGTGCTCGACGACTACGTGCGTCGCACGCTGCGCAGCATGCGGCCCTGACGTCCCGGATCCATGCGCCGCCGCAGCAGATCCAGCGCCTGCTCGGCCCACCGCACGTTCTCCTGTTCGAACGAGATCCCGCGCAGCAGCGTGAGATAGGGGCCGATGCGATCGGTGCCCGCCACGAACTCGTCCTCGCTGCGCCCTGCCAGCATGCGGATGCGCATGCGCTCGTACCGGGCGAGTTTCTCGGTAGCCCAGCGCAGTTGCTCGGTCACCGCGTCGCGCACGGCAGCCGCGTCACCGGCGTCGACCGCATTGACCTTGATGAGCAGTTCGTCGCGGATCGTCGAGGGTTTGGGCGCCTTGGCGGTGAACTCGCGCAGCGCTGCGCGCCCGGCGTCGGTGAGTGAGAACATGCGCTTGTTGGGCCTGCGCTCCTGCTCCACGACACGCGCTTCGATCAGACCGTCGGCCGCGAGGCGCTCGAGTTCGCGGTACAGCTGCTGTGGGGTGGCGGTCCAGAAATTGGCCACCGACGCGTCGAAACTCTTCGCCAGGTCATAGCCCGAGGACTCGCCTTCGAGAAGTGCGGCCAGCACCGCGTCGCGTAGCGCCACGGCCACACCATACGGGCCGGGTGCACAGATGGGTAGAGACGTTGATAGTCAACAAAGTGGTTAGTACCACATAGACATATGCAGGTCAGCTGCCTAGCGTCAGGCTCACCTACTCAACAAAGTGACTACTCAGGGGGTCGGGATGCACCCGTTCCGTCAGGCCGTCGAGGCACGAGACACCGACGCGATGACCGCACTGCTGGCCGATGACGTGGTGTTCACCAGCCCCGTCGCGTACAAGCCCTATCCGGGCAAGGCCATCACCGCGGCCATCCTGCGCGGCGTGCTTCGCGTCTTCACCGATTTCCGGTACGTGCGCGAGATCGGCGACCCGAACGGCCGCGACCACGCCCTGATCTTCGAGGCCAAGGTCGATGGCAAGACCGTCAACGGCTGCGACTTCATCCACACCGACGACGACGGGCTCATCGACGACTTCATGGTCATGGTGCGCCCGCTGTCCGGCGCCCAGGCACTCGCCGAGGCGATGGGCGCGCAGTTCGACCGCATCCAGCGGGAAGCACTCGGGGAAGCGTGAGCATGAAGATCGGTCTGTCCATCAACTATGCCGGCGGCTTCAAGGACATCGCCGCCGAGGTCGCCGACCTCGAACGCGCGGGCCTCGACATCGTGTTCGTACCCGAGGCGTATTCGTTCGACGCCGTGAGCGGACTCGGCTATCTCGCGGCCCGTACCGACCGCGTGCAACTGGCCTCGGGCATCCTGCAGCTCTACACGCGCACACCGACTCTCACCGCGATGACCGCCGCAGGACTCGACTACGTCTCCGACGGTCGCTTCATCCTCGGCCTCGGTGCATCGGGGCCGCAGGTGATCGAGGGATTCCATGGCGTGCGCTACGACGCGCCCATCGCCAGGACGCGCGAGGTCGTGGAGATCTGCCGCCGGGTGTGGCGCCGTGAGCGCCTGCAGTACGAGGGCAAGCACTACACCGTTCCGCTGCCCGCCGATCAGGGGACGGGTCTGGGCAAGGCGCTCAAGCTCATCAATCAACCGGTCCGCGAACGTATTCCGGTGCTGCTCGCGGCGCTGGGGCCCAAGAACGTCGAGCTGGCCGCCGAGATCGCCGAAGGCTGGCAACCCATCTTCTTCCTGCCCGAGAAGGCCGCCACGGTTTGGGGTGATGCACTGAAAGCCGGAAAGGCAAAACGTGATCCGGCCCTGGGTGAGCTCGATGTGTACGCCGGTCCGGTGCTCGCGATCGGTGACAACGTCGAACCGTTGCGCGAGTTCGTGAAGCCGCACCTCGCGCTGTACATCGGCGGCATGGGCGCCAAGGGCAAGAACTTCTACCACTCGCTGGCCACGAGCTACGGGTACGGGGCCGAGGCCGACCGCATCCAGGAGCTGTACCTCGCCGGTGATAAAGACGCCGCCGCCAAGGCCGTACCGGACGATTTGGTCCGCGACGTCAACCTCATCGGAAGCGCGGGGTTTGTCAGAGAACGCATCGCGGCCTACCGCGAAGCCGGTGTCACGACCCTCAACGTCGTGCCGATCGGCGAGACCGCAGCGGACCGGGTGCGTCTCATCGAGCAACTGCGCGAACTCGTCTAGCTCTCTGCCGGGCAGCGCAGCAGCAGCCCGCAAGCTGACGGGTTGGTCTCGGGCACCTAACGATTCGGTGGCGCCACGGCGCTGACGACACCGTCAGCAGCAAAGCGGTGGTTGAGTGGTGATCGATGTTCCACAAGGCCTTCTCACTCAGTCACACCGTCGCCGCTGCGGCGGCCCTCACAGTGCTCGGCCTGGCAGCACCAACCGCGGCGGCAGCTCCCGCGGCCGACGCGCAAGGATATGAGGACTCCACGGCCCGCTGTGCCAGCGCCGATGACACGGTGCTCTTCGGCAGCACCGACCTGTCGCGGATCGCGATCTGCAAGGTGTCGGGAGGCGGCTACGAGTACCGGGGTGTGCGGTTGCGCGACGGCGCCAAGCTGATCATTCCCGCGACACGTTCCGACGACGGGGCCTTCTTGGCCGAGAACGCCGGGGTCGAGTATCTGGTGACCTCGAAGTCGCTGGTGGTGAGCACCGGCGAGAAGGTGATCCGGGAAGAGACCATGGTCGACTTCCACGGCCCGAGTTCGGGGCCAGGTCCGGGACCGGCCGCGAGCGCGCCGAAATCCACGACACCGACCACGCCGTTGCCGCCGCCACTGCCCGCCGAGGTCGGGGGCAGCGCGGCCAAGGCGAGCGGTTAGGGACAGGTCAGGGCCAGGTTAGGGTAGGCCGCTACTTACGGGGACCTCCGCGGATGCGCGGAAACTTGTCGTCAGCACCGTCCGGCGACGAACACGGAGGTTCCGGTGGCATGTCTGGGCAACCCTCAACCCTGACCCCGTTGGCAGCAGCCGCGGATGTCGATGATGTGATTCGCAATCTCGACCGGATCATCGACTGGTCGATCCACACGCACAGCACCATCGGCTACTTCGCGGTGCTGTACAAGAAGTCGACACTCGCGGTTCGGAAAGCACTCGAACAGGGGCGGTTCCGCGATGTCGAGCGGATGGAACGGTTCGACGCGGTGTTCGCGCAACGTTATTTCGACGCGCTCAACGCATACTTCCACCCGTCCGAGAGCAGCAGGCTGACGTTGCCGTGGGCGGTGGCGTTCGTCGGCCACAACGAGACCGAATCGACCATGCTGCAACACATGGTGGCCGGTTTGAGCGCGCACATCAACTTCGATCTCGGTATCGCGGCCGCCGAGGTCATGGAGCCTTCCGAGCAGAAGGAATTCGAATACGACTTCGACCTCATCAATGAGATCGTCGCCGAACAGGTCCGCGACATGCTCAACGCGGTGGAACGCCTCTCGCCTGGTGTGCTCTGGCTTCGGAGGTTGATCCCGAACGAGGTCAAGCTCATCGGTGGGCTTCTCGCCAAGTTCCGGAAGGCCGGCTTCGAATACGCGGCGTATGTCGCCTACCACCCTGACAAGGCCTGGGAACAGACCGTCAGACACGAGGCGTGGACCGCCGCCGTCAACGACTGGTATCTGCATCCGAAGAACAACCGCCTACTAGAGCTCTCAACCGTGCCGGTCCTCGTGCGCGCCATCGCCTCACGTGAGAACCCCGACGTCTCCGCCAACCTGCGCGCCCTGGATGCGATTCCGCTCGCTGGGGAACCGGTGCACGTCTGAACGTCGAAAGCTCACCGGAAACGGTTGAGCAGGGCGAACAATCCGCGCGACAGCGGACCCTCGGGGCAGAGTCGACCGAGCAGGTCGACTTTTACGGGCGGGCCTGCCACCGGTCGGCCCAGCCGCCAACGGATCTCGTCGAGCTTGCGGAACGGCGCCAGGATCGCGGGCTCGCGCGGTTTCCAGGTCTGGCAGGGCTTCTTGTCGGAACCCGTAGCCTTGAGGATTCCGTTGACCGCGAGCCGCGCGGCCTCGTTCGCGGCTTCCATCGTCGCCAGATCGGTTGCGGTCCGCACGAAGTCGGCCGCCAGGAACAGGTTGGGGATCGTGGTGACCGCCTCCGGGCGATGTTGCCATGACCCCGCGGTGTTGATCAGCAGAGGTTCCAGGTTGGTCGTCTGTGTGGGATTCGGGAACTCGATCGCGGGGTCGAGGAAGAACCTCAGCACGTTCGATTCCTGAAGTCTGCCGTCGTCGATGTGGTCGACCATCTGGCGCCACACCTCGGCCCTGATCTGGCCCTTGGTGCAGTTCTTCGCCGCCGGCAGGCCCTGTCCGCCGGGGCGCTCCCAGTCGGAGATGTCCACCGAGAGGATGCCTTCGACCCGTCCGTCTCCGTACTCCTGCAGATCGATGTCCGGCCAGAACTGGGACTGTGAGATCGCGGTGAGCGCCCACTCCGAGTCGATGAACAGCACATGGCCGTTCACCAGTTCCACGTCGCGGTCCAGGTAGTACATCGCGCCGTTCATCCAACTGACCTTCAGACGCGGCAGACCCGCCAACCGTGGTTCGGCGGCCACCATGGCCGGTGTGACCAGTTCTTCGAGGCGTTCTTTCGGCAACGCCAGCACGTAGTGATCCGCGGACACGTGCTGCGTTCCGGCCGGACCTCCGATCGTCACACCTGTGATGCGTTGCCCGTTGCACTCGATGCCGGTGACCGGGCTGTCGTTGTGCATCTTGACCCCGAGGTCGGCCAGTCGTTTGACCCACGGGTCGATCCACACCTTGCTGGTGGGCCCGTCGAGCACACGGTCCAGGCGCCCGTCGGCGCGTGCCATGTCGAACATCAGCTGACAGAGGATCAGGCCACCGGTGCGCGCGGACATCTCCCGTGCCTTGGCCGCGACGAGCGTGCGGGTCATGCCGTCGGCCAGGAACTTCTGGAATGCCTTGGAGCGATGGTCAGCGCCCATGAACTCCCACCAGCTCAGGTTCTCCCACTGCTCGAATCGACGTGCGTCGCACGAACACAACAGCGTGAGCAGTCGTTCGGCGAAGGCAACCAACTCGTACGGGGGTACGCCTACCTGGGTGCCGAACTGCCAGATGAACCTCATGGTCTTCGAGAGGTCGTCGAGCGATGTCGGTGCGCCCAACGGGCTGACGATCTCGTTGCGTCCGCCGCCTTGCGCCAGCAGCATGTTCTTGGCCGACACCAGGTGATGTGAGACCTTCTCCTGCCCGACGGGGATACGGCCCATCGTGTCGGGGACGTGACGGTAGAACCCGGGGAAGAACCGGAACCCGTGCTCGGCCGGAAGGTCCTCGCGTCCACCGGTGCCCGATCCGCGGTCAGGCATCGAGCGGGCCTTGCCGCCGAACTCCTTGCGCGACTCGTACACCGTGACGTCGAACTCGCGTTCGGCGAGTTCGTGTGCGGCGGTCAGGCCGCCGATTCCGCCACCGAGGACCGCGACCGTGGTCATGACAGGATCCGTTCTGCGCGAACACGTTCAGGCCACCTGTGGTCACCCGGGAATCGGTCGAGCGTGCTGCGCAGTTCGCCGGTGTCCCGCGTGAGCTCGAAGCAGTCCAGCGCGCAACGCAGTTCGAACAGCACCGCACCCTGCTGGTTGGCAAGCTGTTTGGCGGCGTCCAGCTGTGCCCGCCGATCGGCCGGATCGTCCAGCGTGCGCGCCCGCTCACGCATCAACTCGGCATCGTGAAAGTGCATCCCCGTCTCCTCGGCATGTCGTAGTGCCATGTCCAGGCGTTCACGCGCGCGATCGGGATGGCCTGCCGCGGTGAGCAACCGGCCGATCACGGCGTCGTGGAAGGTGAGGTAGACGTTCAGGCTCATCATGCGTGACCCGTCCACGCGACGGATGATCTTGTCGGCGTTCACCCGCAGGGTTTCCGGATCGGCACCGTCGCGCAACGCCATGAGTGCCTTGACCGTCGCGTACTCGGTCGAACTCACCATGCGCCACAGATCAAGACCGGCCTGCTCGGCACAGCGTCGCATGTCGGCCGCCAGTACCGCGGCCCTGTCGAGGCGGCCGCACTCCAGGCACACCCAGATCTCCTTGAAGTAGGTGTGCTGGCGGTTGTACGCATTCTGCGGGTACTCGAGATTCTCGCAACGGCGCACGGACGCGATCAGTTCCGCGTCAGCCCGCGTGAGGTCGCCGCGGCCGAGGTGGACGAGAGCCAGATAGGTGTGCGCCGTGGACACCGGATCGGAATTCACCCACCATGCGTTGTCGAGTTCACGCGGGTCGTGGTCGGCCCATTCTTCGAGCGAGCGGTCGAGATACTTGCGCGCCGCGGCGAAGTCACCCTGCAACCACAGAACCGAGCCCAGCGATGACGTGATGGCCGGGTAGCTCCACTTCCGGTTCTCGGTCAGTCGTCCCGGCAGCGATTCCAGGAGGTCGCGGGCACGCCGCAGTTCGGCGCGCGGAACGTAATAGCTCACGAGCGCGCTGAGTGCGGCGAACAGATCGTCGTCGCTGTCACCTGCCGTCGCCAGATCCAGGCACCGCTCGAACTCGCGGGGGACCTCGCCGCTCATGGTGCCCAGAGCCGTACCGAGGATGAAACCGCGTTCCAGTCTGACGGCGATCTCGGCCCGGTCACGCGACGGGCCGGGATGACAGTGCGATATCTGCGTGAGCGCATTGGTCAGGCAGTCCAGTGCCTCTTGTAGCGCGCCGCGGCGCCGTGCGACCACCGACGCCTTCTGGAATGCCTGTGCGGCCTCGGCGAACCGGTGCGCCTGGGCGTAGTGGCCGGCGACCACGGGCCAGTCGGGTTCGACGTCAACGGCAGCGCGTACCAGGGCATGTGCGGTCCGTGCGTGCAACTGCCGGTGCACGCTGGGCGGCGCGAGTTCGACAGCGACCTCGCGGAGCAGTTCGTGGCGGAACCGCCAGCCCTCGGGTCCGGCGGGTTCGAGAACCCGTATGTCGGTGAGCGCGGTGACCACGCCGTCGACGTCGGGTCCCGTCTCGGTATCGGTATCCGCCTGGGCGCCGTCACCGACGACGGACCGCAGAAGTGCGAGGTCGCCCCGTGCGCCCGATCACGGCCGCGGCCTCGAGCACGGGCACCACGGCGCTGTCGGTGTGCATGCGGGCGAACAGCGGGTCGTAGAGGGCCTCGGGAACCCGAACCTGGTCCTCCAGTGCGCCGAGTCCGGCGACGACATGCTCGATGTGGAACGGCACCCCGTCACATCTGCGGCACACCTCGGCCCGTTGCTCCTGGCCGACGGCGGGATCCAGAGCCCGGATCAGCGCGTCGGACTCCTCGTCGTTGAGCGGGGTGAGGTCGAAGACCTCCACGGGCCAGTCGTCGCGCAGCCACGTGCCCTCCCGTCCGGTCATCACGACCAGCAGCCGCCCGCCCGCGGCGGTGAGCGTCGACCCGACGAGTTCACACGTGGAAGGGTCGTACCAGTGCACGTCCTCGGTGACGAGCAGGCTCATCCCGCCACCGAAGCATGCCGTCAGGTACTGCTGCACGGTGGCGGCGATCAGTTCGTAGAGCGCGTGGGCCTCGACGGCGGCGGGTTGGTAACCATGCTCAGGTCCCACCCCGAGGACAGGCGCCAGGAACGGCACCATCGACTCGGGATCCAAGTTGAGCGAATGCAATTCACGTTTCAGCAACTGCAGCCTGGTCGCTCCTTCGGTGAGCCTGGTGATGCCGCATCGGCGTTCGATGAGCCTGCGGATCGGGTACAGGCCGGTGTCGGTGTGCAGGGGAGAGCCCCGGAGTTCGACCACCGTGCCGCCGGAGGCCCTGACCATGTCGGCCGCCTCGACCGCCATGCGCGTCTTGCCGATGCCCGCCTCACCGCGGAACGCCACGCCCGCGGCGTCGAGCGTCCCCGCGTGCGCCCGGCGGCAGCACTCCCGCAGACACGCGCGTTCGCGCTCGCGGCCGATGAGCGGCACCGAGCGCGCCGGGACGTCGGTGGACCTCTCCGCGGCGACGACGTGGTGCGCGACGTTACCGTCGATGCCCTTCACGGGTACCGGCGGGCGGTCGTCGAGTTCGAAGTACTCGCGCACCAGGGGCGCCACCACATCTGACACCACGACGCTGCCCGGCTCGGCCAGCGCGGTCAGTCGTGCGGCCAGGTTCGCCGCGAGACCGTAGATGTCGTCCTGTTCGACGTCGAGATACACGACCCCGCGGTGGATCCCGACCCGGACGTCGAGCGTGACACCGAACCGGCGCTGGGCCTGCTCGCTGATCTGCGCCACGGCGTTGGTGATGTCGAGCCCGGCCGAGACCGCGCGCCTGACGTCGTTCTCGTGCGGCTTCGGGTGCCCGAACAGCACGAGCACGCCGTCGCCCTTGACCGAGCTGATGTGGCCCTCATAGCTGTCGACGATGCGGACCACGTCCTTGCGGAACTGCCCGATCAGTGTGTGGTACGACTCGGGCTCGATGCGCGTGGACAACGCGGTCGAGTCCACCAGGTCGGCGAACATGATTGTGAGACGCCTGATCTCGCCGTGGTCGGATGCGGACAGCAGGTCCTCGGCGTCCGGGTTGTCGTGGTCGACGGCCAACACCTGACCGGCCAGAGTCGCAGCCGTGGCGCGATCCCCGTCGTTGACCGCCCGCACCGCGCGGTCCAGTAAATCGTCTATGAGCGCACTGTTCTCACCGGGGGTCACGGTCGCCTCCTGCCCCAGGACGGGATAAACGTTACCGCGCGGACCCGGCGGAGTCAGCCGATATCAACCCTGGCGTAACGGGGCTTGTTGCGTGCTCAAAGAGCTAGGGCGCCAGGGTAATCAGGAGACGGACGAGTTCGGCCTGTCGGTGGGTCCCCGTCTTCTCGAAGATGTGGCGGAGGTGTGTTCGGACGGTGGTGGGCGACACCGAGAGCGCCTCGGCCGTCGCCGCGACGCCCTCGCAC
>Ga0180218_1000425_pt1 | contig 41258 bp, 39 predicted proteins | sample eDN3rd37CKraftBY_FD_151334 | JGI IMG/M metagenome (GOLD analysis project Ga0180218, IMG submission 151334) | Enriched backyard soil microbial communities from Emeryville, California, USA - eDNA 3rd pass 37_C Kraft BY (version 2) (version 2) | ecosystem: Environmental > Terrestrial > Soil >... | reverse complement strand
ATCCAGGACGATGTGGCCGTCGAGCGTGCCGCGAATGTTGTCGGCGACGGGATCGTTGTGATCGTCCCCGTCGATGAGAACGGAGAAGATGCCCGTGATCGAGCCCTTGCCCTCTGCTCCGGGACCAGCTCTTTCGAGGAGGCGAGGCAGGTCGCTGAAGACGCTGGGCGTGTAGCCGCGGGCCACGGCAGGCTCCCCGGCCGCCAGGGCGACGTCGCGGGCCGCGTGGGCGTAGCGCGTCACGGAATCCACAATGAGCAGGACCGAATCCCCACAATCGCGGAAGTACTCTGCGATGGAGACCGCCGTGCGTGGCGCCTGGCGCCGCATCATCGGACTCTCGTCTCCGGTCGACACGACCATGACCGATTTGTGCAGGTTCGCCTGGATGGGCCCTTCCAGAAACTCCCTCACCTCGCGGCCGCGCTCTCCCACCAGGGCAACGACGATCGTGTCGAAGCCTTCGCATTTGGCCAGCATGGTCAGGAGCGTCGACTTGCCGACGCCCGATCCCGCGAAGATGCCGATGCGCTGCCCTTGGCAGAGTGGCGTGAACAGATCGATCGCCTTGACACCCGTTCTCAAGGGCGTCGTGACCCTTGCCCGTGTCATGGCGGACGGCGGCTCGGCATCGTTCCGGACGGGATCGGGGCCCGGGATGAGAGGCCCGAGATCGTCGAGCGGTTCGCCGAGAGCGTTGATGACGCGCCCGCGCCAGGTGTGATCCGGCCTCAGGCCCGTGTCGCCCACGATGAAGACCGGCGTTCCGATCCCCGCTTCGATGCGCCCATTGAACGGCTTTACGGTAACACCGCCGTCGTCGATGCGGACAACCTCTCCAGTCTGCGTCCCTCCATCGGTCGCGAAGCCCACGCGATCCCCAAGCTTTACGAACTGCGACAGGCCCACAACGCGGTAATAGCCGGGGTTCACCTCGCGGATGGTGCCGCTGATCTGGATCTTTCGCCGTCCGACAGCCTCGGCCAGGACGAACTCTTCAAGCCTTTGGAGAGCGTTCATCGCGGCCGTCAGGTGCTGGGACCAAGGGACCGGATGGCATCCATGAAGGTCGATTCGCTCTCCTGGATGGTCGTGGCGGCACTATCGAAATTCCGTTGAACCGCGATCATCTTCGTCATTTCCAGGACGGGATTGACGTTCGATCCTTCGCTGAAGCCCTGTTTGACTCCGTTGGAGTTGAAGTCCTGGACGACTTCACCGGGGATGCTGGACATGACGCCCGAATTTCCGAAGCGGCTGAGCCGGCTGTCATTGCGCAGATTGAAGAGGCCGATCGCTCCGACCTGATTGGTCCCCTGGGTGATCGTCCCGTCATGACCGATGGTCGGAGCGCCTCCCATCGGGTCGAGGGCGATGGGAGCGCCGCCGGCGTCCAGAACCCGGTAGCCCTCGACCGTCAGGAGATCACCGTTCTCATTCATCTTGAAGCGGCCATCCCGGGTATAGACCGCTCCGTTGGGGCCATCGAACGCGAACCAGGCCTCTCCCTGAATGGCAACGTCGAGGGGATTGTCCGTCTGCACCACGGGCCCGCTCCGCCGGGACACGTAATTGTTGCCGGATGAGGCGAAGGACACGTTCTCCTTGGCCGCGAGCGAGAGGATTTCCTCGAACTTCACCTCGTCGGCCCGGAAGCCGCCCGTGTTCATGTTGGCAACATTGTTCGCAATCGTGTTGAGGCGCTTTTCCATGGCCACCTGGGCGGACAATGCGACATAGAGCGAAGATTGCATCAAGGAGCTCCGGCCTTTTCTCTCATGAGGGCGGACTAGAAAAGCCAGCCCTGACGGGGCGGCTTCCATCAGCCGCATGAACCTGGCCCGAGGGGTAGCCGAACAGCCTTGCACGAGGCTTGCCCCTTCGTTTCCAGCTTCGCGCAAGCCTCCGGGATTAAGACATCCTTCAGAAGGTTGGACTTTCGCAAAAGGGACCACAACGTTGGGCGTTTTGATCGGATTGGCAGTCGCCATTGGCTCGCTCGTGAGCGGCTATGTCGCCATGGGCGGTCACTTGGCTGTTATATGGCAGCCTTGGGAATACGTGATCATCTGCGGCATCGCGATCGGCACGTTCATCATCGCAAATCCCATGCCTCTGGTGAAGGACACCGGCCGGGCCGCCCGTGAGGCGATTTCCGGGACCGTTCCGAAGAGAGATCATTATCTTTCGATCCTGGGCCTGCTCTACGCCCTCATGCGCGAGCTGAAGAATAAGCCGCGCAACGAGGTCGAAGGGCATATCGACCAGCCGGAAGAATCGGAAATCTTCAAGGCTTTCCCGAGCGTGCTGAAGGACAAGGACCTTACCCTTTTCATCTGCGATTATGCGCGCCTCATCATCATCGGCAATGCTCGACCCCATGAGATCGAAGCCCTCATGGAAGAAGAGATCGCGACCCTCAAGCGCGACCGGACGAAACCCTATTACTCGATCAACACCGTGTCCGAAGCGCTTCCCGCTCTCGGCATCGTGGCGGCCGTCCTCGGCATCGTGAAGGCTCTCGGCGCCATCGACCAGTCGCCCACCATCCTGGGCGGCCTGATTGCCTCGGCGCTCGTCGGAACCTTCGGCGGCATCTTCATCTCCTATGCCTTCCTGTCGCCGCTTGCGAACAAGGTGAAGGCCACCCGGGAGAAGCAGACCCGCGTCTATGTCATCGTCAAGCAGGCACTCATCGCCTATATGAACGGCGCCCTGCCCCAGATCGCCGTCGAGCACGGCCGCAAGGGCATCTCCGTGGATTACCGTCCGACCATCGACGAGGTTGAAGCCGCCACCACCACGGGCGGCCGCAGCGAAGACCTGAAAGAGGCTGCGTGATGATGAGCGGCACACAAAGCGCCAACGATATCCGCGACATGCTGCTGGACGCGGCGGGCCTTTCCCTCGACCGCCTGCCGATGCTCCACGTGATCTTCGACCGCATGACGACCAGCTGCGCCGAGCATCTGCGCCACATGGCGGCCTCGCCGATGTACTACTCGCTCAGCGGGCTCGAAAGCGGACGCATCACCGAAATCCTGGAGATGTACGAAGCGAACGCGGTTGCGGGCATTTTCCATGCTCCGGAATGGGACAGCCATATCCTGATCGGGTTCGACCGCGACTTCATCTACACGATGGTGGAGGTTCTCTTCGGCTCCGACGGCTCGGAGCCGCCGGTCGAGGAAGCGCGCGGCTTCTCGAACATCGAACTCAAGATGGCGCAAACCCTCTTCGAGCAGGTCGCGAAGGCCCTGCAGGCCTCCTTCTCGCTGGTGGTCGATACGAAATTCAAGCTCGAACGCATCGAGACCCGTATGGACTTCGCGGTCATCGGACGGCGGAACAATCAAGCCGTCGCGGCGAAATTCCTCCTGCAGGCGCTCAATCGCGGCGGCGAAATGTTCGTCATCATTCCGCAGTCGGTTCTCAACCCGATGCGCAAGGCCCTCTCGCAAGTGGTCACCGGCGAATCGTCGGGCCGCGACCCGCGCTGGATGAAGCAGATTGCCACCGAGGTGAAGAAGACCGAGGTCACGCTCAAGGCCGTTCTCGAAGAGCGGTTCCTGTCGCTCGGCGAGATCGCGGATCTCAAGATCGGCGACGTGATCGAGCTGCAGGCGACACCGCGCAGCCGCGTCAAGCTCGAAAGCAACCAGCAGGGCCTCTTCTGGTGCCATATCGGGCAGTCTGAAGGTTCTTACGTTCTCAAAGTCGATGAACTCATCGATCAGGAAAAAGAGTTTCTCGATGACGTCCTCCCTCGCTAACACCATTCTCTTCCTTGCGCTCGTCACGACCAGCGTGATGGTCGCGGTGATGTATCGCAAGCTCCGTAAGCTTGACCGATACCACGCCGAGTATCAGCAGATCTTCGACAAGACCGGATCCGCCCTTCTGGCCGCCCAGAATGCGGTGACGAACTTCGGCACGGAAGGAAAGGAAACTCTCGTCCTTCTCAGCCGGCGCATCGAAGAAGCGCAGGCCATGTCCGAGCGCCTCGAGACCCTGATTCGAGACGCACGCCAGCATTCGCAGCCGCGCCCCGGCACAACCCACTCATAAGGTCCGCTCCCATGATGAATCCATTCGAACCCAAGCAAGACAAAGCCGTTTGGCAGCAGGAAAACGCCTTCGAGGGCGCGGGCCTGCACGACGACAAGCTGGGAAGCGGGAAGAATCTCGACTCGATCCTGCGCATCCCCGTGACGATCCAGGTCGTCCTCGGTTCCGCGACCATGCCGGTCGCCAACCTGATGAAGCTCGGCCGCGGCGCCATCGTTCCGCTGGATCACAGGGTCGGCGAGCCGGTCGATGTGGTCGTGAACGGACGCATCATCGCCCGTGGCGAGGTCGTGGTCGTCGAAGACGACAATTCCCGATTCGGTATTTCCCTGACCGAAATCGTCGGTCCTCCCACCAACGATCTTAACGGCTAAATCGGCTTTACCGCATGGTCGCTCATGTTCCCATGAAGGCGAATGGCACGAAGGTCCTCAAAGGGCCGGAGCGCGTCGCAACACTCCTCTTCGCCATGGGGAAACCTGCCGCGAGCAGGATCCTCAAGCATTTCAGCGAGGATGAGATTCGTCTCGTCACGAAATCCGCCGCACAGCTGGGGCCCGTTTCCCCGACCCAGATCGAGCAGCTGGTCGAAGAATTCGCGTCGAACTTCTCCGACGGTGCGGATCTGATCGGCGGTGCGGCCCATATCGAGAAGCTGCTGACCGGGATCCTGAGCCCGGAGCAGATCTCCAGCATCATGAGCGAGGTCGTCGGCAACGCGAACCGGAGCATCTGGGAGCGCATCTCGACCGTCAGCGAAGGCGCGATCGCATCCTACCTCATGAAGGAGCATCCTCAGACGGCGGCCCTCATTCTGTCGAAGGTCAAACCGTCCTGCGCCGCGAAGGTGATGACCCAGCTGCCGCAGCCATTACGGAACAACCTGATGCGGCGCATGCTGAGCATGAAGCCTATCGTCGACGAGACGATGAAAAATATCGAGAAGACGCTGCACGACGATTTCATGGCGAACTTCTCGAAGAACGCGGGCTCGGACACGCACGCGAAGATCGCCGACATCATCAACAAGATGGAACGGGATCATATGGAGGACGTGCTGACCAACCTCTCGTCCGTTCGTCCGAAATCGGCCGAGATCCTCAGGGGCCTGCTCTTCACCTTCGACGATATCGTGAAGCTGACGCCGAAGGATCGCACGACCCTGTTCGACCAGGTTCCGCCCGATCGCGTGGTCCTTGCCCTGAAGGGCACGAACGACGAGTTCCGGAAGGTCGTCCTGTCCGCGCTGTCCTCGCGTGTCCGCCGCATGATCGAGCATGAGCTCAACAGCAAGGAGCCGTCGGCTCATCGCGACATCGCCGAGGCCCGGCGGACCATCACGGATCTCGCGCTGGAGATGGCGGGCCGAGGAGAGATCGTCATCAACTCAGAGAACGAGGATGAAGCTTACTTCTAGCGTGTCCTGCGGATCCGCAGGACCGCTCGAACGATGCGCTGCCTTGGGGATTGAGCATCGGATCGTACCTTGGAAGCGCATTCCGCTTCCGGGCCTGATGCTCTAGCAGCCGAACCTCGGATCATGTCTGACACGGACGACAAGGACAGTAAAACAGAAGCGCCTTCCGATAAGAAGGTCAGGGACGCCATCGAGAAGGGAAACATTCCCTTCTCGAGAGAAGCACCCCTGTTCGCTTCCATCGTGGGTATTCTGATTGTTCTGGCTTTCGCCGTGCGTGGGACCACCAAGACCCTGACGGAAAAGCTATCGCTCTTCGTCAACCGGCCGCAGGACTTTCGGCTCGATTCCGGTTCGGATGCCATCGCGCTGATCCACGCCGTCGCTCTTGAGGCCGGCCAGTTCCTGATCCCGACGATCGTCATTCTGGCAGCGTGCAGCCTCGCGGCGTCGATCCTGCAGAATGTTCCGTCCCTCGTCACGGAGCGGATCAGGCCGCAATGGAACAGAATTTCGCCCGTGAGCGGCTGGAAGCGGATCTTCGGCCGACAGGGCTTGGTGGAATTTTCGAAGTCATTGTTCAAGTTCGCGACGATGACGCTCGTCAGCATGCTGCTTCTCAAATCGGAGCAATACAAGGTTCTGAATGCCATGTTCACCGATCCTTCCCTCCTTCCGGAGCTGATGCTGACCATGGCCATGCGGCTCGTCTCCGCCATCGCCATCGCGACGATCGTCCTGGTCGCGGCTGACCTGCTCTGGGCGCGCTTCAAGTGGCGCAGCGACCTGAAGATGACCAAGCAGGAGGTCAAGGAAGAGTACAAGCAGATGGAGGGAGATCCCATGGTCAAGGCGCGGATGCGCTCCCTGGCCCAGGATCGAAGCCGCAAGCGCATGCTGGCCGCCGTTCCCAAGGCGACCTTCGTGATCGCGAATCCGACCCATTTCGCCATCGCCATGCGCTACGAACGCAGCGAAGCCAGCGCTCCGATCGTCGTTGCCAAGGGCAAGGACCTCATCGCCCTCAAGATCCGCGAGATCGCCGAAAAGAATGGCGTGCCTGTCATCGAAGACAAGCCTCTCGCAAGGTCCATGTATGATCATGTGGAAGTCGACCGAATGATTCCTCCCGACTTCTACAAGGCAGTCGCTCAGATCCTGTTCTACATCCTCACGAGGTCTAAATGAGAAGCCTTCGCGCCGTCGAAGCCGCTGCTCCGTCGAGAGAGCACTGGGATATCCAAGCGTTCGAGGAGGTCCTGGCCTGCAACCTCAAAGATGTCATCGCCGATTTCTGCCTCACGGATCCTGACATCATCCGCTTTTATGCCGACAATCAGCTGCATGGGAACATGGACGAGATGCTGACCTCGTCGGCCGAGCTCTATTTCAAGGGCAGAACATTGTCATACGGGCATGTTGCCCATGTCTGCTCGAGCCGTGAGGAAGCGTCCTGCGTCATTCTCGATATGGAATTCAATCACGATTCCGTCACGGTCTTCTTCCAGCTCATATTCGGCAACTATTACATCGGCGTCAAAATCAGCGAAGTTCTTCTGGAAGCGGCTCTCCGCAAGGCCGATTTCGACCCGATTTCCTTCGGAAGGATTCTCTCCTCCGCCCGTTTGAGACCGCTGCCGGCCCGGTTCAAGTCGCCATACTGCCCTGCCAGTTCCATGCGCCATTGAGCATCAGAGAGCACACTCCGATGCTGCGCAAATGCTTCCATGCGGCGAGCCTGCTGACGGTAACGGCCGCGGTCACGGCCTGCACCTCGACCGATCCGTCCTACAATCAGGGCCCTTGGAGACAAGGCTATGTCCGCAGGGCCTATCCGGAATACGCCGCTCCTTGGGGACGGTCGTTGCCTGGGCAGCCACGCTATGGGGTCGCCGACCCTGCTGTTCCTCCCATGGATTTCGTCGAGATCTCCGATACCCGGCCTGAAAGGCGGCGCGACATTCGCATTGAAGCAGATATCGGCCCCCTGCCTCCGTCGCAGGACTTGACCATTGTGGCCCCTCCTGAGCCGCTGACTCCGATGGCGCCGTTACCGGCTGCGCCGAACCAGCCTTCGTTTGCAGCGGATCCGGTTCGCACAGAGCCTCCATCGAGCCCTCCAGGGGTTTTCACCGCGCCTCAGCGCGCCACCTCCTATGCCGGGACCTGGAATGCGAGCATCGGTGCTTCCTCCTGCAAGGTGCAGCTCACCAGCGTCCCGTCCTTGGATCTCTACAAGGCCTCGACGCAGGGATGCAAGGATGAGGCTGTCCGCAGCGTGAACGGATGGAGCTTCCGCGAGAACCAGGTCATTCTCTTCTCGCGGGGACAAGTGGTCGGACGTCTGTCGGGAGCGGAAGCAGCCCTTGCCGGAACGCTGAGCGGCTCGGGGTCCGAAATCAGAATGTCGCGATAGCAAATCAGCCGTCGGATGCAGTCTGCCCGCTGCTCAGGCCGGGCGCGTCGGCGCAGAAGGTCCTGGCTCCCGGCGTCCACTGGCCGAAACCTGTCGCGACCATGTTGGCGATCACCCGGCAGACATAGCGCTTCTGGGCCGGATCGTTGTTCGGGCCGGCGTGATAGCGCGCAACGGCCATCGTCCAGGTCTCGTGACGCGTCTTGAGCTCCCTGAGAAAGCGGGCCGCGTATTCCACGTTCGTGCGTGGGTCCAGCATGCTTGCCAGGGACGGAAAGTTCTCACGATGATAGAGGTGATTGATCTGCATGCAGCCCAGATCAATGAGTCGCGCGCCACCGCGGCTCGCCTCTTCGAATCGCTGCATCGCCTCGGCCGCGCTGTTGGAGAACACGGCCTTTCCTTCGACATTCATCGCATAGGGCTGCAGGCTGCCGCGCCGTCCCGTCTCGGTCAGTCCAACCGAGTAGAGCATGCCGATCGGCACACCGTATTTCGACGACGCACGCATCATCTCCCGTTCGCACAGCCCAGACGGCGACTGGGCGACAGCCGGTGCTGCCATCCAGGCGTTAAAGGTAAATCCCACCAGCGCGGCTGCCGCCAGAAATCGAACTCTCGATCCCATCCGGATGGATTTCCCGTCCGCTGCTCCCATGGCGGTCCCCCTGCTGACGGGAGGAGTGCCCCTGCCCCGCGGCCGCGCCCTGATCAAAGGACTGGCCCTGCGCCATGCTTCCCTGTTGTGGACGGTGGAACGATGAGCGGTCATGGGCGGTCGTTTCAGCAGATTGAATGTTGATGACGTCCGGGCGATAGCCGGACACTCGAAGAAGGCTGGACAGCTTGTCCGCGTCGTTTCGCAGAAGTTCGGCCGTGTCCTCGTGCTGAGCCTGGATTTCCATTTCGATGCTGTCGCCGGAGAGCCGCATTCTGATTGTCACGAGCCCGAGTTCCGCTGGCTTCAGCTGAAGATCCAACACCCTGAGCACCCCGGCCGAGGCTCTCGCCGTGGCGACCCGGTTCAACCCGTCATGCGGGAAGGAGGGGTGCTGAGGCTCGGATATCCCCTTCGCATCGTCAACGATGGATCTTGCAAGATGCTGAAGCGTGGAGGACGGGAGAGAGGCAGCTTCGGCTTTCGCACCATTGACCGGCGCCTGCTTTTGAGCCTCCATGCGATCAGAGGATGTGCTTCTGACAGCTCCCCGTTCTTCCTCGTTCGCTGTGGCATCTGCATCCGCAGCTATCTCGGCTGAGGCCTGGAGAGGCTCATCGGCGTTGTCGGGCTGCAAACCCTTCACGCCACCGTTCTTGAGCTTTTCCTGAAGCAGGTTCACAGACGTCTGCCCGGCTTCCTCGGTTGGGGATGGCATTCCCGGGTCCGTCGGTGCGCTGCTCAGGCCTTCGATGATAGGCTTGAAATGCGCTTCCTGATTTTGAACCGACACGGCAAGCTTCGATCCCAATCCCGCGTTAGCCGGACTCAAGTCTTCCAGATCCTGCTGCATCAGAGCCAGGGAAGGCGATGAGAAGGATGCCCCGGAACGCCCCGAATCGCCCTGATTCCCGTTGGCGGTTCGCGACAGGATACGGGGAAGGAGAGTTTCGAGGATCGCAAAAGCGGAACTTCCAGCCTCACCGGCCGATCCGTCTTCAGGCTCCTCACGGGGCGACACCTCGGGCAGGAGATCCTGCAAGGGATCGGCATCGACCTCTGCCGCCATCGCGACCGCCCCGTCCGATTCAGTGCCCAGCAGGGCCATCTCGAGCTGGGGCTGCCCTATTCCTTCTCTCGGCTGCCTCCCGGAAAATCCATCCAGAAGCGACCCGAAATCGGAGGTGGCAGTTCCTCCGTTACCCTGGGGATTATCCGAACCCGGGGACGGATTGCGCGACGAAGTGTCCACAAGCCTCGGCGTTGTCTGCAACAGAAGGTCTAATCGGCTCATCGGCTTGCTAATGCCTAGTTCTTGATCAACTTGTCGACGCGGTTCAGGGCGTCACGTGCCTTGGATAGGGCCTGAAGCTGTTCCAGCCCTTGCGCAGGAGCGGAAGCGCCCGTCGGTCCTTCCGTGGCGACCTTCATCACTTCCGGCTTTGCCGAAAAGGCCGGCCGGGGTTGAGGTTCCGGCACCCTGCGAATCTGATCCGCCATCGCGAGCGCGGAATCCAGCAGGCTCACGTCGCTCGCCGCGAGGATAGACCTGTCGATGTTGCGGAGATCATTGACGGCGCCGTCGATGGATTGCGGTGACGTGATCAGCGAGGCTGCCCGATAGAGCGTTGCCCTCGCCCCGCTTGCCTGGTCCGACCCGGCCAGTTCCCGAGCCTTGTCGGCCAGCAGCTGAGCCGACGTGGTGAAGCCCTGTTCGATCGAAGAACGCGATGCCAGCAGATACAGATCCCGCCTTGCCTCGGGTTCGAGCTCGGACATCATCGCCACGAAGCCGTCGAAGCGCGATGCCTCCTTGCCGAAATCGATCCGGGTCAGAGCGGAAGCCAAGCGCTGCCGAAAATTGCCGGCATAGATCGAGTGGCGGTAACGTCGCAGATAGTCGGTGGCGAGTGCCTGGAACTTTTCCATGTTGTCGGTCTGGCTTGCGACAAAGACCTGTCTGCGCAGGGCAGCCTCTTCAAGGAGGGTGCCGGGTGCCTGAAGCCGGACGAAATCCAGCAGCTCGTCGGATTTCGCCGCATTCTTGCGCACGACGAGCGCCGATTGTGCCAAGGCCACCTGCGCGCTGAGCATGGGCGGAAGGGAGCGGGGATCCAAGGATGCGAGCAGGCCCTGCGCCGCTTCTTCCCTGCCCTCGACATAGGCGAGCGCGCCCTCAACCAGCGGCCGGTCGCTCTCTGCGATCACGGATGATTCGAGTTCCAGAAGCTTCCTCAGGATACCGGGATTTCCGCCACTGAGGACAAGCGACACGGCAGCCTGCACGTTCTTGCTCGTCCGCCAGGTCTCCGGCTCCAGGCTCATGAACCTGTCATCCAGAATCCCCAGCAGCCCGCGTTGCGCGGCGTGAGCCTCCGTCGAGCCGACCGCGATCTGGTCCTGCATCAGGTGCAGCGTTCTCACAAGCTGCACCGGGACGGAGACTGCGACGGTCTCGACCTTCTGTTCCGCACTGGCCTCCGAATGCCCTGTGCCCTCGGCCGTGGCCGCACCGGCACCAAGGAGCACGGACATCGCAATGAGAGGCAATGAACGACCTTTCATCGTGATCACTCCTGGAGAAGGATCTCGACCCGACGGTTCTGATCCGCGTTCGGATCAGCCGGGATCTTCGGGTCGCGATCCGCATGTCCCTCGACCCGCACGATGCGGCTCTCGTTCAACCCACCGCGAACGAGCATGTACAGGGCCATCTGAGCCCGTGCCTGGGACAGACGCCAGTTGTCGTAATTGGCCGACTTGAAAGGCCGGGCATCCGTATGGCCCCGAATGACGATCTTCCCCGGCCGTGACTGCAGAATTTTTGCGATCTCAGCCATGGCCCGCACGACCTTGGCATGAGGCTCGGCCGAACCCAGGGCGAACATCGTGAAGTCGAAATCATCCGTCAGGCTGATCAAGGTTCCGGCACCGGTTCGACGAACTTCGATATTCGGCTGCGGCGACACATCCTTGGCCGGCTCGACAGCTTTCATGATGTCTCGCTTGAGCTCCGCTGCCTTCAGATCGGCCGCACTCGGCGCGCTTGAATCGTTGTTCGGGAGCTGTCCTGCCGCATCGGGCGAGCCGCCGTTCGATGCCGGCGCCGAAGTTTTCGGCTCCGGACGGCTTCCGGCCGTACCCTTCTGGGTCAAAGCCGCCACTACATCCATGATGGCCTTCGAAGGAGCGGGCGCGGCTGTCCCGGGCTTCGGAGCCGTGTCCGTCTTCAGCTCGTCGACCGGAGCGACCTGCCAGTATAGGGGGTCGAAGGGATCCCTGAAGGCTTCGCCCGCCTTGAGACCAGGCACCTCAGTTTCGCCAGGCGTCGCGTCTGCGCCGAGCGTGTCGTAAGGGGTCACCTCAGCCTCATCGGCAATGCGGGCCAGCACGGCGTAGGGATCCTGGAAGAGAGCCCCCTCTTTGAACCGCGGCTTGCGCAGCTGATGGGACTTTCCGCCGGTGCCCTCACCGCTCCCCTTTTCCTTGCCGTCCTTCGTGTTGTCCGTCTCATTGTCCGGCGGAACATTCTGCGGATCGTCGAGTCCCTTCTTGTTCGGGGTCGATTCTGCGAGCTGGACCGGGTTGAAATAATTGGCAACGCCGCTTCGGGTTTCCTCATCGGTCATGCCGATCAGCCACATCACGAGAAAGAACGCCATCATGGCGGTCATGAAGTCCGCGTGCGCGATCTTCCATGCACCACCCTTGACGACATCCTCGCCATCGTCGCCTCTCCGGACGATGACGATTTCCTGCTTCTCTGAACTCGCCATCGATCGTCAGCCTTCCAACGCCTGGGACAGTCGCACCGACCAGGCATTCAATTGCGTTTGAGCAAGCGTATCTTGCGATGTCACGCTCACCTCGACGTGCTCGCCGGGCGCAAACTCGATCCGGTTCCCGGCGGGACCGAGACTGGTCTGCAAGGCCGCGAGAAGATCCTCCGGGCCGGAGACCTTCAGGAGGCATGCGTCGCGTCCGGACAGCAAAGTTCCAAGGACCTCTTTGAACTCTGCGAGGGTCTGCTGGCGAAAAGCCTCCGCGACGAACGGCCTGAGGATGTTTGCGACCTTCTCCGAGAGGTTGGTCTCGAGGTGATCGATCGCTGCCGAAATCTGGGCCGCCAGCTCCAGCGCCTGCTGCTCGATCCAGATCGCGCGCTGTTCGTTCATGTCCTCCAGGTGGCGGGCTTTCTCGGCCGCTATGGCGTCCTCGAGCTCCCTTCGCGCGGTCTCCCGTTCCTCGGCCCGGACTCGGGCCTCGACCGACGCGGCGATCTCCGCATGGCGGTCGACGACGGGCGGCGGCACTGGCTCAGGGTTCGGTTCAGGCGCGACCTTGACGGAGCGCAGAAGGCTCATCCCCGAAGAAGCTCCAGCGGCCGGACTTGAGAAATCCGCCAGGAGAGTGGCTAGGGTTGCGGCCATTACGCGGCCTCCCGCCCGAGCCATTGCTTCAGAACGGCAGCGGCCTGCTCTTCACTCAGTTCGATGATCTGCTCCAGTTTGCGCTGCGGCGTCCTCGGCATCTCGATCAGGTTCTGCTCGTCCAACTCGGACGCCGCCTGCAGGGCGGTCTCACGGCTGGTTTCGAGAGCTTCTTCGGCCTCCGCCGCGGCCAGCGCGGCTGCCTGCTCGCGCTGGAGTTCGAGCTCGGCCTGATGGCGCGCCATGAGCATCCGAACTGCCGGACGCAGCCCGAACCAGATCATCATGGCGCAGAGGGCGAGGATCGTCAGGGCGTTCACGACCGTACCGAACTGGCGCATGAGGATCTCGGTCAGAGACGGTCCTTGCACCGGCTGAAGCATTCCGCCGTCGTCGACGAAGCTGACGGCCGCAACCTTGATTTGATCGCCGCGATCCTTGCTGAAGCCCGCGGCCGACGACACGAGCTGCTCGATCTCGGCAACCTTCGCATCCATCTCGGCCGGCGTCGCGTTCTCGCCGAGAAGCGATGCGATGCGGGACCGGTTCACCAGGACGGCGACGGAAAGGTTCTTGATCTGGTAGCCGTCGCTGATCGTCTGGATCGTCTTGGACGAAATCTCGTAGTTCGTCAGCTCTTCGCGGCGCTGGTTGTCCTCGCTCGAGCTGTCGCCCGATTCACTGCGGACATTCTCGTCCGGCAGGTTCTGCTGGACGGTCGTGGGCTTCTGGCCGCTCTTGTTCTGCGAGACTTCCGTTTCCTTGATCGTCCGGGTCGAACGCTCGACCTTCGATTCAGGATTGAAGATCGTTTCGTTGGTGCTGACCTTATCCGTGCTCAGGCGGGCGGCGACGCTGACTTCGAAGTTGCCGGTTCCCAGATAGGGCGCGAGCGTGCGGCGCACATTATCCTGGATCTCGAGGCCCACCGTCTTCTCAAGGCGAGCCATCTTGCCCGTCGAGGCATTGGCCGCATCGTCACCTGACATCAGGAGCGTCCCGTCGGTATTCATGACGGTGACCTTGTCGACGGCCATGCCGGGAATCGCTGCCGCGACGAGATGACGGATGGCCTGCGCCGACGACGCATCGTCGGACGGAACCGTGCGAATGACAACAGAGGCCGAAGGCGGCTGCTGTTCACGACGGAACGATCCACGATCCGGCAGGACGATATGGACGCGCGCCGCCTTGATGCCCTTCATGCCCTGGATGGTGCGGGCCAGTTCGCCTTCGAGAGCCCGTACCTTGGTAACTTCCTGCATGAAGGAGGTGAGGCCCAGCGAGCCGAGATCATTGAAGAGCTCGTACCCGGACTTCGTGCTGTGCGGCAGCCCCTTCTCGGCCAGCAGCATCCGCGCTTGGGCGGTATTGCCGTAGCTGACGAGGAGTGCCGTTCCGTCGGTGCTCACATCGAAGGGAATGCCTGCATCCTTCAGGACCGCTCCCATCCGTCCGACATCCTCGCGGTCGAGGCCCGTATAGAGCATCTCCTGCGCCGGTCGGCTGAGGTAATAGGTGCCGATGCCGACGGAGAGGAAAACAGCAAGGCCGATCGCGGCCAGGGCAGCCAGGCGACGGGCGCCAAGCTGCATCAAACTACTCCACAATCTTTCGGCGTGCTGACGACCAGGCATTGGGAATCTCGGTACTGGTAAGAGGTGTCGAGATCACTTGTGCGTCGTCAACCTTGTGCGAAGGTTGCTGCCCCTCCGCCGGTCGTTCGTTTTCATCCGTCGGAAGAACGGGAGGCCGTCAGAAATATGACCTCACCAGGCCGCTCACGAGGATGTTCCACCCGTCGATCAGAACGAAGAACAGGATCTTGAACGGCAGGGCCAGAACGGTCGGGGGCATCATCATCATGCCCATGGACATCACCAGGGTCGCCACGATCATGTCGATGACGAGGAAGGGCAAGGCAATCAGGAAGCCGATCTCGAACCCACGCCGCAGCTCGGAGATCATGAAGGCCGGGATCAGGATTCGGAGGTCGATCTTCTCGCCCTCGCTCGGCCGGGGATAGTTGACGGCCGCCAGATCGCTGAACATCTGGAGATCCTTGGGCCGTACATGGGTCAGCATGAACTCGCGGAATGGCTCCGTCGTTCTGGTAAACGCCTCCGCCTCGGAAATCTGATTCTCCGTCAGCGGTCTGACACCATCGTTCCAAGCCCGGTCGAAGGTCGGCCCCATGACAAAGAAGGTCATGAACAGGGACAGGCTGATCAGGAAGATATTGGCAGGAGTGCTCTGAAGGCCCAGTCCCGAGCGCAGGAACGAGAAGGCGACGACGAATCGGGTGAAGCTGGTCACCATGATCAGCAGGCCAGGCGCCAGGGAGAGAACGGTCAGAAGAACGACAAGCTGGATGATCCGTCCGCTGACCGCGCCATCGCCGGCGGGAATAAGCGATTCGAGACCGGCGATCTGCGCCTGAGCGCCTGTTGCCGCGAGGAAGAATGCGCCGGTGAGAATGAAACGAAACGGCATCGGTCACTATGTCTTTCAAGAATATGGAAAAGCATTCGCGTAAAAGACCTGCGAATGCGGCAAAGGCTAAGTCCTATTGAACGACCAGGGTTTCAAGCACCAGTTCCTGAATCACGCCCTTCGAGCGCAACTTGGCGCGCTCGTTGAGATCCTCGCGCAAATGGAGAAGCCCGCTCGGCCCCTGGATCTGCGCGAGCGACACGGTGCGCATATAGGACAGGATGTCCTGCCTCGTCTCGGACGCCAGCACATCCGGCTGCTGCTCCTCACCAGGCCTGTAAACGATGGATGCCTCCAACCTGACCCAGTCGCTCGCCGAGCCCGCCAGATTGGTCACGACGGCTGCGAGCTTCTTGACCGCGATGTTGCCCTTGTAAGTGCTAGCGACCTCAGTCTTTGGCGGCAGGGCCTTATACTTTTCTTCGACCTGCCGCTCAATTCCCGAAACCATGACCAAGCCGAATCCCCCTCCGACGGCAGCGGACAGGAGGGTCAGCAGGCCGAGCGTCAGGAGCCACCGGAGCGATCCCTCCTTGCTCGGTGCGCTGCCGGCGGGCGCGGGAAGTTCTAGGGCCTTGGCCATTCTTCTCTCGTCTCGATAGTCTAATTAGAAAGGCGCCACGACATCGTAGATCTGTTGTCCGTAGGCAGGCTGCTGGACCTCCATCAGACGTCCGCGACCGCCATAGGACACCCGAGCCTCGGCAATCTTGTCGTAGCTGATCGTGTTCTTCGGCGAGATATCTCTCGGCCGCACGATACCGGCGATGTTCAGGATACGAAGCTCATAGTTCACGCGGACCTCCTGCGATCCGCTGATGACGACGTTTCCGTTCGGCAGAACCTCGTTGACGACGGCGGCAACGGACAGACGCAGCTTTTCCGACCGGTCGATGGTCCCCTGCCCGGTCGACGACGATGACGAGTTGACGCCGAAATCTCCGGTTCCGTCCGCGTTCCATCCCTTGAAGGAGAAAGCGTAATCCAGACCCGCATTAATCGCAGACTTCCTCGATCGGTCGCTCGCGTTGTCGAACTGAGCCTTGTCGTCGATCTGGATGTTGACGGTCACGATATCGCCGACCTGCCGGGCCCGCGGGCTCGTGAAGAGATCGGCGCTGGCATTGCTCCAGGTGGAGTTCGCCGCCGTCCGCCCATTGGCCCGGAACAGGTGGGGAAGCGGCTCGCGATCGACGAGAACGCCGGACCCGACCGGCGTCATTCCCGGTTCACGCCCAATCTCCTCGGGCCTCGTTGCGCAGGCGCCGAGGAAGCACAGGCCGGCAATCAGAACAAGGTGTTTCAATTCTGCCTCACGGTATTCTTGTCGCGCTTGGGAGCATCGGTGATGACATTCGCCAGTTGCGCAGCGCGGGCCGGTTCCATTTCGTTCAGAACGGCACTGGCTACGCGAGGATTGAGCCTGGCGATCACAGCCGCGGCAATCTCTTCGTCCATATTGGTGAGCTGCAAGGCGGCCGCATCCGGGCGCATGCGCGAATAAATCAGGACGATGGTCTCGTCGGCCTTCGTCAGGACTTCGTTCCGACGGCGCAGCCACTCCTCATATTCGGCGCGCTTGGCTTCGAGCACTTTGATTCGGCCCTCGATTTCCTTCTCCATGTCGGCGAGAGCCTGCTTCTGGAGCGCAAATCGGGCGTCGGAGGCAGCATCTGCGATGTTGGCGCAATACGGGTTGGCCTTGGCATCGGCCTTGATGTCCTGCGCCAAGGCAGCTTGGTGTGCGGCCGTCCCGAGAAGCAGTCCAGCGGCGAGGGCGGTCAGCTTGAGAGATGTGATGATCTTAGCTTTGGTCATTGGATCACCAGTTCCGCTTGAAGGGCTCCGGCCGTTTTCACAGCTTGGAGAATGGCAATGACATCGGACGGCTTGAGGCCCATCTGGTTGAGCCCCTTGACGAGGGTCTGGAGGTCCGCTCCCCGGACGATGGCAAGCGGCACCCTCTCCTCCGCGGCGGTGATCTGGGTGCGGGGCACGACCACCGTCTGGCCCATGGAGAACGGGTCGGGCTGAGACACTTCAGGAGTCTCCGTCACGCGAATCGTCAGGGCCCCATGGGTGATCGCCACCGTGGAGATCTGGACGTTCTTTCCGATCACGACCGTTCCCGTCCGCTGATCCACAACGATCCTGGCTGGCGTATCCGGCCTGATCTCAAGGTCTCCCAGTTCGGCGATGAAGCGCGTTGCCGCCACGTTCTTCGGCTTCTGCAGGAGAACGGTGCGGAAATCGCGTGGCGATGCGACGCGCGCACCGTAACGCTGCTGGGCGTAGAGGTTGATCGCATCCGTGATCAGGGTTGCGGTTTTGTAGTCGGGATTCTTGAGCTCGAAGGCCAGGGGACCCATGGCATTGAAGCCGCCCTGAACCTCCCGCTCGATCAACGCGCCATTCGGGATCCTTCCCGCGGTCGCCACGCCGGAGGTCAGCGTCTCGGCCTGTCCCTGGGCGGAGAAGCCCGAAACGGCAATGGCGCCTTGCGCGACTGCGTAAACCTGTCCGTCGCCGCCTTGCAGGGCCGTCAGCATCAGAGTGCCGCCCTTAAGAGAGGTCGCATCGCCCATGGACGTCACCGTCACGTCGATGCGCGAGCCCGATCCGACGAAAGCAGGAAGATCCGCCGTGACGATTACGGCCGCAACATTGCGGGTCCGCAGGTTGATGTCGCGAACGTTGACGCCCATGCGGTCGAGCATCGATTGGAGGGACTGCTCGGTGAACTGGGAGTTGCGAAGCGTATCACCCGTTCCCTGAAGGCCCATGACAAGGCCATACCCGATGAGCTGGTTGTCGCGCACTCCTTGAACGGAGGCCACATCCTTGATGCGTGTCGCAGCGTAGCTCTGAACCGAGACGAGAACGGCGAAGAGGAAAAGGATCGCACGAAACATCATCAGAATCCAATCCGAACCCGGCCGTCGGGCTGGACACGGCCGGTGATGATCCGACCGCTGTCGACGTTCTTAACCTGGATGGTTTCGCCCAAAGTCCCGGACTGAAGCGGGATCCCGATTCCCATGATCGACAGCCCACCTTCCTCGAACACGATCTGAGTCTGCGTACCACGCGTCACGAGCTTCGGATCATCGACAGCGTTCATCGGAATCGGCTCGCCGGGGAGCAATGTCCGGCGGGCCATCTTTCCGGTAAGGACCCGAGGAGACTCGATCACGGCCGTCCGGTAGCGGTAGTTTTCCGGGAAGGCCCGATCCTTGAGCATCGACTCGCTGATCGTGTCACCAGGATAGATGGTAACCGACGGAACCGGGAGAATTCGCTCTTCAGCCAGGGCGGCTTGGGAGGCCGCCAGCGCCACGACGCTCGCCGCAAGAGCAATATGGACGAGATGCTTCATGAATCTTTCACCCGGCTTTCGCCTTTAGCGGATACCCTTGGAGACGGTCCCGGCCATGTCGTCGGCAGCCTGGATGACCTTCGAGTTCATCTCGAAGGCGCGCTGCGCGGAGATCAGGTTCGTGATCTCCTTGATCGGATCGACGTTTGAGGCCTCGAGATAGCCCTGATGGATCTTCCCGAACCCTGGATCGGACGGCATGCCCACGACGGGCGCGCCGGATGCGAGAGTCTCGCGGTAGTAGTTGCTGCCGATCGGCTCGAGGCCCGCATCGTTGGCGAAGTTCGCAAGCGACAGCTGGCCGAGGTTCTGAGGATTGGCCTGCCCGTCGATCTTCGCGAACACCTCGCCGGACTCGTTGATGGTCACGTCGAGCGTATTCGCCGGGACGATGATCGGCGGGTTGAGGGTGTACCCGTCGAGGGTGACGAGCTGCCCGTTGCCGTCCTTGTTGAACGATCCCGCACGGGTGTAGACGATCTCGCCGCTGGGGGCATTGACCTGGAACCAGCCGCGACCGTTCAAGGCCAGGTCGAACTGGTTCGACGTATTCGTCAGGGAACCCTGGCGATGCAGGTTGCGGATCGCCGCAGTGCGGACGCCAAGCCCCAGCATGGCGCCTTCCGGAACCGGGCTCGATCCTGCTTGGTTGGGAATCGCCTGAGACCGTTCGGCTTGGTAAAGCAGATCCGTGAACTCGGCCCGCGCTCCCTTGAAGGCGGTGGTGTTCACGTTCGAAATGTTGTTTGCAATGACTTCGACATTAAGCTGCTGTGCATTCATGCCGGTGGCGGCGATCGCGAGCGCTCTCATTTCAATCCCCTTAAATCGTCATCCTGGCGATTTCTTGATATGCCGCGACGACCTTGTCGCGGATCGCGATGGCTGTCTGCAGCGTTTGTTCCGCGGACATCACCGCCTCGACGACCTGCTGCACAGAGGCTTTACCCTGGATGCCGGCGATCGAGGCTGCTTCGCCTGCCTTCATGGTATCGATGGCCGTGTTAGCCACTTGAGCCATCATGTCGCCGAAGCTCGCCTGGGGTGCGCCGGTTACGGCTCCTGCGGCGGGCGTGCCGCCGAAGGTGGGAATGGCTGCGACCGCCGATGGGCGATCGATCATCGAGGAGATCGAGGAAACTGCGCTGACCATATCAGCCTCTCATGAGATCGATTGTTGCAGTGATCATGGCTCTGGCCTGCTTCATCATCTGCAGGTTCGCCTGGTAGGATCGATTGGCTTCGCGCATATCCGCCATTTCAATCAGCATGTTCACGTTCGGCTTCTTGACCATGCCGTTTTCATCGGCGGCCGGATTGCCAGGATCGTACTCGACCGGAAAAGCGGAATCGTCCTGTCCGATATCCTTGACAGCGACCGAGGCTGCGCCGAGCGTGCGGTCGAGCTCGGATTTGAACGTGATCGTCTTGCGGGTGTAGGGATCGGAACCCGGCGTGCGCCCTGTCGACTGAGCGTTCGCGACGTTCTCCGAGATGACCCGGAGACGAGCCGATTGGGCCTCCAGGCCTGAACTCGATAATTTGCTGGATGCAACCAACGGGTCGATCATGACGAAGTCCTCACGCTTGACATCAGCATCCGATGGAATGACTTGACGATGCTTGTGTTCAACGAATGCTGCCGGTTGACCTCACCAGCCTTGATGAGTTCCTGCTCGAGACTGACGGAGTTCTTGGAATAGACCGTGTCCCAGCTATCCGATTTCTTGACCTTGCTCGCTTCAGCCTTTGACGGGCTGAACCCGATGTGGCTGGCGTTTGTCGCAGCCATGGTCAGCTTGGTTTTGTCCAGAACATCCGCGAACGGCTCCACATCCCTGGCGCGATAGCCCGGGGTGTTGGCGTTGGCGACGTTTCCGGAAATCGTGGTTTGGCGGGCGGCGAGCCATTGAGCCTGTCGCGATGCCAAATCGAACAGATAGACAGGTGCCGTCACGGGGGTCTCCAGGCGAATATGGTAAAGAGGCGTTTAACCCGCCAACCTTGCACGAGGCTGACCTTTGTGCCGGGAACGGGACAAAGCTCGTGTCGGATGGATATTCCACCCGAAGCAGACCGCCCCCCGCACTCCCGTGGCAAAGGCGGGCATTGATCGTTTACTAATATAGTATCGTTGCACTACGCAGCCCCGATCAACCGGCGCGACAATATACCAGCAGGTGGAGCCGGATTTTTCGATTGCTGATTTTGGTCCTCTGGTGCAATCGCGACGGTGACACTGGGTACCGTCAGGGCATATCAATAGGGTTGCTCACGGCGATTCTTCGCCAGTAAGTTTAGATCCTGATTGCGACGCAGCACGTGGGTTGGGGGGAATGACTCATACTTCTGCGTTAAACAAGAGATTCGATGTGCGATCCGGGCAGGATGCCCGGCAGATCGTCGACGCCGGTCGCGTACTCAACGCCATTCGCGATTTCGCGCTGATCACGCTTGATCCCAAGGGACACATTGTATCCTGGAACAGGGGCGCGGAACAGATCTACGGCTGGAAGGCCAATGAAGTTCTGGGCCACCATTTTTCCCTTCTCTATCCATCGGACGCCTTGAGCCGCAGCAAATCCGCTCAGGACCTGAGAGTTGCCGAGAGCCTCGGCCATTACGCGGATCAGGCGCGATGCAGAACGAAGCAGGGCGTTCACCTCCTATGCCGAGTTACGATCGATGCTGTCGAAGGTGAACCCGGGAAAATATGCAACTTTGTTCTGACATCACGGGATGTCAGCCGCTTCATGGCCGCAGAGGCTGCTCTCAAGACCCAGGAGGAGCGATACCGGGCCCTGATCGAGGCAAGCGCCGCCATGGTCTGGCGAGCTTCGCCGAACGGCTCGATCATCGACGGCATATTGGGTTGGAACACTCCTCACAGCCAGTCCGCGAGTGATCTCAAGGATTTCGCATGGCTGGACCACGTTCACCCGGACGATCGTGAGCGGGCCACGTCATCTTGGCTGGAGACGCTCGCATCCGAACAGCCCGGAACGAGCGAGTATCGTGTACGCCAGCCCAGCGGTGAATATCGGTGGGTTCTCATGCGAGCCGTCCCCCTCCGGGATGCCGGTGGCGCGGTGCAGGAATGGGTTGGAACTGTCACGGACATTCACGAGCAGAAGTCCGCAGCCGAACGCCTCCGTCAGAGTGAAGAACAGTACCGCGCCCTGATCGAAGCGAGCGCGGCCATCGTCTGGCGCGCCAGGACGGATGGATCCGTCAGCAAGGTTTGGGGCTGGGAAGCGTTCAGCGGCGAGTCCAGGGAAGCCTATATGGGCTTCGGATTTCTAGACGCTGTTCATCCGGACGATCGGGAGAAGCTGCTCGCGCAATGGCAGGCTGTTCGCAGTTCCCAGGAACCCGGCATGTTCGAGTATCGGGTTCGACGCTCGGACGGCGCATACCGCTGGGTTCTCGCAAGAGCCGTACCGCTCCTAGGCGAAGACGGTACAATCCAGGAATGGGTAGGCACGATCACGGACATTCACGACCAGCGGCTGGCGGAAATGAAACTTCGCAGCAGCGAGGAGCGCCTGCGACTGGCCATTGAGACGACGGCACTCGGCATCTGGGACCAGGACCTTGTCACCGGTCGTCGCCAATGGACACCGGAAGCTCGCCAGATCCTGGGCCTTGGGCTGGATGTCGATGTCACCCGCGAGGTCGTCCTCGGATGTTTCCACCCTGATGACCGCGACGATCTGGAAACAACATTCTATGCCGATGAGCCGGGGGCCAGCCTGACCTATAGCGGCTCGTTCCGGGTGCTGCGCGCAGACACCGGCGACGAGCGCTGGGTGACGGCGATCGGACGCACGATGGTCGACGAGAGCGGCCGGCCCATTCGCAAGATCGGAACGATTCAGGACATCACGGAGCGCAAGCTCGCGGAGAACGCCCTGCGCTCCAGCGAAGAGAGGTTGCGCACGAGGGAGGCGCACCTCCGGTCCATTCTCGAAACCGTTCCCGACGCCATGATCGTCTCGGATGAGACGGGGATCATCCGCTCCTTCAGTGCCACGGCCGTTCATATGTTCGGCTATCACCCGGATGAGGTCATCGGAACGAACGTCAAGTTTCTGATGCCCCTGCCCTACAGGGAACAGCATGACGGCTATATCCGCCGTTATCGTGAAACAGGTGAGCGCCGGATCATCGGAAGCGGTCGCGTGGTCGTTGCGCAGCGCAAGGATGGTTCGACCTTCCCGATGGAGGTCCAGGTCGGCGAGATGGAATCCGACGGAGAACGTTTCTTCACGGCCTTCATTCGCGACCTGACCGAGCGCCAGAGAACCGAAACCCGGATGCAGGAACTGCAATCCGAGCTCGCCTATATGTCGCGCTTCACGGCATTGGGGGAGATGGGATCAACACTGGCCCATGAAATCAATCAGCCCCTGACGGCGATCACCAGTTACCTCAAGGGCTGCGGGATGCTCCTGAACGGCATGGATGGTGACAAGATTGCACTTGTCCGGCATGCGGTGAACGAGGCGGCCGAAGAGGCTCTCCGGGCCGGAGAGGTCATCCGGCAACTCCGCGAGTTCGTAGCCCGTGGAGGCAGCGAGCATCAGATCGAAGGGCTTCAGAGACTTGTCGAGGAAGCCGGAGCTTTGGCATTGGTCGGTGCCAAGGAGCAGGAAGTGAAGGTCGAGTTTGACTTTCCCTCGGACAGCCCTCTGGTCTTCGTAAACCGCGTTCAGATCCAGCAGGTTCTCCTCAATCTTATCCGGAACGCGATCGAGGCGATGCAGGACGTAGTCTTGCGTGAGTTGACGATCAAGGCACGACCATTGCCGACTGAATCGCTCGTTCAGATCAGTGTACAGGATACAGGATCCGGGATCCCACCGGAGATCTTGAAGAACCTGTTCAAGCCGTTTACCACAACGAAACAGAGTGGCATGGGGGTCGGCCTCTCGATCAGCCGAACGATCGTGGAATCACACGGCGGCAAGATCTGGGCGGAATCCGTTCCCGGCGAGGGAACAACCTTCCATTTCACGCTTAGAACCATCGATAGGGAGGACATGGCCAGTGTCGAACACGCCGATCGTGTATGTGGTGGATGATGACATTGGAGTGCGAAAAGCTCTTTCGTTTCTGCTCGTATCGGCGGGGCTGAACGTTCGTCTGTACGAATCCGCGAAAGCATTCCTCGATGAGGTTCAAGACCCCGGGAGATGCTGCATCGTTACAGACGTGCGTATGCCGGGCATCGATGGCTTGGAGTTCATTCGCCGTCTGAATGGGCGTGGCCTCAATGTCCCGGTTGTCGTCATGACAGGGCACGCTGACATCCCTCTCGCGGTCGAGGCCATGAAGGTGGGCGCCATCGATTTCCTCGAAAAGCCGTTCCGGGAAGACCGCTTCCTGGAGGTGGTTCGCTTCGCGCTGGTCTGTGATGAAAAGAGCGTCCGTAAGAATCAGGAGCTTCTTCGCACTCAAGCCAGATTGCAGTCGCTATCCCAGCGGGAGCGCCAAGTTCTCGACGGGCTTGTGGCCGGGAAAGCGAACAAGATGATCGCCCACGAACTGAACATCAGCATCCGTACGGTGGAAATTCATCGATCCAATGTGATGTCGAAGATGGAAGCAAAAAGCCTTTCCGAGCTGATCCGCATGGCTTTGTTTCTTGAAGTCGCCACCGGCAACTGAGCGAGCACGACTGGATCGACGCCCTCAGGTCGGTTTGCTGCTGATGCGTCATGCGCATCCATCGTTATCCCGCAGCTCAGGTCCGGCGTGCTAGAACCACGCCCACACCTGCCTCATGAAATTCCGCGATAAGGCTCTCAAATCCGCATGCCTGAAGTCAGACAAATTTCCTCGGCTCCACGAGACCAGGCTGCAGAAGGCTCGAGTGGCGACACTCATGTCGTTGCGAACCACAACCGCTGGTCCCGGATCATTTTTGATGTCAAGGATGTTTCCGGCGACACTTGGTGCGAAGTCGGATTTCAGATCGCTTGGCATGCGGAGGAAGAAGCGCGAGCCGTTCACGACTTCGCATCGGTTGGCATCGACTTCCTGGCGGAGGATGGATCGAACATCGACTTTGCCTATGTCCCAGGATTAACAAGGACGCAGATCGATCCTCATAGCCATCATGTCGCTGGACCGGCTTATCTTGATCGAGGCGGTGAACATTCCCACTCGGCGCGAGTGCTCTTCAATTTCTTCGTCCCGGCTCCGGCGCGTCACTTGACCCTTACGATCCGCAGCTGGCGCAACTCGCATCCATTCACGGTCAGCGATCTCAAAATTCATCAAAGTGTTCAGACGTCGCTGGATGCTCCTGTGGGACCCACGATGTTCCATGTGGACGACAGGCGTGTACCTGCTTCGCGCCGTACTTGGTGGGATCTGAGCACGACACCGCAATGGCTGAATTACGGGGTCGTCCCTGGACATCCACTCGTTGTCCGTGGGCAACTGATCAATGGAGGCAAAGCGAGCGAGGGAGCTTTGGCCCGGGTTGTCTTCCGGGACGCCAAGGGCAAGCAGATCCCGCCCCCCTATGAAGATGTGCCGTCATCTCCGGCTTTCGGTCCCTTCCTCGACATTCCCGTCCACCGACAGGCACGACGCTTCACGCTCGAACTGACGCCTCCACCAGGGGCTGCAACCGTCGATCTCGGCTTTCAGGTCGCCGAGGACGAGTCGCGGATCAGTCTGGTCACCCCACTCGAAGTCTCCATCGGTGACGCGCTTCTGCTCGAGAATATCTTGGGAGACGACGTCTCAGACCCGCTTGGCTTTGTGGAGAAGGTATGCGATCGCCTCCGCGTTCAGCTTCCGGCCGAAGCTCAGCGGTTGCGTGCGAGCCGCGTCGACCAGCTGGTCGATTCCAAAAATCTCGGACCTCTCTTCACCTTCCATGATCGCGTTAAAGCCATCCAGCTCGGAGAGGCTTCCGCGGTCATCGACAACCATGTAACCCTGTGTGGCCATGAACCGTGGGCTCTTCCCGAGGTTTTCGAATGGACGGAAAATCCCTACAAGTCTCCAGCATGGCGGATGGAGTTCCAGTCTCTTTCGTGGCTTCTCGACCTTGCCGCGCGACCGGAACTCGGCGGCTCCGCAAGAGCCTTGGAGCTCGCGTTGTCCTGGGCGCGGGCCAATCCATGGGATGAGCCCAAGGACGCCCTGAGCACATATCCTCTGTCGATGGCGACCCGCGCCGAGGTGCTGCTGCATCTTCTCGCACAGACAGCAAGCTCGAAAAGCGGCAAGGACATCAAGCGTCGGCAGGCGCTTTTCGCGGAGATCGTAAAATATGGCTTCGCCCTATCCGAGATCGTAAGCCAGAATATCTTCTCGCCTTCCCTGCTTCAGCTGCGTGTCGCATGCGCATTGCTCGCCATTGGCCGAGCCAACCCTCGTCTTCCCTTGGCTCTATACTGGAAGTCCGCAGCCCTTGCCCAGATCCGCGCCGGGTTCGAGCAGCTGATCGGGCCCGATGGCTCATCCATCGAGCAATCCCTTCATGATCGCCTTGAGATCATCTCCCTCGGGTTGCTTGTAACACACAGTCTCGAGGACGAGCCGGAGGCAACGGAATTTCGAGAGCGCCTCACGACCCGCTTGAGAGCTGGCCTCAAAGTCATCGTTGGAATGACCGATCCGGGCGGGATGCTTCCGCCCTTGGGCGATGCGCCACGCGGCTTTCATCATGCATCCTGGCTGCGCCGGCTGATATCCGGTTACGGCCGATCTCTCCTGGCGGACCCCGAATTGGCGGAGGAGTTGTCCTATCCGCCAGGTCCACGGATGTTTGCGTCCCCTGGAGACGGCATCGTCGTCTTTCGGGATTATGAGCGCAAACCACACTGGAGCTACTTATGTGCGTCCTTCGGCGAACAGCGCCACGGGAATGGCCATTTCAACTGTTCATCCTTCGTGTACACGGCTCGCGGCACCCAATGGATCACAGATCCCGGGGGATCGAGCATTCATGATACCGGCGCGATCCGACATTATCTGACATCGTCCCGGGCTCATAACATCGCCAGTCCGGACCGGCGCGATCAATCCTCCGGACACGGATGGATCGAGGCCCAAACGTCCCTCAACAATGCGAACATCATTCGCATCGGGACGAACGCCTATGGCCCTGGCTATGAGCATGCCCGCGTCTTCATCTGCCTGGACAACCTCAACGCAATTGCCGTTTTCGATTGTTTCCGAAGCTCCGGATCGCCCATCGTATTCGATGGGCAGCTTCACTTCGATGAGAACGTCGCGGTTGCTTTGACAGGCTCGAATCTCGCAATCGGTTTCCATGGCAAGAATCGGTTGCGTATTGTCTCGCACGTCATGGCAGGCGAGTACAATGGAATGGCAGTCCATAACGGCTGCAATGATCGCCGCGGATCCCTACAGGGCTTTATCGCTCATGGGCAGGGAGTCCTGCGACCAGCCAACGTCCTGACGTATAAGTTCTCCAGCTCGAGCGATGTCTGCGGAGGAGTGATTCTCACCATCAACGACCAGGGCTTCCGCCGGATCACGGATCTCCTGGCAATGCCAGAGGTCAAGGACCTGCTGAAGATGCCGGGACGTGAACGTCAGATCGTGCCTCTGGGCTCGATGGCCTCCTGAAAAAGCAATACCCAGCTCTGGAGCCGGGTATTGCTTGAAGCGGCAATCGTAGAGGCGTCAGCTGAAGAGCGCGTCGATATCGTCTTGAGAGGTCACGCCCTTGTCGGTTGCAAGAGCGGGACCGTTCAGGAGCGCTGCGTCTCCCTTTCGACCTGCTTCGTCCACGGGTTCGACATCCTTGAAGCTTTCAAGGCCACCCCAGATATCGATCATGTGGTGGACCCGCTCCTCGACGAACTTCATCGCGTTGACGACCTTGCTGATCCGCTGGCCTGTAATGTCCTGGAAGTTGCAAGCCTCGAAGATGCTGATCACGTGATCCAGGATCTCCCGGGCGATCTCCTGGTCTCCTCCGGTCAGGCGGGACGAGAGGTTGCTGGACAAATCGTCGATCTTCTCCGCCGAGGCCAGGATCGTATTGGTCGCCGTTTCGGTGCCGAGAACGATGGCTCCGAGTTCATCGGTCACCCGCGTGATCTCCTGGCCTTGAGCGCCCGCATAGCGAAGCGTCGCGATTTCCCGCTTGGTGCGCTCGATGGCCTCGTAGATGGAATCGAGCTCCACCTTCAGGCGAAGGGCCTCCTGCATGTCGCGCCGATGCTCTTCAAGCAAGGATGCCGAGATCTCGCGCGCGGGAACGATGGATTCCTTGATCGTGCCGAGCATGCTCATGATCTCGGAATGCCGCTCCTGGACACCCTCATCATAAGGCAGCGCGTCCATGCTCGCTTCGATGCGATAGCTTTTACGTGGATTCATGACCCTGCTCGCAATCACTTACCCGTTGAAGACGGCGCTGATCTTCGTCCGCAGCGTATCGGCATTGAACGGCTTGACGATGTAGTTGTTCACGCCCGCCTTCTTGGCCGCAACGACGTTCTCCGTCTTTGCCTCGGCCGTGACCATGATGAACGGCAGGGAGTTCAGCTCGGCGTCGGCACGCACTTGCTGTAGCAGCTCGTAGCCCGTCATCGGAGCCATATTCCAGTCCGAGATCACAAGGCCGTATTTTCTGGCCCGCAGCTTCTCCAATGCCGCCTGCCCATCGGAGGCATCGTCTACGTCATTGAAGCCGATCTGCTTGAGGAGGTTGCGAAGAATTCGAACCATCGTCTGATAATCATCGACGACGAGAACGGGCGTGGAAAGATCAAGGCTCACGATATTAGATCCTTAGAGGGCCCGGAAACGGGCACGAATCGCGAATGGCTTAGGCAGCTTCCCGCTCGGTTTCGAACGCCAGAACGGCGTCTACGTCCAGGACGATCAGCAGCTTATCCTGCAGCTGATGCACCCCCTGCGATAGACCGACCCAGCCTCTGTCCATGTGAACCGGGTTAGGCTGCATCTCATCGGGGTCGAGCTTGAGGACCTCTCCGACCTCGTCCACGAGCAAGCCGTAGGCCTCGCCATGGTTTTCCAGGCCCACTGCCATGCGCCGCTCCGTCGCGCCGGAATCTCCCAGTCCCAGACGCCGGCGCAGCGAGACCGCGGTGACCACCCGACCGCGGAGGTTCAGAAGGCCTGCGATTTCTCCAGGTGCCAGCGGCACGGTCGTCATCTCGCTGACGACGAAAACGTCGTGAACCCGGCTGATCGGCAGGCCGAGCAACTGCCCGGCAACCGTGACCGTGACGAACTCCATCTGCTTGGAGGCTCCCTTGGTCACGGCAGACGTGATCGGATCGATGGGTTTCATGGTCATGCAGCCTCTTCAAGCGATGCGTTGAGCTCGGCCAACGCGGAGAGAAGCCCCCGCCGGTCGATCTTCGAAACGATTTCTGAAATGCGCAGCTTCCTCGCCAAGGCGATCTGCTGCGGGTCGGGCTTGACCGTCATGCCGATGACGGGGGTCGCACTGTGATGCGGGTCCGCCCTCAAGGAGGCGACGAGCGCGAAACCCGAGTGTCCTGTGAGTTCCAGATCCGTCACAACCACGTCGACCTGCAGTCCGTTGGACAGCAGGCGAACGGCCTCCTGGGCGGTCGAAGCTGTCTGGACACGATAGCCCGACGCCTTGAGGACCGGAACGAGCATGTCCCGGAAGAACGTCGAGCTGTCGACAAGGAGCAGGGACCTGTCAGGCCCATTGCGCCGGTCCTTGCGAGACCAGGTTTCAAGCACCATGGGGAGATAGTGGGCGATGTTGACGATCTCCGTGGTGCGGCCGCGAACGACGGCGGACCCAACCAGATCCGAGCGCTCCGCAAGCAGCTCCACATCGAGCTTGTCTTCGACGATATCCACGATTTCGGCGACGGCCAGTCCCATCGAGACTTCGCCGTCGGAGAACACCAGCAGCGATTGCATGCCCTGTCGCTTGATCGCGAGTTCCTCGTCGCAGGAGACCAGCGGCATCAAGCGTCCACGGTACTGCACCACCGGGCGACCGCTCGACCACTCGATGGTCGAAGCATCGATTTCCTCGAGACGCGTCACCAGAGACAGGGGCACGGCCTTGAGGCTTTCGCCTCCGCCGCGGAAGACGAGAAGGCTCGTCAACTCCTCCACCGACGCGACCGTCTGCTCAAGGCCCGCATCGGTCTGGAACTCGTTGGTGTCGGCGCCGGAGCCGACCATCCGGGCAAGTCCGTTGGGATCGATGATGAGCACCACGGCGCCGTCGCCGAGAATGGTGTTGCCGGAGAAGAGCTGAATATGCCTCAGCTTGGACGACATCGGCTTCACGACGATTTCTTCGGTATGGAAGACGCCATCCACCAGAATGCCGAAACGCTGATGGGCAACCTGCGTCACGACCACGAAGCCATGGTTCGCATCTTCATCCCCGGAAAGGCCCATGACTTTCGAAAGCGGGACGATCGGCAGAAGCCGGTCGCGCAGGCGAAGGATGGGCGTTCCATTGATGCGCTCAATGGAATGCTCCGAAGAGGGAGAGACCCTGACGAGTTCGGATACAGCGACCTGCGGGATGGCGAAGCGCTGATCCTTGGAGGCCACGATGAGCGCTGCGACGATGGCCAGCGTCAGCGGGATCTTGATCGTGAACGTCGTTCCGCGTCCCTGTTCGGAACGGATGTCGACGGTTCCACCGATCAGTTCGATGTTCGTCTTGACGACATCCATGCCGACGCCACGGCCCGATACCGACGTGACCTTCGCGGCGGTTGAGAAGCCAGGATGGAAGATGAACTTGGCCACTTGGGCGTCGCTCATCCGTTCCACTTCGGCGTCGCCCGCAATGCCTCGTTCGACAGCCTTCTTGCGGATCGCTGCGAAATTCAACCCCTTGCCGTCGTCAGCGATCTCGATGGTGATCGACCCACCCTCATGATACGCATTGAGGCGAATCGTTCCCTTCTCGGGTTTCCCGGCCGCCTTGCGTTCTGCCGGGCCCTCGATGCCATGGTCGGCCGAGTTGCGGACCATGTGCGTCAGGGGATCCTTGATCACCTCCAGCACCTGCCGGTCGAGCTCGGTATCGGCCCCCTGCATCACAAGCTCGATCTTCTTCGAGAGCTCGTTGGAAAGGTCGCGAACCACACGCGGAAGCTTCTGCCATGCATTGCCGATGGGCTGCATGCGGGTCTTCATGACACCGTCCTGCAGCTCCGCCGTGACCTGCGACAGGCGCTGCAGAGGCACCTTGTAGCCGTGATCCTCGGAGCTTCTCCGGGCAATCTCGAGCAGCTGATTGCGGGTCAGAACGAGTTCCGACACCATGGTCATCAGATGCTCGAGCGTATCGACATTGACGCGGATGGTTTGGACCTTCCCCGCAATCCCTTCGCCGCCCTCGCTCGAATCCGAGGTCTCGGCATTCTTCTTGGCTGCCTGCGGAGGCGTCGCCTCTGCCTTCGCAGGAGGCGCTGCCGGCTTCTCGATGACGATCGGGGCGGGGCCCGGTGCCTCACGGAAGGCGCGCTCAAGTTCATCGAGAGACACTTCACCTGGCTTCAAGGGACGTTCGAGCACCTGGTATGTCAAGCTTCCGGAGGTAGAGGCCTTTTCCGGGCCTGGCGCCTCCTGAAAAGCCCGCTCGAGCTCATCCAGCGAGACCTCGCCCGGTCGCAGTTCCCGTTCGAGGACCTGATAGACCAACTGCCCCGATGTCTGCGGCGATTCCGGCTGAGGAGCGGCCTCGATCACGGACGGCTCCTGTGAGGCCATCCTTTCCAGCTGCTCGATCAGATCGTTGTCCGATCCTTCCGGCTCCGCGCCCTGGCGCTCCAGTTCACCCAGGATTTCCTTGATCCGATCAAGAGTTACCAGGATCAGCGAAACGGCAGGAGTCGTAACCGGCATGCCGTCGCGAAATTTTCCCATCAGGGTTTCGGCCGCATGCGCAAGCGCCTCGAGGCGGGGCAGACCGAGAAAGCCGCAGGTTCCCTTGATCGTATGAACCAGACGGAAGATGTTGCTGAGAATCGCTTCGTTATTGGGGTCCTGCTCGAAGCGGACCATCTCCACATCGACCGTCTCGAGATGCTCGTTGGTCTCAGTGAGAAACTCAAGAAGAAGGTCGTCCATTGCCGTGTCTCAACTCTTACTACGCGAACTGATCGGCATTGATCATCAAGCCGTCTCAGCTGAAAAATCGCGCGGCCTTCACGCCGGCAACAAAGCGCGGAACCTCATGTTCACGCTCACGAATGCGGGATAGCGTCTTCGATCCGCATTCAACTGCCTCGAAGCACCCCGCCCGAACGCGGATGCTTCTGAATTGAGATCGGCATTGTTCTTGTTGTCATGCCCCGCCCCGATACGCCTTTCACTGCGTCAGATTCTTTGCTGCTGTTCTTGGGAGAGGCAGTCTGGAGCCGCTCAGCGACCTCAGTCGGTCTCGAGCACCATTCCGGAGCACTTGCCTTCATGACAGCTTTAATCATGACGTTGAGGAAGAATAGATCTGCGTTTCCTGCAATAAAGTTAACGTGCTGATGGGAAACGGGATTTATTTGGGGTTTAAAACGAACGGTCACCGTGAAGGGGTATCCCTCAGCGGTGACCGTGTCATCGTTCCGATGCTTGTCTCTGCCCCGAGGGCTCGCACCATATCCGGCGAGCCTTCAAATTGTCAGCTTCGAGGGTGAACCGACTCCGCCTCACCACAAAATGCTCAGGAGGCCGCGCCGACGTAGGAGTATCCAATGTACCGCTTGGCGTCGATAGGGTCATAGCCAAGACGCTGCCGCAGCTTCTTACGAAGCTTGCTGATATGCCCCTCGACGACACTGTCCTCGACATCGTCACTATAGATGCCATAGACCGCGTCGAAGATCTGCTTCTTGGTCAGGCGATGTCCCCGCTTGCGCACGAGATACTCGAGAATGTGTCGCTCGCGGCGAGGAAGCGAGAGGGGCAGTCCGTCGATTTCGGGATCGCGGCCATCGAAGAAAACCTTGAGGCGATCCGTATCGTTCTGCGTCTTCTTCCCGGCGTTCGCGTTGACCCGTCTCCAGATCGCTTCCGAACGGGCCAGGATTTCCCGAACGTGGACGGGCTTGCGGACGACGTCGTCGAATTTCGCCGTGAAGAGTTCCAGCGTCTCTTCGAGAGAGCGAACGTCGCTCAATGCGATGATGGGTGCCTTGGAATAGCGACGAATGCTTTCAGCCGAGTGAACCCGCTCTTCGAAGCTGCCTAGGACGAAACCTTGAACGGCCTCGAGATCTGCATCGGATGCCGATTCCAACCAGTCGGTAAATTCATCTGCGTATAAGCCAAGGGAGGATATGCCTTCACGCTTGAAGCTCGCAACATATCCGGACGTAACCATCTGCCGGTCATCGACGACGATATACATGTTCTTCTGCCCCGCCTTAATAATTAAGTGCGATTTACGTATTTTTACTTGCCGCCATAAATTTTTTACTCAACTGATTTGTGTTCTGCGGCACGTCCAGAAACTATAATTTGAGGGTTTCGCGGACAATACGTAAATAATGGGACCCCCGGCTTGGTTATGGTTAATGCCCCTTAACCAACCTTAAACAGTCCTTAAACTCATCCGCGGCTCACTAGGCTGGAAAATTTTACCGTCGCCAAGGAGACTAGCTGCCTGATAAAGCTACCGTTTTCCGGATTGCTGCGTTCTAACGTTATAGTAATCTTGGGCATCCAAGTGAATTTGAAAGGATATTACTACGTAGTTCCCGCAATTTTAACGTACGTAGAAGCACCTATTCCTTGAGATGCCTATGGCCCGGGATCCGAGCCGGCTTTCGCGGATCGCACGGTGGCGGTACCCCGATGACAGCCTCTCGCTGGGCGTTCATGCCTCTGACGAGCCGTCTGAATCTGACGAATCGAGGTCTGCGGGGCCGATCAATCGAATATGGCGTTGTGACGCATGAAGATTGCGCGAGGCATACCTTCACTCATGAGGCAGCTTGAAAGCTCCCTCCGAAGCGGGAATCGTGGAAACGCATGCTCGCAGAACAGCGCAGATTGTTAACCGTAACTTCCTGAGGGACGTTTACGCTCCTTGACCCCCGTCTCAGGGGAAAGTTATGCCTTGGGTCGACTATAGTTCAGACGATTGCGGACAATTGGTCGGTCAGCACTATGGCGCGCCCTGGTTATGGGGCGGCATGACGCTCTGCCATTTTACCGGTGATAAGCCCGGATGTTCCCTGAGCAACGGATCGAGGACACTCGATGCATGATGCTGTTCCGTTGCGTCGGTTGAATTCCGACAGGCCCCGAACAACCCAGACACTCCGAGCGGACGATTTTTCAAATGATGGAATGTCCTGGTCCCGGCCACCTGCCTCCCTGGGAGGAGGTCGACCGTCTGACTGCGCTCCGGAAGTACGACATTCTGGATACGGTGCCGGAGGTCGAATTCGACAATATCGCCAAGATCGCGGCCCAGGTTTGCGAGACCCCGATTGCATTCATTTCATTTCTCGACGAGCACAGGCAATGGTTCAAATCCAGGATCGGACTTGAGATCGCTGAGACACCTCGCGAATTCTCTATCTGCAATCGCGCAATTCGGCAGCCGGGCGTCTTCGTCGTTCCCGATCTTGCAGCAGACACCCGATTCGGGATCATGCCCGCCACCGGCGACCACGCGACGCCGTCGTTCTATGCCGGAGCGCCTCTAAGGACGAAGGGCGGACTACCGCTTGGTATGCTGTGCGTCCTAGATCACAAGGCACGCCCCTCTGGCTTGAGCAGGAAGCAGGAAGAGGCTCTGGCGGCTCTTGCCGAAACCGTCATGACGCAGCTTGAGCTGAAGCTCGCTACGAGGACGGCAGCGGACAGTGAGGAGTTCACACGACGCCTGCTGGAAAGTTCAGACGATTGCATCATGGTCGTCGACCTGCAGGGGCGCCTCCGATTCATGAGCCAAGCTGGGCTGCGTACCATGGAAGTCGCAGACTTCAAGTCCATGGAGGGGCTCGACTGGACATCGTTGTGGGATCCTGCTGCCGAGAAGGATGCATCTGAGGCGCTGGAGAAAGCCAGGATCGGCGGGATCGGACGTTTCCAAGCGTCCGGAACGATGACGACAGGCATAAAGAAATGGTGGGATGTCGTCGTGACATCCATCCAGGGACGGAACGGGCTTCCTCAAGGTTGCCTATGCGTCTCCCGCGACATGACGGAATCTCGAAGGGTACAACAAAACCTGCACGAGAGCGAAAGGCGTCTCCGTACGCTCGTCGAGACAATGCCGCTCTCTCTCATGTCACCGCAGATCGTATGGTTCAGCGACGCCCGAGGCGAATTCACGTACTGCAGCGACGTTTGGTACGAGTATACAGGCTTCGGATCCGATAAAGGATGCAGGGAATGGCGCTCGGTCATCCATCCTCTTCATCGGGAAAGGATCCTGGATCTGTGGGAGGGCTCCATGCGGAGGAGCGTACCCTTCGAAATAGAAATGCCTCTTCGACGCGCTTCCGACGGAACGCATCGCTGGTTCATCGTCCGAGGAGAGCCCCTCAAGAATGAGCAGGGCAAGATCGAACAATGGTTCGGCATCGCCCTGGACATTCATGAACGTAAGCAGTCGGAGCAGGCATTGACCGAGAGCGAGGAACGCCTTCAACTTGCATTGAAGGCCGCCCAAATGATCGCATGGGAGTTCAATCCGCAGACGGGAATCACAACGCGATCCGAGAACTCGCTGGCACTCCTGGGGGTCCAAGCTGGAGCGGACAAGACCTTTTTGACGGGGCTTCATCCAGACGACCACCAGAAGGTGGAAGACTTCCTGCAGCGAATACAAACGAGCGGCCCGGACTCCATCGAGTGTCGTTGCATCTTGTCGAACGGTGCGACCCGCTGGTTGCGAGCCCGCGCAGAAAGAGCGGGACCTGATCGGATCGTCGGGGTGACCTTCGACATCACCGAGCAGAAGGAAGCGGAGGAAGAGATATGGCGCTCGGCCAATCACGACGCCCTGACGCGCCTTCCCAATCGAAATCTCTTCCAGAGCCGGCTTGAGGCAGCCCTTACAGCAGCCAAGCAGAACGGCACATGCGTAAGCCTGCTGCTGATTGATCTGGATGATTTCAAGGATATCAACGACACCCTGGGACACGACGCTGGCGACGCCTTGCTGCAAGAGACGGCACGCCGTCTCTCCGCGATGGTCCGCAGCTGCGATACCGTAGCCCGGATCGGTGGCGACGAGTTCGCTGTGCTGGTCGTCGATCCGCTGAAGCTCGAGAACGCGACGCGCCTGGGCACACTGATCGCCGAGATGCTGCGCCAGCCATTCACGTACCAGAAACGGTCTCTCGTCAGCCGGGTAAGCATCGGCGTTGCGGCCTATCCAGACCATGACGGAACACCTGCGGAGCTTGTCAAGGATGCGGACATTGCCATGTATCAGGCAAAGTCCCAGGGGCGTAACCGGGTCATCACCTACTCGCCCGAGATGCGTAATGTCATCGAGCAGCGTGTCTCCCTCGGGCGTGGGATGCGTGAGGCCATTGTCAATGACGAGATCATTCCATTCTATCAACCGAAGGTAAGTCTTGCGACAGGCGAGATCGTAGGCCTCGAATCGCTGGCGCGCTGGCAGCATTCGGAGAAAGGTCTTCTGACGCCAGGCTTCTTCGGGGCCATTTTCGACGACCATGAAATTGCAGTCTCCATCGGGAAGCTCCTGACATCGAAGATCGCCTCCGACGTACGTCACTGGATCGACCAGGACCTCCCGTTCGGCCGCGTTGCCATCAATTTGTCTGCGGCCGAATTCGGACACTCGAATCTCGTCGACAACATGCTGAGGACCTTCGACTGGCTTAAGGTCCCACCGACTTCCTTCGAGGTAGAGGTCACGGAAACGGTTCTTCTCGGCAAAAACTCCGATAACGTTTCCTCTGCCCTTGCACAATTCCGCGAAAGCGGTGTCCAGATTGCACTCGACGACTTCGGCACTGGCTATGCTTCATTGACTCACCTGAAGCAGTTCCCAGTTGATCACATCAAGATCGACCGCAGCTTCGTGCGCGATCTGGAGCAGGATTCCGATGATGAGGCGATCATCACTGCGGTAATCAGTCTCGGCAGAAGCCTGCAACTCCAAGTGACGGCAGAAGGCGTGGAGACCCATGGCCAGGCACGGCGACTGCGAGAGTTAGGGTGCGACCATGCTCAAGGCTATCTTTATGCAAAACCGATGGCCGCTTCGCAGATCCCGGATCTCGTGAAACGTTGGAGCGGGATGCTCATAAGGCCGCGCCAAGCGCGAAGCGAGAAGGTGCTGAGCGGACCAGTCTCCCTGTGATGAAGAGGGTCTGGTCCGTCGGCAGAAAATACAACTAAAAGGTAGAGGCGTTTCATGAGCCGCACGGCTGACATGGATGGCTGAAGCCTACGCCATTGACGTTCATCCATTAAGTTTCTTGTGGGTGACGCCCACTTGGAACGCTTGACGCTTCACTTCTGTTATCATTAAGGCCGTTTGTATGAGCCTCATAAAGGAGCGATACCGTCAAAGGGGTTACCGAAAAGAAGGTGTCAGATGAATCCTCCAATCGGTCAATTCCTCAACCATCGCCGTATCCTGGTGGTCGAGGATGAATATTTCATCGCCGACGATATGGCTAAAGCCTTGGAAAAGCTTGGAGCCCACGTCATTGGCCCTGCATCGGATCAAGAGAAGGCTTTGGCTCTTCTCTCTTCAGCGGAGAAGATCCACGCAGCAGTGCTCGACATCAATCTGCGGGGATCCAGCGCATTTCCAATTGCGGATACTCTCGTTGAACAAGGTGTCCCCTTCGTGTTCACGACGGGGTACGCTCCCGCGTCGGTCCCGTCGGCTTACGCGGACATTCCTCGCTGGGAAAAGCCTTTCGACTATAACCAATTGGCTCAATCCCTGCCGGAACTCTTCAGGAATGGCTGACTTTCCGTTTTCTCCCATGGGCAAGAGTGGGTCAACTCGGCCTCCCACACTCTAGCTTATGCCCCTTTTTGCCGATACTCCTTGTAGAACCGAGATTGCAGGCGAGGAGCCGTCGGATGAGCGTCACCATTTCGAGCCCCCATCTTCTGGCCCAGGTGTCTGAAAAAGGTGCAGAACTCGTGCGGCTCCAGGACGAGCGAGGCAGGGATCTCTTGTGGGACGGCGATCCTGCTTTCTGGACCGGTCGCTCGCCTTTGCTTTTTCCCATCGTCGGCCGCGTGAGGGATGACCGCATCCGAGTGGACGGATCCGAGTACGAATTGCCAAAGCATGGATTTGCGCGCACATCCCTGTTCGAAATCAGAGAGGCCGAACCATCCCAATGCCGGTTAGGCCTCAGCTCCGACAAGGCCACGCTTCAACAATATCCATTTCTGTTCGACCTTGATGTGTCCTACAGGATCGAGAATGCCACGTTGACGATCACGGCTACGGTGACGAATCCGGGATCATCTGTCCTGCCCATCTCCTTTGGCTTCCATCCGGCCTTTCGCTGGCCGTTACCCTATGGAGCGTCGCGGGAGACGCACACAATCCGTTTCGACCGCGAAGAGGGGGCGCCGATCCGCCGCCCCGTCGACGGGCTGATCGGCAAAAATGTCGAGGAAAGCCCGGTTGAGGGCCGAATGCTTCGTTTGCAGGATCGCTATTTCGAAACAGACGCCCTTGTCTTCGATCGACTTGAGAGCCGGTCTGTGACCTATGGAGCGCCCGCCGGCGGTTCGATCCAAGTCGACTTTCCGGATATGCCGCATCTGGGAATCTGGACCAAGCCCGGAGCCGGATTCATCTGTATCGAGCCTTGGCAGGGCCATGCGGATCCAGAAGGTTTTACCGGGGAATTTGCCGCCAAGCCGGGTGTTGTTCTCATTCAACCAGGCGGAACGCGAAGCTTCACGATGGCCGTCACCGTCAGCAGTGCCGGCCTTTAGACCTGGCAGTGTCCCGATCTGACAAACTGCTTCGACCTGTTCAACCCAATCGTCAAGGACTCGTTACCATCTCGCGGATGCACCTGACCACATCTTCGCTCGAATAGGGTTTGGGTACGAAGCGTCCTTCATCCGGGATCTGTTCGGGAAGCGGCTTGTGGTAAGCCGACGAGATCAAGAGCGAGATATGCGGCCAGCGCTGCTGGACGCTTTCTGCCAAATCCAGGCCGTTCATGGATCCAGGCATGTCGATATCCGTGAAGAGCACCTGCACGTCACGAGAACAGGTTTCCAATACGGCCAAGGCGACATCGGCGTTCGCGGCCTCCATCACGTGGAATCCGGCATCCTGAAGATCCTCCGCCGCCGCCATTCGCACAAGGAGCTCATCCTCGACGAGGAGAACTACGGGCGTAACATCTGAATAATTGTTCATCATGAGCAATGGAACGAAACTAACTTATGTTAGTTCCTACTGCTTAGGTGGCTTTTAAATGGGGAATCCAGGCTATGGCGTCGCACAAGTTCAAGGTCGGGGATCAGGTGCGACTGGTCAAGCTTGCGAGCACGAATACCGTTGAGGCTTTTCTCAATCTGGTAACGACCCTCGATGTCACCCGTTCTCAGGATATCTGGGAGATCACACGTCTTCTTCCCGCCGACAGAAATGGCTTCCAGTACCATATCAAGGGCGCCCAGGCGGGCCCGGAACGGCTTGTCCGGGAAGAGCAGCTCCAATCCGCCTGATCTGGGAACCGCGATCAGGTCGAGACGCGAGCATCGCCTAGCCTGTTCGTTACCGGCGATGCTTTCTCTTCAAGCGCACAACAAGGGCGGCTCAGCTTGCCTTGCGAAGCGGGTTCTCATCGATCTGCTCGACCGCAGGCGTAGTCCGGCTGCGGAACTGATGCAGCTCTTGCCGAACCGTCTCAAGAACCGGATCGAAGGCTGGCCCGTGTTCTTTCGCAATCTCGACAAGAACATCGATCGCCCGGAGCAGGCGCTCCTCGGTTACCGGCTCCCACTTGCGTCCTGACCAATCGTCCATCTCAGACCCTCCTCGTGGATTGGGAGAGACACTGAGCCACAGAATCTTGCATCCGGGTTAAAGGCGCCGCTCAAAGTGCAGGCATGCACAGCCCTCTCGAGCCCCTGCCCTGCGAGGCCACGCACGGGCATGAAAAACCCTTCAGTCTCCCGGCGTCCGATAAGTCCGTGGAACCGCTGCGTTATTCGGAAGGTTTACGGTTGAACCAGGCCGTTTGGCCGGCAACCGATCAATGAGGCTGTGTCCGATTATGGCAGACAATCCGGCTATCCAACAACCTGGAACGCGGCAATCCCCCTCTTCGACTGTCACGACCATGTGGGCTGTGGTTCTCGGATGGGCCTTGGTGCGCCTTGTCGTGAACGGGGAACGCTCCGCCCCATCTTCGCCCCGTGCCGGGCGTCCCTCGTCGGCTCCGACGAGGGCTCGGTCACAGGCACGGAACACTGGTCCGGATATCGGCGAGAAGCAACATGCTCCGCCTCATGCGGCCGCCGAGGCGGGCCGCGGGCGAAGCGCCGATACGCCAACCGAGATCCCGGCGCGAGGGTGGAAGGACATCCTGTGGCGCACCTATGAGGAGTTCAACAAGGACCGCGTTCTCTCGGTTGCCGCCGGCGTGACCTATTACGCCCTGCTCGCCGTCTTCCCTGCCATCGCCGCCCTGGTCTCGATCTATGGTCTCTTCGCGGATCCTGCCACGATCCAGGATCATCTGAACACCGTGTCGGGCGTCCTCCCTGGCGGCGCGCTCGACATCATCCGTGAGCAGGTGACGCGGATCGCCTCGCAGGGAGGCGGGACGCTCGGCTTCGGATTCATATTCGGCTTGGGCTTGTCCCTCTGGAGTGCCAATGCCGGCATGAAGGCGATTTTCGATGCCCTCAACATCGTCTATGGCGAGGACGAGAAGAGAAGCTTCGTTCAACTGAACCTCCGCTCTCTCTGCTTCACCTTAGGTGCCATCGCCTTTATTCTCTTTGCCCTCGCGGCAATCATCGTTCTCCCGATCGTGCTGAACTTCATCGGCCTAGGTTCGGGGACCGAGTGGCTCGTGTCTCTTGCGCGATGGCCGATCCTCCTGATCGGAGTCACGTTCGGATTGTCGCTCGTCTATCGATTTGGCCCCAGCCGTGACAAAGCGGAATGGCGCTGGGTCACGCCTGGTGGCCTCATCGCCGCCGTCCTGTGGCTAGCCGTCTCCATGCTCTTCTCATGGTACGTAGCGAATTTCGGGAGCTACAACGAAACCTATGGCTCGCTCGGCGCGGTGATCGGCTTCATGACATGGATCTGGCTGTCGACGACCGTGGTTCTGCTCGGCGCCGAGATCAACGCCGAGATGGAGCATCAGACAGCGAAGGATACGACCGAGGGCACCGATCAACCTATGGGGACACGTGGTGCCCAG
>Ga0180218_1000424_pt1 | contig 41432 bp, 43 predicted proteins | sample eDN3rd37CKraftBY_FD_151334 | JGI IMG/M metagenome (GOLD analysis project Ga0180218, IMG submission 151334) | Enriched backyard soil microbial communities from Emeryville, California, USA - eDNA 3rd pass 37_C Kraft BY (version 2) (version 2) | ecosystem: Environmental > Terrestrial > Soil >... | reverse complement strand
GGCGACCGCGTCGACGGCCGCCCGCAGCCCCTTGATGGCTGCCTGCAGACCCGTACCTGACATAACTCGAACATACATTCGACCTCTGACAAATCAGGGTTCCGAGCGCGAATTTCTCAAGGTTTTTTCTGGGGATGGTCGAGATCGACACCAGGGTCGTGATCGACGCGAAAACCCCAGCCCTGCTGTCGATCTCGCGAGCGTGCGCAAATGCCGAGAAAACCCCGGCGTGTCGTGTACAAACACGCACACTCGCGCCGAAAGGAAGGAAGGAGTTAGGCGGGCAGGGGGCCGCGCAGCTTCGACGGCCGGCACCACAGCACCATCAGCAGGCACAGTGTCGCGGCGACGCCGAACGCGACGTACACGTTGGTCATGTCCGCGGTGCCGCCCAGCAGGGCCGCCGCGATCGGGCGTGAGCCGAGGAACCCGACGAGCCACAGCGCCATGATGCGGCCGCGCAGCTCACCGGGGGCGCGCTCCTGGACGACGGTGCTCAGCCCGGTCATCGCCCAGCCGAATCCGAGCCCGCCCAGCGCGAAACCGATCAGCGCCAGCACCGGCGTCACCGCGACGGTGAGCAGCGCGCAGCCCAGACCCAGCCCGGCCAGGCCGACGGCCGACACCCGAGCCGATGCCACGCGGCCCCGCAGCAGCGCCAGCGCCGCCATGCCCAGCGCGGCACCCACCCCGAACACCGCCGACAGGATGCCGACCAGGCGGGCGTCGCCGCCGAGTTCGTCGACGATGGACGGGGCCAACGTGATTGACGAGTCCGACGCGATACCCATGACCGCCACCGCGACCAGCGCCATCAGCAGCGGCCGGTCGCGCCACACGTACTTCAGCGCGACCCGCACCCGGTAGTCGCCGTCGGCGTCGCGCACCGGCGGCTTGGGGAACCGCACGGCGACGATGCAGGCGAGGAACACGAAGTGCAGTCCGGTGGCGACGGCGAAGGCCACCGCCGCCGAGCTGTGCGCGACGATGTAGGCACCCGCCGCGGGGCCGACGATGCGGCCGATGGTCATGGGAAAACTGTTGAGCGCCATGGCCGTCGACAGTTCGCCGTCGCGGATCAGGTTCGGCACGATCGACTGCATCGCGGGCCCGCCGACGACGAAACCGAAGCCCACCAGCAGGGTGCCCGCCAGCACGGCGCTGGCCGCGGCCATGCTGCGTTGCTCGCCCGCGGCGAACAGCCACGTCGCGATGAATCCGGAGCCCAGCACGCACAGCACCCGGCCGAGCAGGATCTGGCGCGCCGGATCGCCCGTGTCGGCCCACTTACCGCTGGTGGGGCTGAGGATCAGCTGCGGAAGGAACTGCGCGACGCCGACCATGCCGACCATCAGCGCCGAGCGCGTCGCCTCCCACATGACGATCGCCGCGACCAGGCCGTGCGTCCACACCGCGACGACGGAGAACATCTTGCCCCAGAACAGCGCCCCGAAGACCGGGTCGACGATCAGGCCGAGCGCGCCGCGGGGGCGGGCCGGAGCCGGGGCCGGGGTGGTGGCTTCCGCTGTCACCGCGCCACCGCGCTCTCGAAGCGTTCGGTCAGCCGGTCCAGGAGGTCGACGAGGGTGTCGACGGTGTCCTCGTCCCAGTCGGCGATCATCTCGGCGACCATCGCGCTGCGCCGTCCGGTCACCGTCTCGAGTGCCTCGCGGCCGGCGTCGGTCAGCACCAGCGTGCAGCGCCGCTGATCGTCGGCGTCGTTGGCCTTGGTGACCAGGCCCGCCGACACCACCGCCGCGACCGAGCGGCTCGCGGTCGAATGCTCGACGGCGAGGAACTCGGCGACGTCGCGGATTGACGCACCACCGGACTGCTGAGCGCACTGTTCGACGGCGCGCAGCACACGCAGGGTGGTCGCGCTGGACACCGGGCCGGTGCGGTCCAGGATGCGGTCCCGCCACTTCGGCCGCTGCCGGGCGATCGCGATGCGGCTCAGCAGCTCGTCGAGGTGGTCGTAGCGGGACGGCACTAAATATGCATAGCACATACATATATCCGGCTCCCAATCGAGTGCTGGGGCATGCTGGCGGTACGGGGCCGGCGATCGGAGACGCAGATGGTGATGACGCGACGGGCCTTCGCGGCCACCGCGGCCGGCCTCGCCGGGGTGATGTTGGCCCCGCAGAGCCCGGCGCGGGCGGACACCCCGCTCGACACTCCGGTCGCGGCGACGCGGGCGCGCAGCGTCGTGCTGGTCCACGGCCTCTATGCCGACGGGTCGTCGTGGATCGACGTCGTCCCGCACCTGCAGAACGCCGGCCTGGCGGTGGCCGTCGTGCAGAATCCGCTGACCACGCTGGCGGATGCGGTCGCCGAGACCCGCCGGGTGCTGGCCCTGCAGCCGGGGCCGGTGGTGCTGGCCGGGCACTCCTGGTCCGGAACCTTGGTCAGCGAGGTCGGCGTGGACCCGGCCGTCAGCGCGCTGGTCTACATCGCCGCCCGCGCCCCCGACGCCGGCGAGGACTTCCCGGCGCTGGCCAAGCAGTTCCCGACCCCGCCGGCCTCGGCCGGTGTGGTGGTGGAGCCCGACGGCTACGCCCAGCTCAGCGAGCAGGCGTTCCTCGCTGATTTCGCCGAGTTCGTGCCGGCCGAGCGGGCGCGGGCGCTGTACGCGGTGCAGGGCCGCAACCGCGTCACGCTGCCGTCGGAGCGCACCACGGTCGCGGCCTGGCGGGACAAGCCGTCCTGGTACCAGGTGTCGTCGCGCGACCGCACGATCGACCCGGATCTGGAACGCTTCCTGGCCCGCCGGATGGGCGCGCACACGATCGAGTTGGACACCTCGCACGTCTCGCTGATCACCGAACCGCGGCGGGTGGCCGAGCTGATCCTGGCGGCCGCCGGCCTGCCGCCGCGCTGAGCCAGGATGGAGGGGTGACGACTCTGCACGATCCCGGCTGGCGCGGTTTCGCCAGCGACAACTACGCCGGTGTGCATCCGGAGGTGCTCGCGGCGATCGCCGCCGCCAACGGCGGGCATCAGCCCGCCTACGGGCAGGACGTCTACACCGCGCGGCTGCAGGAGGTGATCCGCGAGCAGTTCGGGCCGCGCGCCGAGACGTATCCGGTCTTCAACGGCACCGGCGCGAATGTCGTTGCGCTGACCAGTGTTCTGCCGCGCTGGGGCGCCGTCGTCGCCGCGGACACCGCGCACATCCACACCGACGAGGCCGGCGCCCCCGAACGGATGACGGGACTCAAGCTGCTCACCGTGCCCACCCCGGACGGCAAGCTGACCCCCGACCTCGTCGCCCGGGAGGCCTGGGGCTGGGGCGACGAGCACCGCGCCCAGCCGCTGGCGGTGAGCATCACCCAGACCACCGAGATGGGCACCGTGTACAGCCCCGACGAGGTGCGCGCCGTCGCCGACTTCGCCCACGAGCGCGGCATGGCGGTGCATATGGACGGCTCGCGGCTGTGGAATGCCGCAGCGGCACTGGGGGTTTCGTTCCGCGAGTTCACCACCGACGCCGGTGTGGACGTGCTCAGCCTGGGCGGCACCAAGAACGGGCTGCTCGGCGTGGAAGCCGTCGTCGTGCTCGATCCCGACCGCGCCACCGGGCTGACGTACCTGCGCAAGCTGACCATGCAGCTGGCCAGCAAGATGCGGTTCGCGTCGGCGCAGCTGCTGGCGCTGTTCGACGACGGGCTCGGGCTGCGGGCCGCGGCACACGCCAACGCAATGACCGCCCGGCTTCGCGCGGCGCTGGAGGCCGGCATCCGTGAGGGCCGCCTGCCCGGTCTGGCGTTCACCCAGGACAGCCCGGCCAATGCGATCTTCGCCACACTTCCGGTGGCGGTCGCCGACCGCATCCGCGAGCGGGTGCGCTTCTACGACTGGGACCGCGCCCGCGGTGAAGTGCGGTGGATGACCGCATGGGACACCACCGAGGCCGACGTCGACGCCTTCGTCCGGGTGATCACCGAGGAACTGCAGGCGCACGCGCTGGCATAATGCCCGGGTGATCTATCGCCCGCCCACCCTCGCCGACATCATCGCCACCCTCGATGTGGAGCGCCGCGGCGAGCACGAGTTCCTCGCCACCCAGCTCGACAACCCGGCCCACCACATCGTGGGCGGACACATCGCTGGTCAGGCGCTGATGGCGGCCAGCCGCACCGCCCCCGGCCGCACCCCGCACAGCGCGCACGTCTACTACATCCGTGCCGGGGACGCGCGCTACCCGGTGGAGTTGCACGTCGACGTGGCCCGCGACGGCGGCACGCTGTCGACGCGACAGGTCACCGCGCGCCAGGACGGCCAGATCCTGCTCGAGGCGCTGGTCTCGCTCACCGTGGCCTTCGACTCGGTCGAACACCAGGTGGCGATGCCCGACGTGCCGGATCCGGATTCGCTTGTGCCCGTTCAGGAACAGCTGGCCGACTACGCCGACGAGCACGGCGGGCACTGGGTGCGGCCCGGGCCGTTCGAGAAGCGCTACATCGACACCCCGCCGCGGCTCGCGCAGGAGAAGCCGGAACCGCCGTCGCACATGCGGATGTGGTGGCGGCCCGCCGACACGGTGCCCGACGACCCGGTGCTGCACGCCGGCCTGCTCGCCTACCTGTCGGGTACGACGATGACCGAGGCGGCGCTGGCGATGCGGCGGGAGACCCCGATCAGCACGTTCAACGCGCTGATCGACCACGCGCTGTGGTTCCACCGGCCGGTGAACATGTCGGATTGGGTGCTCTCCGACCAGTTTTCGCCCAGCGGTATCGCCGGGCGCGGCCTGACGACGTCGACCATGTACAACCGCTCGGGTGAGCTGGTGTGCATCGCCACTCAGGAGCTGTACTTCGGCCGCGGCTAGCCGCTGAAGACGGCCTCCCTGGCCCGGCGGGTGGTCTCGTCGGCGAGCACCTCGTCGGCGCCGGACTCGATGGCGCCGACGATCTGGCGGGCGACGTCGGCGGGATCGTTCTTCGGTACGTCGAGCGCGGCGGTCATATCGGTGTCGGTGTAGCCGAGGTACACGCCGATCATGTGTACGCCCTGACTCCGCAGTTCGTCGCGCAGCGAGTTGGTCGCCGACCACAGCGCGGCCTTCGACGCCCCGTAGGCGCCGGAGCCGGGCAGCCAGGACAGCACCGAGGCGACGTTGACGATCGTGCCCCCGCCGTCGGCCGCCAGAATCGGGCCGAAAGCCCTTGTCACGGCCAGTGTTCCGAACAGGTTGGTCTCGAATACACCGCGGATCTCGCCCAGGTCGCCGGTCAGTAGCGACTGGCCGCCCAGCAGGCCGGCGTTGTTGACGACGATGGTGGCGTCGTGTGCCTGCTCGGCCAGGCGGGCCACCGAACGTTCGTCGGTGACGTCGGCTTCAACGGCGACGACGCGGGCGTCGTCGCTGGTGCCGCCGCGTCTGCTGGTGGCGTAGACCCGCGCGGCGCCGCGGGCCAGCAACTCGTCGACGATCGCTCTGCCCAGCCCCCGGTGGCCACCGGTGACCACCGCTGTCGCTCCCCGCACCGTGCCTGTCATGACGTGTCTCCCGTCGTCGTCGGTGCCATCGACGGTACACCCCTGAGTTGGCTGTGCCAACCCAGATAAGATGAACCCCATGCGCAAAGACCCGTGGACCGACGCCGCCTGCCCGATCGCGCGGACGATGTCGGTCCTTGGGCAGCGCTGGGCGATCCTGATCGTCCGCGAGGCGCTGCTCGGGCGCACCAAGTTCTCCGAGTTCCGGGAGCGGCTGGGCATCGCGTCCGACGTGCTCAGCGCCCGACTGTCCGAGCTGGTCGACGCCGGGATCCTCGAGGTGACCGACTACCAGCAGCCCGGCGAGCGGACTCGGCGCCGCTACGTGCTGACCGATGCCGGCCGCGACCTCGCGCCGGTGCTCGCCGCGATCGGGCAGTGGGGCCACAAACACCTGGCCCGCAGCGACAGCAGCGAGTACCGGTTCGTCGACACCAAGACCGGTGAACCGGTCGCCGTCGGGTTCCGCAGCAGGGCGGGCGCCCCGGTCAAGCTCCGTGCTGTCGCCCTGGTGGCCCCCGGCGAGGCCTGATCGCGCTGAGTTTTCCCGCCCGCCCCGGTCTACATGGGAAACCATGACGACAGGAGGCACGGGTGACACAGCTGCTGCGGGTACAGAACTTCAACGTCTCACGCGACGGCTACGGCGCCGGCGAGAACCAGAGCTTCGAGCGGCCGTTCGGCCACGCCGACCCGGCGACCCTGGCCGCCTGGGCCTTCGCGACCGCCAGCTGGCCCAACCGCACCGAACCCGGTGGCAGCCGCGGGCTCGACGACTACTTCACCCGCGACTTCCACCACAACATCGGCGCCGAGATCATGGGCCGCAACAAGTTCGGTCCCCAGCGCGGACCCTGGCAGGACCTCGAATGGCAGGGCTGGTGGGGTGACGAACCGCCATTTCACACGCCGGTGTTCGTGATGACCCACCACGTCCGGCCGTCATTCACGCTGTCGGACACCACATTCCATTTCGTCAACGCCGACCCGCACACGGTGCTGGCGATGGCCAGGGAGGCTGCGAACGGGCGCGACGTGCGGCTCGGCGGCGGGGCGACCGTCATCCGTGAGTTCCTCGACGCCGGGCTGGTCGACACGCTGCACGTCGCGGTGTCTGACGTGGAACTCGGCGGCGGGTCACGGCTGTGGGAGTCGCCGGACGAACTCGACGACCGCTACCACCACGAGGTGGTGCCCAGCCCGAGCGGCGTCACGCATCACCTGTTCTGGCGCTGACGATCCGGTCGGCGGCGAACTGCGCGGCCTGTTCGGCCATCCCGTTGAAGATGTAGCCGCCGTGGGAGGCGTTGTCGTTACCGCCCGGTGCGCACACCGGATCGGTGGGGATGCACAGATCCAGCGTCTTGTCGACGTAGCGGGAACCCACGGTGATCGGCGGTGCGCCCGTGTAGATCATCTGCAGGAAACCGCTCGATGGTTTGCCGAACAGTGCCACCGCGGCGACGTGGTTCGCCACGGACGGCGGCATGGGGCCCGTCATCCCCGGCGGCGGGGTGTAGCCCTCGGGGATGTCGTCCTCGGTGATGTAGGCGGCAACGGCTGCGCCCTGGGAGTAGCCGCCGATCACGATGTCGGTGTCCGGGCACTGCGCGGCGGTTGCGGTGATCTTGTTGCTCGCGTCGATCACGCCGTCGGCCGCGGTGGCAAAGTCAAGTGACGCAGGGTAATTCACCGCGTACACGTCGACATGCTTGTCCGGCGCCTTGGCGCGCAAGGCGTCGACGAACGCCTGCCCGGTGGCGCCGACGCCCGGTGCCTCGAACGTTCCCCGGGCGAACACCACCTGGACATCGGGGCAGGGCGCGGCGGAGGCCGGCGATGCCACCGTCGTCAACCCCGCGACCGTCATTGCGGCGCAAGCAAATCCAGCAAACCAATTAACACGTGTCATCTGATCGCCTTCGTCTGAGAGCTATCGTCTCCGCATTTCGGCTTCGTTGACCCAGCGGACGGCGCCGTTGTACCCCCGACCGGTTCCGTCGAAACGCCCATCGCTGTGGGATGGCTCACCGCCCACAGGGACATCACAGATTCGGGGGTGTAAGGTCTCTCGATCATAACGGAACTCGAGTTCCGTCTGCCAGTCACTCGGGTATCGGTCAAGGAGGGTCAGGTTTGTTCCGCCTACTTCAGCGGTTCTGGATGCCGCTGCTGCTGGTGGTCGTCGTGGCGTTGGGCGCCTATGCGGTGGTGCGCATCCGCGACACCATCGCGGTGCCGGCGAACGCGGAGATCGACCCCAACTCCGCTGTCACCGATCCCTTCCACCCCAAGCGCATCACCTTCGAAGTGACCGGATCCGGCGGTACCGCGGACATCGACTACCTCGACGAGAACGGCCAACCGCACCGCGTCGACGCCGCACCGCTGCCGTGGACGTTCACCATCGTCACCACGTTGCCGTCGATGTCGGCGAACATCGTCGCCCAGGGCGACGCCACCGTGCACGGCCTGCGCTGCCGGGTCGTCGTCGACGGCCAGGTGCGAGACGACCGCAGCAGCAGCGACGAGTATCAGCCCTTCATCTACTGCCTGGTGAAATCCGTATGAGCGCACCGCATGTGACACCGAAACGCCCGGTCATCGCCCGCCTCGTACGGGTATTGTCGGTGCCCATCATCCTGTTCTGGGTGGCCATCGCCGTCGGGTTGGGCATCCTGTCGCCGTCACTGGACGACGTGGCCGATCAGCGCTCGGTGTCGCTGGCGCCGGAACACTCGGCCGCCTACGAGTCGATGATGAACATCGGCGCGACGTTCCACGAGTTCGACTCCGACTCCACCGCGATGGTGGTGCTCGAGGGTGACGACAAACTCGGCGACGACGCCCACCGGTTCTACGACGAGATCGTCGCCAAGCTCAAGGCCGACCACGAGCACGTCCAGTTCGTCCAGGACTTCTGGAGTGACCCGCTGACCGCGGCGGGATCCCAGAGCCCCGACGGGAAATCCGCTTACGTGCAACTGTTTCTCGTCGGCGCCCAGGGCACCACCCCGAGCCACGAGTCGGTCGCCGCCGTGCGCGACATCGTCAACTCGGTGCCGCCGCCGGCAGGGGTGAAGGCGTACGTGGCCGGTAACACCGTGCTCAACGCCGACACGTCCATCGCGGGCCACCAGAGCATGGCGCTCATGGCACTGGTCTCGATCGGCGTCATCCTGGTGATGCTGCTGATCGTCTACCGCTCGATCGTCACCACGATCATCGCGCTGCTGATCGTCGGCATCGAGTTGTTCGCCGCCCAGGGCATCACCGCCACCGCGGGCAATCTGGAGATCATCGGCCTCACCCCGTATGCGGTGAGCATGGTGACGATGCTGGCGATCGCGGCGGGCACCGACTACGTGATCTTCCTGTTCGGTCGCTACCACGAGGCCCGCGCCACCGGCCAGAACCGCGAAGACGCCTACTACACCGCGTATCACGGTGTCGCACATGTGATCCTGGGATCAGGTCTGACAATCGCGGGTGCCTGCATGTGCCTGTCGGCCACCACGCTGCCCTACTTCCACACCATGGCGCTGCCGTGCGCCCTGTCAATGCTGGCAATCGTGGCCGCAGCGGTCACCCTGGCGCCGGCGATCCTGGTGGTGGCCTCTCGGTTCGGGCTGCTCGACCCGAAGCGCGAGTTGTCCACCCGCGGGTGGCGCAAGGTCGGCACCGCGGTGGTCCGCTGGCCCAAGCCGATCATCGCGGCCACCTCCCTGGTGGCGGTCATCGGTTTCGTCAGCCTGCTGACCTATGTGCCGCAGTACAACGACGACAAGTTCACGCCCGCCGACATGCCCGCCAACGTGTCGATGGCCGCGGCCCAGCGGCACTTCTCCAAGGCGCGGATGAACCCCGAGCTGTTGATGCTGGAGGCCGACCACGATCTGCGCAACCCGGCCGACATGCTCGTCATCGACCGTGTCGCCAAGGCGGTGTTCCACACCCGCGGTGTGGAACGGGTGCAGACGATCACCCGGCCGCTCGGTGCGCCCATCGAGCACAGCTCGATCCCGTTCCAGATCGCCATGCAGAGTTCGGGCACGCTGCAGACGGCGAAGATGATGAACGACAACAGCGCTCGCATGCTCGAACAGGCCGACGAGATCGGTGCGACGATCGCCAACCTGGAGCGGATGTACAGCCTGATGCGACAGGTCACGTCCACCACCCACGACATGGTCGGCAAGACCCACGACATGGTGGACGTCACCAACGAACTGCGGGACAGCATCGCGAACTTCGACGACTTCTTCCGCCCGATGCGCAACTACTTCTACTGGGAGCCGCACTGCTACGACATCCCGATCTGCTGGTCGATGCGGTCGATCTTCGACTCGCTCGACGGGATCGACCGGCTCGCCGACCAGATGTCCGGGCTCACCGGAGACATGGACCAGATCGACGTGCTGATGCCCCAGATGCTGGAGACCATCCCGCCGACCATCGAGACGATGCGGACCATGCGTGACTTCATGCTGGCCACCCACAGCACGATGGCCGGAATCCAGGCGCAGTCACAGGAACTCGCGCAGGGCGCCACCGAGATGGGTCTGCACTTCGACCAGGCCAAGAACGACGACTCGTTCTACCTGCCGCCAGAGGTGTTCGACAACCCCGACTTCCAGCGCGGCCTGAAGATGTTCGTCTCGCCTGACGGAAAGGCGGTGCGGTTCATCATCACCCACCAGGGTGACCCCGCGTCGGTGGACGGCATTGAGCACGTCGCCGGGATCCGCGACACCGTCGCCGACGCGGTCAAGGGCACCCCGCTGCAGAACGCGAAGGTGTCACTGGCCGGAACCGCGTCGCTGTACAACGACATGCAGAACGGTGTGAGGGTCGACCTGCTGATCGCGGTGATCGCCTCGATGGTCCTGATCTTCTCGATCATGCTGCTGATCACCCGGAGTGTGGTGGCGGCGCTGGTGATCGTGGGGACCGTCGCGGCGTCCCTGGGCACCGCCTGCGGTCTGTCGGTGCTGCTGTGGCAGGACATCCTCGGGCTCGGGGTGCAGTGGGTGGTGATCCCGCTGTCGATGGTGATCCTGCTGGCGGTCGGTTCGGACTACAACCTGCTGCTGGTGTCGCGGCTGCGCGAGGAGATCCACGCCGGCCTGAACACCGGGATCATCCGCGGCATGGGGGCCACCGGGCGAGTCGTCACCGCCGCGGGCCTGGTCTTCGCGTTCACCATGCTGTCGATGATCGTCAGCGACCTGCGGGTGGTCGGCCAGCTCGGCACCACGATCGGCATCGGTCTGCTGGTCGACACGCTGATCGTGCGGTCCTTCATGACCCCGTCGATCGCGGCGGCGCTGGGGCGGTGGTTCTGGTGGCCGCTGAACACGTTCACGATCCTCGACCGGTACACAAGGCGCCGACAGCCGGACCCGGCGGACACCGAACCGGTTCTGCAACCCGTGTCGTCGTAGCCTCTAGGCTGATCGGCGATGGCACGACCGGAGTCGAAGCTTCGCCAGCGCACCGACGGGCGACTGGACCGCTCGCGTGATCCCGCCATCCTCGACGCGGCGCTGGCCGCGCTCAAGGAGCACGGTTACGACGCGACCAACATGAACGACATCGCCGCGCGCGCCGGCGTCGGCAAGGCCGCGATCTACCGGCGATGGTCGTCGAAGGCGGCGCTGATCACCGACGCGCTCGTGTACTGGCGGCCCGAACTGCTCGTCGACAACACCCCAGACACCGGCAGCCTGGAGGGTGACCTCGACGCGATCGTCGAGCGGGCGAGACACAACGCGGACGGGGTCATCACCTACGAACTGATCCTGCGGGTCGCGCTGGAGGCCGTTCACGACCGCGAATTGAGTTCGGCCCTCGACGATCTGCTGGTACTGCGCGGCAGGCGGGTGATGACGACCATTCTGCGGCGGGCCGCGGAGCGCGGCGAGATCGCCGCTGATCGTGACTGGTCGATGGTCGCCGACGTGATCACCGCGATGAGCCTGATGCGGATCGTCAACGGCCAGCGCATCGACGCCGCCTTCGTCCGCGAGGTGATCGACACCCTGATCCGGCCCGCACTCCGCGCGACCTAGACCGTCGCTCACTATCGTCGAGCCGTGACGATCTCGTATGACGAGGCGCTGCGCGAGCGGATCAGGACCAACCTCGCCAACCACGAGCGTCGCGCCGTCAGCGACCCGACCAAACGGCACGCCGCGGTGGCCGTCGTGCTGGTCGACTCCGAGGTCGGGGAGGACCGGGTGGATCCGGCGAACGTCGACGACTGGATCGGCGGCCGGCCCATGCCCGAACCGGGTCTCGACGGCCGCATGGTCGACGTCTCCGGCGGCGCGGCGTTCCTGCTGTGCCGACGCGCCGCCCGGCTGAGCTCGCACTCGGCGCAGTGGGCGCTGCCCGGAGGACGCCTCGACCCGGGCGAGACGGTGGTCGAGGCGGCGCTGCGGGAACTGGAGGAGGAGGTGCGGGTCCAGCTGCCGGAGTCCTCGGTGCTGGGCCTGCTCGACGACTACCCGACCCGGTCGGGCTACGTCATCACACCGGTCGTGATCTGGGGCGGCGGCCGGCTGGAGCCCGATCCCGCGCCCGACGAGGTGGTCGCGGTGTACCGGGTCGGCCTGCACCAACTGCAGCGCGAGGACTCGCCGCGGTTCGTCACGATCCCGGAGAGCCCGCGGCCCGTCGTGCAGATCCCGCTCGGCGGCGATCTGATCCACGCGCCGACGGGTGCGGTGCTGCTGCAGCTGCGCTGGCTCGGCCTGGAGGGCCGCCCGGATCCGGTCGACGGCCTCGAGCAGCCGGTCTTCGCCTGGCGGTGACGTTTCCTACCGGCCGGTAGGAAAGCACCCGAGCGCACACGGCACACTGGTAGAACAGCCGGACGACAGAAACGGGGTAGCCGTGAAGCTAGCGCTCAGCGAGTCCGACGCCGCGTTCCGCGACGAACTGCGGCGGTTCTTCACCACCGAGATCCCCGCCGACCTGCGCGAACGCATGAAGGCCGGGCACCCGGTCTTCCCCGACGACATCATCACCAGCCAGCGCATCCTCAACGCCGCCGGGCTGGCCGTCCCGAACTGGCCGGTGGAGTGGGGCGGCAAGGACTGGACCCCGCTGCAGCAGCAGATCTGGCTCGACGAGATGCAGCTGGCCGGGGTCCCCGAACCGCTGGCGTTCAACGCCAAGATGGTCGGACCGGTGATCGCGCAGTTCGGCTCCCAGGAACTCAAGCAGCGCTTCCTGCCGCCGACCGCCAACCTCGACATCTGGTGGTGCCAGGGCTTCTCCGAACCAGAGGCCGGCTCCGACCTGGCCTCCCTGCGCACCACCGCCGTCCGCGACGGCGACACCTACGTCGTCAACGGCCAGAAGACCTGGACGACGCTGGGCCAGCACGCCGACTGGATCTTCCTGCTGGCCCGCACCGACCCCAACGCGCCGAAGCGGCAGGCCGGCATCTCGTTCCTGCTCGCAGAGATGTCCACCCCCGGCATCACGCTGCGGCCGATCAAGCTGATCGACGGCGGCTACGAGGTCAACGAGGTCTTCTTCGAGGACGTCCGCATCCCCGCCGACCAGCTCGTCGGCCAGGAGAACCAGGGCTGGACCTACGCCAAGTTCCTGCTCGGCAACGAACGCACCGGCATCGCCCGCATCGGCGTCACCAAGCTCTGGATGGCTCAGATCAAGGAGCGCGCCGCCCAGGTGACGGTCAACGGCAAGCCGCTGCTGGCGGATCCGCTGTTCGCCGCCCGTGTCGCCGAGATCGAAAACGGGCTGCTGGCACTGGAACTGACGCAGATGCGGGTGACGGGCTCGGATACCGACGGTAAACCCAACCCGGCGTCGTCGATCCTGAAGCTGCGCGGCAGCCAGCTGCAGCAGGCCGCCACCGAGCTGTTCGTCGAGGTGGCCGGGCCGGACGCGCTGCCCTTCGACGCCGACCTCGACAGCCCGTCCTGGGCGCAGGACGCCGCACCCCGCTACCTGAACTACCGCAAGACGTCGATCTACGGCGGCACCAACGAGATTCAGCGCAGCATCATCGCCTCGACCATCCTGGGATTGTGAGCAGAACATGGACTTCGACCTGACCGAGGAACAGCAACTGCTGCGAGACGTCGCCAAGGATGTGTTCTCCCGCGACGACATCACCAAGCTCAACGAGGTGACCTCCGGTGACCCCGGCTGGCGCCGCGACGTCTGGGGCCAGCTCGCCGAGATCGGCATCCTGGGACTGGGTTTCGAGCCCGACGAGGCGGGCCAGATCGAGATCATGGTGGTGCAGACCGAGATCGGCCGCCACCTCGCCCCCGAACCCGTCGCGCAGGCCGCGCTGGTGCCCGGCGGTCTGATTGCCGAACTCGGCAGCGACACGCAGAAGGAGATCCTCGCCGCGGTGGCGGGCGGTCAGACCCTGCTGGCGTTCGCCCACACCGAGCCCGGCGCGCGCACCCCAGACGTCGCGGTCGCCACCCAGGCGCGCGACAGCGGTGACGGCTGGACCCTGACCGGACGCAAGAACCCGGTGCTGGCCGGGGATTCCGCTGACCTCGTGGTCGTCAGTGCCGCCCTGCCCGACGGCGGCACCGGGCTGTTCCTCGTCGACGCCGCCACGGTGCAGCGGACGTCCTACCGCACCTTCGACGGCCGCCGCGGTGCCCAGCTCGTCTTCGACAACACCCCCGCCGAACCGCTCGGTGACGGCGGCGACGCCGGCGAGCACATCGCCCGCGCGGTGATCCGGCTGTCCTCGGCGCTGTGCGCGGAGGCGGTCGGCGCGATGGACGAGGCGCTGCGGCTGACCACCGAATACCTGGGCAGCAGAAAGCAGTTCGGGGTTCCGCTGAGCACCTTCCAGACCCTGACCCAACGCGCCGCAGACATGTACGTGTCACTGGAGTTGGCGCGCAGCATGAACTTCTACGCCGCGATGTCGATCGCCGACGGCCGCTACGACCCGCTGATCGCTGCGCGCGCCAAACTGCAGATCGGCCGGTCGGGCAGGCACATCGCCCAGGAGGCGATCCAGATGCACGGCGGCATCGGGATCACCGCCGAGTATCCCGTCGCGCACTACGCCGCGCGCCTGACCGCCATCGACAACACGCTCGGCACCGCCGACGACCAGTTACGCACGCTCACCGCCCGTATCGGCGACTACGAGGTGGTCTCGCTCTAGTCCCGGCCCGCCGGGACTTCAGGACAGTCACGCCATGTTCTTCGTTGTCGCCGTGTCCGTGCTGGTGGCGATGCATCTGTACCTGTGGGTGCGACTGGTCCGCGACACCACCCGCACGGGACGGCCGCGCCGGGCGCTGACCGGTGTGCTGATCGCGTTGGCGCTGCTGGTGCTCGCGGCCAACGTGCTCGCGCGGGTGCCGGGTCCCGACCAGTGGGTGGCCTGGCCCGGGTACCTGTGGCTGGGGCTGGCGGTCTACCTGGTGCTGGCGCTGCTGGTGCTCGAACCGATCCGGTTCATCGCGCGACGCCGCATCGCCAGACGCGAAAAGGACTCCGGCGCAGAGGAAACCGACGAACAGGCGATCAGCCGCAGGCTGTTTCTGGCCCGCACCGGTGCCGCCGTCGCGGGCGCGGCGTCGGTCGGTCTGGTCGGGTACGGGGCGGCCACCGCGCTCGGCCCACCCGACCTGCTCCGCGTCCCGGTGCGGCTGCGCCGGCTCGACCCCGCGTTGCGCGGCTACCGGATCGCGGTGGTGGCCGACATCCACCTCGGTCCGCTGCTGGGGCGCGGCCACACCGAGCGGATCGTCGAGATGATCAACGCCGCCGAACCCGACCTGGTCGCCATGGTGGGCGACCTGGTGGACGGCACCGTCGCCGAACTCGGTTCGGCCGCAGCGCCGTTGCGTGATCTGGTGGCCCGCGACGGCGCGTTCTTCGTGACCGGCAACCACGAGTACTTCGTCGACGACACCGCGGACTGGCTGCGCGAACTGCAGCGGCTCGGCATGACCCCGCTGCGCAACGAGAACACCGTGGTGCGCCGCGGTGGCGCGGTGCTCAACCTGGCCGGGGTCAACGATCTCTCCGGGGCTCGCCGCGACGACGGCCCCGACCTCGACCGCGCGCTGGACGGCCTGAACCCCGATGCACCGACGGTGCTGATGGCCCACCAGCCCGTGATGGTCGGGCAGGCCGCCGCCCGCGGTGTCGACCTGCAGCTGTCCGGGCACACCCACGGTGGCCAGATGTGGCCGTTCCACTACGTCGTCGAGGCGGTTCAGCCGTCGCTGGCCGGGTTGTCGACGGTCCAGGACACCCAGCTGTACGTCACGCGCGGCGCCGGATTCTGGGGTCCGCCGGTGCGCGTCGGCGCCCGACCGGACATCACGATCCTGACCCTGGAGTGAGTCCCGCCACGGACGATCCGGTGGGCTGCGCGCGGTCCCTAGACTCGCGGATATGGCCACAACGGGGAGGTCGGTGCCGCCGAGCGACGGCTTGTTGCGGATCGAGGACTGTCTCGACGACGACGGCCGGGTGGTCGCGCCGGCGGGGGTGAACCTGATCTCGTTGATCGACCGCAACATCGCCGCCGTCGGCGACGCCGTCGCCTACCGGTACCTGGACTTCACCGGCGCCCACGAGGGTGCGGCCACCGAGCTCACCTGGACCCAGCTCGGCGAGCGGCTGCGCACCGTGGCCGCCCGGCTGCAGCGCCTCATCACCCCCGGCGACCGGGTGGCGATCCTCGCGCCGCAGGGCCTGGACTACGTGGTCGGCTTCTTCGGCGCGATCAAGGCGGGCGCCATCGCGGTGCCGTTGTTCGCCCCCGAACTGCAGGGCCATGCGCAGCGGCTGAACACCGCGCTGCGCGACTCCCAGCCGGCGGTGGTGCTGACCACCGCGGTGGCCGCCACCGAGGTGGCGCGTTTCCTCGCCGACCTCTCCGGGGTGCCGACGCCGCGCGTGGTGGTGCTCGACGAGATCACCGAGGACGAGAACTTCGAACCGGTCCCGTTGAGCCTCGACGACGTGTCACACCTGCAGTACACCTCCGGGGCGACGCGGCCGCCCGCCGGTGTGGAGATCACCCACCGCGCCGTCGGCACCAACCTGATCCAGATGATCCTGTCGATCGACCTGCTGGACCGGAAAGTCCACGGCGTCAGCTGGTTACCGCTGTTCCACGACATGGGGCTGTCGATGCTGGGCTTCCCGGCCGTCTACGGCGGGCACTCGACGCTGATGTCGCCGACGGCGTTCATCCGGCGCCCGCAGCGCTGGATCAGGGCGCTCTCCGACGGGGCGCGGGAGGGCCGCGTCGTCACCGCGGCGCCGAACTTCGCCTACGAGTACACCGCCCAGCGCGGCAGGCCGGCGCCCGGTGAGAACCTCGACCTGAGCAAGGCGGTGCTGATCATCGGCTCCGAGCCGGTCAGCATCGACGCGATCACCGCGTTCAACGAGGCGTTCACCCCGTACGGTCTGCCGCCCAACGCGTTTCGCCCGTCCTACGGCATCGCCGAGGCCACGCTGTTCGTCGCGACCATCGCCCCCGACGCCCACGCCGGCGCGGTGTACTTCGACCGCGACCACCTGGCGCTGGGCCGGGCCGTGCCCACCGCACCCGACGCGCCCGGCGCCGTCGCGCACGTGTCCTGCGGGCAGGTGGCGCGCAGCCAGTGGGCCGTCATCGTCGACCCCGACACCGGCGACGAACTCCCGGATGGCCGGATCGGCGAGATCTGGTTGCACGGCGAGAACATCGGCCGCGGCTACTGGGGGCAGCCCGAGCAGACGCGCCACGCGTTCCATGCCCGGATGGCATCCCGGCTGGTGGACGGCAGCCACGCCGAAGTCGTTGCTACCGAGGCGGATTGGCTGCGCACCGGCGATCTGGGCTGTTACGTCGACGGGGCGCTGTATGTCACCGGGCGGCGCGCCGACCTGATCGTCCTCGACGGCCGCCAGCACTACCCGCAGGACATCGAGGCCACCGTCGCGGCGGCCTCCCCGATGGTGCGTCCCGGCCATGTCACCGCGTTCGCCGTCGACGCCGATCTGGTGATCGTCGCCGAACGGGCCAGCGGCACCGCGCGAATGGACCCGGCACCCGCCGTCGAGGCGATCCGGGACGCCGTGCGGGACCGGCACGGCGTCACCCCCGCCGACGTCCGGTTCGTCGCGGCCGGTGCGATTCCGCGCACCACCAGCGGCAAGCTCGCGCGCGGCGCCTGCCGAACCGAGTACGTCGACGGGGTGTTCGGCTAGCGGCCGATGCGCTCGCGGAGCGTGTCGGCCATGAACCGGACGGCCGGCACCGGCCGGAACGCGCGGGCCGCGTCGGTGAGCGCTTGCTGCGCCTCCGCGCTGAGCTCGATATCGGCTGCGGCAACGTTGAATTCGAGCTGCTCGACGCTGGAGGCACCGGGAATGGCGACGACGTTGGGCAGATGGATCAGCCATGCCAGCGCCACCTGCGCGGGCTGGGCGCCGACGTCGGCGGCGACGTCGCGCAGCGTGTTCAGCAGCGGTTCGATGCGACGCAGATTCTCGGTGCCGAACAACGGATTCCACGTGCGCACACCGCCGGGCCGGTTGTTCACCCCGTACTTTCCGCCGAGCAGCCCCTGCGCCAGCGGGCTGTAGGCGATCACGATGCGGTCCTCCCGTTCGGCGAACGGCACCAGGTCGTCGAGCGCCTGCGGATGCGCCAGCGAGAAGTGCACCTGGTTGCTGATCACCGGGTGCCCGAGCGCGGCGTCGGCCTTGCGCCAGCGCTCCAGCGAGTAGTTGGAGACACCGGCCGCGCCGATCACGCCCTCGCGCAGCAGGTCGCGCATGCCGGGCATGATTACCGAGTCCGGCACCACCGGGTTCGGCTGGTGGACCTGGTACAGCGGGATGGTGCGCAGCCCGAGCCGCTGCGCGCTGGCGCGTGCGCGCTGCTTGACGATGGGTGGAAACGGCGCGACCGGGAAGACCTTGCTCGCCACGACGACGTCCTCGCGCCGGTCGCCGAGCGCCTCGCCGAGGATGCGTTCGCTCTTGCCGAGGCCGTACACCTCGGCGGTGTCGAACAGCGTCACACCCAGCTCAAGGGAGCGCCGCACGATGTCGCGGGCCGGACCGGAGGCGTAGCTGTCGCCGTACCCCCACTCGCGGGAGCCGAACTGCCAGGTCCCCAGCCCGATACGGCTGACCCGCCCAACTCCTTCGACGTCGAGGTATCTCATGGTGCCCACGGTACTGATCTTTCGTGTTTCGCCGGTTCCCGCCGGGGGTATGTGAGGCGAGCCGCGATCAGCGGGTGTGGACCGGAACGAGGAGGTCAACGCATGCTCGAGTTCATCTGCCCGACGTGTGGGCAATTCAATCTGGAAGACGCCGTGTGCGAGTCCTGCAGCTCCGACATCGCCCTGGCCAGCTGACCCCGTGAACCTCTCCCTGCACCCGCTCGACCTGGTGGTCGCGTCGACCAAGGTCTACTCGTCGCTGCCCGTGGTCGGCCGCCATCTCGAACCGTTCGCCGGGCTGACCGCGATGGCGCAGTACGGCCACCACTACGCCCCCGCGGCGGTGCGCGGCATGATCAGCCGCCGCCTCGGCGCGCGGCCCGAACCCGTCGAGCCCGTCGAGCAGGATCGCCGGGTGCCGCCCTACCTGAGCTTCCGGGCGCAACGCCAGCGCTGCCTGTACCGCAGTTCGGTGCGCTACGGCGACCACCCGGCACAGCTGCTGGACGTGTGGCGGCTGCCTGACCTGCCGCCCGACGCGCCGGTGCTGCTGTTCGTGCCCGGCGGCGCCTGGGTGCAGGGGTCACGGGTGCTGCAGGGGCACACGATGCTGCACCACCTGGTCAAGCAGGGTTGGGTGTGCCTGACGATGGACTACCGGGTGTCCCCGGTGCACCGCTGGCCGCGCCAGATCGCCGACGTCAACGCCGCGATCGCATGGGCCCGCGCCAACGTCGACAAGTACGGCGGCGACCGCGATTTCGTCGCGGTGGCGGGCTGCTCGGCCGGCGGACACCTGGCCGCACTGGCCGGGCTGACCCCGGGTGACCCGGCGTTCCGCGGTGAGCTCACCGACGACGCCGACACCCGCGTCGACGCCGTCGTCGGCATCTACGGCCGCTACGACTGGCAGGACCGCTCCACGCCCACCCGGCGCAACTTCCAGGGGTTTCTGGAACGGATCGTGGTGGGGCACAAGCAGTCCCGTCACCCGGAGATCTACGAGGCGGCCTCGCCGCTGGCCAGGATGCACGCCGACGCGCCGCCGTTCCTGCTGATCCACGGTGAGCAGGACACGATCATCCCGGTCGGGGAAGCACGGGTGTTCGCCGACGCGCTGCGCTCGGTGTCCCGGAACCCGGTGGAATACCGCGAGATCCCCCGCGCCGGGCACGCGTTCGACCTGGTGGACAGCTCACACGCGCGGCGGCTGGCCGTCGAGGTCGGCCGCTTCCTCGGCGAGGTGCACACCGCCCGGGCGGCTGAGCGCACCGCCGCCGCGGTCTGACGGGATGAGTTGAGCCGGTGCCATCCGTTCTGGCGGGCAGGAACCTGTCAGACCGAACGGAAGGCCCATCATGAAGATCGTCGTCATCGGAGGAACCGGGCGCATCGGCTCCAAGCTGGTGCAGGCCCTCACCGAGAACGGCCATGACGCGGTACCCGCGGCGCCGTCGACCGGGGTGAACACGTTGACCGGCGAAGGCCTGGCCGAGGTGCTGACCGGCGCCGAGGTCGTCGTCGACGTATCGAACTCCCCGACCCTCGACGACACGGCCAAAGAGTTCTTCCGAACCGCCACAACGAATCTCATCGCCGCCGAGGCGCGCGCCGAAGTGCGCCACCACGTCGCGCTGTCGGTGGTCGGCACCGCCGAGATGGCCGCCCAGAGCGGCTACTTCCAGGCCAAGCTGCTGCAGGAACAACTGATCGGCGACGGGCCCGTCCCGTACACGATCGTGCACGCCACCCAGTTCTACGAGTTCCTCGCCACACTGGCCGACTCGGCTACCGACGGGGACACGGTGCGGGTGCCGCCCGCGTACTTCCAGCCGATGGCGGCCGCCGACGTCGCGAAAGCCCTGGCCGTTATCGCGGTCGAGCCCCCGGTCAACGGCGTCACCGAGATCGGCGGCCCGACCGCGGTGCTGCTGCCCGACCTGCTGCGCACGGCGCTGGCCGCCCACGGCGACCCCCGCGCCGTCGTCGCCGACCCGTCCGCCCGCTACTGGGGTGTCGACCTCGACGAACGCACCCTCGTTCCCGGACCCGGCGCCCTACTGGCCGACACCCGCTTCGAGGACTGGTTGCTCGCGACCTCCGCCAAAGCCCCCCAGACGCACTAGGCTCGGAATCGGCTCCGAGCCGGCAGCCCGGGGTTCGACGTCTGAACACCCGGTGGTGGATATGTCCGGTCTGCACGCGCAGCGCCCCCTCCGGGGTCGCGCCCGGGAATGCCAGACCCTGCAGGCCCTGATCTCGACCGCGCGCTCCGGCACCAGCCAGGTACTGGTGCTGCGCGGCGAGGCCGGGGTCGGCAAGACCGCCCTGCTCGACTTCGTCTGCGACCAGGCGACCGGATTCCGCACGGTCGCGGTCGCCGGCGTCGAATCAGACATGGAACTGGCGTTCGCGGGACTGCAGCAACTGTGCGCGCCGCTGATGGGACACCTCGACGCGATCCCCGAGCCGCAGCGGCGGGCGCTCATCGTCGCGTTCGGCCGCGGCGTGGGGGAGACTCCGGACCGGTTCCTGGTCGGGCTCGCGGTGCTGAGCCTGCTGGCGGTGGCCGCCGAGGACGAGCCGGTGCTCTGCGTGGTCGACGACGCGCAGTGGCTCGACCAGGTGTCGGTGCAGACGCTCGGCTTCATCGCGCGACGGCTGCTGGCCGAACCCGTCGCCCTGGTCTTCGCCGTGCGCGACCAGCCCGAGGTGCTGGCCGGCCTGCCCGAACTCGTCGTCGACGGCCTGTCCGACACCGACGCGCGGGAGCTGTTGGAAACGGTCATGGTCGGGGCGATCGACCCGCGGGTGCGGGACCGCATCGTCGCCGAGACCCGCGGTGTACCGCTGGCGATCCTCGAGGTGCCGCGCAGCGTGTCGGCGACCGAACTGTCCGGCGGGTTCTGGATCTCCGGGAAGCGGTCATCGGCGGCCGCGGTCGAGCGCGGGTTCGTCCGTCGCATCCAGGCGTTGCCGCGGACCACCCGGCTGCTGCTGCTCACCGCCGCGGCCGAACCGGTCGGCGACGCCGCGCTGTTCCTGCGGGCCGCAGCGGAACTCGGCGTTCCCGTCGATGACCTCGCCCCCGCCGAGGCGGACGGGCTCATCGAGTTCGGGCCGCGAATGCGGTTCCACCACCCCCTGATCCGTTCGGCGGCCTACCGCGCGGCCGACCTCGGCGACCGCCGCGCGGTGCACCGGGCGCTGGCCGGGGCGACGGACCCGTCGGTCGACCCCGACCGTCGCGCCTGGCACGCCGCCAACGCCGCGGCCGGCCCGGACGAGACCGTCGCCGAGGAACTGGACCGCTCGGCGGCGCGCGCCCAGCGCCGCGGCGGAATCGCAGCGGCGGCAACATTTCTGGAGCGCGCGACGGCGTTGACGGCGGATCCGTCGCTGCGGGTGTCGCGGGCGCTGGCCGCGGCACAGGCCAAACACGACATCGCCGCACCCGACGCCGCGCACGAACTGCTGGCCATCGCCGAACTCGGCAGACCCACCGACCACCAGCGCGCCGTGATCGCCCGGCTGCGCGCCCAGATGGACTTCGTGCGCAGCCGCGCGGGAGAACCCGGCGCACCGCGGCTGGCCGACACCGCGGCCGCACTGCTCGACGCGGCCCGCCAACTCGACGGCGTCGACGACTACTCGTCGCGGGAGTGCTACCTCGAGGCGCTGGCCGCGCTGATCTACGCGGGCCGGCTCGCCGACCCCGATGCGCTGGGGACGATCGCCGCGGCGGCGCGCACCGCCCTGCGCGACGTGGCCGACCTGCCCCGGCCCGTCGACCATCTGCTGCGCGGCGTGGCCGAACGGATCGCCGGTGACGTGCGCGACGGCGCCACCGGACTGCGCACCGCCCTGGCCGCGATGAGCCGGCAGGCCACCAGCGACGACGGAGCGATCGGCCGCTGGCTGAAGGTGCCCGGCTTCCCCGTCATGCAGGAGACCTTCGCCCACGAGCTGTGGGACGAGGACAGCCTGCGGACCCTGTCCGAGGCGGCGGTGCGCCACGCCCGCACCACCGGGGCGCTGGCCGGACTGCCTCGCGCACTGGTCTACCGCGCCGGAGTGCACCTGATGTCCGGTGAATTCGAAAGCGCAGCAATGCTTCTCGACGAGGCGGAATCGATCACCGCGGCCACCGAGCACATGGCGCCGGTGCGGTACCACGGGCTGCTGCTGGCGGCGTGGTGCGGCGACGCCGACGAGGCGGCCCGGCTGCTCGAGGGTGCCACCGCCGACGGGACAGCCAGGGGAGAAGGCCGGCTGCTCGGCCTGACCGGGTACGCGACCGCGGTGCTCTACAACGGGCTCGGCCGCTACCGGGAGGCGTTCGACGCGGCTGGCCGGACATGTGAATACGAGGACTTCGGGATCTTCGGCTGGTGCTCCTTCGAACTGGCGGAGGCCGCCACCCGCATCGGCGACGACACCGCCGCCAGGCGTGCCGTCGCACAGCTCGCCGAACGCGCCGGCGCCAGCGGAACCGACTGGGGACTCGGCGCTTTGGCCAACGCGCGGGCACTCGTGGCCGACGACGCGGCCGCCGACGACCTGTTCACCGAGGCGATCGACCGGCTGAGCCGCACCCGGGTCGCCGTGCATCTGGCGCGCGCCCGGCTGCTGTACGGCGAGTGGCTGCGCCGGGCCAACCGCCGAACCGACGCCCGCACACACCTCACCGAGGCGCACGACGCCTTCACCAGGATGGGCGCGCGGGCATTCGCCGAACGCGCCCGTCGCGAACTCGTCGCCGTCGGCGAGAAGACCAGGGCACCGCAGAGCAGCACCGGCGGTGAGCTGACCGCGCAGGAGACGCAGATCGCCCGGCTGGCCGCCGACGGCCTGACCAATCAGGAGATCGGCGCGCAGCTGTTCATCAGCACCCACACCGTCGAATGGCATCTGCGCAAGGTGTTCGTCAAGCTCGCCATCACCTCCCGCAGGCAACTGCGCACGATGGCCTGGAGTTCGTAGCCTCCGCTCGCCACGGGCGGTCAAGGGTCCGCCGCCGGGGGTGGGCCGCCAGCCTGGAGGCATGGATGTCTACCGGGCAGTGGCAAGCAGACGATCGGTGCGCGGCTTCACCGACAGGCCCGTCCCGAAGGACGCTCTGCAGCGGGTGCTGGCCGCGGCGGCGTGGACGCCGTCCGGCTCGAACCTGCAGCCGTGGCACGTCTACGTGGTCACCGGTGAACCGCTGGAGCGGCTCAAGAAACTCGCCACCGACCGCGTCGCCGCCGGAGAGCCCTGGGACGACCGGGAATTCGAGATGTACCCGCGCCAGCTGAAAACCCCGTACGCCGAACGGCGGTCCGCCTTCGGCCGGGAACGCTACCGCGCGCTGGGCATCGAACGCGAGGACTGGGAGGCGCGGCAGCGCGCGGCGATCGCGAACTGGGACTGCTTCGGCGCGCCCGCCGCGCTGTTCTGCTACATCGACCGCTCGCTGGGCCGCCCGCAGTGGTCCGACGTCGGGATGTACCTGCAGACCGTGATGCTGCTGCTGCGCGCCGAAGGACTGCACAGCTGCCCGCAGATGGCCTGGTCGCAGGTCCGCACCACCGTCGATGACACCGTGCGGCCCCCGGACGAGCTGATGCTGTTCTGCGGGCTGTCCATCGGCTACGAGGACCCCGACGTCGCCTACGCGCGCACCGGGCGCGCCCCGCTCGCCGAGACCGTCACCTACATCGCCTGATCCGGCCCGGGGCCACGCAGACTACGGGGTTTCAAGGGTTCGGTCACCGGTTCAGACGGCGAGGGTGGAATCAGACATCCGACACGGGAGGAACACCATGATCACCGCAGTCCGACCTCCGCAGGACCGCGAGCTGGCCTGCCGGTTCGCCGAGGAGGCTGAGCCCCTGTTCGAGGTGCTGGCCCGCGGGGCGCGCCGGCTCACCCGCAACGCCGCCGACGCCGAGGACCTGTTGCAGGACACCCTGCTGTACGCCTACGCCGGCTTCGCGTCCTTCCAGGAGGGCAGCAACCTCAAGGCCTGGCTGTTCCGCATCCTCTACAACCGGTGGGTCAGCGGCCACCGCGCCAAGCAGCGGCGGGTCGCCGAGGTGTCGGCCGACGCGGTCAGCGACCTGGTCGAGGGGCGCGCCGCGATGTGCTCCGCCGAGACGGCGATCGTCGACGTGCTGCCCCGCGACGACGTCCGCGCCGCACTGGCCGCCATGCCCGACGGATTCCGCGAGGCACTGTTCTACGCCGACATCGAGGGTTACACCTACGCCGAGACCGCCGTGATCCTCGGCATCCCGATGGGCACCGCGATGTCGCGCGTCGCGCGCGCCCGCCAGCGGCTGCGCGTCGCCCTGGCCCACCTCGACCACGGCACCGACTCATCCGAATCAGCGATCGCTTAGGAGTTCACACAATGGAACTGGCTCATCAGAATGTCCTGGTCACCGGCGGGACGGCCGGAATCGGGTTGGCCTGCGCGCGGTTGTTCGCGCGTGAGGGCGCGTCGGTCGTGATCACCGGCCGTGACGCCGAACGGGGAAGGACGGCCGCCGCCGGAGTCGGCGGGTCGGTGCGCTTCGTGCAGACGGACCTCGCGGATTCGGTGCAGGACCTGCTCGACGAGGTCGGTGACATCGACGTTCTGGTCAACAACGCCGCGAGCTTCCCCGCCGCGCTGACCGTCGACCAGGAGATGGGAGCGTTCGAGCGCACCTTCGACACCAACGTGCGGGGGTTGTACTTCCTGACCGCAGGCCTGGTGTCCGGGATGGCCGAGCGCGGCCACGGCGCGGTCGTCAACGTGACGACGATGGTGGCGGGCAAGGGCGTTCCGGGGTCCGGCGTGTACAGCGCGTCGAAGGCCGCCGTCGAATCCCTGACCCGCACCTGGGCGGCCGAGTTCGGTGCCGCCGGTGTGCGTGTCAACAGCGTCGCCCCCGGGCCGACGAGAACCGAAGGGGTGCAGGCGGAGTGGGGCGAGACCAATGAGGAACTCGGCCGGTCGCTTCCGTTGGGGCGGACCGCACGGCCGGAGGAGATCGCCGAGGCGGTGGTGTTCCTCGCCTCACCGCGGGCGAGTTTCATCACCGGCACGGTGTTGCATGTCGACGGCGGCGGATCCGCGGTCTGAGGGGAGATGTCGATGACCACCAGCCACGACCCGTCCTGGGAGGACGCCCTGACCGTGCTGCAGGAGGTGCAACCGCCCAGCATTCCCCAAGGCGCACACGCGATGACCGTCGTCATCGACTACCCGCCCGGCAGCGCGGGCGCCCCGCCGCACCGCCATCCCGGCGGACCCGCCTTCGGCTACGTGCTGGAGGGGGAGATGCTGTTCGAACTCGAGGGCGAACCGCCGCGGGTCGTGCGCGCGGGCGAGGCGTTCTGGGAACCCGGCGGCGACGTCATCCACTACTCCGACGCCAACAACCGCGACGACATGCGATGTCGGTTCACCGTCACCATGCTCTGCGCGCCCGGCCGGCCGATGCTGGTGCTCGTCGACGACGACGAGCTCGCGGCCCGCAGCCACCTACGAAAATCTATTGAGCAGGAGTGAGTTTCATGTCCAGAATTCTGCTGCAGACGACGATACCCCCTGACCCCGACGACTGGAACGTGTCGCGGTTCTCGATGCTCGCCGACGAGCTGCGCGCCGCCGGGCACGAGGTCGTGGCCCGGGACCGGGCAGTCGGTGACGACCCGGTGCTGAGCCGAGTCGATGTTCTCGGTTTCGACCAGCTCTGGCTGATGGCCGTCGACGTGGGCGACGGGCTCACCGATGTGGACGCGGCGGCGATCGTGCGGTTCCGCCGCGCCGGGGGAGGGGTGTTGACCGCCCGCGACCACCAGGACCTCGGCTGCTGCCTCAACCGGCTCGGCTCGCTGGGGGTGGTGAACGAGTTTCACGATCCCGCAGTCGATCCCGCGACCATGTGCGACGACCTCGACACCCCCGACATCTCCTGGCCCAACTACCACTCCGGCGCCAACGGCGACTACCAGCCGGTGTCGGCCGACGGACCGGTGCACGAGCTGCTGCGCACCGGCAGGACCGCCGGTGGCCGCATCGAGTGGTTCCCGGCGCACCCGCACGAGGGTCTGGTGTCGGCGACCGGTGTGCCGCACGCACGTGTGCTGGCGCGGGGCCGCAGCACCACCACCGGGCGGGTGTTCAACCTCGCGGTGGTGCTGGACGGCGAGACCGACGCCGACGGTCGGCGTCTGGGCCGCGCCGTCGCGCAGTCCACCTTCCACCACTTCGCCGACTACAACTGGGATATCGACTGCGGCGCACCGTCATTCGTCTCCGAGCCGCCCGGCTCGCAGATCAAGGACGACCCGTCGCGACTCGAGGTGTTCCGAGACTACGTCCGCAACCTCGCCGACTGGCTACACCCCCTCCAACCGCGAGCGTGCGTGTCTGCACACGACACGCCGTCAAATCTCGACAGTTTGCGCACGCTCGCGCCGAGTTAACGCTTGCGGGCGCCGGCCCCGTAGATGATGTCGGCACGCTCGGGATCCCAGTGGTTGCGGAAGACCACCTCCGAGATCGGGCGACGGCGCACCGGACCGTGCTGACCACGCGGCCAGCCGACCACGATGTGGCCGGCGAGCACCCACTCGTCGGGCACGCCGACAGCCTCACGGATCAGCTTCTCCCCACCGTAGGACGTCCAACTGGTGAAGCACGCGCCGAGACCCTGGGCCCGGGCGGCCAGATAGAAGTTCTGCATGGCCGGGAAAATCGACCCGCCCTGAAGGAACTCCGAGGCGAACTCGTTGCGGTAGGCGGTGAACAGCACTGAGGTGAGTTCGCCTGCGCGGTCGTGTAGTTCGTAGGTGGCCCGGTTGTTGCGGGCGGCGCGGCTGGTGTCGTTGTCGGCCGGCCGGCTCATCCCGTAGATCTTCTCGATGGCCTGCAGCGCCAACTGCGCCGCCTGCGCCACCACGGCGCGCTGCTCGGGTGAGTCCAGCACGATGAAGCGCCACAGCTGCGCGTTGGCGCCGTTGGGGGCCCACGTCGCGGCCTCCAGGCAGCGGTCGAGCACGGCGTCGTCGACGGGTTCGTCGGTGAACCGGCGGATGGCCCGCGCGGTGGCCAGCGTTTCCCACACGTCGTTGGTCGGTTGCCGCATGTTCCTCCGTTCGGCGGTGCTGCTGCCCGTGACCTTAGCGAAAGCCGTGCCCGTTGAGGGGATGCTATACGATCGTATAACGTGCTGTACGGCCGTATAGACGTCACGGAAAGGGGCCCACGCCATGACTGACGAGCTCGAACAGTTGCGCAGCCGGCTGCAGTACGTCGAGGACCGGATCGCGATCCTCGACTGCATCATGAACCAGGCCCGCGGCCACGACCGCCACGACGCCGACCTGATGACGAGCGTCTACTTCGAGGACGGCGTCGACGAACACGGCCCGGTGGTGAAGGTCGGCGCCGAATACGCCCAGTACGCCAACGACGCCCACTCCGCGGTGTTCGAGGACCATCTGCACAACATCACCACCCACACCTGTGAGATCGACGGCGACGTCGCCCACGCCGAGAGTTACGTGATGGGGTCGATGCGCGCCAAGGGCGGCAAGGTGGTGGCGCTGATGGGCGGCCGCTACATCGACCGCCTGGAACGGCGTGACGGCGTCTGGAAGATCGCACTGCGGCGCTGCACCATCGAGTGGATGATGCAGGGCGACTCGTCGGTGCTGGCCTCCGGCGCGGTGAAGGGCTTCGTCAAGGGCAAGTGGGACCGCACCGACCTGTCGTACGCGCGGCCACTGCAACTCGACACCGACGCTGAGCGCTGGTGACCTTCTGATGGAGCGGGCCGGTCGCGTCGCGCTCATCACCGGCGGCGGATCGGGGATCGGGCGGGCCACCGCGCACCGGTTCGCCGCGGAGGGGATGCGGGTGTGCATCGTCGACATCGACGCCGACGCCGCAGCTACGGTGGCCGACGAACTCGGCGGGCTGGCGGTGTCCTGCGACGTCTCCGACCCTGCCCAGGTGGACGCGACGTTCTCCCGGTGCGCCGACGAGCTCGGCGGTCTGGACCTCGCATTTCTCAACGCGGGCATCACGGTTCACTGGTCCGGCGATATCGGGTCCCTCGACCTGGCGGACTACCGCCGGTCGGTCGGGGTCAACCTCGACGGGGTGGTGTTCGGTGCCCGTGCGGCGGTGCGGACGATGCGCACCCTCGCGCCGGGTGAGCGCGCGATCCTGGCCACGGCGTCGCTGGCGGGCCTGATGCCCTGGCATCCCGATCCGGTGTACTCGCTCGGAAAGCACGCCGTCGTCGGGCTGATGCGATCGGTGGCGCCGAGTCTGGCAGCCGAGCGGATTGCCGTGCACACCATCTGTCCTGGAATCACCGAGACCGGTGTGCTCGGCGACCGCCGTCGCCTCGTCGAGAGCATCGGGGTGCCGGTGATGGAACCCGACGCGATCGCCGACGCCGTGCTCACCGCGGTGGCAGCGCCGTTGGAGCGGTCCGGCACGGTCTGGGTGGTGCAGCACGGGAAACCGGCCTGGCCGATGGAGTTTCCCGAACTGTCCACACCCGACAACCGGCTCAACGCGCCGGTAGTGCGTTCCTGATTCCGGCGAGGAGTCAGCCGAGCACCGCGGGCATCGAGTCCCAGCCCCGTACCGTGGCCGTCGGCGCGCGCCGTGCGTTCTCCATGTCGAGGGTCCAGTCCGGCCAGCGCTTGAGGATCTCCTCGAGCGCGACGCGCGCCTCCACCCGTGCCAGCGACGCGCCCAGGCAGAAGTGCGTCCCGCGGCCGAACGACAGATGGCTGTTCGCGCCGGTGCGGTGGATGTCGAAGGTGTCCGGGTTCTCGAACCGGCGTTCGTCGCGGTTGGCCGCCCCGGACATCAGCAGCAGCGCGCTCCCCTTCGGGATCGTCTGACCGTGGTACTCCACGTCTTGGGCGACGTAACGGGCGATGTGGTGCACCGGCGGTTCGAACCGCATGACCTCCTCGACGGCGCCGGGGATCAGTGACGGGTCGCGGGCCAACTCGCGGCGCTGATCCGGGTGCTCGCCGAGCGTCTTGCCCAGCCACCCGAAGAGCCGGCCCACGGTCTCGGTGCCGGCATTGGCGATCACGCCGAGGAACACCAGCAGCTCGTCGGTGCTCAGCTTGCGCTCGCTGCCGTCGACGTCGGTGAACTCCACGTTCAACAGCTCGGTGACGAGGTCGTCGGACGGATTGTCCTTCCGCCAGGCGACGTAGTCGCGGAACATGTTGCCGTTGAAGTAGTTGTCCTTGCTCACCGGCAGCGGTTCACCGGGTTTGTTGCGCAGCCGCCGGTTGGCGACACTGCGGACCGAGCGCTGCAGCGAGTCGGGCATCCCGACCAGCATTCCGATGACCCGCATCGGCATCGCGGCGCCCAGATCGGTGGTGAAGTCGAAACGGTCGCCGTCGCGCAGCGGGTCCAGGCAGGCCGCGCAGAACGCACGCACCTGGTCCTCGATGGCGGCCATCTTGCGCGGGGTGAACGCCCGCGACACCAGCAGCCGGTGCACGGTGTGCAGCGGCGGGTCCTCGTTGATGAACACGCCGAGCGGCATCACCGGCTCGGCCTTGACCACCTCAAGGATGTCGCCCTTGGCCGAGCTGAGGTTCTCGACGTCGCGCAGCGCGGACTCGACGTCGGCGAAGCGGCTGAGCCCCCAGAAGTCGAATTTCTCGTTGTAGTACACCGGGGATTCGTCCCGCAGGCGGCGGTAGACGGGGTACGGGTCGACGTCGATCGCCACGTCGTACGGGTCGTAGTAGAGATCCTCGGGAGAAGCTGTTGTACGAACGTATGGCATTGTACGATCGTATGGCACGATGGCGGCGCGGTAAAGATCGGCAAGGAGGCCGGTGGTGGATCTCGGTTTCGTCTCGCTGAACACACCGCGAGATCTGCGTCCCGATGTGCTCGCGCGCGAACTGGAAGACCGGGGTTTCGAGTCGCTGTGGGTCGGTGAGCATCCGCAGATCCCCGTCGCCGCCGGCGACCAGGTGCCCGGCGGTCTGCTGAAGTCCCAGAAACAGATGTGGGATCCGATGCTGTCGCTGCTCGCCGCGGCCCAGGCGACGACGACGCTGCGGGTCGGCACCTCAGTGGTGCTGCCGCTGGAGCGCGAAATCTTCACCTTCGCAAAGGAAGTCGCAACCCTCGACCAACTGAGCGACGGCCGGCTCGTGCTCGGCGTCGGTGTCGGGATGCGCGCCGAACTGGAAGTCGGCAGCGCGATCGCCTGGCGGGACCGCTACCGCGCGCTGGCCGACATGGTGGCCGCGCTCAAGACGCTGTGGGCCGACGACGAAGCCGAACATCACGGTGAGTTCTACGATTTCGTGCCGGTGTGGAGCGATCCGAAGCCCCACCAGCAGCCGCATCCGCCGCTGCTCGCGGCCACCACCGGACCCAAGGCGACACGGGACTGCCTCGCCTGGGCCGACGGGTGGCTTCCGGGCGACGCCGCGTTCCGAGACCTGGGCGGCGCGCTGACCGACTACCGGCGTACCGCCGAAGAGTTGGGCCGTGACCCCGACAAGCTCGACATCACCGTCATGGCGTGGGGTGACCCGAAACCCGAACGCCTGCACCGGTACCGGGAACTCGGTATCACCCGCGTCGTGCTGGGCGGCGGCCGCCGCGACGGCGACGACCCCTCGACCACGCTGAGCTACCTCGATCGCTACGCCGCCGTCATCGACGAACTGCGGTGACGACCCCACAGGAAAGGACGTAAACGTGCAGGACAGATTCACCATGGAGGGCCGCGTCGCCGTCATCACCGGCGGTGGCACCGGTATCGGACGCGGGACGGCGTTGACGCTTGCCGAGCGGGGCGCCGACATCGTGCTCGCCGGCCGGCGGGCGGAGCCGCTGAAGTCCACCGCGGCGCAGGTCGAGGCGCTCGGCCGGCGCGCGCTGGCGGTGCCCACCGATGTCACCGAACCCGACGCCTGCCGTGCGCTCGTCGCCACCACACTCGACGAGTTCGGTCACCTCGACGTGCTGGTGAACAACGCCGGCGGCGGGGTGACGAAGCCGATCATGAAGTGGACCGACGAGGAGTGGCAGCAGGTCCTTGACCTCAACCTCTCGAGCGCGTGGTACCTGTCCCGCGCGGCCGTCGAGCCGATGATCAACCAGGGCAAGGGCGCGATCGTCAACATCTCCTCGGGCGCCAGCCTGCTGGCGATGCCCCAGGCGGTCGCCTACGCCGCGGCCAAGGCCGGTCTGAACAACCTGACCGGGTCGATGGCGGCCGCCTGGACCCGTAAGGGGGTGCGGGTCAACGGGATCGCCTGCGGGGCCATCCGCACACCCGGTCTGGAGTCCGACGTGAAGCGGCAGGGCTTCGACATCGACATGATCGGCCAAAGCAACGGCGCCGGCCGCATCGGCGAGCCTGACGAGATCGGGTACGGGGTGCTGTTCTTCGCCTCCGACGCGTCGAGTTTCTGCTCCGGGCAGACGCTGTACATGCACGGTGCACCCGGCCCGGCGGGGGTGTGACATGGGGGTCAGCCATGTCGGCCTGCGGGTCCGCGACCTCGACACCGAGAAGCGTTTCTACGAGGCCCTCGGCTTCACCGAGGTCAAACGCCTCACGCTCGATCGGGTTCGAGGCGGTCTATCTGGAGAACGACGGGTTCATCCTGCAGTTACTGACCTTCGCCGGTCATCCAGCGCCCGAGGAGCCGGAGCGCTCCATGGTGGGTGCGGGCCTGACGCACATCTCGCTCGCCGTCGACGATATGGCGGCCGCGCAGGCGGCGGTCACGTCAGCGGGTGACACGATCATCGCCGACCCGGGCGGCGGGTTCGCGTGCATGGCGCGCGACCCGGAGGGTCAGCTGACCGAACTGGTGCACAACAAGTTCCGACCGGTTCGGCCCGCAGGCTAGGGGTCAGAGCACGGCGCCGCCGTTGACGCCGATGACCTGGCCGGTGACGTAGCCGGCCAGCTCCGAGCACAGGAACGCGCACATGGCCGCCACATCGTCGGGGGAGCCCAGCCGTCTTGCGGGAATCGCGTGCATCAGCATCTCCGCCGGCGGCAGTTTCTTCGCGGCCTGCTGCTCGCGCAGCATCGGGGTGTCGATGACGAACGGCGGGATCGTGTTGGCGGTGATGCCTTTCGCCGCGTACTCGGCCGCGACCGTCTTGGTCAGCGCGATCACTCCGCCCTTGGTCGCCGCGTAGTGCCCCTGGCGCACCGCACCGGTCTGCCCCGCGGCCGACGAGATCGTCACGATCCGGCCCCACTGCGCCTCGACCATGTCGGTGAGCGCGGCCTGCATGCACAGGAAGGTGCCGGTGAGGTTGACCGCGAGGTAACGGTTCCACTCTTCGAGGCTGATCTCGTCGAACCTGGTGAATCCCGCCACCGCGGCGCTGGTCACCAGAATTCCGGTGGGCCCCAGCAGGTCCCGCGTCTGCTGAAACGACTCTGTCACGGCATCGGGATCGGCGACGTCGGCGGCGATGGCTATCGCGCGGGCGCCCCGGTCCTGCAGCTTCGTCGCCACCTGCTCCGCGGCATCTCCGTCGATGTCCAGTACCGCTACGGAATGTCCCTCACCGGCAAGGTGTTCGGCGATCGCCTCGCCCAATCCGGAGCCACCGCCGGTGACCACTGCTACGCGGTTCACACACGTTCCCCTCGCTCGCACGCTGCATTCGCTGTACGAACGTACAGCCTGTGCGGGTGTATAGCAAGGTCAGCCGCGAGAAGCGGCGCCCTTCTTCGGTTTCCGGCGGGCGGGCCGTGGCTCGATGCTGTCGAGGTACTTCTCGACGGCCTTGACCACCTCGGTGTGGGCGGCGTCGACCCCGACGCCCTCCTCGAGGTTGAGGAACTTCGGGATACCGGTGATCAGCAGCACGGCCGCGTCGAGCGACAACTCACCGCCGATCTTGGTGCGTGCTCCGTACTTCTGCTTGAGCGCGTCGACCTGGATCTGGCGCACCTTGTTGGTGACCTCCGCGATCTCGGAGGCGATCGACTTGCGGTGGTTGCCCAGCGCCATGAACTCGGTGATCAGCGCGCCGGTGGCCTCGTCCCAGCTGAACTCCCACAGCGCGTGCAGCGGATCGTCCGGCCGGCTCTCCAGCAGCTTGGCCAGCACCTCGAGGTTGCGCTGGGAGTAGCGCCGGATCGCGGCCAGGAAGATGTCGTCGAGGGACGGGAAGTAGTACTGCACCAGGCTGGCGGTGACGCCGGCCTTGGCGGCCAGCGCCCGGTAGCTGACGCTCGCGTAGCCCTCCTCGAGCATCATCTTCTCGACGCAGTCGAGCAGGGTGTCGCGCGTCTTGGACGTCTCCGCGCCGACGCGGCGGGGCGATGCTGCCATCGTCACCTCTCAGGTTGGCTGACGCTCAATTCTCGCACCCGCACGACGGTGGGGGTCAGTCGCCGAGGATCAGCTCGGCGGCCCGCGCGGCGATCGCCATGATCGGGCCGTTCAGATTGCCCGCCACCATGACCGGCAACACCGAACAGTCGATGACCCGCAGGTTCTCGATACCCCGCACGCGCATCCGGTCGTCGACGACGTCGTCGTCACCGGGACCCATCGCGCACGTGCCGATCGCGTGGTACCCGCAGTAGCCGCCGAGCAGCGCCGAGTCGACCAGGTCGGAGTCGCTGTGCACGTCCGGGCCCGGATAGGTCTCGTGGCTGATGCGCTCGGCGATCGGGGACTGCTCGAAGATGGCGCGCATGCGGCGCAGCAGGGCCGCCGTGGTCGCCCTGTCCTCCGGGGAGGTCAGATAGTTCGGCTCGATCCGCAGCGCGGCGTCGGGGCTACTGCCGGTGATCTCCACGCTGCCCTCCGACGTCGGCCGCAGCGCCATCCCCAGGCAGGACAGGCCCGGCTCGCGTTCGATGCGCACCGGTTCGCCGTCCTTGTTGTACGGAGGCAGCGAGTACGGCCCCATCATGATCTGCCCGTCGACCCGATCGGACTCGGCCCGCACCTTGGCGAACCCGACGATGTCGAACGACGGTGCGCCCAGCGGACCGCGTCTGGTGGCCAGGTACTTCATGCCGGTCAGCGCCTGTCCGAGGCTGGTCGAGATCAACTTGTTGTAGCCGAGGTCCGCGTTGAGCCGGTAGCGCACTGTGGCGCAGCGGTGTTCCCGCATCCGGCGGCCGACGTTCTCACGTTCCAGCACGACGGGAACGCCGGCGGCGCGCAACACCTCACGCGGGCCGATGCCCGACAACTGCAGCAGCCGCGGGCTGTTCAGACTGCCCAGCGAGACGATGATGTCGCGTCCGTGCACGTCGGCCGCGCCGCGGGGGCCGTGCACCCGCAGGCCGGTCGCGCGGCCGTTCTCGATGAGGATCCGGTGCACCACCGTGCGGGTGGCGACGGTCAGATTCGGCCTGCCCAGTGCGGGTTTGAGGAACGCGGTGGCGGCGCTGACCCGGCGGCCGTCGCGGATCGTCGACGTCGCGTAGCCCACCCGTTCGTCGTCGGACTCGTTGATGTCCTGCACCCGGGTGAGCCCGGCACGGGTGGCGGCGTCGAGCATCTCCTCGCACAGCGGATCGGGATCCTTGGGCACCGAGATGTGCAGCGGCCCGCCGACTCCGCGGGTGGGCGAGGCACCGAACTCGTTGTCCTCGAACGATTTGAAGATCGGAAGCAGATCGTCCCAGCCCCAGCCCTTGTTGCCGAGCTGTTCGAGTCCGTCGTAGTCGGCGCGGTGGCCCCGGTTGTAGATCAGGCCGTTGACCGAACTGGAGCCGCCGAGCACCTTGCCGCGCATCCACTGTTCGCTGTGCTGGTCCGGGCCGAACGGCGTGGTGGCGTAGTGCCACATGTACTTCTCGTTCTCGAACAGCATCCCCGAGCCCTTGGGGATCCGCAGCAGCGGATGCCGGTCGACGCCACCGGCCTCCAGCAACAGCACCGATACCCGCGGATCGGCGGACAACCGGTTGGCCAGAACGCATCCGGCCGATCCGGCGCCGGCGACGATGTAGTCGAAGGTGGTCATGCTGGCGTCCTCTCCATTGAGCGCGACGCTGTACGAGCGTACAGTACCTCCGGCGGGGGTGAGTCGTAATCGAGGAGAGTGACCAGTTGAGTGAGACGACCGTCGCAGTGGTGACCGGGGCCAGCCGAGGTGCCGGTGCGGGCATCGCGCGGGCGCTGGGCAGCCACGGCTGCACCGTGTACGTCACCGGCCGCACTCAAAAGGGTGGCGCTGCAGCAGAATCCGGTCTGTCGGGCACCATCGACGAGACGGTGCAGGCCGTCACCGACGCCGGTGGGCGCGGAATCGCGGTGCGCGTCGACCACGGCGACGACGAGCAGGTCAGGGAGTTCTTCGAGCGGGTCGGCCGCGAACAGGGCCGCATCGACATCCTGGTCAACAACGCCGCGCTGATCCGCGACGAGATGATGGGTCGCACCAGGTTCTGGGAAGAGCCGATCAACGTCATCGACACCCTCAACGTCGGCCTGCGCAGCAGCTACGTCGCGACCGTCTACGCCGCCCCGCTGATGGTGCCGCACAACCGCGGACTGGTGGTGTTCACGTCGTCGTCGGGTGCGGTGCACTACGCGTTCGGGCCCGCCTACGGGGTGCCCAAGGCGGGCACCGACAAGATGGCCGCCGACATGGCCTACGACTTCCGCGACCACGGGATCGCCGCGGTCTCCATCTGGATGGGTTCGCTGCTGACCGAGCGGGTGCGCGGCATCATCGCGTCCAACCCGGAGAAGTTCGGCCACATCCTCGAGACCGCCGAGACCCCCGAACTCACCGGCCACGTCATCTGGGCGCTGTACAACGACCCGAAGCTGATGGACCGCAGCGGCCGGACGCTCATCGGCGCCGAACTGGCCCGCGAGTACGGCATCAAGGACGAGGGTGACCGGCAGCCGCCGTCGTACCGGGAGCTGTTCGACGTGCACCCGGTACAGCAGTACCCGCACGTCATGCGGTGACGAGCGTGCGCAAAATGTCGAGATTTCCCGGCGTGTCGTGGACAGACACGCACGCTCGCGCCGGAACGCGATGAATCGGGCGGGCTGACCGGGTCTACCCCTGCAGAACCACCTACAGGAGGTACCGCCGATGTCCGTTCCCATCCGTCCGACCGCCCTACCGTCCGTCGTCGACGAGGCGACGTGGCGCTCCGCGCTCGACGACCTGCGCCGCCGCGAGAAGGCCGTGACGCGTGAACTCGACGCGATCGCCGCCCAGCGGCGCCGACTGCCGATGGTCAAGCTGCCCGACTACACCCTCGACAGCGCCGACGGCCCGGTGCGGCTGGCCGATGTCTTCAAGGGCCGGTCCCAGCTGATCACCTACCACCACATGTGGGAGGACGGCGCCGAATGGCAGTGTGGCGGCTGCACCAGCTTCACCGCGCAGTTCACCCGGCTGGACTTCCTCGACAACTACGACGCCAGGTTCGTCGTCGTCACCAACGGCCCCATCGACGAGGCGCTGGCCTACCGCGCCAAGGTCGGCAACCGGATGGAGTGGTACTCGTCGGCCCGCAGTTCGTTCGGCGCCGACGTCGACGCCCCGCCCGGCGGCGGCTTCGCGGTGAATGTCTTTCTGCGCGACGGTGACACCGTCTACCGCACCTGGCACACCACCGGCCGCGGCACCGAACAGCTCAGCCACACGTTCGCGCTGATCGACCTGCTGCCCTGGGGCCGGCAGGAGGAGTGGCAGGACTCGCCGGAGGGCTGGCCGCAGCGGCCCACCTACTCGGGCTGGCTGGACTCACCCGACATCGCGCGGCTGTACGGCCCCGGCGCCTGACCCCGCCCCTCGGCCCGGGCGGTGGCATCCTGGCTGCATGGAGTTCGCATGGCCCTCCTGATCATCCGCCTGCTCGAGCTGCTGATCGTGCTCGTCCCGCTGATCGGCGTGCTCTACGGCGGCTGGCGGGCGGTGGAGGCCGCCCGCGCGCGTCGCGAACCCCAACCCCAACCGCTCGACGAGCCGCGGGCCACCGCCACCGTGCCGTGGCAGGCGATCACCCGGGCGGTCAAGACGCACGACCGTACCGACACCCGCTGGCTGGAGTACGAACTCGACGTCGGCAAGCTGCTCGACTACCCGGCGATGACCGACATGCGCAACCCGCTCACCGAGCGGTTCCACAGGGCCAAGCTGCGCGCCGACCTGCTGCGGCCGGCCCAGGCCGAGGACCTCGTGAACGACCCGGACGCCGCCCGCGAGTACATCGACGCCGTCACCGAATACGCCACCGCGTTCGAGGCCGCCGAGACCGAGGCGGTGCGGCGCGGCCGATCGGACTTCACCGCCGAGGACAAACAGCGCATCGCCCGCGCCAAGAGCGCGCTGCGCATCGCCGTCGACGCCGCGGCCACCCCGCAGGAACGCGAACGCGGCTACGAACTGGCCATGCGGGAACTCGACGGACTCATCGTGTTACCCGCACCCGTGCGCGCCGCGTTGGAACGCGGCATCGCCGGCGAGCTCGACGGCTAGCTCAGCCGATCGGCGGGTGCGGATACGGCGGCGGCGCCGGCACACACAGCCCGGTGTTGACGTCGAGCGCCTTGCCGTCGACGCAGAACGATGCGCAGCCGTAGATGACCCCGGTCTGTCCCGGCGGACAGCAGCAGTTGCCGGGCTGGGCCGCGGCGATGGTGGGGGATACCGGTGCGGCCGACAGTGCGGCCGCGAACAGCCCCGCGAACAATGCCCGTCGCAAAGTCATGTGGGCAGTGTATGAGTCAGGTGCCGCAGAAGGTCCGGTAGTTCCCGAAGTCCTCCGGCGCCGGCTCGGCGTACCGCTCGAAACCGGGGCGCTCCTGGTACGGCGCGGTGACCGCCTCCAGCAGCCGGTGCAGCGGCTGCAGATCCCCGGCCGTCGCCGCGGTCAGCGCCTCCTCGACGAGGTGGTTGCGCGGGATGTACACCGGGTTGACCCGGTCCATCAGCGCCGGGTCCGGGTTCAGCGCCCGCCAGCGCGCCAGCCACTCATCGAACGCCGCCAGGTCGATGAACAGCCCGCGAACCGGTTCGGCGTCGCCGCGCGCGGCGTGGGCCAGCGCCCGGAAGAACGACGTGAAGTCCACCCGGCTCTGCTTGAGCTGCGCGATGACGTCATTCATCAGCGGCACCGCGGTCTCGTCGTCGGCCTCGGGCACCCCGAGCTTGGCGCGCATCCCCGCCGCGAGCGCGCCCTGGAACCGCTCCCCGAACGCGTTGAGCGCGGCCTCGGCTATCTGGATCGCCTGGTCCTGGTCGTCGGCGAACAGCGGCAGCAGCGCCTCGGCCAGCCGGGCCAGGTTCCACATCGCGATCGACGGCTGGTTGCCGTAGGCGTAGCGGCCCCACGAGTCGATCGAGCTGAACACCGTGTCCGGGTCGTAGGCCTCCATGAACGCGCACGGGCCGTAGTCGATGGTCTCCCCGGAGATCGTCATGTTGTCGGTGTTCATCACCCCGTGCACGAACCCGACCAGCATCCACTTGGCGACCAACTCGGCCTGCACCCCGACCACCGCCTGGAACAGCGCGATGTACGGGTTGCCCGCCGCGGCGGCGTCCGGATGGTGCCGGGCGATCGCGTGGTCGGCCAGCCGCCTGAGCAGGTCGGCGTTGCCGGTGGCCGCCGCGTACTGGAACGTCCCCACTCGCAGGTGGCTGGCGGCCACCCGGGTCAGCACCGCGCCCGGCAGCGGCGTCTCGCGGTACACGTCGCGTCCGGTCGCCACCACCGCCAGTGAGCGGGTGGTCGGGATGCCCATCGCGTGCATCGCCTCGCTGACGATGTACTCGCGCAGCATCGGGCCCACCGCCGCCAGCCCGTCGCCGCCGCGCGCGAACGGCGTCGCACCCGAGCCCTTCAAATGCACGTCGCGCAGGTTGCCGTCGGCGTCGGTCAGCTCGCCCAGCAACAGCGCCCGGCCGTCCCCCAGCCGCGGCACGAACCCGCCGAACTGATGCCCGGCGTAGGCCTGCGCGACCGGCTGGGCGCCGTCGGGCACCTGCGCGCCGATCAGCAGCCGCACCCCGTCGGGGCTGCGCAGCCACTCGGCGTCGAGGCCCAGTCGCGCGGCCAGCGGCTCGTTGAGCACCAGCAGGTGCGGGTCGGGGGCCGCCTCGGCCTGCCACGGCACGGCCAGCTCGGGCAGTTCGCGGGCGAACAGGGTGCCGAACGTGACGGCGGCGGGGGCGAGGCTCACATGCTCCACAGTACGGAGCACACGGCTTCCGTGAACCCCGAGTCGTTACCCGCGTCACAGCCGGGCCACTGTGGCTGGCCGGTCAGCGAACGGCAGTCTGTATGGTGAGGCTCCCGGGGAGAGTGCGGACCGTGGTCATCGGCGACCTGCCGCGCTGAGGGAGACAATCGGCTATTTGAGGAGCAGCCCGGTGACGCTGAACACCATCGCGCTGGAGCTTGTGCCGCCCAACGTGGAGCGCGGCCGTGAGCAGGCGCTGGAGGATGCACAGAAGGTGGTGCGCTGCTCCACCGAGACCGGCCTGGACGGGCGCATCCGGCACGTGATGATCCCCGGAATGATCGAAGAGGACGACGACCGGCCGATCGAGATGAAGCCGAAGATGGACGTCCTCGACTTCTGGAAGATCATCAAGCCCGAGCTGCCCGGAATGAACGGGCTGTGCACCCAGGTCACCGCGTTCCTCGACGAGCAGGCGCTGCGACAGCGGCTGACCGACCTGTCCGGCGCCGGGTTCGACGGCATCGCGTTCGTCGGCGTGCCGCGCACCATGAACGACGGCGAGGGCTCCGGTGTCGCACCGACCGACGCGCTGTCGATGTTCTCCGACCTGGTACCCAACCGCGGCGCGATCCTGATCCCGACCCGCGACGGCGAGCAGGGCCGGTTCCGGTTCAAGCTGGACCGCGGCGCCACCTACGGCATGACGCAGCTGCTGTACTCCGACACCATCGTCGGCTTCTTGCGCGAGCTCGCCGAGACCACCGACCACCGGCCCGAGATCCTGCTGTCGTTCGGCTTCGTCCCGAAGCTGGAGAGCAAGGTCGGGCTGATCCACTGGCTTATCCAGGACCCCGGCAACCCGGCGGTCGCCGAGGAGCAGGAGTTCGTCAAACAGCTCGCCGCCTCCGAACCGGGGGAGAAACGCAAGCTGATGCTCGACCTGTACAAGCGGGTGATCGACGGCGTCGCCGACCTCGGTTTCCCGCTCAGCATCCACCTCGAGGCCACCTACGGGGTGTCCGTCCCGGCGTTCGAGACGTTCGCCGAGATGCTCGACTACTGGGCCCCCGACAAGGTGTAGACAGGCGTGCGGCCCGCCCCGACCGGGACGGGCCGCAGCACCGGTGATCACACCTGGCGGGTCGGCGCGATGGTCAGCTGCGGGACGAACGCGCCGATGACGTTCATCAGGCCGACGATGTTGACGTCGATCTGCCGACCCCACTGGTCGTAGCGCTGCTCGTCGATGGGACCGGGCAGCATCACGCCGGCGTTGTTGAACACCAGGTCGGCCGGGCCCCACTCGGCGGCGACGCGTTCGGCGGCGGCGCGGACCGCGCCGGCGTCGGCGACGTCGACCTGATTGGCCAACGCGGTGCCGCCGGCCTCGGCGATCTCGGCGGACAGCTTCTCGAGCCGGTCGGCGCGGCGGGCCAGCAGGGCGACCTTGGCGCCGGCGGCGGCGAGTCGCTTGGCCGTGGCCTCGCCGATGCCGCTGGAGGCGCCGGTGATGACGGCGACGCGTCG